>Ga0066417_1000011_pt1 | contig 68384 bp, 53 predicted proteins | sample LakWasMet25_LOW6_2_FD_59544 | JGI IMG/M metagenome (GOLD analysis project Ga0066417, IMG submission 59544) | Freshwater sediment methanotrophic microbial communities from Lake Washington under simulated oxygen tension - Sediment Metagenome 25_LOW6 | ecosystem: Environmental > Aquatic >...
GCACGCGAGGGATCAGCGCGGCGATCGCGGGGCTGGTGAAGTCCTCGGAGAGGAGCTCGAGCACCTCGGGGTCGTCGATGTCCACCGTCGCCGAGCTGATCTCGACCTCCGGCGTCTCCAGCGGACCGGACGCCGGGGAGCTCCCCTCGGAGGCAGCGACAGGCTCCTGCTGGACGGGCGAGGGTCGCGCCGCGCGATCGGCGGTGTCGAGGCTGAGCCAGGAGTTCGCCTCCTCGTCGGCGCGGCGGAGTGCACCGGAGGAGTCCATGGCTCCGCGCGCTGGGAGGGCTGCCAGGCTTGGGGCGCCGCTGAGGCGCGCCACGCTGCCGTTCGACCCGAGCAGCGGCGAGATTGGCCGGGACGACTGCCTGGCGGCCATTGGTGGCGGCCGCGTGGAGATTCGCGCGGTGTTCGCCATCGGGGCCGGGTGCATCGTGACCGGACGCCCGACCCCTCCCCCGACGGGGGGGACGGTGGGGGAGCGGAGTACGCCCTCGCGCAGCGTGCGCCTCGAGGTGAGCAGCGTGCCCGGCACCTGTTCGAGCGCCTCGGCCAGCTCCATGGAGAAGGCGCTCGCGCTCACGGGCCGACGCGACGGATCGGCCGACCACGCCCGGTGGAAGAGCTCGTCGAGGGGCTCGAGGCCCTCCTGCGGCGCGAGCGCGATGTACGGGAGCAGGCGTCGCTGCACGGCGTTAAGCACGGCGGCGGCGCCGTTGCCGGGGAAGGCGGGGCGGCCGGTGAGGGCCTCGAAGGCAAGCGTCGCGAGGGAGAAGATGTCCGACGCGGGCGTGAGCTCGTAGGAGCCGTCGAGCTCCTCGGGCGAGAGGTAGTTCGGCTTGGAGGCGGGGTGCTGCGGTCGATCGGCGTGGCCGACCGCGAGGAGCTTCACCGGCTGCGGCTCCGGGGGGATGAGCACGGTCTCGGGCATCAGCACGCGGTGCAGCACCGGGGGGTGGCGGCCGTGGAGGTAGTCGAGCGCCGCGGCGACCTCGTCGATGACGCGACGGATCTCCGGCACCGGAATCACCTCGCCGCTGGCAATGCGGCTGCGGAGCGTCCGCCCGTCGGTCCACTCGGTGATCATCACCGGGAGCTGGTTGGCGGTGTAGCCGAGCGCGTGCACCTCGACGAGGTTGGGGTGCTTCAGCCCCCGGCCGAGCACCGCGGTGCGCTCGAACCACTCCCGGAGTTCTTCGACGTGCAGCGGGTGCAGGACGAGCGCCCGACTCTTCTGCCCACGCCCCTCCGCGGGGAATGCCTCGTAGACCAGCCCGATGCGATCGGCGTGGCTCAGCGCCCCGAGGATGAACCCGCCCGGGAGCTGCGAACCTGGTGATGCCATCCGGCTCATGCGCGCAGCGACGCTACTTCAAGCGCCGGCCGGACGCACGATCACAGCAATGATCGGCGGCTACTCCTCGCCGGCGCTCGCGCAGCAGCGGAAGCCGATGGAGTAGTCATGGTAGGCGGTGTTGTGGCCGGGGGTGCGGTACCAGCAGCCCTCGCCGTTGATGGTCGTGTCCATGTAGTAGCCGCCGCGGAAGGTGCCCTCGGAGTCCGCGGTCCACTCATGGAGGTTGCCTACCATGTCGAAGACGCCGTGCTCGTTGCTGCAGCCAGCGTGCGCGCCGGTGAGGGAGACGGTGCCGGGGAGCTGGTTGATCTGCGGGTCGTTCATCAGCGCCATGCCCCAGAGGTAGGGGGTGGTGGAGCGGAAGAGCCGCACGACGGGGTGCCAGCGGTGGTTCTCGTTGCAGCGCCCGTCCTGACGCTGGTTGCTGTACCCGTGGGTGCGCCCGTTGGGCCCTCGGCACGAGCGGAACCACTCGCGCTCCGAGCACAGCCGCTTGCCCGACCGGGCGCACGCCCGCGCGGCCTGCACCTGCGAGATGTACCCCTGCGGGACCACCCCTCGGCGGGTGACCGCCCGGACGTCGGCGCGCCCGGGGTTCATGTAGGGCGAGTGGGGAACCTCACGGCCGTCGGGCCGGATCTCCATCAGCGAGGCCTCGTAGCGGTCGACACAGAATCCGCTGCCTGGCACGAAGGCCATACCATCCGGGCAGGGGGCGTTGGAGCTCGCTACGGAGGCTCCGAACACCAGCGCACCGAGGAGCGCGAACGAGGAGAGGGTCAACACGCTCTTGGGCAGGCCAGACGATCGCTGCATCAGTTCCTCCGCGGGGTTTCTCGGCGCGACGGGATATGAGCCGTCACACCTTTGAATCGCGTTCGAAATCCGTGTGCGAGACCGTCTCTGGCCTCACGAACCGGCCGCATTCCTAAGGGTGGGAACACGAACGGCCAAGTTCAAGAGAGACCGCACTTGTAAACGCGCCCGACGAACCGAACAAGCCCCCCGGGTCAACTTTGCTGTGGCGATGTCGGTCGATGGGTGTCTGGCAGAAGCCCGAAGCGCACCCTCTTCGCGTCGCGTCTTGACCCCTGCGCGCGCGGTGAGAATCTCCGCCGCCGCGAAGGCGAGGAGAGAACCTGATGACTGAAGCACGATCGCTCGACGCCCGACTGCATCACCCGCTGCCCGAGCTCCCCGAAGCCTCGGTGACGCTCTCGGAGATTTCATCGCTGCGCGCCGCCGGCGTCGCCGCGGGCATCAAGGCCAGCGGGCGCCCGGACGTGGCGCTGCTCGTCGCCGACGCGCCCGTCGCGTGCGCGGGCATCTTCACGCAGAACCTCTTCCCCGCGGCGCCGGTCGTCGTGAGCCGCGAGCACCTGCGCGCCAACGGAGGAATGATCCGCGCGGTGGTCGTCAACAGCGGCAACGCCAACGCGTGCACCGGCGAGCGGGGCCTCGCCGACGCGCGGGAGATGTGCGACCGCGTGGCCTCCGCTCTGGGCTGCCGCCCCGACGAGGTGCTCGTGTGCAGCACCGGGGTCATCGGCCACGCGCTGCCGATGGACCGGGTGCGCGCCGGCATCGACCTCTGCCTCGCAGCGCTGTCGACCGAGCGCGAGGCGGGGCGGCGCTTCCTCAGCGCCATCATGACCACCGACGCGTTTCCCAAGGAGCACGGACTCGCGCTCCCGGGCGCGCGCATCGCCGGGGTGTGCAAGGGCGCGGGGATGATCCACCCCGACATGGCCACGATGCTTGCCTTCGTGGCGACCGACGCCCGCGCCACCCCCGAGGAGCTCAGGGCGGCCATCGGCGACGTCGCCGCGCGCAGCTTCAACGCCGTGCACGTCGACACGCACCCGAGCACCAACGACACCTTCCTGCTCCTGGCGACCGGGCGCGCCGAGTCGGGCTTCGGGCGCGTCCAGCGCGAGGTCACCGACGTCGCGGGCCACCTCGCCTGGCTCATCGCGCGCGACGGCGAGGGGGCCACCAAGGTCACGACCATCCAGGTCACCGGGGCGCGCGACCACGCGGCGGCGAGAGACGTCGCGGACACCGTGGCGCACAGCGCCCTCGTGCGCACCGCCCTCTTCGGCAACGACCCCAACTGGGGGCGCTTCGTCTCCCAGGTCGGAAACGCGAGGTCAGTCCGCAGCGTGGCGGGTCTGCGCTGCACGCTCCAGGGCGTCACGGTCTTCGAGCACGACGCCCCGACGGCCTTCGACCGCGCCGCCCTCTCCGCCGCGATGCGCGCGGAGAACCTCGTGCTGGAGATCGCCCTCGCGGAGGGCGACGGCGCGGCGATGCTGATGACCAGCGACCTCGGCTACCGCTACGTCGAGGTCAACGCCGAGTACACGACCTGAACCGCGCTCACCACTTGTAGAAGCCCTCGCCGGTCTTCTTCCCCAGCTTGCCCGCGCGCACCATCTGCCTCAGCAGCGGGGGCGCGCGAAACTGCTCCCCCAGCTCGCGGTGAAGGTGGTCGAGGATCGCCAGCCGCACGTCGAGCCCGACCAGGTCGGTCAGCCGGAGCGGACCCATCGGGTGCCGGTAGCCCAGCTCCATGGCGCGGTCGATGTCCTCGGCGCTGGCCACCCCCTGCTCCAGCATCCGGATGGCCTCGGCGCCGAGCGCCACGCCCAGCCGGCTGGTCGCGAAGCCCGGCATGTCGCGCACCACGATGGGCGTCTTCGAGAGCTTCGCCGCGAAGGCCAGGGCGCGGTCGATGCTCGCCTCCGCCGTGCGCACGCCGCGCACGATCTCGAGCAGCTCCATCACCGGAACCGGGTTGAAGAAGTGCAGCCCCACCAGCCTCGACGGGTCGCGCAGCGACGCCCCCAGCTCGGTGATGGAGAGCGACGAGGTGTTGGACCCGAGGAGCGCCGACGAGGGCGCGAGCGCGTCGACCCGCTGCAACAGCTCGCGCTTGAGCTCGATGCGCTCGGGCACCGCCTCGATCACCACGTCCGCCCCTTCGACCGCCGCGCCAAGGTCGCCGCCCCAGCCGATGCGGCCGAGCGCCTCGTCGCGCTGCGCCGCCGTGAGCTTCGCCTTCGCGACCATTCGGTCGAGCGAGTCGCGGACGCCCTTGATCCCCTTCTCGCGCGCCCCCTCCGAGGGGTCGCTCACGTGGACGGTAAGCCCCGCGGACGCGCACACCTGCGCGATGCCGTGACCCATGGTGCCCGCGCCGAGCACCGCAACCTTCGTCGTCTCGCTCATCGCGGGCGTTGATATCACATCGCCCTGGAGGCCCGCCGCACCCGCCGCGCCGCCTCCAGGGCCGCCGCCCCGCCGAACGCGAGCACCCCGCGCGCCGCCTCCGCCGAGCCCGCCCGGTCGCCGACCCGGAGCCTCCATGCCGACAGCGCGAGGCCCGCGTTGGCCTCGACGACGTCGAGTTCCCCGGTCGCCCTCCGGAGGTCGTCCGAGGGGACCGTCGCGAGCTCGGCCATCAGCGCGCCGAGCTCCACGCCAGGGCGGTCGGAGCCCCAGCGCGCAGGCAGCGCGAGCCAGGTGACCGTGAGCGTCCACCGCAGCCGCAGCCGTTCGACGAGGTCAACCGCCACCGAGGCGTCGATCGCCCTGAGCTCTGCGAGCCGAGGGACCACCCCGAGCACGCCGTCACCCGCGCGGGCCGCGGCCATCGCCCCGGCGCACCAGCCCAGCGCCGCCGCGAGCGTCGCTCCGGGCGCGCCGGGCGTCGCCGTGGAGAGCGCCGTCCCCGCCTCGATCCACCTCCGCGACCGCATCGCCGCCACGCCCCGAGCGACCGCGCTCCAGCCTCCCTGCTCCGGCAGCCGCCCCGTCGGTACGGGCACCATCACCCCGAGCCGGGCGCGCTCCTCGTGCGCTCCTGGCTCATCTCCCGAGGGCGCCTGGTCGAGCGCCGCCGCCCGAAGCGCCCCTCCCTCGACCCTCGCCGCCGCGATCGGCAGCCACGGCGCCAGCTTCGCGCTCGCCGCAGCCTCCAGCGCCTCCCCCGCGACGGTCACCCTCGCCTGCTCCTCCCGCTCGACCCAGCGCGCCGCGAGCTCGTCCAGCCACGCCGTCGGATCGTGCGCGGCGCCGGAGACCAGGGCGTCGGGATCGATCCTCGCGAGCCCGGCGTCGATCATCGCCACCACGGCCTCGAGCGGTAGTCGGGCGCGCGTGTGACCGGCCTCCGGCGCTCCCGCGCGGTCGCCGATCACCCAGCGGGTGAGCGTCGCGCAGTCCTCGGGACCTGCGTGAGCGAGCGGCCCCGAGAGCCAGCGCTGCGCCTGGGAGAGCGAGCCCCCCGCGTCGCGGATCGCCCTCACCCGGGCCACTGCCGCCTGGTGCTCCGGGCCGTACCACGCCAGCGTCGCCGAGCTCTTCTCGGGCGCCGGGACCAGGCCGAGCTCGACGTAGTGGTGCACCTGGTCGCGCGTCACCCCGAGCGCGCGCTCCAGCTCGCCGATTCTCAGGTGGCGACGGCCGGGCCTCCCGGTCGCCATCGGTCAGCTCGCTCGCAGCACACGCACGGCGCCTGGGACCACCGACATCCGCGCCGGCAGCGTGCCCGGGGCCTCGCCGTCGATGTCGAGGGGAACGTCCCCGCGCGTGCTCTCGATCTCGATCACCCTCCCCCGGGCGGAGATCACCTTGGGCTCGCCGAGGTGCGTGCCCTTGTAGATCTTTGGGAAGTTCTGGACCACGTCCCCGAGCCCCAGGTCACCGAGGCCCACCACCTCGAAGAGCCCGTCCGACTGGTCGGCGTCCGGAGCCATGATCATCCCGCCGCCGAACGCTCGGCCGTTGCAGACCGCGAAGGCCATCGCCTTGCCCTCGTAGATCAGCTCATCGTCGACGCGTACCCGCATCGGGCAGTGGCGCCACCCGGCGATCGCTCGGACGGTCGCGACCATGTAGCTGGCCTTGCCGGAGAGCCACCTGGGACCGGCGCCCACCAGCTCGTCGACGCGCCCGGAGATGCCGCAGCTCGCGATGTTGGTGAAGATCATCTTCGAGCGCTCCCCCTCGCGATCGAGGTACTCCAGCAGCCCGAGGTCGAAGGGTCGCGGGGTCGCGGCGGCGAGCCAGCGGGCGAGCTCCCTCGCCCCGTCAGGGATGTGCAGCGCGCGGGCTCCCAGGTCGCTCCCGGTGCCCGCCGGAATCACCGCGAAGGCCGTCTTCGCGCTCGGCATCACCGAGCCGTCGTCACACAGCAGCGCGTTCATCGCGTCGTGGAAGGTGCCGTCGCCGCCCATCACCGCGACCCGCGGGGCGCCCTGCTCCACCAGCGAGCGCACGGTCTCCTCGAGCTGCCGCTTCCCCCCGGTGCGGTGCACCGTCACCTCGAAGCCCTCGGCGCCGAGCGCCCGGGAGTACTCGCCCAGCACCCGCCCCGCGCGGCCTCCGCCGGCCGCGGGGTTCACCACAAGTTCCAACGATCGTCCCGTCGCCACGCCGCGCGTCTCCTCTCAGCCCGCGTCGTCCGCCACGCCCAGCGACCGCGCGATCCAGTCGGCCAGATCGTCGGCGCGAACCCCGGCCTTGCGCAACTGAGATCGGCTCGACGTGCAGCTCGTCACCACCGCCACCTCGGGCCCCAGCTCTCTCACCTCGGCGGCGAGGTCGGCCGCGATCGCCCGCGAGGTCGCAGGTCGGGTGATGGGCAGCAGCCCCCCAGCGCCGCTGCAGCTCGACTGATCGCGCGACGAGGGAAGCTCCAGGGCAGGGCGCCCCAGGATGCGCTGCATCACCGCGCGGGGGGCGTCGTAGACTCCGAGCCCCCGGCCCAGCCGACAGCTGTCGTGCACCGCGACGGGGCCGTCGACCTCCATCGGCCGGAGCCGGTCGAGCTTGCGCGCGGCGGTCTCCGCCAGGTGCTCGACGCGGACCCAGCGCTCCGGGGCGAGGCCCAGCCGGGGATAGAGCGTCCGCAGCGTCCAGGCGCAGCCCGCGTCCGAGACGACCAGCCCGGTCGCGTCAGGGCCCACCGCGGCCACGAAGCGCTCGGCCTGACGGTAGAAGCCCTCGCGATCCCCCGCGTCCCAGAGCGGCGCGCCGCAGCACTCGCCGCCGACCGAGTGGCATCCGCCGGCGAGGGCCTCCACCGAACGAAGCGTCCTCCGAGCGCCCGCAGGGTCTTCCCGCACCGCGCGACACCCAGGGATCACCCCGACGGCGGTGCCCGATCCAGCGAGCCCGGCGTCCTCCGCGGCGGCCTGGAGCTGCGCCCGATGGTGCTCCCAGCCCGCGACCAGCCGGCTCACCGGCTCCGGGGCGATGCGGTTGGCGAGCGCGTCGGCGCGGCCGTCCCAGAGCGTCTCGGCCACCGGGTTGTCGAGCAGACAGAGCGTCCGGCACCTGCCGCATCCGGTGCAGGCCCAGGCCATCGCCGCGCGAGAGGCCTCCTCTGCGGGTTCGATGTCGCGAAGGAGCTCGTCCATCGCCCGCATCTTTCCCCACGGGGTGACGGTCTCCCGGCCCTCGACGGTCGAGACCGGGCAGGCCGGGCGACAGAGCTTCGGGCAGTAGGTGCACCGGTTGGTGGCCTCGGCGCGCCCCTCCAGCAACGGGAGCCGTCTATTCATGGAATGCGTGGGTACCATAGCGGCGCCGCCCGTTGGGCTTCCGCGTCGGTGCTTCCCCGGTCAAGCAACGTGACCTTCCGTCGCGGTGTGGGGTAAGCTGGCTCTCCATCTCACCGTTCGGGGTATTCGCAGGGTGTCGGCCGCGACCACAGTAGAACAATCACGCATCGGATCGACCGTAGCGAAGCGCTACAAGCTCGTCCGCGTGCTTGGCCGTGGCGGCATGGGCATGGTCTACGAGGCCGAGCTCGTGGGCTCGCACCGGCACGTCGCCATCAAGGTGATGCACCCCGAGAGTCAGGCCGACGGGGACAACGTCCGGCGCTTCGTCAACGAGGCTCTCGCGGCCGCGCGGGTGCGTCACCCCAACGTGGTCGAGGTGCTCGACGCGGGCGAAGACCCGGACGACGGGTCGCTGTTCATCGTCCTCGAGCTGCTCACCGGCATCGACCTCGCGACCTACCTGCTGCGCTACGACAAGCTCCTGCCGGGCGAGACCCTCACCGTGGTCTGCCAGGTGCTCCAGGCCCTGATCGTGGCCCACCGGGAGAACATCGTGCACCGGGACATCAAGCCCGAGAACGTGTTCCTGGCGAGGCGGGCGAGCGGCGAGACTCACGTGAAGATCGTGGACTTCGGCATCTCGAAGATCCTCGACCCGGAGAAGGAGATCTCGCTCTCCATCACCCGCGCCAACACCACCGTCGGCACGCCCCACTACATGTCCCCGGAGCAGGCCCGCGGCGAGCAGATCGACCCTCGCGCCGACATCTGGGCGCTGGGCGTCGTGATGTACGAGTGCCTCACCGGCGAGCTCCCATTCGACGGAGAGAACTACAACCAGCAGATCCTCGCGGTGGTCACGGAGGAGCACAAGCGGGCGACGGAGCTGGGCATCGAGCCCGGGCTCTCCGCCCTCATCGACCGCTGCCTCGAGAAGGACCGCACCTCCCGCTTCTCCAGCGCGGCCGACATGCTCCAGGAGATCGGCGCGTACCTCGAGCAGCACCCCGAGATCGCGGTGCGCCAGTCGCTGCTGCGCATCCCCGGGCCGGAGGAGTTTCCCACCGCGCGGCCCGACGATCCGACCACGCAGCAGGAGGTGGCCCCGGGCATCGAGCGGGCGCGGGACACGGTCGAAGACCTCACCGACGACGCGCAGCCCGCGGCGGCCGACGAGTTCGCCGGGCCGCTGTCCATCCGCCCGGTGTTCCCGGGCATGGTGCGCATCGACGACGAGACCGCCGCAGACAGCGCGCCCACCAAGGTGCACGCCGTCAAGGTGAGCGCCGTCGTCGAGGGGGGCGCCGCGCCGGTGCCGCTCTCTCAGCGCCCGGGCTACCAGCGCTTCGACTCGATCCGTCCGGCGATCTTCCGCGCCCCCTCGCTTCCTCCGCTGCCGCCGCCGCCTCGCCTCCCGGTGATCGAGGCCACCCCGAGCGGCACGCTCCTCCCGCCGACTCCCGTCACCGCGGCGGTCGAGCTCACGCCGCAAGGCGCCGTGCTCCCCATCGAGGACGTCGCCGCGCGCCCCTCCCTCGCCCCGTATCCCCGCTCTCGCCGCTGGCTGTTCCTGTCCGCGGCCTTCCTCTCGGGACTTCTCGTGGCCCTGAGCGTGGTGACGCTCAGCCGGCTGAGGGAGCGCCCCCGTCCGGTCGCGCCGCTCAACATCCGGCTGCGGCTGCTGGGGATGCGCGACGACGCGAGGCCCGTCATCGGCGGCGTGCGCTACTTCTCCAACGAGGCCTACGTCCCCCGCAACTCTCGGCCGCTGCGCATCCGCGTCGAGGCCGACGGCTTCGAGTCCATCGAGGTCAACGTCGTCCCCGACCGCGACCGCGACCTCGTCCTCCCTCCGATGCTACCGGTTCCCTCGGCGGCGCCCGCTCCCCCGGTCGCGCCCCCCGTCGCCGCAGCCGTGCCGAGGCCCGCTCCCTCGGCGCCCGCTCCCCAGGTCGAGGCCCCGGCCCGCCCCCGCGCCGCAGCGCCCCCCGCCGCCCCGGCGCTGCCGACCAGCGTCGGCCCGGGTCTCGCCCATGCGGCCACCCTCCCCGAGCTCGCCGTGGGCTCGACGCCCCGCTGTCGCGTGCTGGTCGACGGGCACCCCGTGGGACAGACCCCGCTCTTCCATCTCCGCCTCGCCGCGGGCACCCACCAGATCACCTGCGAGCGCCCCAACGAGACCGTCAGTCGCTCCGTCGAGATCACGCCCGGCGCCCCCAACGCCCGGGTCTTCTTCGACGAGCACTGACCCGTCGGAGCGGGCACTCGTCGCGGCTGGCAATCCACGCGGGGCTCGGGCACCCTCCGGCCGCCCGCGTCGACCCCACCGACGCGCCGCCAGGAGGAGACCCGATGTCCCATCACAACGCTTGCTCCGAATCCGCCTACGAGTCCGTTGCGTTCACCGTCGAGGCCCTCGCCGCCCGCTCGGACGACGCCGAGCTCACGCACCTCGCCGACCGGGTGCGGGGGGTGCTCACCGACTGGGAGAACCTCGAAGCATCCCGCCGCGTGCTGCGCCGCGCCGCGCTCCAGTCGAGCGCCCACGTGCACGTCGCCGATGCGACCCTCGACTCCGCCCTCGCCACCTTCGCGCGCGACCTCGTCGCCGTCACTGGCAAGGACAGCAACCTCTACCAGCGCTTCTTCCCGGAGTCTCACGAGGAGATCATCGCGATGGGCCTGGAGTCCGAGCTCCCGGTGGTCACCCTGGTGCTCGCGCAGCTCGGCGCGAACCCGGACATCCCCGCGCAGCTCACGGCGCACGCCGACACGCTTCGGGCCGGGCTGCGACTGGGCAACGCGGCGCTCGCCAACCGCGCCGACGCGATGGCCGACCTCGGGCGCCACGCCGCGCGCGAGGAGTCCTGGGGCGAGACCTCTCTCGCCAGCCTGGTGAGCGTGCGCCGCGCGCTCGAGAAGATGGCCGCGGCCCGGTCGCTCCCGCTGTCGTGGGTCTCGGCGTTCTTCCGCTGACGACGAAGGGGGGCTAGGAACGAGCGATGGCGCAGCGAGCGATCACCCTGCGGAGCGCGCGGATGCTCTCCCCTAAGGTCCGCGAGCTGACCTTCGACCCGGGCGCCCCCTTCCCCTTCTCGGCGGGTCAGTGGGTCTCGCTGAAGTTCCCGCTGGCCTCGCCCGAGGTGGTCATCGCCCGCTCGTACTCCATCGCCTCGGCGCCCCGCCTCGACCACACCTTCGACCTCGCGGTGACCCTCGTCCAGCAGGGCCCCGCGAGCACCCTGCTCCACGCGATGTCCATCGGAGACGAGGTGCAGTCCGCCGAGCCGATGGGCTTCTTCACCCTTCCCCCGAAGCTGGAGCGGCCGCTGCTGATGATCGGCACGGGCACCGGCGTCGCGCCCCTGAGGGCGATGATCCAGTCGCTGGAGAACGTGCCCGATGCGCCCCCGGTGACGCTGCTCTTCGGCGTCCGCCACCGGGAGGACCTCCTCTACGCCGACGAGTTCGAGGCCCTCGCAGCGCGAGATCCCCGCTTCCGCTTCGAGCCCACGCTCTCCCGCCCGGACCCCTCTTGGACCGGTCGGACCGGCTACGTGCAGTCCCACCTCCCGGAGCTGCTCGCCGCGTCCCCGGAGGCCAGCGCATACATCTGCGGGCTCAACGCGATGGTGCGAGACGCCCGCAAGGTGCTGCGCGAGACGCTCGTCGTCCCTCGCGACCGGGTGCACTCCGAGCGCTTCGACTGAGCGGGCCGTGCGTCGCCCCTTTCCGTCCGCCCTGCTGCTCGCCCTGCTGCCCGCGTGTCCGCGTCGGACCGAGGCCCCGAGGCCGCCTGCCGACGCAGGCGTCTCGTCGCGGCCCATCGCCCTCGACCCCCCTCGCGACGCCGCCGTAGACGCCCCCGCGGACGTTCCGATCGACCGCCCCGTGGTCGTCATCCGTGGCCCCTGGCAGCGCCTCCCCCTCGCCCGCTGGACCGACCCCGCGAGGCTCGGCCGCTGGGACGACGCGCCGGACTTCGATGGCGACGACGTGCCCGACGAGGTCTTCGCCATGGACGCCCGGCTGGTGAGCTGCGAGCCCGCCCACCGCGACGTGCCCTGCCCCTCCATCGGCCTCGACGACGGCGGCGGCGACGCGGACGACGGCCCCGCCCGTGTGGCGCTCATCGCCCGCTTCAGCGCCGACGTCGACACCGCCCCGACCGCCGGGCGCCTCTTCGGCCTGCAGCGGGTGTGGCGCTCCCGCAGCGCGCCGACCTCCCGCATCGACGCCGTGCGCTTCGGCGACTTCGGCCGAGGCGTGAGCGTCCGCACCACCCTGCTCGTCGACCACGGAGCGGGACTGCGCGACACCGTCGATCGCGTCGACCTCTACCTCGGCGCCGGCCTCGATCGCCCCGCCGGAACCCTCGTCCACCACTGCCTCCGCACCCTCGACGGCACCTTCCATCGCGCGGGAGACATCGCGTCCCCGCTGCCCGCCGAGACCCCGACCCTCTGGCGCTTCGCCTCCGCGCACCCCTTCTCCGGCTGCGAGACCGACGCCGTCGCGCTCGACGCCTCGCTCGGCCAGACGCTCGCCCGCGGGGTGCAGGTGCTCGACCTACGGGCTTCCCCTATCGAGACCCACCGCGACGTTCGCATCGCCATCGCCGACGGCCGCGCCCTCGTGCTGGAGCGCTCCCCGAGAGGCGGCGACGGAGGCGTCGAGGGCGATCCTCTCTCCCTCGGGGAGGTGCGGGTGATGGCCGTAGCGCGCCGCTGCGACGTCGACCTCGTGCGCTACCAGCACCAGGGCAAGAGCTGCCTGCTGCGCGTCGCCCGACCCCGCTCCGAGGGGCGCTGCGACCCCTCGCTCGCCCCGGCTGCGAGCTTCGACGACGCCCGCGCCGTCGCGCTGGTCCCTGGCGCCGATGCCTCGATGCCCGCGCTGGTGCTGCACCGCGCAGGGACGCTGGTCTCCGCGCAGCTCCCGCCTCGCTGCGGAGTCGGTCACCGCGCGGTCGAGACGCAGCCCTACCGGGGCGCGATCCCCGCCGGGACGCCGGTCTCCACCGACGGCGCGCTGGTGCTCTTCGCCGACGGCCGCGACCTCTGGCTGGCTCGCTCCGGCGACCCTCGCCCCGCCCTGGTCAACGTCCCGGGAGGCGGCCTGCCCCGGGGCACCGTGCGCGCGGTGGCCTTCCTCGATCACCGCCAGGTGGCGGTGGCCATGGCCCGCTCTCTCTACGAGTTCACCCTCGACGTCCCCTCGCCCATGGACAGCGTCCCCGAGACCCTCCGCGTGGACGCCGCCGAGCTCTATCGCGCCGTGCGCGCCCCTCGCGGCGAGCGCTGAGCGCGCGACGCATCGACCACCTGGCCCTGCGGCTCACTGGAGGGGAGAACGTCGCGCTCCCGAGGCCTGACGCCTCGTGGAGCGCAACGCCCAGATGCAGCTACTGGCAGGGGCAGATGGAGAGGCGGGAGGAGGACGACGAGCACGGGACGCCGAGGTTGTCGGCGTTGTTGCGGTGCTCTCCGGGGCAGCCCGAGTAGTTCGAGCAGAGCAGCGCCCCCAGCGGCCTGCCGGTGTGAACGCCGCCGCTGTCCTCCAGGCACGCGTAGGTGTAGCTGGTGATGCTGATGCCCGTCATCCCGAAGGCGTCGGCGATCGACTGACACTCCGAGGGCGTGTCCTGCGCCGCGAGCCACGCGGAGTCGCTGATGGTGAAGGGCAGCCCGAGGCCGGCGCACACCGCGGCGCAGCCCTGGCCGCAGGTCGTGACGCTGTGGCACCAGCGGACGCCGCCCACCACGCGGCAGTTCGCCGTGGAGCAGGTGCCGCTGGTGCACGCCGCGCCGCCCGGACACACCGTGCCGCAGCTACCGCAGTGGCTGGAGCTGGTGCTGGTGTTCACCTCGCAGCCGTTGGTCTGCACGCCGTCGCAGTCGCCGAAGCCCGAGTTGCACGAGGCGACGCGGCAGACCCCCGCGACGCAGGCGGCCACGCCGTTGCTGATCGCGCAGGCGGCCCCGCAGGCGCCGCAGTTCGACGGGTCGCTGGCGATGTTGAGCTCGCAGCCGTTGGCGGGGTTGCGGTCGCAGTCGGCGAAGCCCGCGTTGCAGGTGAAGCCGCAGGTGCCCGCGGCGCAGGTCGCCGTGGCGTTGGCGCGCGGCGGGCACACGGTGCCGCAAGCGCCGCAGTTGTTCGGGTCGGTGCTGCGGTTGGTGCAGCTCCCGGAGCAGTTGGTGAGCCCCGACGCGCAGGTCACGACGCAGGCGCCCGCGGAGCACACCTGGCCCCCGGTGCAGGCGGTGGTGCAGGTGCCGCAGCGGAGGCTGTCGACCTGGAGGTCACGACACACGCCAGAGCAGTTGGTCTGCCCGGAGGGGCACACCAGGGTGCAGGCGCCGGCCACGCAGGACTGACCCGACGCGCAGGCGCGGCCGCAGGCGCCGCAGTTGTTGACGTCGCCCGCGAGGTCGCGGCAGCTCGTGCCGCAGGCCGTGAGGCCCGCCGCGCAGCTCGTCACGCAGGCGCTGCCCGCGCAGATCTGCCCGGCGGGGCAGACGGTGGTGCAGCCCCCGCAGTGGTTGCGGTCGGTGGCGGTGTCGAAGCAGGCCGAGCCGCAGACGCTCTGGCCCGACGGGCAGGAGAGGGTGCACGACCCCGCGGTGCACACCTGCCCGGACGGGCAGACGGTGCCGCAGGCGCCGCAGTTCGATCGGTCCGAGTCGACGTCCCTGCACACGCCAGAGCAGTTGGTGAGGCCCGAGCCGCAGGTCACCGAGCACACGCCCGCCACGCACGCCTGGCCCGCCGCGCACGCGCGAGCGCAGGCGCCGCAGTTGTTGTTGTCTGAGCCGAGGTCGCGGCACACGCCCGAGCAGTTGGTCTGCCCCGCGAGGCACGACACGTTGCAGGCGCCGCTGGTGCAGACCGTCCCCGAGGCGCACGCGCTGCCGCAGGTGCCGCAGTTGTTGTTGTCCGTGCTCAGGTCGCGGCACGCGCCCGAGCAGTTGGTGGTGCCCGCGAGGCACGAGACCGCGCACACGCCCCCCGAGCAGACCCGACCCGAGGCGCACCCGGCGCCGCAAGCGCCGCAGTTGTTGTTGTCCGTCTCGAGGTCGCGGCACGCGCCCGAGCAGTTGGTGGTGCCCGCGAGGCACGAGACCGCGCAGGCCCCGGCCGAGCAGACCTGACCGGAGGGGCAGGCGCGGCCGCAGACGCCGCAGTTGTTGTTGTCCGTGAGCAGGTCGCGGCAGACGCCGGCGCAGACGGAGGTGCCCGCCACGCAGGTGACGGTGCACGCGCCCGCCGAGCAGACCTGGCCCGAGGAGCACACCATGCCGCACGCGCCGCAGTTGAGGCGCTCGACGTTGAGGTCGTGGCAGGTGCCCGCGCAGTCGACCTGCCCCGCGGGGCACGACGTGACGCACGCGCCCGCCGAGCAGACCTGCCCGGAGGCGCAGGCGGTGCCGCAGGCGCCGCAGTTGAAGCGGTCCGTGGCGAGGTCGCGGCAAGTGCCCGAGCAGTTGTCGAGGCCCGCGCCGCACGTCGTCGCGCACCGGCCCGAGGAGCAGAGCTGACCCGCGGGGCACGCGGTGCCGCAGGCGCCGCAGTGGTTGTTGTCGGTGGTGAGGTCTCGGCACACGCCCGAGCAGTTGCTCAGGCCCGCGAGGCACGACACGGTGCAGGTGCCGCGGGAGCACACCGTCCCGGAGGGGCAGACGTTGCCGCAGGTGCCGCAGTGGTTGACGTCCGTCGCGAGCTCGCGGCAGGTGCCAGAGCAGTTGGTGGTGCCCGCGCCGCACGACACCGCGCAGGCGCCGGCGACGCACGCCTCGCCCTCGGCGCAGGCCATGCCGCAGCCGCCGCAGTGGGCCCGATCGACCTGCGGGTCGCGGCAGACGCCCGCGCAGGCGATCTGCGCGGCGCCGCAGGAGAGCACGCACATCGAGTCGACGCAGATCTGTCCCGCGGCGCAGGCGGTCCCGCAGGTACCGCAGTTCTCCCGGTCGGTGCGGGTGTTCGCGCAGAACCGCTGCGGAGCGCCGCCGTCGGTCGTCGCGGGCGACATGCACGTCGCGAGGTCCGACGCGCAGCTCAGGGTGCAGGCGCCGTTGGAGCAGACCTGCCCCGCGCCGCACGCAACGCCGCAGCCGCCGCAGTTGGTGCGGTCGGTGGCCGTCGTCGCGCAGAGCCCGCCGCAGAGGGTCTGCCCGGTCGGACAGCTCACCGTGCAGGTCCCCATGATGCAGACGGTGCCGTCCTGGCACGAGTTGCCGCAGGAGCCGCAGTTGTCGCGGTTGCGCCGCAGGTCGACGCAGGTCGCTCCGCACGCGGTCTCGCTGGCGGAGCAGCGCGGCCCGAGGTCCGTCGTGGCGTCGAGGGTCGACGCGTCGCCGCCTCCGATGATGGTGGTGCCGTCGCACGCGGCGAGGGTGGCGACGACGCCCAGCGCCATCACCCAATGGAATAGATCTCTCATGGCTCGAAAGGCCCTTTCGCGGGTGCGCACCCGCTGGGTAGAAAATCGCGCGGTCACCAGCGCCGCCTGTCACTCGCGAGCAGCGTATCAACACCGCATCCTGCAAACGACGATCAATCTCCGACGTCCCCGTAGCGCCGACTGCGGCAAAGGTCCCCCACACACCATGCGAAGCAACCTCCTCCTGGCCTGCCTCAGCGTCTTCGGCGCCGCGTGCGCCAGCGCGGCCCCGCCACCGCCCTCTACGCCAGCTCCCTCACCAGCTCCCCTCGCGCCCGCGCCCGCCGCTCCCGACGCGGGCGACCCCTGCCGCGCGGCGCTGTGCCCCGACGCGACGCGCTGCGTCTCCGTGCGCAGCGAGGTCTACCGCGACGGCGAGCCCACGCAGGCGCTGCTCCCCCGATGCCTCTCGGTGGCGCCAGGCCCCGCCCCGGCGCCCACCCGCGATCCCTGCGCCAACATGATCTGCCCGACGGGCTACCGCTGCACCGCGCCCGCCGATGCGCCCTACTGCGACCGCGCGGAGTGAGGCCGCGGCGCTGCGGAGATGGCGTCAGCGCCCGCTGCTCCGCGTGGCCTCCGCCCAGAGAGCGCCGCGCAGGTCTCCCACGCGGTAGCCCGTCGCCCGGTCGTCGGGGTAGCGCGCCGCCAGCACCGCGCGCACCTCCGCGGGGATCGCCTCGGGCGCCCCGTGGCACAGCAGGCACGGCCCCTCGACGGCGATGGGGCGCAGCACCCTCGCCCGGTCACCCTCCACGACGCGCAGTCCCGTGACGCCAGCGGCCTGGCGCTCTCCCTGGGCGCGCAGCCACACGTCGACCCATGAGGGCGCCGCGTCGGCGGGAGAGCGGAGCCGCAGCGAGCTCCTCCCTACGGTGACGCCGGTCTCGCGCCGCAGCGTCGCGACGATCTCCGGCGCCTGCCGGGAGCACACCTCCGCCGCAGCAGCGGGGCCCTCCGATCGGATCGCGGCGACCAGTCGCTCCTTCAGCGTGGTCGAGAGCCGGACGGCGGCGGTGTCCGCCCGGCCCAGCAGCGCCTCGTCGGTCTCTCTCGGAGGCGACGGCGCGGCGGACCGCTGGCAGCCGACGGAGAGCAGGGCCGCGGCGACGAGGGAGTGGTGCCTCATGATCGGCCAGACCTGGGGCCTGGCCGGGTTCGCGTCCACTGGCGGAGTGCCTATGGCGCCACGGTGGCGGAGGAGGGGCGCCTGCCGACGATGACGGCCTCGGTGCCATCGCCGAAGAGCCAGGTCTTCGGCTCGAGGCCCGCGGAGCGCATCGCCGACTCGATCTCTTCGGGGCGGAGGAAGTGGTTCCCCTGCACGTGCTCGCTGAGGTTCTGGAAGGCCATCGCCCTGCGGCGGCCGTCCCTGAGCTGGGCGCGGTCGTCCGGCCAGCGGGGCTCCCAGATCACGACGGCGCCGCCAGGGCGCAGCGCATCGTAGAGCTTCGCGAAAACCTCGCCGTGGCGGTCCCACACGTGGTGCAGCGCGCGGTTCATGGCGACGAGGTCGACCGGCTCGTCGACGGTGTAGCGGTGCAGGTCGCCCGCTCGGAAGCTCACCCGCGAAGAGAGCCCCTCGCGCCGTGCGGCCTCGGTCGCCTGCCGGATGTTCTCCTCGAAGCCGTCGAGACCGATGCCCCGCACGTTGGCGAAGCGCGAGGCCAGCGCACGGAGGTACCAGCCGTTGCCGCACCCGAGGTCGACGGCGACCCCGCCGCGGGTGTCGAGCGAGGCGTACACGTCCACCGCGGGCAGGATCTCTCGCTCGAAGAAGCCAGCGAAGCTCGCCTCCAGCATCGGCCCGAACCACGGGAGGATGGTCGGCCGCTCTCCCAGCACCCGCTCTCCCGGCCGCTCGCCGGAGGCCATGAGCCCGGCGGCCCGCTCGGCCATGTGCGCCGTGAGCACCGACTGCACCGCGAAGGGCATCAGCGTGCCCGGCGCCGACGGCCTGAACGCAGCACCCAGCTCGCTCAGCCGAAACACCTCTCCCTCCGCTTCGAGGTATCCGAAGGCGTAGGCCGCGTCGCACCAGCGCCTCGTGTAGCCCACGTCGACCTTGGCCCTCTCGGCGAGCTCCTCGACGGTGCCGGGCTCCGTCAGCGCCTCGAAGAGCCCGTTGTGTACGCCCACGAAGGCGAGCGAGAGGCCCATCGCCCCCTGCGCCTGCTGCATCACCTGCTGCCGCATCTCATCCAGCGTCGCCATCGTCGGTCCGTCCCTTGTCCCGCGCTCTCAGCCTCCACCTACGGAGGTGCCGGCGCACCGTTCGCTGTCGATGGTGCACGACTCGCCCGAGTCGCGTCACGGCCCCCGTCACCCGACGCGCGCGCCCATCGCCCCCGGCGTCACCACGGACACCACGCCCCCCCAGCGGCAGGCGCACGTACACCCCTCGTCGAGCGGCGCCCGCTGCGCTCCCTTCACCGCCGCGGCCCGTGGCTGCCACGGCCCATCCAGCGCCGGAACGCAGGGCTGCGGCGTCAGCACTCCGCCCGCCGCCGCGGTCGCCGCGGCCACCTGCGGGTTGCCCATCGCGCTGCACATCCCGAAGGGCCGCACCGCCTCCGCGGTGTGATCGCTCACCAGCGCGAGCCGACGATTCCCCAGCCGCAGCGCCCGGTCCGCCGGCGTCGCGAGCGTCGACGGCGCCGCCCCCAGGGAGCACGCCACCGCGGCCCCCTCGGTCACCGGCCGCCGCCCGCTCACTCGAGCACCCTCGGCGACCTGCCCACGAAGTCCGTCACGATGGTCCTCTGCGCGAGCGCCTCGTCGCTGCTCGGGGTGCGGCCGAGGCGCTTCTGCCAGTGCAGCTCGGCGATCTTCTGCTTGCCCTTCTCCTCGACCATCTTCACGTGCAGCAGCTCTAGGTCCTGGCCGTACTTCTCGACCACCTCGGGGAGCCTCATCAGCCGCATCGGGCCGAGGTTGTGGAAGCGGCTCCTGCGAGGCACCGCCGCGTCGGCCTCGAACTCCATCTTGAAGGGCGCGAGGTACTCGCCCTTGCCAAGATCGTCGCCGCCGCACGAGGCCAGCATGTTGAAGCCGTCGTCGAAGCGGACGATGTTCACCTCCCGCGGCGCATCGCGAAAGCCCTGCGGCGCCTTCGGGTCGATCCTGGCCTTCAGCCCCGGGCTCGCCTCCCCCGCGAGCCGCGCGGCGGCGCGCATCGGGCGCAGCCAGTTGTCCCCCGTCGTCATCTCCTTCCAGTAGTCGACGAGGCGATCGAAGCGCCACAGGTAGCTGTACTTCCGCAACCGCTCGTCGAGCAGCGCGATGGTGTGCGCTCGGCCCTCGCGCTCGGCCTTGAGGTAGCGCTTCTTCGCCTCCTCGATGCGGTCCACCTCGAGGAGCGACATCACCTTGCGCACCACGGCCTTGGCGATGAGCGCGTCGTTGTAGACCATGGCGTGGCGCCGGTTGCGCGTGGCCTTCGCCGCCGCGAAGCGGAACTCGATCGTCGGGGGCGCGAGGTCGCTCTCGGTCCACCGCTCGGCGTCGGCGAAGCCTCGGGTGGTCCACTCTCGCACGAGGTCGCCCTCCTGCTTCGACAGGTAGCTCGACAGGTGATCGAAGGTGAGCTCCGCGTTGCCCAGTCCCCAGTTGTGCTTGCACATCGACACGAAGGTGTAGGCCGCCTCGGTCTGCAGCTCCGGGAGCGCGAGCGCCGCCCGCTTCACGATGAGCGTGCGGTTGGCCTCGCTCACCGACGCCCGGGTGCGCTCGTCGCGGGCGAGGGCCACGAAGGCCCGCAGCACGTCGACCTCCTTCCCCTCGCGGTTGGTCATGTGGTTGAAGATGTGAAACGACGCCTCGGAGCCCGCCTGCGGCATCGGGTTGGCCGAGCGCACGTCGTAGCGCTTCGAGGTCGGGTGCTTGTACGCCGGGTCGAAGGCGCTGGGCCTCACCGCCACCTCGGCGCCTCCCCCGGAGGGGGCGTAGCCGTAGAAGTGATAGTAGTTGTCCCAGACCAGCACCTTCGGGTGCGCGGGGTCACTGAGGTCGAGCGTCTGGTAGTGGAGCCCCGGCGTCGTGGCGAGCTTCGCGTCCTTCACGAAGGCCTTGATGCGCAGCCCGCACGCGTAGAGCGCGCTCATGCAGTCGGCGTCCGAGAGCAGCTGCTGGACGATCTGCGGCGCGCCGCACGCGAAGCCCACGCCCCAGGTCATGATGCAGGAGTCGTAGGTGTTGAGCGACGAGGGCGCGCCCTCCTGGTGCATCGTGCGGAGCGCGGCCAGGTGAGGCAGCCGGGCGACCGTGTCGAGGTTGTCGACGTAGCCCTTCAGCCACGACCTGTAGAGCCACTGCGAGTACTCGCTCTTCGGGTCCTCGAGGTACATCCACCCCTCGCCGATGAGGGGTTTGGTGTTCTTGCCGAGGGCGGTCCACTTGGTCCACGCGAGCTTGCCGACCCCTTTGTCGCCGATGGGGACATCCGGCAGCGCCGCGCGCGCCTCGGTCACCGCCTTCACGATGGCCTTCACCCTCTCGTCGTCGGGCGACAGGCGCTTCACATACGGCAGCTTGTAGCCCTGCTGAACCTTGTACCGACGCTGCTGCCAGTAGAGCGTCTCGAGGTTGTGCGACCTGTACTCCTCGTACGTGAGCTCGTGCTCGTAGCGGGGATCGCTCGGGTCCGAGGTGAAGGCCTCCGCACCGTTCTTCGGCCCGGGCGGCTCCTCGTACTTGCGCGTGTGCCCGTCGGCGAGCTCGTCGTCGCGCACGTGCCACGAGGGGAAGGGCTCGCCCGAGGGAGAGAGCGTCGAGTGCTCGGCGTCGAGCGCGGCGGTCGCGGCAGGCGCCGGGCTGTCGGCGAAGGTCCACGCGCCGAGGACGGCGGCGATGTTGCGGGGCTTCGAGGGAGCGGGGGCGGGGGCGGGCGCAGGCTCCGGGGCCGCGTCGGCCGCGCCGTGGGCCTCTCCCATCGCGACGTCCGTCGGAGTGCGGTCGAAGAGCCAGTGGTGAACCCGCGACGCGATGTTGCGCACCACCGCGAAGTCCTGCTGCTTCATCTCCGACGGGGAGAGAACCTTGGAGAAGTAGACGAGGTCGTTGGGCTCTTCCATCGCGCGATCAGCCTCCGTGCAGCGAGACCAGGCGCGCCCTCGTCGGGTCGTCGATGACCCCCGTCGGCACGAGCCCCTGCTCGCGCTGGAACGATCCCAGCGCGTCTCGCAGCGTGTCGTCCTCGATTGCATCGACGGTGCCGTCGAACCAGCCCAGGTTTCGCAGCCGGGTCTTCACCCCTTCGACCTTCGACGCCGGGGCCACGTCCTCGAGGCTCACGACCCACTCCCGGCGCGGCCCTCTCGGGTAGTCCGCGGTCCAGACGGTTACCGTGGCCTGGCGCGCCCGGGCCAGCACCCGGGCCGACACCCTGCCGTCCTCGTCGGTGACGCCTCGCAGCGTCTCTCCCCTCGCGACCACGTGGTAGTGGCACCGTGCCAGCGGTGCCAGCGACGTGTCGGTGACCCGCAGCTTCAGCGCCTTGCGCTCGGGCTCGTCTGGCTCCGTCTCCGCGCCGGGAGCCTCGTCGGTGTCGCAGTTGAGCAGCACCTCCCTGCCCCGCACGCTCGCGTCCCGGTCGAGCGTCACGCTCGCATCCCGGGAGAACATCCGCACACGCCGCGAGACCACCAGCGCCTCCTCGTCGCCGAGCGAGAGCGCCGACGAGGCCCCCTCGGCGCGCACCCCCGCCTCTCCGCGCACCGTCACCTTCGGCGCGACGATCTCGACCCCCTCGGGCGTGAGCACGATCGAGCTCTCTCCGCAGCGCAGCACGAGCCGGGTGCGCGCGGTGATCTCCACGCACTCCTCGGACGACACCTCCACGTCTCCTGTCGCCCGCAGCGTGAGCGTCGCCTCGTCCTCGCCTCCGCCCGCGGACATCGTCGCGTGGCCGTGCGAGCGCAGCGAGAGCGCTCCGCCCGCCGCGGCGCTCCAGTCGCCGGCGACCTCCTCGGCGCGGCGCCCGCCGACGTGGGAGAGGTGCGCCCCGAGGGTCTCGTCGTGCCGTAGCACCCCCGCCCGGGTGCGCACGACCCCGTCGACGGAGAGTTCGTAGGCCCCGGCGGTGGAGACCATGTGGTCGCCGCCCACCTGAACGCGGAGCTCGCCGCCGACCGAGTGCTCGGCGTCGCGGGAGGCGCGCAGCGAGAGGTCCCGCTTCGCGAAGAGCCCCAGCTCCTCGCGGCCCGCGAGGTCCTCGAACATCAGCTCGTTGCCGGTGTGGCCCTCGGGCGAGGTGCGGGTGCGGATGCCGCTGCGGGTCTTGTTCTCGGGGAGCGCGAAGGGCGGAGGCGCCGCGGCCGAGGGGAGGCAGCCCACGACGATGGGCCGGTCGGGGTCGCCGCCGAGGAACGACACGATGACCTCCATCCCGACGCGAGGGATGAACTGCGCGCCGAAGCCCGCGCCCGCCCACGACTGCGCCACAGGAACCCAGCAGGAGGTCTCGGTCTCCCGGCGAGCGCGGCGGTCCCAGTGGAAGCGCACCTTCACCCTACCGAGAGCATCGGTATGAATCTCCTCGCCCGACGGCCCGGTCACCGTGGCGGTCTCGGTGACCTGCACGATGCGCCGCGACGGAACCGCCGGCGGACAGGCTCTCTCCGCGGGCGCGCAGAGGAAGCTGTTCTCGTAGTCTGAAGCCTCTGCGGTCGACGCTCCCCGCTCCCCGTCGAGGCGCCGACCCTTGTGGCTGAGACGGGTGACCACCCAGCGTCGGTCGAGCGATCCCGCGCGGTGGTCGCTGAGCACGAACACCCTCCCCGGCGCGAGCCGCTCGCACCCGCTGCGCCCCTCGGCGAGCTCGACCTCGCGGCGCGCCTGGGCGAGGCGATGCACCGCGCGGGAGCGGCGCACGTCGGGCTCCTGGCTGTCATCGTGGTGGAGATAGAGCTCGGCGTCGCGCTCGTCGATGGCGTCGAGCGCGCGGTCGACACGGGCGGAGGCGTCGAGGTCGCGCGTCGGGCAGGTGAGGTCGTAGCCGCGGAGGGCCACGGCGCCGACGCCCACCCGATCGGTCGCCTCGAAGCTCGACACGCGGTCGGCGCGAGCGGCGACGCCCGAGTGCTCGACGTAGGGGAGCAGCGGGTCGCCAGCGATAGGACGCCAGCCCGAGGGACCATCGACGACGGCGAGCACCTCGCGCCCCTCGGCAGTAGCCTCGGTGAACCACGACAGGCCCTCCTCGGCGAGGATGCGCTGCACGAAGTCGAGGTCGGACTCCTCGTACTGGACGCAGTAAGACCGGGCCGGGGCGGCGCCCGCGACGCGCCACGAGAGCTCGACGTCGTAGGCGCGCAGCACCCGGGAGAGGCAGGCGGGCACCGAGAGGTCCTGGAAGACCCGGGTGTCGCGGCGGTGCGCGGCGAGGGCGACGCGAGGCGCGATGCGGATCACCGCGTGGGCGCTTCCATCGTCGGATCCAGCGAGGCCGGTGCGCACCTCGGTGACGACGCCCCGCACGGTGCGGCCGCCGTGGTCGTCGTGCTGGCGCATCGAGAGTTCCGCGGGCGCGCCCAGCAGCTCCCTCGTGCGGGCCTCGGCCTCCGCGGCCATGACCACCACCACGTCGAAGCGGAAGGGCGTCGATAGGCCCTCGTCCCCCTCGAAGGAGACCAACGCGAGGGAGAGTCGCTCCCCGCCGGACTCTACGCGGAGCGTGTGGCGCGCCTCAGGATCGGCGAAGCGCTCGAAGGGGCAGGACGGGCTCAGGAACTCCATGCCCGCAGGCGACTGCAGCGCCCATGCCCGATGGAGCGATGGCCTTCACGGAGCGCTACGACGGCAGTCGTCGAAGCACGTTGATCGGCACGAGGGCCGACACAAGGGCTGACACGTGCCAGCGCGCTACCGCGCGGTACAGGCCCCGCGCTGCACGGCGTCTTCGAGCGCCGCCTGCCACGCGACGAGGTCGTCCGGCAGCGGGGCCTCGATCGCCAGCGTCGCCCCGCTCGACGAGGTCAGCGCGATGCGTGAGGCGTGAAGCGAGAGCCGCCCAAGCGCCACGCCAGGGTCATCCTTACCCAGCTCGGTATTCTCCACCTTCGCGGCCCGGCCATAGACCGGATCAACCACCAGCGGCGCGTCCACCGAGCGCAGGTGCACCCTGATCTGGTGCTGCCTCCCGGTCTCTGGCGACAGCTCGACGGCGCAGAGGGTGCCGCACTTCAGGCCCTCCCAGCGGCGCAGCACCCGGTAGCGGGTGCGCGACGGCAGGGCGCCCTCCTCCCCGGGCAGCGCCGGGCGCATCTTGCCCTTGCGCGCGGGGTGAAGCGCCGCGTCGATGACGCCCTCGTCGGCGGGCAGCGCCCCTCGGGTCCAGGCCAGGTAGCGCTTCTGCACCTGGCGGCCCTCGAAGAGCCCGTTGAGCCGTCGGTGCTCGCCCGCCGTGCGAGCGAAGAGCAGCACGCCGCTGGTGTCGCGGTCGAGGCGATGCACCACCCAGAGCTTCTCTCCCCGAGAGGCCTCCAGCGAGGCTTGAAGGCAGAGGGCCGTCTCCTCCCCGCGAGCCGGGATCACCACCACGCCCGCGGGCTTGGACACGGCGATCATCGAGGCGTCTTCGTAGAGCAGCGGGGCGTTCATCGGCGGCACCCTACACCCCGCCCGCCTTGCGCCGACCACTGAACATCTGTACGGTTCACGGTCTATGGACCAGAGGGCAGGTGCTTCCATGGACCACTCCTCGCTGGCGCTCCGAGAGCATCAGCCACTGGAGTTCACCGAGGCCCAGCGCCGGCTCATCCGCGACGCCTACGCCAACGGGGCGAGCGACGAGGAGTTCGCGGTGCTGATGGAGATCGCCCGCGCGCGGAGGCTCAACCCCCTGCTGCGGCAGATCCATTTCGTGAGCCGGTGGGACGGCGAGAAGCACCGCCCGGTGTGGGCCGCGCAGGTGTCCATCGACGGGCTGCGCGCCATCGCCGAGCGCACCGGCCTCTACGCGGGGCAGGACGAGCCGGAGTTCGTGGAGAACCCCGACGGCACCCTCAAGCTCTGCCGCGTGCGCGTGTGGCGCCGCGACTGGCCCCGCCCCGCGGTGGGCCTCGCCTACTGGGCGGAGTACTGCCAGATGGCCCGCGACCGCACGACGGGCAAGTCACGGCCCACGGCCATGTGGGCGCGCATGCCTCATGTGATGTTGGCGAAGTGCCTGCCGGGCAACGTGCAGATCGAGACCGATCAGGGTCAGATCCGCATCGCCAACATCGTCAACCGCAGGTTGAAGGTACGGGTGAGAAGCGTTGACCTGGAGACCGGGTGGGAGACATGGGCCCCGGTGGTGCGAGGCTGGCGCAACGGGGGCACCGACGCCTGGGTTCGCCTGTGGGTGCCCAACGGGACGCATGGCAACCGATGCCTTCGCATGACGCCCGACCACCCAGTATGGACCTCGCGAGGATGGGTGCCCGCCGGAGATCTGACGGAACGGGATTGCGTCGCAGTGACCTCACCGACCCTCTCTTCCGCTCAAGAGCAGGTGCTGCTCGGTAGCCTCCTCGGCGACGGCTCGCTCAACGGACGCAAGACCCGAGCGACCTGCCCTTACTTCGGTGAGACGCACGCAATCCGTCAGGCCGACTACCTCCGATGGAAGGCGGGCGCCCTCGCGAGTCTGGGGGCGAAGGTGACCGAGGCGAGCGTGACCGTGAAGGGCGTCCAGCACGCCACGATCAAGCTCCGTACGTCCGCGCTCCCGGTGCTCTGGGCATTGCGCGAGCAGTTCTACGGCGGTGGTCGCAAGCGGGTTGATCGCACGATCCTCGACCGCCTGCACGACCTCGCGGTCGCGGTCTGGTTCATGGACGACGGGTCACTCAAGAGCGACCGCCGCTGGCCGTCGCGCCCGCGCCTCGCGCTCTACACATGCTGCTTCGACGAAGGACAGCACGAGGAGATGGTCGCGTTCTTCGAGAGGCGCTACGGCGTCCGCCCGAGCGTGCATCGCCCGGGCAAGAACCCCTACCTCGCGTTCTCGGCGGCGAGCACCGAGCTGCTGCTGGAGCGCCTCCGGGGCTACCTGGTGTTCGACCGCGAACTCAACGACAAGCGGTGGGTCGCCAGCGACGTCGAGGGTGGCATCCCCAACGGCATCGTGTTCGTCCCGGTGCTTCGTGCGGAGCGGTACAAGTCAGGGCAACGCGAAGGTCGGTACGACATCGAGGTCGAGGGCACCCACACCTTCGTCTACAACAACGTCGTCGTCTCGAATTGCAGTGAGTCCCTGGCGCTGCGAAAGGCCTTCCCGGAAGACATGTCGGGCCTCTACACCAGCGAGGAGATGGGCAACGCGCCGGGCCAGAGCCCTCCCCCGCCGCCGCCGCAGGTCGTGCCCGCAGCCCCACAGCCCACGGTGGTTCAGCGCGTCGAGACCCGCGTCGAGGAGCGCGTCTCGGTGCCCGGCAACAGCGCCTCGCTAGGCCCGCTGCGGGTGGTGGCCAGGGTGCCCCCCAACGCCTGGCTCGACTACCTCGGGTAGCAGTCAGTCGAGGGGCAGCACCCGCAGCCCATCGCCCACCCGCACGCTCCCTGCGATCGCCCGGGTGAGCCGCTCCTTCGACCAGCGCACCGCGGCTTCCAGCTCGTCGCCGCAGGCCAGGCGCCCGGTGATCAGCGCCGAGAGCGTGCAGCCTCCCCCGTGGAAGTCTCCCTCCAGCGCCACCCTCGGCGCCTCGATGAGCTGCACCCCCGAGGGGGACGCCAGCACGTCGACGGCCGATGGCCCGCGGAGGTGTCCTCCCTTCACCAGCGCCGCACGAGCGCCCATCGCCAGCAGCGCCAGCGCCGCGTCGCGCGCGTCCTCCACGGAGGTCACCCTCGCCCCGAGCAGCGCCTCGGCCTCGTCGACGTTGGGCGTCACCAGCGTCGAGCGGGCGACCAGGCGGCGCATCGCCTCGAGCGCCCGATCGTCGAGCAGCCGGGCGCCCGCGTCGGTGCGCGTCGCCACGATCACCGGGTCGACCACCAGCGGCGCCATCGGGTGCTCCTCCGACAAGGCCACCGCGAGCGCGACGTTGTCGGTGGAGCCGAGGGCGCCGGTCTTCCAGGCGCGGATGTCTTGGTGGAGGAAGATCCGCTCGGCCTGCGCGCGCACGAGCGATGTCTCGATGGGATCGACCGACGCGAGCCCCGCGGTGGATTGCACCGTGAGCACCGCGGCGACGGCGCAGCCCCAGGCGCCCGCGGCGTGGAAGGCCTTCACGTCCGCCAGGAAGCCAGCGCCTCCGGAGGGGTCGAGGCCCGCCACGCTGAGCGCGCAGGGTCGCGCCGCGCCGGTCACGGCTCAGGCCTCGGCGAACTGCTCGGGCTCGTGCTCGGTCTCCTCGGCGGTGTCGGGCTCGTCCTGCACCGCGGGCGCGTGCCCGGAGCCCTCGTCGAACTCGATGCGCCAGCCGCCGGCGGGCGAGAGGCCCACGTTGAGCTTGCGCGGCAGCGGGCCCTGCGACATCTGCTCGAGGAGCACGCGGGAGACCGCGGGGATGAGCGACCCGCGGAGAATGTGCTCGACGTTGCGGGCGCCGGTCTCGGCCTCGGTGCAGCGGCGGGTGATCTCCTCGATGAGCTCGGGGGCGTAGTTGGTCTCGATGCGGTGGCTCGTGAAGAGCCGCTTGGCGAGGCCGCTCAGGCGCATCTCAGTGATCTCCCGGAGAATCGAGCGGGAGATGGGCGCGTAGGGGATCACCGACATACGGGCGAGCAGCGCGGGCTTGAAGTGCTTGCTCAGGATGGGGCGGATCTCGTTGACCACCTCCTCGACCGACGGCGGCTCCTCGCGCTCGTAGATCTTCATGATGGCGTCCGTGGCGAGGTTGCTCGTCAGGATGATGATGGTGTTGCGGAAGTTGATGTGGCGCCCCTCGCTGTCCGAGAGCGAGCCCTTATCGAAGACCTGATAGAAGAGGTTCATGACCTCCAGGTCGGCCTTCTCGCACTCGTCGAGCAGCACCACGGAGTAGGGGCGCTGTCGCACCGCCTCGGTGAGCACGCCGCCCTCGCCATAGCCGACGTAGCCGGGAGGCGAGCCGATGAGCCGGGAGACCGAGTGCTTCTCCTGGAACTCGCTCATGTTGATGACGGTCATGAAGCGCTCGCCGCCGTACATGGCCTCCGCGAGCGCGATGGCCGTCTCGGTCTTGCCGACGCCCGACGGACCCACGAAGAGCAGCACGCCCACAGGCTGGTTGGGGTTGTTGATCCCCGCCTGCGAGATGCGGATGGTCTCGGCCACCACGCTCATGGCGTGGTCCTGCCCGCGCACCCTCCCGCGGAGCTTGTCCTCGAGCGTGAGCAGCGTGGCGATGTCGTCCTTCTGCATCTTGCCGACGGGGATGCCCGTCCAGTTGCCGACGATCTTGGCCACGATGTCGACGTCGACGTCCGAGTGCACCAGCGCCGGCTTGCTCTTCACGCTCTCGTGCGCGGCCACCGCCGCGTCGAGCTTCGCCCTCGCCTCGGTGGTGTCCTCGCCGGGCTTGGCCGCCAGCACCGCCTGCCGCGCCTCGCGCACGGCGCGCACCGCGTCGCGCTCCTTCTCCCAGCGCGAGTGCGTGTCGACCCGCTTCGCCTCGTTGCTCGCGATGCGCTTCACCAGCGCGTCGTAGGTCTCCTCGTCGATGGTGAAGCCCGACGCGCGGTCTCGCTCCAGCGCCTCGCGCTCGCGGTTCTGCGAGGCGAGCGCCACCTCGATGTCGACGAGCTCCTCGGGCTTGGCGTCGAGGTTGATCTTCACCCTCGCGGTGGCCGTGTCGAGCAGGTCGACGGCCTTGTCCGGGAGCTGTCGGCCGGAGATGTACCGGTGCGAGAGCTTCACCGCAGCGACGATGGCCTCGTCGCGGATGGCGATGTTGTGCGCCTTCTCGAAGACCGGGCGCAGCCCGCGGATCATCTGCACCGCGTTCTCCTCCGAGGGCTCGTCGACGGCGACGGGCTGGAAGCGGCGGGCCAGCGCGGCGTCCTTCTCGAAGTACTTCTTGTACTCGGACCACGTGGTGGCCGCGATGGTGCGCAGCTCGCCGCGGGCCAGCGCGGGCTTGAGCAGGTTGGCTGCGTCGCTGCCGCCCTGGGCGCCGCCCGCCCCGATGATGGTGTGGGCCTCGTCGATGAAGAGAATGATCGGCTTCGCAGAGGCCTTCACTTCATTGATGACGTTCTTCAGGCGGTTCTCGAACTCACCCTTCACGCCGGCGCCGGCCTGGAGCGCGCCGATGTCCAGCGAGAGCAGCTCGACGTTCTTCATCCCATCGGGCACGAGCCCCTGGATGATCTCGATGGCGAGACCCTCGACCAGCGCGGTCTTGCCGGTGCCTGCCTCGCCCACGATGATCGGGTTGTTCTTCCGGCGGCGCGAGAGGATGTCCACCAGCTGGCGGATCTCCGTGTGCCTGCCGAAGACGGGGTCGATCTTCCCGTCGCGCGCCTTCTGCGTGAGGTTCTCGCAGAACCGGGCGAGGTTCTCCGAGGTGCCCGGGGCGACGCCGCCCGCCATCGCAGGAGCCCCGCCGCCGGGGCTCGCGGTCGCGCCCGCCGGGCCCGCGACGCCTACCTCCGCCGACTCCTTGGAGCCCGCGACGATGTCCGCGAGCTCCTTGCGGAGCTGGTCTCTCGGGATGGCCTCGAGCTCAGGGAGCGTCTCGGCGCTGTACCGGCCCGGGTTGGCGATGAACTGCAGGAGCAGCGCTCCGGTGCGGAGCCGGGTGGAGTCGGTCTCCAGGGAGGAGACCGTCCAGGCGTCTTCCATCCACTGGAAGAGCGAGGCCGAGAAGGTGGGCTTGCCGCCGTTGCCGACGCGCAGGCCGCTGATGGCCTTCTCCAGACGCCCGACGAGGCGGACGCGGTCCTGATCGAACTGGTGGAGGATGCCCGCGGCGTCGCCGTCTGGTGGGGAGACCAGCTCCAGGAGCATGTGCTCGACGGTGATCTCATACGCGCGCGCGTTGGCGGCGCGGGCGACGCTGGCCTCGAGGGCCTTGGTGGCAGTCGGGGTCAGCCTACGAACAAGCGTCTTGGGCTCAACGAGCAGTGCCATGTACGTCTTAGCCCTCCAGGGCCTTCGGTGCGGAGTCATCGTTCGCCGGGGTCGCACCATGCTCCCCGGAGACTTCATTGCCGACAGGGACAGGGACGATCACCCGCGTCTCGCGGTCGGCCCCGACGGTCACCCAGGAGTCGAGGCCCAGCCGCGAGCCCTGGCCGAGCGAGGCCGACAGCCTGAGCGACGGCGTCTCGCCGGGCGCGAGGATGAGCTCGAGGTCGAACTCCAGCGGGTCGCGCACATAGAAGGTCACCAGCTCCTTGATCTGCGCGAGGCCGTCGCCTCCCGGCAGGAAGCGCTGGAAGGCCCGCCTCTTGAGGGGCCCGAGCACCAGCCTGAACTTCCCCCCGCGGTCGAAGACCCGGCGCCCGATGGTGGCGTCGACCCCCAGCGTGGTGTTGGCGATGCCCAGCCGGAGCAGCTGCCGCTCCTCGATGGTCACCCAGCGCCCGACGAATTGCTCGACGGACACCGGCGCCCCGATGAGCACCTCCTCCATCACGTCGGACACCGCCGCGACGAGCCCCTGCGCCGTGCGGGCGCGGGTCGCCAGCAGCGGGGCGAGCCGGAGCAGCCGACCCAGCGAGAGGTTCACCGGCGGCGGGGCGTCGTCGAAGGTGTCGATGCCGGCGAGGGCCAGCGACCGCCGCGACCAGGGGTCGGCGGAGGTGCTGAGGTAGTCGGCGGAGAAGGAGTAGCGGGCGTGCGCCCGGTAGAAGAGCGAGATGATGCGGTGGTGGAAGACGTCGAGGAATTCCCGCTGCGCCGGGCGGTCGTGGTCCTCGTGGAGCACCTCCTCGGCCATGTACGTAGGGAGCGGAGAGACCGTCCCGGTGAGGCCGAGGAAGGTGGTGGTGATCTCGTAGACGGGCTCGTCGGGCCCGTCGCCGGTCTCGCCCGCGCGGCGCGGACGGGCCTTGATGCTGGAGACGTCGCTGGTGGCGAAGGTCAGCGAGGGGTCGTGTCGGAACCGGATGGACTCCTCGTTGACGGGCCCATAGTCCCCGATGCGCGGCCCCTTGGTGGCGCGCTCGAGGAGCTCGATGGCACGGTAGAACCCCACCCGGCGCGGCTGGCCAAGCAGGAGTCCGACCAGCGCCGTCATAGGATCGGCTGCTGGCCGCTCTTTGCCTTCCACGAATACTCCGCTTGCGAGGGGTGCGTCTTCACGCTCAGCTCGCTGAAGGTGTTGATGCCCGCGTGCGCCGCGAGCACCTCATCGATCACGGACGCGAACAGGTACAGGTCGCCGTCCCCGGAGAAGCTGTTCTCGTCGAGCTCGAGGGTCGTCCCCACGCCGCGGACGGGGACGCCCTTCACCAGGCGCTCGACCGGGCGGGTGCGCACCTCTCGGATGCCTTCGATGCGCAGCCGGTTTGCTCGCGCGGCCTGCCGGTCGACCGCCGCGAGGAAGTTGTAGAGGTCGAGGATCGCCCGCAGCGACTGCCGATCGGCGAGCGCGCGGTAGTTGAGCGCGAGGTGGGAGATGAGCCGCCAGTGCAGCGCCTGGCCGAAGGGAGGCCTCACCGGGACGGTGACGGGGGTGACGTTCTTGAAGCGGGCGAAGGGCGGAGAGCCCGGCGCGGCCATGCAGATGTCGCCGACCTTGAGCTGCGAGGGTAAGCCCCGGTTGGTGCACATCAGCTCGATGGAGAGCGTCTCCTCGACGACCCCGGAGGGCACGTCGCGCGGGGTCTGCACCGACAGCCACGAGTCGATGCCGTCGTCGAGCGGCGAGTTGCTGCGCCGCACCCGGTAGTACGAGGGGATGTCGTCGGGAGAAGAGGCGTGGATGAAGTCGAAGAAGGGCTTGTACTCGCGGCGGTCGCTGCGCCCGGCCTGCAGGCCGCTGACCTTGTCGATGGAGTAGATCTCCATGTGCCGAGGGTCGACCTCGCTCGCGCGGAGCAGGTACTCGTGCTGCGTCGGGTCGAGCTTCAGCGGGTCGGCGTCGACCGCGAAGAGGTTGATCACCGGGGCGCAGTGGAGCTTCATCAGGTCGCGCGAGAGGCGCGTCGGCAGCGCCGGGGGGCGCTCGAACTGGAAGACGATCTCGAAGCGGTCTTCGGCCCGGGAGACCGCCGCGTCGAGGCCCCGCACGTCGATGAAATTGAACTTCGCCGGGAGCGTGAAGTACTCCTGCAGCAGGCGAAACCCGCCGGGCGCGAACTTCGGCCACGGGAGCATCGCGCAGCGCTCCTCGAAGCCGGCGGCGCGCACCGAGGCCTTGCCGATCTCGATGCCCTTGGCGCCAGACGAGAGCCCGCGCACGGACACCGACTTCAGGTGCTGCATCATCCAGAGCATCACCATGGTGCAGACCTGCGGCTCGCCGTGCAGGTAGAGCCGCACCCCGTCGGGGTGGAAGACCGCCGCCCTCCCCGCCTCGTGGGTCTGGAACTGCACCCGGATGGTCGGCATCGAGGGCTGCGACGTGTCGTGCACGACGTCGGTGATCTGCAGCGGGAGGAGGTCGACGTCCGCGGTGGTGCGGAAGCGGCACATCGTCCCCTCGACGGGGTTGGCCGCGAGCTCGGTGCCGCGCGCGACGCGCTGCCGGGTGCGCAGCGCCCCCGCCACCGGGGTGAACTCCACGATGGAGCAGGCGGGCAGGGTGCGAAGGTAGTGCGGGAGCAGGAGGTCGGTGAGGGTGTGGATGACCTCCGGGACGTCGTCGTCGAGGCGCTCCCGGATGCGCGCCGTGAGGAAGGCGAAGCCCTCCATCAGTCGCTCGACGTCAGGGTCGCCGCCGCGCTCGGAGAGCATCCCCGCCACGGCCGGATAGGCCTTGCCGAACTCCTTGCCGAGCTCGCGGAGGTAGGTCAGCTCGCTCTGGTAGTACTTGCTGAACAAGCTTCGTATGCTCCCGTAGCGGCGGACTCTAACAGCCCTCTGTCGAAACCGTCATCCCTTCATCAGAGGCCCGCGATGGCCGCGGGAGCTCCCCCCTCCCCCGGGCCGCGTGCTAAGTCCACCGGCCCTCGTGATGCGCTCCAACCAACCCGCCGCCCTGTTGCTGCTGCTCGCCGGATGCAGCTCCTCGTCGTCCGCGCAGGACCGTCCGCCCGCGCCAGCTCGCCCGGTCGCCGCGCCGGTCGCCGCGCCGGTCGCGGCCCATCCGCCCCCCGCAGCGCCCGCTCCGGCACCGCCGCCGTCGGGGATTCCTCGCGACCTCAACGTCGTGATGATCTCCATCGACAGCCTGCGGGCCGACATGCCCTGGGCGGGCTACCCCCGCCCCATCGCGCCCTTCCTCACGTCCCTGGAGGCCTCGTCGGTCTCGTACACCAAGGCCTACGCGGCCTCCTCGTACACCTCGCAGAGCGTCGGGGGCTTCCTCGGAGGCAGGCTCCCTAGCGAGCTGCGCCGGGACGGCTACTTCTTCGGCACCTACCCCGGCCGGGTGATCTTCTTCCCCGAGCGCCTGCAGGCCGCTGGAATCCGCACCATCGCCGCGCAGTCCCACGGGTACTTCCGCGCGGGCCACGCGGGCTTCGAGCAGGGCTTCGACGTCTGGCGCATGGTCCCCGGCACGCACTGGAACGCCACCACCGACGTGGACATCACCAGCGTGCCCCACGCCGACCTCGCCATCCGCCTCCTCTCCGAGCCGGCCAACACCTCGGGTCGCTTCTTCGCGTGGTTCCACTTCATGGACCCGCACGACCAGTACCAGACGCACCCGGGCATCTCGTACGGCCGCCGTATGCGCGACCGCTACGACGGCGAGGTCACCTTCACCGACCGCCAGGTCGAGCGGCTCGTCACCTTCATCCGCTCGCAGCCATTCGGCGCCCGCACCGCCATCGTCATCACCGCCGACCACGGCGAGAGCTTCGGCGAGCACGGCCACTACCGCCACGCCTTCCAGGTCTGGCAGCAGCTCGTGCGCGTGCCCTGGTTCTTCTCCATCCCCGGCGTCGCGCCCCGGCGCATCGCCGCCAGCCGCAGCCACGTCGACCTGGCGCCCACCCTCCTCGAGCTCTTCGGCCTCCCCCCGGAGCCCGAGTTCACCGGCCGCTCGCTCGTCCCGGAGTTTCTCGGCGCCGAGCCCGAGGCCCGCGACGTCTGGGTCGACCTCGCCCGCACCGGCAACAACGACCGCCGACGGGCGCTCATCCACGGGCAGTACAAGCTCACCGCCTACGGCGACGACTCCCGCTTCGAGCTCTACGACATCGAGGCCGACCCGGGCGAGCTCACCAACCTCGCCCGCTCCCGCCCCGACGTCTACGCCTCGATGGTGCAGCGTTACCGCGCGGCGCAGCCCGGCATCCGCAACGAGCACGTCCGCGGCTGCCGCACCCTCACCGGCGCCCCCCCCGGCCGCGGCTGGTAGGCTCCCCCCCCTCCCTAGCGCTGGTACTCGCCAGGGCGGTAGCGCCCCAGGTTGTCGCGCATCCACGCCGCGAAGCGGGCGACTCCCTCCTCCAGGGGCACCTCCGCCCGCCAGCCCAGCAGCGCCGCCGCCCGCGAGGGATCGCCCAGCAGGCGCTCGACCTCGCTAGCCGCGGGGCGCAGCCGCTCCTCGGCGCTCACGATCGCGACGGTGGTCCCCAGCACCCGCATGCAGAGCGCCGCGAGGTCGCCCACGGAGATCTCCCTCCCCGTCGCGAGCTGCACCGTTCGCCCGAGCGCCTCGTCGCGCTCCGCCGCCAGCATGAACCCGCGCACCGTGTCCGCGACGTTCACCAGGTCGCGCGTCGGGGTGAGCTTGCCCAGGTGCAGCGCCTGCCCCGCCAGCACCTGCGTAAGGATCGTCGGGAGCACCGCCCTCGTCGACTGCCGGGGGCCGTAGGTGTTGAAGGGCCGCACGGTCACGGCAGGCAGCCCGAAGGAGCGCACGAAGCTCTCCACGCACTGGTCCGCGGCGATCTTGCTCGCGGCGTAGGGCGACTGCCCCACCAGCGGGTGCGCCTCGGTGATGGGGACGAACTGCGCGGTGCCGTACACCTCGCTCGTGGAGGTGTGGACCATCCTCGCGCCGCCGGCGTCGAGGCAGGCCTGGGCGACGTGCAGCGTCGAGAGCAGGTTGTTGCTGAAGACCTGCGAGGCGCACTGGTACGAGTAGGGGATCGCGATCAGCGACGCGAGGTGGAAGGCCACGTCGCAGCCACGCACCAGGCCTCTGGTGAAGAAGGGATCGGTGAGGTCGCCGGCGACCACCTCGACCTGGGAGAGCACCTCCGAGGGGAGCTGCTCCAGCGCCCCCCGGTCGCCGCGGGCGTTGTAGCGGACCAGCGCGCGCACCGAGTCGCCCCGGCGCACCAGCGCCTCGACGAGATGGCTGCCAATGAAACCCCCGGCTCCGGTCACCAGCGCTCTGCGTTGCATGGAGCGCACCGATATCATCGGTGCACGCAGAGCGGCCAGCACGCGTTGCCAAGTCGAAAGGGCGGCGTTAGCGTCGGGATATGCGAGACAAGAGCTACTTGGCGGTACTCGCGGTGGTGGTATCGGGCTGTCAGGGCGTGCTCGGGGAAGCACTGCCCGTAGGCCCTGGCACCGTCGACCCTGGCATTGATCCGGTCGACCCCGACGGCGGTCTCGAAGAGGAGGACGCCGGTCAGGCGATGGCCTCGCGCGACGTGCCGATGACCACCACCGATCGCGGCGCTCCCACCACCGACCGGGGCGCTCCCACCACCGACCGGGGCGCTCCCGCTGTCGACGTGCCTCCCACCGGGGGCGATCCCTGTCTGCCCTTCCGTGGGTCCACCGCGCCGGTGAGCCTCACCACCACCGGTCCTCGCGAGCTGCGTGCCTTCCCCGGCGCCGAGGGCTTCGGCGCGGCCGCGAGGGGCGGGCGCGGCGGCCGGGTGATCTACGTGACCAACCTCAACGCGTCCGGCCCCGGATCCTTCCAGGACGCCGTCCAGCAGACCGGGCCGCGCTACGTGCTGTTCAAGGTGAGCGGGGTGGTCCAGGGGGAGGTTCACGTGCGCTCGGGCGACCTGACCATCGCGGGTCAGACCTCCCCCGGCGGCGTGACGGTGCGGGGCTTCCACACCACCGAGCAGCCCTACTGCGAGCACAGCTGCGGGCCCAACATCCGCAACGTCGACAACCTCATCGTGCGCTTCCTGCGCTCCCGCCCGGCGGGTATGGGCGACGACGGCATGCGGCTGCGCTACGTGCGCAACGCCATCATCGACCACGTCTCCATCGGCAACGCCAACGACGAGGCGATGGAGATCTCGTACGCCAACACCATCACCATCCAGAACGTGCTGCTCGCCGAGACCATTGGCGACCACTACCAGTACGGCGGGATGCTGCTGAACTACTCCAACCCCGCGGCGGGCTACCAGCTCGACCGGTTCACCATCCATCACAACGTCTGGAACCGCATCGGCGGCCGCATGCCAGAGTTCTCCCGCGAGAGCGCTGCGGCGGCCAACAGCACCATGCAGGCCGAGCTCGCCAACAACTTCTGGTGGGACCCGCGGACCTACGTCGACTTCAACAACACCATCACGTCCGGCGTCGAGAGCGGTCCGCCGATCCACTACGCCATGAACATCGTGGGCAACTACGGCTGGGCGCGGCCGGGCTACGGCTTCGGCCTCTTCTCGCTGCGCGACCGGCAGAACCAGTCGCCCGCCTACTTCAACGACAACGTGATGAGCCTCTACTCCAACCGCCGCGACTGGCAGCTCAACTACTGCTGCAACGACCTGCCGAGCACGATCCCTCCGACCATGCCGCCGTCGTGGATGCGCACCACGCGTTTCGACTACCCCGCGGTGACGTACACCCCATCGAGCGATCTGCGCGCCTACGTGGGCGCCAACGTCGGCAGCTTCCCGCGCGACCCGATGGACACCCGCTTGATGAACGCGATCCGCGACGGCCAGCCGTCGAGCGCGGCCATCAACCGAAACCCCGCCAACGACGCGCTCCAGGTCGTCGCCAACCCCCCCGCGGTGCCGAGCGACCGCGACTCCGATGGGATGTCCGACGAGTTCGAGTGCCGCAACGGCCTCGACCCCCTGCGGCAGGACCACAACGCCACGACGCTCTCCTCCACGCTCGTCGGCGTCGCGGGCTACACCAACCTGGAGGTCTACCTCCACGAGCTGGCGCTGGTCCGCGTCCGAGACGGCCAGCGCTGAAGAACGGCGATCAGCCCGGGGTGATCGTCGGGCAGCCGAAGACGATGCGCACCTGGGCGCCATCGTCGGCCAGCACGCGCTCGCACGCCGGGCCGTGGAGCACCACCGAGCGCATTCCAGGCGAGTAGTCCCAGCCGTTGTTGTGGTCGACGTCGCGAGGGACGACCGTCGCGCCGCCGCTCCCGGTGGTGACGTTGACGTTGACGCGCGCCGGATCGACCCGCGAAGGGTCGGCGTCGACGGCGAACTCGCAGCTCACCGCGCGGCCCCGGATCTCGTCGAGCGCGCGGGTGAGGTCGGCCTCGAAGGTGCCAGTCTGGAGCCGGTAGTGGCAGCTCATGGAGCCCTGGCAGTCGGGCGTGCGCCCGCTGTTGCCGGTGAACGCGAGGTCGGAGAGGAAGGTGTCGGAAGCGTCTGGCGTACCCGCAACGAAGTAGCGGATCGGCGGCGTGCCCCGCGCTCCACGAGCGACCGACACTCGCACCGCGTCGGACGCGACCCGCTCCTGGGCCGTGACGCAGGCGAGGAAGCCGGGGATATCGAGCGGGTTCGGGAAGCAAGGCGGCGCGCCGGTGCACTCCTCCGTCGGGGCGCCGTCGGTGATCAGGATGACGTTGCGCGAACCGTCCATCGTGAAGCCCTCGAAGTAGCTGCGCGAGCCTTCGACGGCACAGTTCATCGGGGTGCCGCCGTTCGGCGAGGCGCCGGCCAGCACGGACTCAAGGCGAGCCCGGTTGACGCTCAGCGCCTCGATCGGCACGGTCGGCGTCGCGTAGGTCGCGGCGCTCCCGCTCGCGCCCGACGGCGCCGGGAACATGGTCAGCCCGACGCGGATGCTCCCGTCGAGGCGCCCTAGCAGCGTCCGCAGACCGGCCTGCGCCGCGACCCACTTCCCGCTCTGCTGCATCGAGCCTGAGCGGTCGAGGACGATGAGCAGGTTGACCGGCAGCCGGCGAGCGTCGGCGGTCGTGGTCGAGCACGACGCGTCCTCGCTGATCACCAAGGGCCCGCGGTCAGGCACCGGAATCGCGTCCCGCGTGGAGGCCTCGAAGGTCGGCACCGCGTCCGCCGGCAGCGCGGTCGATGCGTCCAGTCGGCCGTTACCGCTCGTAAAGGTGGGCGCTCCCTCGGGGGAGCAAGCGACAAGGGCCAGCGCTCCCAGCGTCATCCATCGTCCGTGGCTCTTCACGGGGCGGGACTCTAGCAACCTCGGCCGCACCCTGTCAGGTGGTGGCACCGCTGCCACCCTGACCGCCGCCATCCCCCTTGCGGAGCATTCGCCGGGCCACCAGCGCCAGCACCAGGATCGCCGCTCCGCCCAGCAGCAGCACCGGACCGAAGAGCTCCTCCTGCGCGCTGGGGGGCGGGGCCTCCTCGGCCGTAGCGTCCTCGACCCGGCTCCTCCCCCGGGTGGTCGCCCTGGAGCCGCCAGCGCTCGCCGGGCTGTCGACGCCCTGCTCGAGGCTGCTCACCTCCTGGCTCCCCTCCATCGCCCGGGACGCCGTCTGCGAGCCCATGCTCCGCCAGGCGGCGATGCCCACGAGCCCGACCACCACCAGCACGATCACGTACTCGACCGTCGAGAGCCCGCGCTCGTCCGAACGCAGCGTACGCCGCCTCATCCCTCGCATCGCCGCCGACGCTACCACGCGATCAGTCCCGGCCCCGGTCGAGCGGTGGGCCCGCGTCGCGAAAGGGGCTCGTCATCACCTCGCAGCGGTTGGCCGCGGTGCACACCTCGCCCAGCCTGCACGACGGGAAGCAGATCTCCCGCCGCCCGGCGTCCACCCCGGAGTCATAGTCATCCTCCGGCGAACCCGAGCAGCCGAGGGCTCCGAGGGCGGCAGAGACCAGCATCCAGCGCAGCGAATACTTCACCAGGTAAGCTCCGCCCGGAAGCCTACCGCGGCATCGCGCCGTTGACGAACCCTCGCCGCAGCGTGCATCCACCATCGCCGTGCCGTCACCCCGCGCCTCGCTCCTCGCCCTCGCGCTGCTCGCCGGCGCTTCCTGCCGCCGCCCGACCGGCCCCACGCTCGCGCCGCGCTACCTCATCGGGCTCTCGCCGGGGCCGTCGTTCACGGTGCTCGGCGCGACCCTCTACGCCGATCGTGACCTCCAGTACCACGACGCCAACTGCCTCGGCGTCACGCTCACCGGCGGCCGCGAGCCCCCGATGCTCGACGGCGGACGGGTGGAACTCTGGGTGGTCGGCGGCGATCCCATCGGCCGGGTCGACCGCTCGCCCGACGGCCGCTACCACGCCGCGGTGCGCACGGCGCTCCCGCCGGGCACCCACGTCGCGGGCAACCTCGTGGGCAGCAACGCCGTTCCGGCCCACCGCTTCCACACCCCGGCGCACGTGCCGCTGGCGATCCAGCGTATCAAGCCCGACGCGGGCTTCGCGCTGCGGGCGGGAGAGGGTCTGCCGGTGACCTGGCGGGGCGGCGACAGCTCTCACGTCGCGCTGGTGGTCACGGTCTCCCATGGCCCCGCCGACGCGGCGCAGACCGGGTGGCTGCTGACCTGCGTGGTGCCACGCGGCCGTGGGCGCTTCGCGATCCCGGCGAGCGCGTTTCCGAGGGCGCGCATCCCGGCGGACGCGGACACGGTGACGGTCACCGTGGCGGCGGACGATCGGGTGGTGGAGGAGGAGTACGCGCTGGACGTGACGCCCGTGGGCTCGGCCGACGATCAGGCCGTGGGCACCTTCGCGCGCTGAGCGGGAGGGAAGCTTCAGCGGGCGGAGACGGAGCCGGAGACCTCGACGGAGACCTGCATCGAGACGTTGATGCTGCCTACCGCGCTCACGAGCCCGGAGGTGGCGACGCCCGCGCACGCGGTCACCTGAGCGCCCACCGCGCCGAGGGCGCCCGGGAGGTCCTGGGCCGAGCGGACCACCGCGGCGCCGGCGCTGGCCGCCTGCTCGACGCGAGAGTGGAGCAGCAGCACCTGCGCGAACCCGCCGTGAAGGGCGGCCTGCACCCGCGCGACCTTCTCCTGGAGGTTGCTCCCCACGTTGCCGGTGATGTTGATCTCCGCGCGGCCCGGGGCGCAGCTCGCCTCGGCGCTCAGGCGCGCGTCGCACGCGGCGCGGCAGTCGGCGTTGACCCGCGGGGGAACCACGTGGCCGGTGCATCGCGGCGCGGTGAACGCGACGGAGCAGTCCCCGCGACACTCCCCGCCGCAGGTCCCGGTGGCGCGCGCCACGCAGCGGCCGCGGCAGACACCTCCGCACGAACCACCCGAGGAGCTGGATCCCTCGCAGGCCCCCTCGCAGACGCCCTCGCAGGCGCCGTTGACCTCCACCGCGCAGCGGCCCGTGCACTGGGCCGAGCAGCCACCGCGCAGCTCGCCTCCCTCGCAGGTGACCTGCGCCGAGCCCGGGGTGTACGACGCGTCGCACTCCGCCGCGCAGCGCCCATAGGCGTCGACGCTCACCTCGCAGCGGGGAAGCTGCGTCACCACCTCGACCCGGACTCCCGCCGCCGCGCGGATGTCGGCGAGGTCGGCGCGGAGCTGGGTGGACACCCGTGAGCAGGCCGCGCGGAGGGCCTCGGGGCTGTCGCCCGCGCCCAGCTCGCTGTCAGGGATCGCCAGCTCGTGGCCGATCTGACGACACGCGTTGAGCAGCCCCGCCTGGAGCTCGACCGAGGCCCCCGCGAAGGCGCTCGACGCCGCGATGAAGGCCTCCACCTTCTGCGCCCCGGCGGTGCCGCCAAGGTCGCCGCGACAGGTCGCGCCCATGATCCCGCCGACGCCTCCGCCGAGGGTTCCGCAGCTCGTCAGCAGCACCATCAATCCGAGGCCCATCTTGGAATTACGCATCGTCGGCTCTCTCTCCTCGCGCGGCCGAAAGGTCTCGCCGCGGCTCGCGGGCGAGATCGAACACCACCGCTGCATCGCGAAGCAAGCTGATCCGCATGGGCTCGATGGGGGGCGGATATTCCAGGGCGCGGCACTCGGCGCCGGATGCTACGGTCACCGCCGCGGCGGCATCGCAGCGTTGCGACGACGCCGACGAGGAGAAGACCTGATGAGCGATGAGAAGCAGGCGATCGAGCGGAGGACCTTCCTGTGCGTGGTCGGCGCGGCCGGTGTCGCGGCGACGGTGACCACGGGCTGCGGCGATGACGCAGCGCCGGCCGCGCCCTTCAGCGCGGGCCGGGTGGCCGACCACCCGATGGGCGTCTGGAAGCTCTACGGCGCCCAGTCCGTCATCGTGGGGAGGGACGCCGGAGGGTTCTACGCCTTCAGCGCCACCTGCACGCACGAGCGCAACCAGCTCGAGTTTCGCGAGTCCAGCGCCTGCACCGGCCCCACGGGCTGCACCTCCATCAGCATGACCGGCCTCACCCGCTGCCCAGTGCACTTCTCCCGCTTCGACGCCAACGGCGGGGTGCTCGCCAGCCCGGCCTTCGTCCCGCTGCCCCACTACCAGGTCACCGTCGCGAGCGGCGAGATCACCGTGAGCCCGGCCGTCACCGTCGCCGCCGACGTGCGCTCGGCGGGCGCCTGAAGGTCTTACCCGGCGCTACGGGCAGCGCGGCAGCGTCGCCGTGCGCCCGTCCCAGAGCGCTCCCTCCCTCACGAAGAGATCGCGGCCTGCGCCCGTGATGTAGGGCTGCAGCGACACGTCGCCTCGCGCGTACCGCTCCAGGAAGGCCACCGACAGGAAGCGCAGCGCCCTCGCCCGCGAGTCGAGCGGCGCTGCCCCGCGGGCGCACACGCTGCACTGGAACCCGCAGGCCGTGTCGACGAAGTCGTTGTGGCCGAAGTTGCTCAAGGGGTAGAGCGCCACGCGCGCTCCGTCCGGCGCCGCGGCCGCGAAGCGGAGGTAGTTGCTCGCCTCCGGAGCGCAGGACTGACCGAGCTGCACGCAGCGCGACTGCGTCGCCCCGAAGAGCGCGAGCGGACGGGTGAGGCGGCCGATGCGCTCGGGCGCGACGGAGGGCGTCGCCGCGGTCACGCCGCCGATCGGGGAGGGGTTGTCGTCGACCGGGTCGAGCGCCACCGCGGCGACGAACGCCGGCTCGTCGAGCACCGCCATGATGGCCCCCTTGCCCCCGAGCGAGTGCCCCATCACGACCGTGCGGTTGGCGTCGATGATGCTGCTCGCCGGGAAGCCCGCGACGCCCAGCGCCAGCGAGGTGCGGGCGGCGATCATCGCCCGAGGGACGTCGCGGTGATCGACCGAGAGCAGCGTGCCGGGGTAGTCGATGGAGACCACCACGTAGCCCCACGACGCGATGTGCGCGAGCAGGCCGTCGTAGTTGCCCACCCCGAGCTGGAAGCCGTGCGCGAAGAGCACCAGCGGCAGCCGAGAGTCGCTCGAGGTGGGGAAGAGCGCCCTCGCCTGGGTCGCGGTGCCGGCGATCGGCCCCATCCAGGTTCCGACCACGTAGGGGCCGCGCAGGGAGAGGTCGCGGCCGCCGCCGTCGAAGGCGGGAGCGGGCACGTCCCCTTCGGGAGAGAGCACATCCTCCTCGACGCCGAGATCGTCGGTCGGAGGCTCCCCCGCGTCGACGGGAGGCTCCTCGACCGGACCCGCGTCGGCCTCGACGCCGAGGTCCGTCGAGACCGGGGCCAGGTCGACAAGGGGGCCCGCGTCGCCCGCGCCAGCGTCCGCCGGGGGCCGGTAGGAGACCACGTTGCCGCAGCCGGAGAGCGCGGCGAGGAGCCCGACCGAGACGATCCCGAAGCTTCGCATGGGCCTTTGAGTACCGCGAAACGCCCGCGGGCTCACGGCGCGTGAAGTTTCAGCAGGTGGCTCGTGTCGTTGAGCGCGGCCACCCGAAGCACCCCGAACTCCCGCCACTCCAGGCGGTGCACCCCGCAGTTCTCCGTCGCCAGGATCAGCCCCTCGCCGCTCGCCCCGATCAGGTGCCGCAGCGCGTGGTGGATCGCGACCCCGTGGCTCACCACCACCACCGTACCGGTCGCGTGGCGCGCGAGGATGTCGTCGATCGCGGCGCTCATCCTCGCGGCGCACTCGGTGTGCGACTCGCCCCCCGGCGGGGTGAACACCGGATCGCGCGACAGCAGCGCCCGCCACGCCTCGGGCTGCTCGGCCTCGAGCACGTCGAAGCGGACGCCGACGAAGGCGCCCATGTCGCGCTCGCGCAGCCGGTGATCGGACACCACGGGGAGCCCCGCCCGGGTCGCGAGCGGCGTCGCGGTGGCGACGGCCCTCGGCAGGTCGCTCGCGTAGACCACCGTCGGCGCGGGCGACGACAGCGCCTCCGCGACGGCCTCCGCCTGCTGCACGCCCCGAGGGGTCAGCGGCGAGGCGCTGTGCCCGGTGAACATGCGCGCGGCGTTGCCCTCCGACTCCCCGTGGCGCACCAGCAACAACGTTCGCATCAGCACTCCTTCGGCTCTCCTCGGTGGGGGACTCTACCTCGCGCGGCCCAGCGCCGCGGGGGGCTGCGCCGTGCGACCGTCCTCGGGCCACGAGTGCCGCGGGTACTTCCGGCAGAGCTCGCGTCGGATGGCGGGGTAGTGCTTCACCCAGAAGCCCTCGAGGTCGGTCGTCACCTGCACCGCGCGGTGGTTGGGCGCCAGCAGGTTGAGCACCAGCGGAACCTTCCCTCCCCCCACCGCGGGCCCCCTCGCGCAGCCGAAGAAGTCCTGAAGCCTCGACTCGATCCACGGCGCCTTGCCCGGCTCGTACATCACCCGGACCATCTTCCCGCCGCCCAGCGCCACCCGCTCCGGGGCGAGCTCATCGAGCGCCCTGCGCTGCGGCCCGGTGAGCCCGTCGCGCAGCGCGTCCAGCAGCCCCGCGCGGCGCACCTCCGCCATCGTCCTCGCCCCGACGCAGCACTGTCGCAGCCCCAGCTCCAGCAGCGCGTCGGCGTCGGTCGGCAGCCCCAGCGCAGGAGACCGCTCGGCCACGAAGGCCACCCGGGCCAGCCATCGGTCGACCGCGTCGGCGTCCTCCACGAAGGAGCGTAGGCCCTTGCGCCGCGCCTCCTCCAGCAGCCGCTCGGTCACCAGCTTGTCGACCTCCGGCGACGGCGACGCCCGGCTCTCGTCGAGCACGAGGCCTCGGTAGCGCAGCACCCGCACCGGGTCTACCCGCTCGTCGGCCGCGACCCAGCGCGCCTCTACCGCGTCGATGACCCCGTCGGGAAACAGCTCCAGCAGCCACTCGGGCTCGATCACGCACGCGGTACGCACCTGCACCCCTCGCCCGCGGTGGTCGGTGCGCTCCTCGGCGTCGATGGCCAGCACGAAGGCCCCGCCGCGCGCTTCGCTCGTCGCCGCGAGCGTGGCCGAGCCGCCCGAGGCCAGCGCGACCTCGTCCCCTCGCAGCCTCCGGGCGACCCGGTCGGGGTAGCCCGCCAGCAGCGCGAGGCCCAGCGTGTCCTCCCAGTCGTTGCCCGGCGCCACCAGCGGCGCGCTGGAGAGCGAGCGGTCTCGCCGCACGGCCATGAGGAGCTGCTTGCGCGCGCGGTCCGCCGCCGACGCTGCCATCGGGTCGACGCCCATCGCTCGCAGAACACCGGGGTTGAAGCGCTCCTCGGTCGCCCGATCGAGCGCATCCAGCGCGGCCAGCACGTCCGAGCGTCCGTTGCTCGGGCTCCAGTCCTGGTCGCGAGCGCCCCCGAGGCCGCCGCGCCGTGACATCACCAGGTCACGCTCTCCCAGCACCGCCGCCGCGCCTGCGGCCACCTCCAGCAGACCCCGGCGAGCGCCCTCGACCACCACCCTCGCGAGCCTGGGGTGCGTCGGAAGCGCCAGCATCGACCGCCCGGTCGCCGTGAGGGCGCCCCCTTCGTCGAGCGCTCCGAGGTCGCGCAGCAGCCGCTCCGCCGCGTCGACCGAGGCGGAGCCCGGCGCCTCGAACCACGGGAAGGCCCGCAGGTCTCGCTCTCCCGCGGCGTGCAGCGCGAGGGCCGCGTCCGCGAGGTCCATGCGCTGCACCTCCGGCGCGTCGTGCTCGGGCCGCGCGTCGTGGTCGTGCTTCGTGTAGAGCCGAACGCACCTCCCCGGCCGGGTGCGACCCGCCCGGCCCGCGCGCTGCGTGGCCGAGGCCCGGGAGACCTTCGCGACCTTCAGCGTGGGCACGCCCGACCAGGGCGCGTGCGACGCCACCCTGGCGAGCCCGGAGTCGACCACGGCCACCACCCCGTCGATGGTCACGCTGGTCTCCGCGACGTTCGTCGAAAGGATCACCTTGCGCCGCGAGGCGGGCGCCACCGCGCGGTCCTGCTCGGCGCTCGGAAGGTCGCCGTGGAGCGGCAGCACCAGCAGATCGGCGTCGGTGGCCAGCGACGCGCACGCCGACATCGCCCGCCGTATCTCCGCCGCCCCCGGCAGGAACACCAGCACGTCCCCGTCGAGGCCCTCCTTCACCAGCGCCCCCACCGCGCCCGCGACCTGCTGCTCGAGCGGCCGCTCGTCGGCGCGGGCCTGGTGCTCGATGGACACCTCGAAGCGCCGCCCCTCGCTGGTCACCCTCGTCGCGGGGGTGGTCCCCTCGCCCAGATACGCCGCCACCCGCGCGCCGTCGAGCGTCGCGGACATCACCACCAGCTTGAGGTCGGGCCGCGGCCCCCGCTGGAGCCTGCGCACCATCGCCAGCGCGAGGTCGCCCTGGAGGTGCCGCTCGTGAAACTCGTCGAGCACCACCACGCCGACGGAGGCGAGCGTCGGGTCGCTCAGCAGCCGACGGGTGAGCACCCCCTCGGTGACGAAGCGCACCCTGGTCTTCGCGCTCGACACCTCCTCGAAGCGCACCTGGTACCCGATGGTCTGGCCTGGAGCCTCGCCCCGCTCCTCGGCCACCCGCTTTGCGGCCATGCGGGTCGCGAGGCGCCGGGGCTCCAGCACCACCACCTCCCGCTCGCCCGCGAGGCCCGAGTCGAGCAGCGCCGAGGGGACGCGCGTGGTCTTGCCCGCGCCGGGCGGAGCCTCCAGCACGACCGAGCCCGACGCGCGCAGGGCGGCCAGCAGGCTCGGGAGAACGTCGTCGATCGGGAGCGCGATCACCGCCGCGACCTATACCTCCCAGCGCGGGTCTCGTCAGGGGCGGAGGTGGGTTCGTGCCGAAATCGTGACGCCGCGATCGTGGCGAGTAGGTTGCGCCCAAGGAGGTCGCATTTGGACATCAAGAAGATCATCGCAAAGCTGCCGGTCGGCTACGCCGAGGACGCGGCGGGCATGAACGGGGACCAGCTTCGCGCGGAGATCATCCGCGCGGAGACGTCGCTGCGCTGGGTGCAGCAGGAGATGAAGGCTGACGAGAAGCTCACCGGCGCCCGGGAGCTGATGAAGGACCTCTCGGCCGCCTACAACGAGGCCAAGAAGGCACAGCGCGCCAAGATCGACTACTCGCTGCACGTGCTCGAGGAGCGCGGCGAGCTCGGCGTCGGCGCCCACGCCATGGACTCCGACGAGGACGCCGTCACCGGCCCCCGCCCCGCCCGCGTCGACGCCTCGAAGGCGAAGAAGTCCCGCGCCGCCTGAGCGGCGGTTCAGCCCGCAGGCGACAGCAGCGTCCGGATTCGCGCGAGGGCCCCTGGCAGCGCGCGGACCCGGTACGCCGCGCCCGTCTCGTCCCAGCTCTCCTCCAGCACCCTGCACTCCCGGTGGATCTCGCCGCCCACGGCGCCCTGCGTGAAGGGCACCCGCAGCGTCGCCTCTTCCATCCCCTGCTCCAGCGTCTCCAGGATGCGCTCTCGGAGCGCCAGCACCGAGCCCCGGTCGAGCGCCGACACCAGCACCGCGTCGGGGTACTCCAGGGAGAGGGCCGCCGTCGCGTCGCGGTCGAGCCGGTCGCGCTTGTTGAGCACCAGCAGCGAGGGCACCGAGCCCGCCTCGATCTCGCCGAGCACCTCGCGGGTCACCGCGTATTGGGTGCGCCACGCGGGGTCGCTCGCGTCGACCACGTGCAGCAGCAGCGTCGCCTCGCGCGCCTCGTCGAGCGTCGAGCGGAAGCTCGCGACCAGGTCGTGCGGCAGCTTCTTGATGAACCCGACGGTGTCCGAGACCAGCACCTTCGGGCGGCTCTCCGGGGAGAGCGATCGCACGGTGGTGTCGAGCGTCGCGAAGAGCTTGTCGGCGACGTAGACCTCGCTCCCGGTGAGGGCCCTCATCAGCGAGCTCTTGCCCGCGTTGGTGTAGCCCACGAGCGCCACCCGGAGCTGCTCCTGCCGCCGCGCGCGCCGCACGTCGCCCTCCCTCGCCAGGCCGCCGAGCTCCCGCCGCAGCTCCGCGATGCGGTCGCGGATCTTGCGCCGGTCGAGCTCCACCGCGCTCTCGCCGGACCCCTTGCCGCCGATGCCGCCCCGCTGCCGGTCGCCGCCCGCGCCTGTCTCCCTCAGCCGCGGCGCCAGGTAGTTGAGCCGGGCGATCTCCACCTGGAGCTTCGCCTCGCGGCTCTTGGCGTGCCGGTGGAAGATCTCCACGATCACCGCCGTGCGGTCGAGCACCTGCGCCCCGGTGGCGCGCTCCAGGTTGCGGAGCTGCGACGGCCCGAGCTCATGGTCGACCACCACCAGCCCGGCCTTCTCCGCAGGGATCATCACGTCCGCGGTGTCGTCGTCCTCGGCCTCGGGGGCCTCCGCGAGCGCCTCGACGTCCGCGCCGCCGTCCGCCTCCTCGTCGGCGGCCTCGTCGAGCTCCAGGGCGGAGGGTCGATCGTCGATCTTGCGGACCTTCTTGATCGCCCCGGAGGGCACCACGCCGGTGCCGTCGGTGAAGCGCGCGAGGAGCCGGAGCTTCCCTTCGCCCAGCACCGCCGCGGCGGCGAGGTGGGAGCGGCGCTGGGAGATCGTTCCGACCACGCGGTGCCCGAGGGTCTCCACCAGCCGGCCGAGCTCTTCGATGGACGATCGGTGCTCGGCGTCGTCTACGCCGGGGAGCTGGATGGCCACGAGGACTGCGGTCGAGAGATCGCGCTGGATGTGTTCCATGAGGGGGCGCGGACCGTAGCACCTTGCGGGGTCTACGGCGGTCCGGTAGAGCCCGGGCAGACCCATGAACCCCCCGAGCACCGACCCCACGGACGAGAGCCTGAGCGTGGCCCGCGTCCGAGAACTCATCAAGCCCATGGACATCCGCACCCGCGTGGTTGTCCTTCAACACCCTCAGGAGCGTGACCGCGCCCTGGGCACCGTGCCCCTCCTCCAGGCGATGCTCCCGAAGGTCGAGGTGATCGTCGGGCTCTCCTGGCCCTCCCTCGCCCGCCTCCTCGACGACGCCGACGCCGACGCCCTCCGCTGGGCGGTGCTCTACCCCGGCTCGCTCCCCCGGCAGCTTCACCTCAACGAGCAGAGCGCGCCGGTGCTGCGCCTCGATCGCAACGGCAACGCCCTCGGGCCGACGCCCTACCTCGAAGGGCTCCTGGTGCTCGACGGCTCGTGGTCCCAGGCCAAGACCCTCTGGTGGCGCAACCCGTGGCTGCTGAAGGTGCAGCGCCTGGTGCTCCACCCCAAGGAGCCGTCGATCTACGGCAAGCTCCGCAAGGAGCCCCGGCGCGAGGCGGTCTCGACGCTGGAGTCGGTCGCCGACGCGCTGGTGTTCAACGGGGAGCCCAGGGAGGTGCGCGACTCGCTCCGGAAGGTGTTCCGCACGATGGTGCAGCGCGCCCGGGACGAGATGAAGAACACCCCGCTCGTGCCCGACCCCGAGGACGACCCCACGGATGACGAAAGCCCGCCCGAAACCGGCGGGGCGTGAACACTGGCGGGGCCAAAACGTATATGGTCCCGCCCGCAAATTGGTGGGTCGCGACGTCGTGGGGAGTGTGTCTCCGGGCGCGGCCCGCCTTCCAGGAGGTTTTCTCCCCATGAAGTCGCTCATCCATCGCTCGTTCCTCGGACTGTGCGCGCTGTCCGCCCTGTCCATCGGTAGCGGCTGCGCCCGCACCGCAACCTTCGCCGTCACCCGTCCCGCCATGCTCAACGCCGCGGCCGTGGGCAACACGATGTCCGTCGGCGGCGTCGCGGCCCCCACGGGCATGCCGCAGGATCTCCAGGCGGCAGGCGAGATCGTGGCCGACCTCACAGGTCGTATCAGCCGCTCGCTCAACCCCTCGATCCGGCTCCTCGCCTCCGGCGGCGGCGTCGTCATCACCGGCGCGGTGCTTGGCAACCAGTACGCCGAGAACGTCGAGCAGAACGCCGGCACCTGCACCCGCCAGGTGCCCGCCTACGTGAACGGCCGACAGACGACCCGCACGGAGAGCTACGCCTGCACCAACCTCCGCCGGGTGGGCACCGCGTCCGCGCGGCTGCAGTTCCAGGTGACCCACGGCACGAGCAACGAGAGCCTCTTCGACCGCACCTACGAGGACAGCGTCACCACCGCCACCACGGGCGTGATCTCGCCCTACGAGCGCCGCGACCCGCCCCCCATCGACGGCGGCGGGATGCTCCACAACCTCCGCGCCCACCTCGTCGACCACTTCGCCCGGGTGATCCTCCCGTGGCAGGAGTCGGTCACCGTCGAGTTCGAGGACTGCGACGGCGACGCGCGCTGCAGCCAGGGCTACAACCTCGTGCAGGCGGGCAACCTCGCCGGCGCCGAGCCGCTCTTCACCCAGGTCATCGGGCAGTACCAGAACGCCACCATGCCCGTTCCTCCCAACGAGGCGGAGAAGATCGGCGAGGCGTTCTACAACCGCGGCCTGACCCGATCTTACCTGGGCCAGTATGCGCGCGCCGTGGCCGACCTGACCCGCGCCATCCAGATCCGCCCGGACGAGGAGGACTGGCAGCAGGAACTCCGCGACGCCCAGCAGATGTCCCAGGACCAGGAGTCGCTCCGCCAGCAGGGCGCCGTCTCCAACGAGACGCAGAACGTCCAGAACGCGGGGACTCCGTGACAGCCCGCCGCGTCGCGCGCTGGTCCTTCGGGGCCGCGCTCTGCATGGCCGGGGCGAGCGCGCTCTGGTCGTGCCAGTCCATGGGAGGCTCGCAGCGCGTCGACCCGAACGCCCTCGCGCAGCAGAACAACGCGTTCTTCCAGGAGCAGCTGCGGCTCGCCCGCGAGGCGCTCGCCCGGCAGGAGTGGAACGCCGCCCGACAGAACCTCGAGGGCGTGGTCGAGTCGCTCCCGGCGACGGACCCGAGCGGCGCCGAGGCCCGCGCGGGCCTTGCCCAGATCGCCTTCGAGCTGGGCGACTACGCCCGCGCCGCGCAGGTCGCCGCCGAGGTGCCGACCACGTCGCCCTTCGCGGTGTCGGCGCTCGAGAGCCGCGGCCTCGCGCAGCTCTTCTCGTGCGACTTCAACGCCGCCACGGAGACCTTCTACCAGCTCGCGCAGCTCGACGCGCCGCGCGGCCACATGTGGCTCGGCGTGGCCTTCGCGTGGACCGGCGCGGACGCCAACGCCGAGCGCGAGCTCACCACCGTCGTCAACGAGTCGGGCCACAGCGAGCACGCGCCCAACGCACGCTTCTACCTCTCGCAGCTCGCCCTCTGGGGCCGCCGCGCGGGGCCCGCGCAGCGCTACCTGGGCCAGCTCCAGTCGTCGTCGCCGGAGTACCTCGCCACGCTCGACCAGCGCGCGCAGAACTGGCTCGGCCGCCGCGCGCACCTGATGCGGGCGTACTTCTCCTTCGACACGCTGGCGCGGATGCACCGGATGTCGTCGAGCAACCAGGCCGTGGCCGACGACCAGCACGCCGGCGAGGCCCTCGCGCTGCTCCAGCAGAACCCGGGCGCGTGCGGCGAGCAGGTGACCCGCCTGGCCCAGGCGCGCAGCGCCGGAGCCGCCGACCGCGACGCCTTCGCGGCGGCCAACCGCGACAACGACGGCGACGGCGTGCTCGACGCCCGCGACCGCTGCCCCAACGAGGCGGAGACCCGCAACGGCATCGCCGACGAGGACGGCTGCCCCGAGGACACCGCGGCCATCGAGGTGGTCGGCAACCAGATCCGAATCCGCAACGGCTTCGCGATCAACTTCGACGTGGGGCGCGACAGCGTGCTCGAGACCTCGCAGCCGGTCATCCAGGCCATCGTGACGCTGCTCCGCAACCCGGCGTACAACTGGATCCGCCGCATCCGCCTCGACGGGCACACCGACGACGTGGGCGAGACCGGCACCAACCTCGATCTCTCCCAGCGCCGCGTGCGACGCGTGGGGGCGATGCTCGTCGCCAACGGCGTCTCGGCCGACCGGCTGACCTTCGGGTTCTATGGCGAGTCCCGGCCCGTCGACATGGGCGACACCGAGGAGGCCCGGGCGCGCAACCGCCGCGTGGAGATGTTCATCATCGACCCGGCCACCTTCGGCGGCGTCCGCGCGGCCGACTGACCGCTCCCCCCTCACTCCGACTCGACCCCCCCACCGACCGACCCGCGGACCGGCTCCCGATCTGTGGCATCATCCGCGCCCCTTAACGACAAAGGAGGCTTCGCGATGATCGGCGCTCGGGTGATGGGTCTCTGGTCCAATGGCAGCTGGTATCCCGGCACGGTGTCGCAGGCGCGCGAACGCCGTGGGGAGCCGCAGTACTTCGTGCAGTTCGACGACGGCGACACGGCCTGGCTCTCCGGGGAGAAGATCCAGGTGCAATCGGCGCCTGGGGCTGCTGCGCACGGGATGGCCCCCTCCCTCGGCGCCCGCGTCATGGCCGACTGGGCCGAGGACAGCTGGTACCCGGGCTACGTCTGCGAGGCCAACCCCAACGGCAGCCTGTTCTTCGTCCAGTTCGACGACGGCGACACCAAGTGGCTGGCGCCGATGAAGATCCGTCCCGCCGGCGACCGCCCCAACGCCGCCCCGACCCCGCAGCTCACCGCCGGCACCGCGGTGCAGGGCGAGTGGGCGGAGGAGTCCTGGTATTCGGGCGTAGTCGCGAGGGCGAACGACAACGCCACGATGTTCTTCATCCAGTTCGATGACGGCGACCAGAAGTGGCTGCCCGCGCAGCAGCTTCGCTACACCGCCGCCGCGCGTTCCCCGCAGCCCGCGATCGCTCACAACCCGCCGCCCGCACCGGTTCCGCAGCCCGCGCCCACGCAGCACGGGGCGCCCGCCCACGCCGCCCATCCGCCCGCGCCGATGGCGGCCCCTCGGGCGGAGTCCGAGCTCCGTTGTGCCTATTGCAACCTCCGCATCACCCGCAGCGACGTGAGCCGTTGTCCGGAATGCGGCGCCAGGCTGTAGACCGCTCGCGGTCAGCGCCGACTGCTCTTCGGTCCACCCATGATTTGAGAGAGCGCCGCGAGCCCGGCGGTCAGCGAGGAGAGCGTCTCCTCGAGGTCCGCGGACTTCGCGGCCGGGGCCTTGGAGGCCGCACGCTTGGGCTTCGCCGCAGCGGGCCGCTTCGAGGGCGGACGAGCCGCCGGCGCCGGAGCGGCCACCGGGGCGGGCGCCGGACGCGTGCTCGGCTTGCGCTCGACCTTCGCCGAGGGCTTCGTCCGCTCGAGGACGGGCGCGGGCTTCGGCTTGGGCGAGGCCCCCTCCGGGTAGACGCGCACCCCCGCAGGCGGAGGCGAGGCGGTCTCGGTCCACCAGGAGCTGTCGGGAGAGCCGACGCTCTCCGGCTCTTCGGGCATCAGGGAGAGGTCATCGGGGCTGATGCCCCAGGCCAGCGCCGAGTAGCGCTCCTCGGGGGTGAGCTCGCCGTGGCCCTCTGCGCGAAGCGCGCGATGCGAGAAGCGACGATGGCGCATGACCCCGCGGGTGCGCCACGGGTGATCGCTGTGGACATAGTTGCGCCCTAGCAGCCAGTGGCCCAGGAGGGCCCGCATCCAGTCCGAGGGCAGCACGAAGCGCCGGAGCGCGGGGGAGCCCGCCGGCACGGGCATCAGCGCCACCACCATCAGGTCGAGGAGCTCGAAGACCAGCTCGTCGTAGTGCTCGGTCAGCCGCAGCAGGGCGCGCGCGGCGGCGTCGCGGTGGGGGCAGACCTGCTGCGTCGGCGACGGGCTCCACACCGTGAGCGGCCCCCGCGGCGGCTCGGCCGCCATGCACAGGCTGCAGACCTGGGCGCCCACGCTGGGCGGCCTCTGCGGACTCCCATATCGACTGAGCCACGTGGCGCGGAGGTCATGGAGCACCGTCATCGCCTCGGGATCGAGCTCCGCCGAGAGGTCGTCGGTGATCCACCGGGGGTGCTCGAAGAGGCCGTGCGCGGCGATGAGGGAGCGGAGCCCCTCGGAGTACTCGCGGTCCTCGATCTGCGTCGCCCATTGGCGGTAGTGCCAGCGCCGGAGGTCGAACTCCGAGGGCTCGCCGCCGCCGGGCGGCGTGTGGATCAGCGCCGTGAGGGAGGTCGCGTGGCGTCGCACCTCGACGCGCTCGCCCTCCCCGAGGTCGAGGGCGTACAGGTCGCGCACCGGCGTCATGTACACCGGCCCGCGGGCGCTCTCTGTCTCTTCGGGGATCAACTCTCCGCTCCTTCTTCGCTGGACTCATCCAGCTTCAGGAAGTCCCGCAGCTCGCGGTCGCTCATCTCGGTCACCCAGGTCTCCCCGGCGTCGGACAGCACCTCCGCGGCGAGCGAGCGCTTCTCTTCCAACATCCGCTGGATGCGCTCTTCGAGGGTGCCCGTGGTGACGAACTTGTAGACGTTCACGGGTCTAGTCTGACCGATGCGGTGCGCCCGGTCCGTCGCCTGATCCTCGACGGCGGGGTTCCACCAGCGATCATAGTGGATGACCGCAGTGGCCCGAACCAGGTTGAGCCCCGTGCCACCAGCCTTCAACGAGAGGATCAGCACCGGCTCGCCGTCCTCCGAGCGGAATGCGTCGAGCATGTTCTCGCGCTCCCTCGGCGAGAGCCCTCCATGGAAGAACGGCGCCTCGCGGTCGAACCGTTGTTCGATGGCGGCCTGCAACAGCTCACCCATCTCCCGATACTGGGTGAACACCAGCGTGGGCTGTCCCTGGTCGATGAGCTCTTCCAACAACTCCATGCACCGATCGAGCTTGCTCGACCGACCCAGGAGCCTCTCCGGATCTTCCTCTACGTAGTTCTCCGGGTGATTGCATATCTGCTTCAACCCGGTGAGCGCCGCCAGGATCGACGCCCGGCGCCCCATCCCATGACCGCCCTTCACCTTCTCGAAGGTCACCTCGGTCAATGCTCGGTAGAGCGCCGCCTGCTCCCGGGTGAGCCCGCACTCCACGATCTGCTCGGTGCGCGGCGGCAGGTCGCCCGCCACCTCCGGGTCGCGCTTGCTGCGCCGCAGCATGAAGGGCCCCACGCGCCGCCGAAGCCGCGCCATGGCCGTCTCCTCGCCTCGCCGCATCGGCTCGAGAAACGACCTGGAGAAGCGTGTCGGGCCGCCCAGCAGCCCCGGCATCACCAGGTCGAAGATCGACCAGAGATCGCGCAGGTGGTTCTCCACGGGAGTGCCGGTAAGCGCCAGTCGGCGCGAGGCGCGTAGTCCCTTGAGCACCTGGGTCTGCTGCGCCAGCGGGTTCTTCACGTGCTGGGCCTCATCCACGATGAGGAGGTTGAACTTGTGCTCTTCGAACAAGGTGCGGTCGCGGCGAAGCAGCGCGTAGCTGGTCACCATCACGTCCGAGGTGCGCACGACGTCCCCGAAGCGCCGCGGATCGGTCTCCCGCGAGCTCTCCTGGTGCATATAGACCTTGAGCTTCGGGGCGAAGCGCCGCGCCTCCTTGACCCAGTTGTGGACGACCGAGGTCGGGCACACCACCAGGTCGGGGTGCTTCGGGCGCTTCGGGCCGCCGGGGCGGCGGTGATGCCACAAGAGCGCCAGCACCTGCACGGTCTTCCCGAGGCCCATGTCGTCGGCGAGGCAGGCCCCGAGTCCGAAGGAGGTGATCTGGTCCATCCAGCTCAATCCCCTGAGCTGGTAGGGGCGCAGCGTCCCCTGGAAGCCCGGCGGCGTCTCCGTCAGCCGCGACGCGCTGCCCGACGCGAGCTTCTCCAGGAAGATCTCCCACTGCGCCGCGAAGACCGACTCCAGCCGGGCCGCGTCGCGCGCGGCGGTCCACTCGTCCTCGAGCTGGTTGACGTCCTGCCAGCCGAGCGAGCCGCCCTTCATCAGCCGGTCGAGCACCTTGCGCCGCGCCAGCGCGAGCTCGAGCACCGCCTCAAGGTCGCTGCGCGGCACCGCCCTGCGCCCGATGCGCAGGATGGCTCCCTCGGAGGACTCCAGCAGCAGCCGCGCCTGCTCCGGGGAGAGCTCGTCCTCGCCGAGCACCACCGTGAGCTCGGGGACGAAGCGCAGCATCGCGAGGCCGCCCTCGCCCAGCTGCTGCTCCAGCTCGCCGTCGTTGACCGGGCTCCACTTCACCCGCAGCCGCGCGCTCTGCGTGTTGCCGATCGATACGCTGAAGAGCACCGGCTCGCGCCCGCGGCTCGGCGCCTCCATGTTGAGCGCGCGATACACCTTCTCCGTGGGCCGACCGTGCATCGGCGGAAGGCCCGCCACCACGGACATCTCCGCCTCGGACAGCGGGCTACGGCCGTCGCGCAGCAGCTCCGGGCGGGCACCCAGGTAGGGCCGCTGCTCCAGCAGGCCCTCCCAGTCACGGTAGGCCACGCTCGCCGGGAAGCGCCGCACGGTGTCGTCGGCGGCCTCGACCACCGGGTCGCGGAGCATATCGGACTTGAGGAGTCCGAAGAGCGGCACCGCGGGCCCCTCTCCGATCAACGCCATCTCCATCTGCCAGGGCTGCTCGGACCGCCCGGCCTCCGATGGAACGATCACCCCGTGGAGGTGCGACTGCGAGGGCAGCACCGCGGGCTTCCAGACGTCGTGGTTGGGGTGAAGGCAGCTCCCGAAGGAGGCGTGGAGGGAGGCCAGCACCTCTGCCTTCAAGGGAGTGGGCTTCGAGGGAGGTGCGTTGTCCGATGAGTCACCGCTGACGCTGGAGAGCGCCTCGACGGCGAAGCGGGCGAAGGGCGCGGTGTCGTTCTGCGGCACCAGCGGCTGCGTGCGAAACTCGTGAGCCCGGACGCACCACGCGTGGACGGCGCCGAGCGAGGGACAGCCCAGCAGCGCGCGCCGGAAGCTCATCAGGGCGTGGAGCGAGACCGGTGGAACCCAGCGAGAGGGCGCGTGGTCGGGGAGCCCCGGAAGCCGCGTAGGCAGCAGGTTTCCATGGGAGAACGCAGCGTGGAGGAGGTCGAGGGCGTCGAGGGCGACGAAGCTGCCGGGGCTCGACAGCGCCGCGCCGTAGCGCCGCGTCCAAGAGCGCAGGAAGGGCCGCAGGTGCGTGAGCGCCTGGCTGGCCGGAACGGACCAGCCGACGATGTGGTAGGGCCCCTCGCCGAGGGTGCGCTTCGGAAACTCTACGCGGGCAGTGTCGAGCTCCCGGAGGTGACCGGGCAGCGGCACCGGGTGGTGGTTGGCGAGCTTGGGAAAGAGCCCCGCGAGGAACACCTCCCGGAAGCTCCCGGGAACGAAGGCGGGACGGCGGCGGACGCAGCCCGGGTGCGACGGGACCACGAAGTTGTCCGATGGCTGCCATCGCGACAGCGTCGTCGGATCTTCATAGCGCTCAAATGAAATCGAGAACGCCAGGGACTGACCCTGTGCGGCCAGGTGGACGTGGAGAGCGAGTGGAGTGTCCAAAGAAGATCGTGGTGTTGAATGAAGCTTCGAGGAGGAGGAGGGATTCGAACCCCCGGCAGGTTTCCCTACGGCGGTTTTCAAAACCGCTGCCATAGACCACTCGGCCACTCCTCCTGTTGGAGCGTTGGAGCGACGGGGAGGTCGCTCGATGCAGAGCGCTCCCTTCTGTCCGATCAGACGGGTGCTGTCAACCGCCGAGCCCTCGGAACAGCCGTCCCGCCTCGGCGCACCTGCACCAGCGCCGAAGGTGGACAGCGGCTCTCCCATCAACAATGGTCTATAGGGGCTCGAAGCCCGCTTGGGCCCCCCCCCCCGGAGAACCTGACATGCCGCCACCGCTCTCCGTATCGAAGCTCGTGATGGCGCTCCTCGCAGCCTCCGCCCTCGCCGCCGCCCAGCCGGGGCCCGACGAGGACCACCGACGCTCGCTCATCGCCGACGCCGAGGCCGCCCGGGACGCCGGTCTCCACGACCGGGCCGTCGGCCTCGCCACGCAGGCCGGTCAGATCCGCTGGACCCCGTCGCTGCGCATGCTGGTCGCCGAGGAGCACCTCGCCCTTCAGCACGGAGTCGACGCCCTCGACCACGCGACCCACTGCCTCGTCGGCGCCGAGGCCGACCCCGGCGTGCGCAACCGGGCGCGCATCATCGCCGCGTGCCGCGCCATCATCGACCTGCTCCAACCGCAGGTGGGCCGGCTCCGTCTGGTGCTCCCGGACTCGCCGCCGCCTGGCCTCCGGCTGCGCGTCAACGGCCGCGAGCTCCCCCGCTCCGCCTGGAGCGCGGCCTTCCCCGTGATGTCCGGCACGGCGCTCATCGAGGCCGACGGCGAAGGCGTGACGGCCTTCCGCACCACCACCACCGTCTTCGCCGGCACCGAGCGCGAGCTTCGACTGCGCTTCACCGAGCCGCCACCACCGCCGCCGCCGCCGCGCGTGGTCAGCCCGCCGACCGATCGACCTTCGTCTCCTCGCTGAGCCGCCCGAGCTGCGCGATGGTGAGCGTCTCCGGGCGCGCCCCGGGGTCGATGCCCGCGGCCTCGCACACCGCCGCGGCGTGGTCGCGGCCGACCACCGACGAGAGCCCGTTGCGCAGGGTCTTGCGCCGCGCCGCGAAGAGCGCCTTCACCACCTGCTGGAAGCGCCGGTCCTCGACTGCCAGCGGCGTCGCCCGGGGCGTGAGCTTCAGCACCGTCGACTGCACCCGGGGCGCCGGGTGGAAGCACCCCGGGGCCGCGCCGCAGACCTTCTCCACCTCGCACGCCGCCTGGGTGAACACCGACAGCGCGCCCCAGTCGTCGTCGCCCGGCGAGGCGGCGAGGCGCCTGCCGACCTCCTGCTGCACCATCACCACCGCGACCCGCCATCCGGGCGTCTCGACCAGCGCCCGGATGAGCCTCCCGGTGATCTGGTAGGGCAGGTTGCCCACCACCGCGGTCGGCCCCTCGGCATACACGGCCGCGTAATCGAAGGTCGCCGCGTCGGCCTCGATGACGGTCACGTTGGGGGGCAACGGGTCGGCCGCGAGGGCGGCCACGAGGTCGCGGTCGCGCTCGATGGCGAGCACCCGGCGGGCGCTCGGCGCGAGGCAGCGAGCGAGGGTGCCGGTGCCCGTCCCGATCTCGATGACGGTCTCGTCGGCGCGGGCGTCGACGGCCTCGACGATGGAGCGCACCACGTGGGGCGAGATGAGGAAGCACTGCCCGAAGCTGTCCTTCGGGCGGAGCTTGTGGCGCGAGAGGAAGGTTCGCGGGTCGAGCCAGCCAGCGGGCGTTGCCGGGTCCATGGTCGGGGGCTTCGATCTGGGCGCCGTGTGCGACGGCGCGCCGGGGGGCAGAGGTGCTGGATCAGGTGTTGGCGCGGAAGAACTCGACGCGCTGGATGGTCGCTGCGGCGGTGTCGTTGGGCCGGTCGCCGCGGCCGCGCGGGAGGTTGGCGATGCGGTTGACCACGTCCATGCCCTTGACCACCGAGCCGAAGACCGAGTGCTTGTTGTTGAGGTGCGGCGTCGGGCCTTCGGTGATGAAGAACTGCGAGCCGTTGGTGCCGGGGCCCGAGTTGGCCATCGAGAGGATGCCCGGGCGGTCGTGCTTCAGGGTGGGGTGAAACTCGTCGGCGAAGCGGTAGCCCGGGTTGCCGATGCCGAGGCCCTGCGGGCATCCGCCCTGGATCATGAATCCCGGGATGACCCGGTGGAAGACCAGGCCGTCGTAGAAGGGCTGGTTGGAGGGCTTGTTGGTCTTGGGGTCGTCCCAGGTCTGGGCGCCCGTGGCGAGCCCGACGAAGTTGCGCACCGTGTTGGGCGCGAGCTTCTCTTCGAGCTTGATGACGATCTCGCCCTGCCCCGTCGTGAACCGCGCGAAGAGGTCGCCCTCACCGGGGACGTTGATCGCAGGAAACGTTGCCGACTGTGCCATTGGGGTGCTTCTCCTTCCGCGAGAACCTTCGCGATGGGGCGACGTGTCTAGCACGGCCCGCGCCCCCTCCGTAACGCAACCACGTCACCGCGCCTTCTTGCGGCGCGTGGGCACCCTCGGGGGGGCCGGAATCTCGGGCATCGGAGGCAGCGCCGGCTCCTCGTTGGGCATGGCGCGGAAGGGCGTCGGCGGCACCGACCAGACGCTCGCGCGGGCGCGCACCTTGGCGCGCTCCATGAACTTGGACTGCGTGCGGTTGGGGGCCTCGCCCGGCTTCGGGGAGCGCTTGATGTACGAGCCGTCGGAGGCCATGTCCCGGGCCTTGACGTTGTCGAGGAGCTGCGCCTCGAGCAGGTCGTTGCGGATCCACTGCCGGATCTTGGCGTCCTCGATGGGGAACATCACCTCGACGCGGCGGATGAAGTTTCGGGGCATCCAGTCGGCGGAGGAGAGGTAGACCTCCGGCTCGCCGCCGTTCTCCAGCGAGAAGACTCGGGCGTGCTCGAGGAAGCGGTCGACGATGGAGATCACCCGGATGCGCTCGCTAACGCCCGGCAGCCCCGGCCGGAGGCTGCAGACGCCTCGGATGATGAGGTCGATGTCCACCCCCGCCTGCGAGGCCGCGTAGAGGGCCGTGATGACCTTCTCGTCGACCAGCGAGTTGAGCTTGGCGACGATGCGCGCGGGCCTGCCCTGGCGGGCGTGCTCGGCCTCCCGGGCGACGAGCTCGATGACCCGCTCTCGGAGGTTGAGCGGGGCGACCGCGAGGCGCTTCCACGACGGGGGCTCGCAGTACCCGGTGAGGAGGTTGAAGAGCGCCGTGGCGTCCTCGCCGATCTCCGGCCGCGCCGTGAAGAAGCTGAGGTCGGTGTAGAGCCTCGCGCTGATGGGGTTGTAGTTGCCCGTGGAGAGGTGGACGTAGCGCCGGAGCCCGGGCACCTCGCGCCGCACGATGAGGCAGACCTTGGCGTGGGTCTTGAGCCCGAGCACGCCGTAGACGACGTGCACCCCGGACTCCTCCAGGGCGCGGGCCCACTTGATGTTGGCCTCCTCGTCGAAGCGGGCCTTGAGCTCGACGAGCGCGGTGACCTGCTTGCCGTTCTCGGCGGCGCGCGCGAGCGTACGCACCAGCGGCGAGTTGGCCCCCGCGCGGTAGAGCGTGATCTTGATGGCCAGCACCTTCGGGTCGTCCGCGGCGCGGGCGATGAAGTCCATCACCGACTCGAAGCTCTCGTAGGGGTGGTGGAGCATCACGTCGCGCTCGCTCACGAGGGCGAAGGGGTCCTCGGCGTCGCGGAAGGGCGGCACCACCTGCGGGGTGAAGGGCTCGTCGTGGAGCTCGGGGCGGTCGTCGCCCGAGGCGACGGACATGAGGTCGCCCAGGTGGAGCGGGCCGTCCACCGCGTAGACGTCGCCCTCGTCGAGGCGCAGCACATGGCGGAGCAGGGCGAGGAGCCGGGGGTCGACGTCCGAGGCAACCTCCAGGCGCACCGCGTTGCCGCGGTCGCGACGCCGGAGCTCCTGCTGGATCGTGGCGAGCAGGTCGTCGGCCTCCTCCTCGTCGATCTCGAGGTCCCAGTTGCGGGTCACGCGGAAGGGCGCGACGGAGACGATCTTCCGCCCGGGGAAGAGCAGCGACAGGTTGCGGGCGATGACGTCCTCCAGGAAGAGCCATGAGCGCCCGGAGTTGCCGACGCCGGAGGAGACGAGCCGCGCGGAGATCTGCGGCACCTGCACGACCGCGAAGCCGATGCCCGACTCCTCGCGGTTGGACTCGAACACGATGCCGAGGTTGATGGACTTGTTCTTGAGGTGCGGAAACGGGTGACCCGGGTCGATCACCAGGGGCGTGAGCACGGGGTAGATGTCCTGCCGGAAGTACGCCTCGATGCGGCGGGCGATCTCCGGTGTGCTCTCTCGGGCGCCCAGCTGTATCCCAGCGAGCTCGAGGGCGGGCCGCACGTGGTCGCGGTAGAGGGAGTACTGGTCCATCACGAGGCGGTGGACGCGCTCGGTGATGGCGGTGAGCTGCGCGCGGGGGTTTCGCCCGTCGGTGGTGAGCTCGACGACGTCGCCGGCGAGCTGCTGCTTCACGCCCGCCACGCGGATCATGAAGAACTCGTCGAGGTTGGTCGCCACGATCGAGAGGAACTTTACCCGTTCGAGTAAGGGCACCCCCGGGTCGGCGGCCTCGTCGAGCACGCGCTGGTTGAACTCCAGCCAGGAGAGCTCGCGGTTGATGAAGAGCTGCGGGTCGGGGATCGGGTCGCTCACGGGTGCGGTCCAGGCGCGAAGGGAGAGAGTTGGCTTGGCGGGGGGAGAGGAGAGGGCCGTCGCTCAGCGCGAGGCGCCGAAGACGATGGCGGGACCCCCGCCGGGCGGAGCCGTCGTCGGGGTGTTCTGACGAACGGGGGACGGGGTGACCGTGACGCCGAAGCCCTGCGAAGGGGCCATGCCAGGGGCGCCGAGCACCACGCCCGGTCCGCCGGGAGAGGGCGCCCAGCCGGAGGACGCGGGCATCGAGGGCTGCGATCCCCAGGGGACTCCAACGGGCTGCGAGGGCGCGACCTGGGGCTGCGGCGTCGTCCATGAGCTGACCGCCTGGCTCGCCGTCGGGACCGCCGCGACGGCCGAGGAGAGCAGCGGACCGAGGATCCACCCCGACGGGAGGACGATGGCGCCGGGGGTGCTGGCGCTGATGGGGAGCGGCACGCTCGACGGGGCTCCCCAGCCGGTGGAGGCCGCGCGAGGAGTGGTCCAACTGGTGGCCACGGTGGGGGGCTGCGGCGCCGGGCTCGGGCTGCCCCAGGCGGACGCCGGAGCCGGGGAGACAGCGGGCGTCGGGGCGACGGCGACCACGGGTGTCGGGGCGACCACCGACGTCGGGGTGACCACTGGCGTCGGGGCGACCACCGGCGTCGGACGGGAGCGGGACGACGAGCTGCGCCGCGACGAGGAGGAGCGCGTCGGAGTGCCCGACATGGGCATCATGGGCGCCGCCACGGGCTCGGCGACCGGAGCGGGAGCGATCGGCTGGGTCGGGATCTCCGCGACGACGGGAGCGACAGGCTCGACCGGGGGGGCGTCGTTGTCGGCCATCGCGCTGCCGCCGGTGCGACTCCCCGAGGAGTGCTGCGAGGCGCTGCCCGAGACGGAGAGGAAGCCGCCGTTGCTGGCGACGCTCCAGTTGAAGGAGAGCGAGATACGGTTGCCAGAGATGGACCCGGAGCCCGACCGCAGGGTGAAGTTCATCCGCATGTTGCGGACCGAGTCGGTGAAGGTGCAGCGCTGCCCCGAACCGAACGAGAGCCCCGAGGAGCCCGAGCGGTTGGCCGTGAGGGTGCAGTGCTCTCCGAGGTCGTTGGTGACCAGGAGGCTCATGTCGGAGCGCGAGCCCTGGCTGATCTCCAGGCGCTCGCGGGTGCTGCGGTCTTCCGTGATCGCCATCGGCGAGGTCACCGCCACCGTCGTGCTCGATGTCAGCGAGAAGGTCCCTGCAAACGGCCCCGGCCCGCGGCCCTGTGCCATCGCTCCGCTGGCGAAGCCCAGGGAGGCGAGTCCGATGCACGCCTGCACCCACGTCCGTCGTCTCATCGTTTGCATGGTTCCACCCCGACGCGGGAAGATCAAACGCCATTCACTGACGCGTTGCGTCGCCAGACGGCGAGCCCGCTATCGTGACGACTCGGTGTCATCGCCGCGGGTGTAGCCGCGGAGCGTCGATCGCACCCGTAGCCTGCCCCCGATGGAGCTGACGGTCTCGCCGAGGATCTCGATCGCGCCGACGTCCCTCGCGTACCAGGTGGTCGTCTCGATGCGCGACCGGGGCGAGCTGCGATGCACCTCGACGACCTCGCGGTAGACCTGTCCGTTGACGGTGCGAGAGGCCTCGACGCTGCGCACCTCGACCCTCCCGCCTCCGCTCGCCTCCCACGAAGTGCCCACCCGGAGCGGCTCTCGGAGGATGTACTCACCCTCGCGCAGCACCCCTTCGGGGCGGCGCTCGTAGCGCTCCCGTCGCGAGCCGCTTCGGACGACGAAGGCATCGCCCTCGACCCCCTCGACCGCGAGCACGTTGAGCACCGTGTCGCCGCCGATGCCGGTCTCGGTGTCGTAGCTCCAGGCCATCCCGGCCCGCATCGGGAAGAAGTCCACCGCCCGGGCGGGGCCGCGGGGAGGCGCGACAACCGGGGCGGTCGCGCAGCCCAGGGCGCCGACGGCGATGAGCAGCAGGGCGCGTCGCCCGACCATCAGCGGTGCCCCAGGTAATGGACCGCCAGGAAGAGCATCAGCAGCCCGGTGCAGACGAACACCACGTCGATCCACGGGTCGCGGTGGAAGCGCGCGGCCATCGCCTCGCCCTCGACCTTGAGTGCGGGGTTGTCGCTCGCGGACAGCGTCGCCGCCATCGCCCGGGCCTGCTGGTGATCGCCACGGTCGAGCGCCGCGCGCATCGCCTGTACCTCCGGCGGAACAGGCTCGACTGGGGCGGGGGCGGGTTCGGCGGCTGCTTCGCTCATCGTTGCGCGGAAGCTACACCGGGAGCCGACGCCTCGCACGCCACGGAGAAGCCCACCCTGGCTCCGCCGCCCGGCAGGTTGGACGCCCAGACCGCTCCTCCGTGCGAGCTCGCGATGCGTCGGACGAGCGCGAGACCGAGGCCCGCCCCCCCGCGGCGGCCGACCCCGGAGCCGCGGTAGAACGGCTCGAAGATGCGCGGAAGCTCGTCTTCGGGAATGCCCTCGCCGGCGTCGTCGACCTCGAAGCGCACGGCGTCGCCCTCGCGCCGCAGCCGCAGCGCGCGGAGCCCGCCCGCGTGTCGCTGGGCGTTGCCGATGAGGTTCACCAGCGCCGTCGTGAGCAGCGTCGCATCGCCCACGATCGGGATCGCCTCGTCCGGCGCGTCGAGCACGCCGCGGTCGACGCCCTCCCTGGTGAGCGCCCTCGTCGCGACCTCCGTCGCATCGAGGCTGACGCGCTGCATCGCCTGGAAGTCCATCCGCGACGACGCGAGGAGGTCGCCCACCAGCGCGTCGATGCCCTCGAGCTCCTCCTCCACCTCGGCGATGGCCGACGCGCGCGCCCCGACCTCCGCCTCCTCGCTGCGCGCCGTCTCCAGCAGGAACCTCACCCGCGCCAGCGGCGAGCGCAGCTCGTGGGAGACAGTGGCGAGGAGTTCTCTCTGCGCGGCGACCTGGGCCTCGATGCGCGCGGCCATGTCGTTGACCACCCTCGCCAGCAGGCCCAGCTCGCTGTGCCCGTGCGTCTGCAGCCTCGCCCTCCGATCGAGCCGGCCCTCCCCGATGTCGCGCACCACCTCGACCAGGTCGTCGAGCGGCCGCGCCATCCGCCGCGCGATGCCGCCCGCCATCTTCCAGATCACCACCACCACCGCGAGCAGCAGCAGCGCCGTGCGCCCCGCGCCCCAGGTCGCGTCGACATGGCAGAAGCGCGCCTCGCCGAGCGTCGCGCCGCTCGGAGCTACCACCCGGCTGCGGAGCGCGGGGTGCGCGCATCCAGCCTGGGCCGTACCCGCGGGCGCCCGGAGCAGCAGGGTGCGCCCGTCGCGGTCGCGCAGCTCCACCCGCAGACGGAGCTCACCGGACACCGAGGACGCGAGGGCCGCGCGGGCGTCGGGCTGCTCCCAGACCTCGGCGAAGCGGGCGCCTGCGAAGCGCTCCATCCGGGTGCGCTGGGCGCGCCAGCTGCCTCGGTCGCTGAGGGCGCCGGTCACGAGCGAGGCCACGAGGCCGGTGACGGTGATCGCCGCGCCGAAGGCCACGAAGAGCCTGCGCCTCAACTGCGACATCATGAACCACCAGACGGCGCTCCTCCGCCGCCGGGGAGCCCCGCAGCCGTCGTGGGCGCGGCCGCGCACGGCGCTACGCGTCCCCTTCCCGGAGGAGCACGTACCCGACGCCTCGGATGGTGCGGATCATCGTCGGTGAGCGCGGGTCGTCGCCGAGCTTCTGGCGCAGGTGAGAGACGTGGACGTCCACCGCGCGCTCGCCGATGTTGACGTCGTCGCGGCCCGCGCCAGCGAGCAGGGACTCCCGCGAGACCACCCTCCCCGCCTTGCGCGCCAGCGCCACCAGCAGGTCGAACTCCAGCCCGGTGAGCTCGACGCGTCGCTCGTCGACCTTCACCTCGCGACCGGGCACGTCGATGGTGATGCGGCCCGCGATCAGACGATCGGCCATCGCCTCGGGCTGCGTGCGCCGGAGCACCGCGCGCAGCCGCGCCAGGAGCTCGCGCGGGGAGCAGGGCTTGGGGAGGTAGTCGTCGGCCCCGAGCTCGAGGCCCACGATGCGGTCGGTCTCGTCGCCCTTGGCGGTGAGCATCACGATGGGGACGTTGCGCTTCGCGCGGATGCGCCGGCACACCTCGAGGCCGTCCATGCCCGGCATCATCACGTCGAGGAGCACCGCGTCGACGTCCGCGCGCTCCAGCACCGCGAGGCCGCGCCCGCCGTCCGGGCAGTGAGTGACCACCATCCCGTTCTGCGAGAGGTACTTCGCCACCAGCTCGGCGAAGCGCGCGTCGTCGTCGATGTGGAGTACGCGGATCATCACGCTGCCTCCGCGGAGACTACCAGCGCGGCGGCGGGGCGGGCGGGGCGTTGGGGTTGCGCGCCGCGTCGACGCACACCCTGGCCACGTGGCGCTCGAAGGCCTCCCGGCGGTGGCGGTGCGCGCAGAGCCCGGCGAACCCGGACCCGTAGCCCAGCAGCACCCCGAGGCCCAACACCATGATCTTCACGTTTCGTCGCATGATCGTTCTCCTTCGCGTCTCTTCCGCCGCTACGCCCGGTACGGGCCCTGACCCCAGCGACCGGCGGCGCCCGTGAAGCGCTCGATGTAGTCGGCGAAGTCCCGCCGCTGCCGCTCGTCGAGCGCGTCGTGAACCTTCTGCAGCGCCTCGAACACGGCCTTCTGCGTGACCTCGAGCGCCTCGTCCTGCTTCGCAAACGACTCGCCCATCACGCCCTCGTCGAAGCGCTCCCCGCGGAAGGCCTTGGCCGCGTCGCCCGCGGTCGCCCGAAGCGCGTCCTTCGTGGCCGCAGCCCTCGCCCGAAGCGCCTCCGCGGCCTCGAGGATCACCCGCTCCTGCCCCGGCGTCGTCACCAGGCGCTCGAAGAGCGGGCGCAGCATGAAGCGCAGCGCCGAGCCGTCATCCCAGCGGCCGCCGCCGTGCTCGTGAGCGCCGCAGCGACCACCCCCGCAGCGACCGCCGCCGCAGCGACCACCCCCGCAGCGACCGCCGCCGCACCCGTAGCCGCCATGACCGTAGCGACCGTGCCGGAGCGTGCTGATCAACCCGATCAGGCACGCGGTACCAACGATGAATCCCAACATGGTTCGACTCTCCTCGTCCGCGGGAGCGCATTGCTCTCCGCCGACGAGGAGGATGGCGACGCTCTGTGAAGCTCCCCCGCGGGCGAGTGTGAAGAAGTGCAAAGCCCGCCGCGGCCCCGGGCGTAGAGTGCCTCCCCCTCTTCATCCCGCCAGAGCCCAGCAGTGACCCGCCACGACCTCCGCGACGACCTCCGCGCCACGCTCGCCCTCGCGCTCCCCGCCGTGGCGCAGTCGCTCCTGCAGACCCTCGTCTTCCTCGCGGACCGCTTCTTCCTCGGGCACCACAGCGCCGCGGCCCTCGCCGCCATGCAGGTCGCCGGTCCCCTCACCTGGACGCTCCAGTCCGTCTTCGGCGCCTTCGGGGTCGGCACCCTCGCCGTCATCGGACGCGCGGTGGGCGCGGGCGACCGACGACTGGCCTCGAGCGCCCTCTACGGGAGCTTGATCCCCGCGGTGGGCCTCGGGCTCGTCGTCGGCCTCGGCGGCTTCGTCGGCCTCGACCTCCTCATCGACCTCCTCGGCGGCGGCGGCTCGGAGGCGGTCCGCGGAGAGTCCGCGCGCTACCTCGCCGTGGTGCTCCCGGCCATGCCGCTGCTCTTCGTGGCGATGGTCTGCACCCAGGGCCTTCAGGCGGGCGGCGACACCCGCACTCCGCTCGCGATCGCCCTCGCCACCAACGCGCTCAACCTCGCGCTCAACGCCGTGCTCATCTTCGGCCGCTTCGGGCTGCCCCGGCTCGGCGCTCGCGGCGCCGCCATCGCCAACGTCTCCGCCCTCGCGCTCGAGGCCGCCCTCTCGCTGCTCGCCCTCTCCCGCCCGGGGGCAAGCGTGAGCCTGCGCTTCGACGGCCCCCTCGACGTGCGCGACGGCATGCGCCGGGTGCTGCGCGTCTCCAGGGGCGCCTTCGGAGAGCGTACGCTCTACCACGCGGGCTACCTGGTCTACGTGCGCATCACCAACGGCCTCGGCCCCGTGGCCATGGCCGCGCACCAGGCGCTCCTGTCGCTGGAGAGCGTGTCGTTCCTCTCGGCGGACGGCTTCGGGGTGGCGGCTGGGGCGCGCGTCGCCCAGCGCCTCGGCGCCGACGACCCGCGCGGAGCCCGTCGCGCCGGGTGGATCGCCGCGGCCTCCTCGGCCTCGCTCATCGCCCTCGTCGCGGTCGGCCTCTACCTTGGCGCCGCGCCGCTGCTGCGGGTCTTCCTCGACGACCCGGCCGCGGTTCGCGAGGGCGTCCGCGCGATGCTCCCCGGGGCCGCGGTGCAGGTGCCGATGGCGCTCTCCATCGTGCTGCTCCAGTCGCTCCGCGGGGCAGGGTCGACCCGCGAGGCCTTCGCCATCGCGGTCCTCGGGTCCTTCGTCATGCGCATCAGCGCGACGCTCTTCTTCGTCCGGGTGCTGCACCTCGGCCTCGCGGGCGTCTGGCTCGGCAGCGGCGCCGACTGGATCGTACGCGCAGCCCTCTCGGCCTGGCGCTGGCAGCTCGGCCGCTGGTCGCGCGTAAAAGTCTGATCCTCGGCGTCCGGTCGGGGCTTCGTCTCAGCGCCGTGGAGACTCACGACGGATCCGGTC
>Ga0066417_1000014_pt1 | contig 61551 bp, 48 predicted proteins | sample LakWasMet25_LOW6_2_FD_59544 | JGI IMG/M metagenome (GOLD analysis project Ga0066417, IMG submission 59544) | Freshwater sediment methanotrophic microbial communities from Lake Washington under simulated oxygen tension - Sediment Metagenome 25_LOW6 | ecosystem: Environmental > Aquatic >...
GCAAGGGCGCGGCGCGCGGAACCCTACGAAACCAGCGCCCCCGCTTTCGCGGAAGAGCCAAGTTTCCTTCGGGCATCGCCGCCGCCGAGACCCTCCGCGGGCTGCACCCTGAAGAAGCCGCGAAGATGGACGCGCGGCGCAGCGACAAGCCAGACGCCTCGGTCGACGCCGAGGGAGCCAAGACTGCCGGTCGCGCGCTGATCTGGTCCGCGGGCGTAGGCGCCCTGGTGCTGTGGCTGCGCGAGGCCCGCGCCCGCTGGATTCCCTTCAACCTCCCCGAGCACGTGGCCTTCCCCTTCACCATCCGGGGAGTGCCCGCGATGAAGTGGTCGGTCTTCTTCGACACCTCCCTGCTGCTCATCGCGGCGGGGGCCATCATGGGCTGGCGCTCGGCCTGGAGCATGATGCTCGGCGGGCTCATCAACTACTTCGCCCTGGCCCCTCACGGCTTCGACATCCACGAGATCGCCGAGGTGAAGATCCGCGCCATCTCGCAGTGGACGGTGTGGTTCGGCTCGCCGCTGCTCCTCACCTCGGGCCTGCTCTCCTTCGCGTTCTCCTGGCGCCAGATCGCCCGCGCCTTCTCCGGCCTCTCGGGGATCTTCTCCAAGGTGAAGCCAGTCAACGAGGACCCCATGGCCGCCGTCGAGGTGCCCATCCAGTGGTTCGTCTACGGCGTCGGGGCGCTCACCCCGCTGGTGATGTTCTTCGCGTGGAAGCTCTTCGGCATCGCGTGGTGGATGACCCTGCTCTGCGTCGTGATGAGCTTCTTCATCGCCATCGTGGCCTGCCGCGCCACCGGCGAGACCGACACCACCCCCACCGGGGCGCTCGGCAAGATCACCCAGCTCGTCTTCGGCGTCGTCGCCCCGGGGAGCATCACCACCAACCTCATGTGCGCCTCCATGAGCGGCGGCGTGGCGATCCACTCCGCGGACATGCTCACGGACCTCAAGTCGGGCCACCTGCTGGGAGCGAAGCCCCGCCAGCAGTTCATCGCGCAGTTCTTCGGCGTGCTCGCCGGGAGCCTCTTCGTGGTGCCGGCCTTCCGGCTGCTGGTGCCCGACTACACGGTCATCGGCACCCCGGAGGTCCCGGCCCCCGCGGCGCTCGCGTGGGAGGCCGTCTCCCGCGCGCTCTCCCAGGGCGTCCACCAGCTCCCGCCGGGGGCGCGCACCATGATCGTCGTCGGCGCCGTGCTGGGCGTCGTGATGGTGCTCATCGAGCGGGCGCTCCCGGCGAAGTACCGCCGCTTCTTCCCGTCGCCGGTGGGCTTCGGGCTCGCCTTCACCATGCCCTTCTCCAACACCCTGGCGATGTTCGTCGGGGCGCTCCTCGCCCTCGGCCTCGAGCGCGCCCGCCCGAAGCTGGCCGAGCAGTACATCGTCCCCGTGAGCTCCGGCATCATCGCCGGAGAGAGCCTCATCGGCATCCTCATCAAGGTGCTGAGCCGCTTCGGCCTGCTGGCCGGCTGAATCCCGCCTACAGCTCCGTCCCGCCCATCTTCAGGATCGTCTTGAACTCCGCCGCGGTCACATGGGTGACCGACAGCCGGTTGCGCTTGAGCATCTCGATCTCCGCGAGGCCCTTGCGCGCCCGGATGTCGTCGAGCGTCACGGGCTTCGCGAGGGCCACCACGGGCTCGACGTCGACGCAGCTCCAGTCCTCCTCGGTGGTTGGGTCCTGGTAGGCGGCGCGGGAGACGCGAGCGACGCCCACCACGGCCTTGCCCTCGTTGGAGTGATAGAAGAGGCAGAGGTCGCCCAGGGCCATGGCGCGGAGGTTGTTGCGCGCCTCGTAGTTGCGCACCCCGTCCCAGCGGGTGCTGCCGTCCTTCACGAGCTGATCGAAGGAGTACTTGAAGGGCTCGCTCTTGGTGAGCCAGTGCTTTGTGCGCGCCATAGGGCCACGGCGTCTATCGCGGGGCCCTCGCGGGTCGCCAGTCATTGGCAACAAAGAAGAAAGGCCCTGAAGCTCTTTTGAGTAGCTTCAAGGCCCTTCTTCAGGTTGCGCGCGGTGCAGGAGTCGAACCTGCGACCTTCGGCTTCGGAGACCAACGCTCTATCCAGCTGAGCTAACCGCGCTTGGGGACGGACCTTGTACTCCACGCTCCCCGCGCCGCGCAAGCCCCTCGTAGGGCATCAAGGCATTCCCTCGCCGACGCCCGCGTGGTACCGCCGTCCGCATGAGCCAACGCATCGCCGTCCTCCCGGGAGATGGCATCGGGACCGAGGTCACCCGTGAAGCCGTCGCCCTGCTCGAGCTCATCGCGACCCGGCGCGAGCTCGACCTCGACCTCTGGCACCTCGACCTCGGCGCCGACCGCTACCTCCGCGACGGCACCACCCTCCCGCCCGCGCTCTTCGAGGAGATCCGCGACACCTGCGACGCGATCCTGCTGGGCGCCCTCGGCGACCCGCGCGTCCCGTCCAACGACCACGCGCGCGACATCCTCTTCGGCTTCCGCTTCGGGCTCGACCTCTACGCCAACGTGCGCCCGGTGCGCTGCCTCGACGACCGGCTCTCGCCGCTCAAGCACCACGGCGCCTCGGACATCGACCTCGTGGTGTTCCGCGAGAACACCGAGGGCATCTACGTCAACGTTGGGGGTCAGGTGCGCCGCGGCACCCCCGACGAGATCGCCATCAACGAGGACGTCAACACCCGCAAGGGGGTCGAGCGCATCATCCGCGCGGCCTTCGCGCACGCCCGCCTCCACGGCAACAAGCGCGTGCACATGGCGGACAAGTCCAACGCCATGAAGCACGCCCACGAGCTCTGGCTGCGGTGCTTCCGCGAGGTCGCCAAGGAGTACCCCGAGGTCGAGCCCGTGCACGTCTACGTCGACGCGCTCTGCCTCTACATGGTGCAAGACCCCTCGAACATCGAGGTCGTCGTCACCAACAACCTCTTCGGCGACATCGTCACCGACCTCGGCGCCGCGCTCCAGGGGGGCCTCGGGATGGCGGGCAGCGCCAACCTCCACCCGGGTCGTCGCTGCGCGATGTTCGAGCCCGTACACGGCAGCGCGCCGCCGCTCGCGGGGAAGGACCTCGCCAACCCCTTCGCCGCCGCGCTCACCGTCGGGATGATGCTCACCCACCTCGGGCACCAGGGCCTGGAGACCCTCATCGAGCACAGCGTCCGCGACTGCATCACCGCCCTGGAGTGCACCCGCGACGTGGGCGGCTCGCTCGGCACCGCCGCCGCCGCCGCCGCCCTCCGCGCCCGGGTCGACGCCCGCCTGGGCTGAGCGACCTACCGAGCGGTCTCTGACTCTCCGCGGGCCTCGATGCGAGCCCGCGCCCCCGCCATCGCCGCCAGCACCCGCCGCCTCGCCGGAGCGCCCGGCAGGTCGCGCCGCTCGATCGCCACCTCCGGGTCGAGCGCGTGGAAGATGTCCTCCTCGAAGAGCAGGTGCGCCTCGCGGTAGGCCTCCAGCGGGAGCTGGGCGAGCTCCTTCCCCTCCGACAACGCCCTCCCCACCAGGCGACCGGCCACCTCGTGCGCGTGACGGAAGGGGACGCCCTTCGCGGCCAGGTAGTCCGCCACCTCCGTCGCCACGGTGAAGCCCGCGCCCAGCGCCGCGCGCATCCGGTCGCGCTTGAAGCTCATCGCCCCCACCGCGTCGGCCAGCACCTCCGCCGCGTCGCGCACCGTGTCCACCGCGTCGAAGACCGGGGCCTTGTCCTCCTGAAGGTCGCGGTTGTACCCGAGCGGCAGCCCCTTGAGGATCACCAGCAGCGTCACCAGGTCGCCGATCACCCGGCCCGACTTTCCCCGCACCACCTCCGCGACGTCGGGGTTCTTCTTCTGCGGCATCATCGACGAGCCCGTGGTGTGCGCGTCGGCCATCTCCACGAAGCCGAACTCCTGCGTCGACCAGAGCACCAGCTCTTCAGACAAGCGGGACATGTGTACCGCCGCGGTGGCCAGCGCGGAGAGAAGCTCCAGGAGGAAGTCCCGGTCGGCCGTCGCGTCGATGCTGTTGCGCGAGGGGCCGTCGAAGCCTAGCGCCCGGGAGGTCATCTCCCGGTCGAGGGGGAAGGTGGTGCCGCACACGGCGCCGCTGCCGAGGGGCGACTCGTTCATGCGCGCGGCGGCGTCGTCGAGCCGCCCCCGGTCGCGCCCCAGCATCTCCACGTAGGCCATCAGGTGGTGCGACAGCCGGTTGGGCTGCGCCCGCTGCATGTGCGTGTACGCCGGGATCAGCGTGTCGATCTCCGCCTCCGCGCGCCGCACCAGCGTGAGCGCCAGCCGGTCGAGCGAGCGGCCCACCTCGGCGCAGGCCCGCCGGGCGAAGAGCCGCATGTCCGTCGCCACCTGGTCGTTGCGGCTGCGGCCGGTGTGCAGCCTCGCGCCCACGTCGCCCTCGCGCGCCGTGAGCGCGGCCTCGACGTTCATGTGCACGTCCTCCTTGGAGGCGTCCCAGACGAAGCTCCCGGCGCGGATCTCCTCCCGGATCGCCCCCAATCCCCGCTGCACCTGCGCGAGCTCCTGCGCGGTGAGCACCCCGATGGCGCAGAGCATCTCGGCGTGCGCGAGCGAGCCCGCGATGTCCTCCTCGGCCAGCCGGGAGTCCACGTCGACGCTGGCGAGGAAGCGCGCCGCCCCCGCGTCGAGCTCCTGCGTAAATCGCCCGCCCCATGCCGTCTTCGTCGCCATCTTCGCCGTCTCCTCGCGTTGCTTCGCGCGGCGCACCCTACCCAATGCCCCGCGCGGGACAAAGCCCCGTCGGCGCGGCCACCGCGCCGGTGGTGCACCCGGCCGCCGCTTGGCGCTACCCTCCGCCATCGCCATGCACGTACTCGTCGTCAATTGCGGCAGCTCCAGCATCAAGCTCGACGTCCTCGACCCCCACTCGGGAGCGCGCCTCGCCACCGCCCGCGTCGAGCGCGTCGGCCACCCCGACTGCGTCCTGCTCATGGGCGACGCCAGCATCCCCATCGAGGGGGCCGACCACGCACGCGCCCTCGCGGTCACGCTGCCTCGGCTGCTCGAAGGGCGCGCGGTCGACGCCGTGGGCCATCGGGTCGTGCACGGGGGCGCCCGCTTCGACGCCCCGACCCTCCTCGATGACTCCGTCGTCGAGGCCCTCGGCGCCCTCTCTCCGCTCGCTCCGCTGCACAACCCGCCCAACCTCGCGGGCATCGTCGCCGCCCGTGCGCTGCTCCCGAAGCTCCCCCACGTCGCCGTCTTCGACACGGCCTTCCACGCCACCATGCCCCGGCGCGCCCGCTCCTACGCGCTCCCGAAGGCCCTCGTGGAGAAGCTCGGCATCCGGCGCTACGGCTTCCACGGCACCAGCCACGCATGGGTCGCCCAGCAGGCGGGCCGTTACCTGAAGGAAGACCCCCGAGCGCTGAGGATCATCACCTGTCACCTCGGCAACGGCGCCAGCGTGACGGCGGTCGAGGCCGGTCGCTCGGTCGAGACCAGCATGGGCATGACCCCGCTCGAGGGCCTGGTCATGGGAACCCGCTCTGGCGACGTCGACCCCGGGGTCATCCTGGAGATCGCCCGCAAGGAGGGCCTCGACATCGACGGCCTCGACAGGCTGCTCAACCACCGCTCGGGGCTCGCGGGGCTCTCCGGCGTGGGCAACGACCTGCGCGACATCGAGGCGCGCGCCGCGGCGGGCGACGAGGACTGCCGGCTGGCGATCCAGGTGTTCGCGCACCGGGTGAGGAAATACATCGGCGCGTATGCGGCCGTGATGGGAGGCGTCGACGCCATCGTGTTCACCGCGGGCATCGGGGAGAACAGCGCGCTGATGCGCCACCGAATCACCCAGCGCCTCGACTTCCTCGGCGCCCGCCTCGACGAGGACCGCAACCGCGACGCCCGCGTCTCGGCCACCTCTCCGGTGGCGGAGTTCTCCGAGCATGGATCACGGGTGCGGCTGCTGGTGGTGGCCACCGACGAGGCGCGCGCCATCGCCCACGACGCCGCGCTGCTGGCCGCCGGGGCGCAGTCCGTCGAGGCCGCCAGCAGGATCCCCATCGCGGTCTCGGCGAGGCACATCCACCTCACCCGCGAGGCCGTCGAGGCGCTCTTCGGGGCGGGGCACAAGCTCACCCCGTACAAGCCCCTCAGCCAGCCGGGGCAGTTCGCCTGCGAGGAGAAGCTCACGGTGGTCGGGCCGAAGGGCAGGCTCGCCAACGTGAGGGTGCTCGGCCCCGAGCGCAGCGAGTGCCAGGTGGAGATCTCCCGCACCGACGAGTTCGCCATCGGGGTCGACGCCCCGGTGCGAGACTCCGGCGACGTCGCCAACTCCCCGGGGATCACCCTCGAAGGCCCCGCCGGCACCGTCACCCTGACCAGGGGGCTCATCTGCGCCCGGCGGCACATCCACATGCACCCCGACGACGCCTCGCGCTTCGGGGTGGGAGACCGCGACGTGGTGGAGGTCGCCGTCGACACCGACGGGCGCGACATGATCTTCGGCGACGTGCTCATCCGGGTGAGCCCGAAGTACAAGCTGGAGATGCACCTCGACACCGACGAGGCCAACGCCGCGCAGCTCAGCGGCGGCGACGGCGGCGTGCTGGCGAGCACCGGCGGCAGCGTCCGGCTGCGGCGGAGAAACGTGGGCTTCGATGCCGAGTGAGCCGACCCGGGGGGAGGGGGCCCCGGTGGACGAGGCCCTCGAGCGCGAGGCGAAGCGGCTCTTCCGGCGCTACACGGTGGAGATCGTGGAGGGGCTCGACATGTGCCCGTGGGCCGAGACCGCGCGACGGCGCTCTCAGGTGAGCGAGTCCGTCGAGCTGAGCGCGCTGCCCGACCCCGAGGTCGGGGCCGCGTGGGCGAGGCGCCTCGGAGAGACGCCGACGGTGGAAATCGGGTTCCTGATCCACCCGAGGGTGAAGCTCTCGCGGAGGGAGTTCGTGGCCTACGTGGAGGCCGTGCGCGCGGTCTACGCGAAGGACCCGGGGCGCCGCGGGGTGCAGATGGCCATGGTGGCCTTCCACCCGGAGCCCGAGCCCGACACCAGCACCGCGCTCTCGCTCATCAACTTCATCCGGCGGTGCCCCGACCCGACCATCCAGGCCATCCGGCTGAGCACCCTCGAAGAACTCCGCCAGCGAGACGGCACCGGAAAGCGCTTCATGCCCATGAGCGCCGCCCTGGCGCTGCCGCTCGACGCGCCCGCGAAGCGCCCGCTGCACGAGGTGGTCACCGACGCCAACCAGCAGACCGTCGAGCGCCTCGGGGTCGCGCACGTCGAGGCCATCGTCGAGGACATCCACCGCGACCGGGACCGCGCCTACCGCGCCCTCGGCGTCGAGCCCTGAGAGCTCTCCCAGGGCACTGGAAATCGGGGCCTCCGCGGCGCCGACCTCTTCGCTTGTGGGCGCGAGAACCGGCGTGATAGCGTCCGCGCCGCATTCAAGGGAGCGATATCGAATGAAGCACGGATGGATGGCGCTCGTGGGTCTGTGCCTCGGCTCGATGGCCGCGGTGACCATCGGTTGTGACGGGGACAGCAAGCTCACGGTGGTGACCGAGGAGGGCGCCACAGCCCCGCACGTCAACCTCCCCACGGTGCCGACGCTCCCGCCGCCGCCGCCGATCAACCACACCGACGGGGCGTTCACCGTCTACGGCGTGCGCCATCAGGCCACGCGCGACACCAACCTCTGGAGCAAGCAGCAGCGCGTCCACGGCTTCATCGTGAGCGTGTACACCGCGCGCAACCCGCGGGGGCTGCCCTGCACCGAGGCCGACCGCTGCGTCGAAGAGCGCCCGCACATCTACATCTCCGACAACCGCACCGAGCGCGACCCGGCCAAGATGATGATGGTCACCGGGTACGCGACCTTCCAGCACGAGATCGAGGCCGCCCGCGCCGCCGCGCGCTCGGGCCGCCAGCCCACCGCCGCGCAGCTCGCGCAGATCGCCGCCGGCCTGGTGAAGCCCGTGCCCACCGACTTCGACGAGGGCGCCGAGGTGGTCGTCACCGGCAACTTCACCCGCCGCGCCGCCAACGGCCAGGCCGACTCCAACGGCCTGCTCGAGTACACCTCGCACACGACCACCACGCCCGCCCCGCCTCCCGCCAACGCCCCCCGGCGCTGACGGCCCGCTCACCCCCTCCGCTTCACTCCACGTTCATGGCCCTGGCGACCTCGCGTCCCAACGCGTGGTCCTCCATCATGGCGCGCGACCAGCGCTGCATCACCTCGCCGAAGTCCGCGAGCTCGATGCCCAGCGAGGCCAGCGCCTCCTTGCGCTTCACCCGGTCGGCGCGCAGCCCGCGCACCATCCGCACGTACTCCGACACCCTTGCCACGGACTGCCCCGGAAACACCTCGCGGTCTCTCATCACCCCGTCGGGCGCCGAGTCCCGCGCCCCAGGATCATGCAGCGCCGCCGAGGGCTGCCACCCCTCCGCGGACGAGTGGGAGAGCACGAAGCACTGCAGCCTCGTGTCCCCGAGCGAACCGTGGTGGTGCGTCAGCCGCCACGTCCCGGGGCGCACCCGCAGCAGCCACGCCACCGGCCCGCCGGCCTGCGACTCCAGCCCCGTCGGAAGCGACGCCGCCGCCCGCTCGTCCTCGACGCACGAGGCCATCCACCCTGCCTCGCCTCGCTCCGCCGAGAGCGCCGCCACGCAGCGCCCCGAGGCCCTCGCCCAGGCCAGCGTCAGCCAGCCGCTCGTGACGTCCACCGAGTGGGCCACCGACTCGGTGCGCCGCTCCCAGCGCCCCGGCAGCTCGCCCGCGAAGCTCTGCCCGCCAGGCATCCCCGCCACCACCGCCACGCCGTCGGGCTCGCCCATGGTGCTGGTCACGATCGCGCACTGAAGCGCCGAGTCGCCCGGCCGCCACGCCGCGCCGCGCAGCCCCCCCGGCAGCGACACCTCCGCGGTGAAGCCCACCAGGCCCGCGAGTTCGAGGGCGTCGGTCGTGCGGTCGATGCTCAGCCACGCCACCTCCTCGGCCCCGCGCGAGAAGCGCTCGCTCCACGCCGCCTCAGGGTCCATCAACCCCTCGTCCGTCGCACGGGCGTCTCGGGGAGCGAGCCCCGGGGCCGCCGAGAGCAGCCGCTGCCGGCACCGCTCGTAGGCCTCCCTCGCGGCCTGCTCGCTCGCGAAGGCGCCCTCCGGCACCGGCCACGGCTCGACCCGCAGCTCAGGCGCCGCCCCGTGCTGCAGCACCCAGCGGTCGCCCGGCTCGGCGCCTCGCCAGCGCGCGAAGGCCAGCGCGTCCATCGCCATCACCGGAATCCCCTGGTCGTGCCGCACCCCCACGCGGTCTCGCGAGGGCGTCACGACGCCCGCCCGCAGCGCCCCGATGCGCGCCGGGGCGCTCACCAGCACCGGCTTGAGCGTCGCGGGCTCCGCGGGGGTCCTCCTCGCCGAGGGCGCGGCGGCCAGGGCCTGGGCGAGCACCGTCGACTCGATGCGCAGCATCGTCGGGCCGGTCATGGGCGAGGCCGCGGAGTCCACCAGCGCGAAGCGCTCGAGCTCGAGCGCGTCGAGCCCGTCGGGGCCGAGCCGGGCCCTCAGCGCGGGCAGCACGTGACGGCCCACCGCGAAGACCGCCGACGAGGTGCGCGCCGGGTCGAGCGTCCCCTGGAGCAGCATCCCGTGGACGGTGTCCGCCACGAGGCGCCCGGCGTCGCGGCTCCACCCGGCGTGGCGCGCGGCGAAGTCCCCGCCGTCGACCAGCAGCGCCCTCAGCAGGGCCGCCGCGTCGGCGACGCGCAGGCTCACCCGGGCGCTCACGTGGAGGTGCCCCGCCCGCCCCGATCCAAGGCCCGTGACCGCCCCGACGGGCGCGTCGACGTCGAGGTGCCACGGGCCCCCGGTGGTCACGAAGTATACCTGGATCCGTAAGGTCTCGGAGGCGGGGTCGACCCACGGGGCGACCGCGGGCCACTGCGCCGGGTCGAGCGCGTAGCGCCCGGGGCCCGCCGCCCCGAGGATCGCGCCCTCGGCGACGAACACCGCCTGCTCGTGTCCCTGCACCACCAGCGTGGCGCCCACCGCCGGAGCCTCGGGCCAGCGCATGACCCACTCCAGCGCCGCGTCACCCCGCCGCTCGATCTCCCGCTCGCTCATCGCGAACAAGGGTAGCGCCCATTTCGCGACCCGGGGTTCTCTCCCGGCTACGCTTCGCGCCCGTGGCGGCCGGCCCCCGCTGCGAAGCGCGCCGCGCCGCTCGCCCCGTCGACCCGCAGCGCCTCGGCTCCGTCGGTGAACTCCGCCTCCAGCGCCTCGGCCGCCGTCAGGTCGAAGGCCCGGTACACCCCGCGGCGGTCGGCCATCGCGCAGGCCCACGGGTGCGCCGCGATCTCCCTCGCCAGCGCCTCGGCCGCCGCCCTCGCCTCGCCCCGAGGGACCACCCTGCTCACGAGGCCCATCGCCAGCGCCTCCCCGGCGTGTACGGGCCGCCCGGTGAGCACCAGGTCGAGCGCCCGGCCGAGGCCCACCAGCAGCGGCAGCCGGGCTGTCCCGCCGTCGATGAGGGGCACGCCCCAGCGGCGGCAGAAGACGCCCAGCACGGCGTCTTCCTCCATCACCCGCAGGTCGCACCAGAGCGCCAGCTCGAGGCCCCCGGCGACAGCGAAGCCCGAGATGGCCGCGATCACCGGCTTGCTCATCACCATCCTCGAAGGCCCCATCGGACCATCTCCCGTCGGGTCGAGCCGGTTGGCCTCGCCCGTCGCGATGGCCTTGAGGTCTGCGCCCGCGCAGAAGGTGCCCCCTTCGCCGCAGAGCACCGCGACCCGGGCGCCGTCGTCCGCCGCGAAGCCCCTGAACGCCTCGGCCAGCGCCTCCGCGGTCGCCCGGTCGACGGCGTTTCTCACCGCCGGTCGGTCGATCACCACCGTCGTCACCCCGTCCGCCCGCTCGACCCTCACCGACATCGTCCGACGATCCTCGTTCTTCCGCGTTTCACTCCGAAGCGATCCGATGCCTTGACCGGCCTTCGCGCTGTGTCACTCGTGTAGCTCCCGATGGAGAAATATACCTGGACCGACAAGGACCTCGAACCCTGGCGATCGATTGGCGACCCGCTCGCCGACGAGGTCATCCGCGAGCTCTACGAGCGAGGGAGCGTCACCGCGGTCAACGACCTGCTCAGCATGATGGTGCGCCACGACGTGCCCCCTCCCGCGCAGCTCCCGCCGGTGGCGCAGCGGTACTTCGAGGAGACCTCGGAGCTGCCCCCCTGGGTCGACCCCGCCGCCATCACCAAGGGCGAGGAGGTGTTCATGCGCTACGGGCTGCTCTCGCTGGCCTCGCTGCTCTGCGCGTCGCTGCCCGAGTGCTACGCGATGCGCAACGGGGTGCACGTGCTCGACATCACCCGGCAGCTCCGGTCGAACACCGAGCGGCGCGTCTACGAGACCGCGCAGATGGTGATCGACGTGATGGCCCGCGGGGGCCTCGCTCCCGGCGGCAGGGGAGTGCGATCGGCCCAGAAGATCAGGCTGATGCACGCGTCGATGCGCTACCTGCTGGAGGTCGATCCCGACGGGGTCACGGAGCCCGATCCGGCGCTGCCCTCCCTCGCCGACGTCATGACCCGCAAGGTGTGGGACCCCTCCTGGGGGCGCCCGATCAACCAGGAGGACCTGGCCTTCACGCTGCAGACCTTCTCCACCGTGATGCTCCGCGCGTGGGACCGACTCGGGGTGGTGCTCGACCCCGCGGAGCAGCAGGGCTACTTCCACTGCTGGCGCGTCGTCGGTCACGTGATCGGCGTCGCGGAGGCGCTCAACCCGCCGACGGTGGAGGGCGGCGAGGCGCTCTTCGAGGCGCTGCGCGCGCACCAGCGGGGAGCCACCGAGGCGGGTAAGGCGATGACGAAGGCGCTGGCCGACACGGTCGCGCAGGTCATCGGCATCCCGTGGGTGTCCGACGACGCGGTGACGCTGCTGATGCGCCACCTGCTCGGCGACGACACCGCGGAGATGATGGGCGTGTCGGAGAGCTCGAAGGTCGGCGCGCTCGCGATGGGAGGGATCGTCTCAGTGGTGCGCGCCGCCTCGACTGTGGGTGAGGGCATCGGCGACGAGGTGCCGCTGGTGCATCGCATCAGCGCGTGGTTCGGCCAGCGCTTCATCGAGCGCATCGCGCGGCGCGACCGCGGCGGCGAGCGGTCGCTCTTCCACCTCCCGACGGACCTGCGCGAGGCCTGGGAGCGCTGAGCGCGCCTCTCCGCGCGGGCGCGGCTTGTGGGGGCGCGATCCCGCGTGAGAGTATCCGCCACCCTTCGCGCGCGGCGGTGGCCATCGAGAGCCCCAGAATCCCGCTCAGCGTCGGTCGGGGGAAGGAAACGAGCGGATGAAGATCACGTTGGGATTGTCCGGGTCGGACGCTGAGGTCGACCTGCTCGCGGTGCTCCTCGCGGAGGAGGACCTCGCCGGTGACACCCTGCTGAACGACCTCGACGAGGCGCTCTCGGGCGCGCTTCGCACGGCCATCAAGGACGACGAGTTCACGGGCAAGCGCGACGCGACGCTGGCGGTGATGAGCTACGGGAAGACCCCCGCGCGCAAGGTGCTGCTCATCGGCCTCGGGCCAGCGGCGAAGGTGACCGCCATCGAGCTGCGCGCGGCGGCGGCGAAGGCCGCCAAGGTGGCCAACGCCGACAAGGCCACGAAGCTGCACCTCGCGCTGCGCGGCAAGGGCGACGCGGCGGAGCTGCGCGCGGCGGCCGAGGGCGTCTCGCTCGGGTGCTACCGCTTCACCAAGTACCTCACCGGCGACCGGCGGCCGAAGAAGGAGCTGGAGTCCGTCTCGCTCGGGCTGCGAGGGGTGAAGTCCGTGAAGGCGACCGCGGAGCAGAAGCACGCGATCGCCGCAGGCGAGGCGGTGGCCTCGGCGATCAACCTGGCGCGCGACCTGGTCAACGAGCCGCCGAACGAGCTCACCCCCGCGGCGCTCGCCGACGTGGCCCACGACGTCGCCAAGGCCCACGGGCTCAAGGTCTCCATCTGGGACCGGGCGAAGATCCGCGCCGAGGGCATGAAGCTCCTCGACGCCGTCGGCCGGGGGTCGAGCAACGAGCCCCGCTTCATCCACATCACCTACAAGCCCGAGAAGGCCCGCAAGGGCCGGCCCCGGGTGTGCCTCGTGGGCAAGGGCCTGACCTTCGACTCCGGCGGCCTCTGCATCAAGCCCGCTCCCGGCATGGGGGACATGAAGTCCGACATGGCCGGCGCCGCCCTCACCATCGGCGCGATGGCGGCCATCGGCGCGCTCAAGCCCGACGTCGAGGTGCACGCCATCGTGGCCGCCGCGGAGAACATGCCCGACGGCGACGCCTACCGCCCGGGCGACGTCTTCGGCTCGCTCGACGGCAAGACCGTGGAGATCATCAACACCGACGCCGAGGGCCGCCTGGTGCTGGCCGACGCGCTGGCCTTCGCCCGCAAGCTCGAGCCCGACCTCATCGTCGACCACGCGACCCTCACCGGCGCGTGCCTCGTGGCGCTGGGCACCTCGACCGCGGCCTTCTACTGCAACGACGAGGAGATCTCGAAGCGCTACCTCGACGGCGCCAAGACCGCCGGCGAGGCGATGTGGCGCATGCCGCTCATCGAGGAGCTCCGCGACGGGCTGAAGAGCGACGTGGCCGACCTCAAGCACACCGGCGACCGCTACGGCGGCTCCATCATCGGCGCGCTCTTCCTCCGGGAGTTCATCGGCGACCGGAAGTGGATCCACCTCGACATCGCGGGCCCCGCCTACCTCGACCGGGTGAGCGCCCTCGGCCCCAAGGGCGGCACCGGCTACGGCATCCTCGCCTTCCTCCAGTACCTCGACTCGCTCTGACCGGGGTCCCCCCTCCATCGGCCATGGCCGCTGTTCTGGCGCCATGGCCCTTGTCCATCCCGGCGCCCGTCAGCTAAGCCTGCGCGCATCGCCATGGCAGACCACCACACGCAGGACGAGGCCCCGATCCGCTTCGAGACGCACCCCTCGCGGTACCGTCACTGGAAGCTCGACTTCCCCGCCGTCTACGGCGGCCGGGTGGCCCGCCTCGCGATGGACGTGCAGGAGGACGGCGGGCTGCGCCCAGGCTATCCGCTGAAGCTCAACAGCTACGACCTCGGGGTGGACATCGAGCTCTCCGACGCCATCCAGCGGCTGCGCTTCGAGCACCCCGAGGTGCGGGCCCTCGTGGTCACCAGCGCCAAGGACCGCATCTTCTGCTCCGGCGCCAACATCTACATGCTGGGCAGCTCGTCGCACCCCTTCAAGGTGAACTTCTGCAAGTACACCAACGAGACCCGGCTCTACCTGGAGGAGCTGTCCGAGCTCTCGGGCATCCCGGTGCTCTGCGCGGTCAACGGCACCGCCTCGGGCGGAGGCTACGAGCTGGCGCTGGCCTGCGACGAGATCCTGCTGCAGGACGACGGCTCGACGGCGGTGAGCCTCCCCGAGGCGCCGCTGCTGGCGGTGCTCCCGGGCACCGGCGGGCTCACCCGGGTCACCGACAAGCGCAAGGTGCGGCGCGACCTGGCGGACGTGTTCTCGACGCTGGCGGAGGGCGTGCGGGGCAGGCGCGCGGTGGAGTGGCGCCTGGTCGACGAGTCGGCCTCGCGGTCGAAGTTCGAGGCGGCCGTGAAGGCGAGGGTGGAGAAGATGGTCGAGCGCTCCCCGCGCGCCTCGTCGGGAGCGGGCATGGAGCTGCCGCCGGTGACCGTGAGCCGCAACGGGGACGTGAGCGCGTACAAGCACGTGCTGCTGCAGGTCGACCGGGGTCGCCGGGTGGCGGAGCTCACGATGCGCGGTCCGGAGGGCGACCCCCGGGGTGAGCTCGACGCCGGGCACTGGAGCGTGGCGGCGTGGAGGGAGCTCGACGATGCGCTGCTCGACCTGCGCTTCAACCACCCGACCGTCGGGCTGGTGGTGCTTCACTCGGTGGGCGACGTGGAGGCGGTGCGGCGCTTCGACCGGCACCTCGTCGAGCGCGCGGTCACCGACTGGCTCGCTCGCGAGGTGCTGCTGCTGCAGAAGCGGGTGCTGAAGCGCCTCGACCTCACGGCGCGCAGCCTCTTCGCGCTCGTCGAGCCGGGGAGCTGCTTCGCGGGGTCGATGCTGGAGATCGCCCTCGCGGCCGACCGGGTGTTCATGATCGACGCGGCGGACACGAACGTGGCGCTGTCGGTGGTGAACTTCGGGGCCTTCCCGATGAGCAACGGGCTCAGCCGACTGGAGTCGCGCTTCCTCTACGACCCGTCGATCGTGACGCGGCTGAAGGACGAGGCGGGGCTGCTCGACGCGGGCGCCGCGCTCAAGGCGGGCCTCGTGACCTTCACGCCGGACGAGATGGACTGGGACGACGAGGTGCGCGTGGCCATCGAGGAGCGCACGAGCCTCTCGCCCGACGCCATGACGGGCATGGAGGCCAACCTGCGCTTCGCCGGCCCGGAGACCATGGAGACCAAGATCTTCGGCAGGCTCAGCGCGTGGCAGAACTGGATCTTCCAGCGCCCCAACGCCGTCGGCGAGGCAGGCGCGCTCACGATGTACGGGCAGCCCGGGCGCCCGGTGTTCGATTACCGTCGCACGTAAGAAACCACGGAAGCTAACGAGGCCCCCGATGTCATCCGTCGTCAACGACACGCGCATCCCGAACAACGTCGACCTCTCGTCGGACAAGAAGCTCCAGCGGGCGCTCGAGGAGTGGCAGCCCAGCTTCATCAAGTGGTGGGGCGACATGGGGCCGGAGGGCTTCCAGCAGGACGACGTCTTCCTGCGCACGGCCATCAGCGTCGACCAGGCGGGCTGGGCGCACTTCGACTACGTGAAGATGCCCGAGTACCGCTGGGGCATCTTCCTCGCCGACGCGGTGCCCGACCGCACCATCGGCTTCGGCGACGAGTTCGGCAAGCCCGTGTGGCAGCAGGTTCCGGGCGAGCACCGCAACACGCTGCGGCGGCTGATCGTCACGCAGGGCGACACGGAGCCCGCCTCGGTGGAGCAGCAGCGCCTGCTGGGCCAGACCTGCCCGAGCGTCTACGACCTGCGCAACCTCTTCCAGGTCAACGTCGAGGAGGGCCGGCACCTCTGGGCGATGGTGTACCTGCTGCACTCGCACTTCGGCCGCGACGGCCGCGAAGAGGCCGAGGCCCTGCTCGAGCGCCGCAGCGGCGACGCCGACAAGCCCCGCATCCTCGGCACCTTCAACGAGCCGTGCCCCGAGTGGCTGTCGTTCTTCATGTTCACGTACTTCACGGACCGCGACGGCAAGTACCAGCTCCTCGCGCTCGCCGAGAGCGCCTTCGACCCGCTCTCCCGCACCACGCGCTTCATGCTCACCGAGGAGGCGCACCACATGTTCGTGGGCGAGACGGGCATCCTGCGCGTCGTGCAGCGCTCGGCCGAGCTCGCGAGGCTCGACCCCAACGGCGACGTGCGCGCCCAGGGCGGCGTCGACCTGCCCACCATCCAGAAGTACCTGAACTTCTGGTTCAGCTCGTCGGTCGACCTGTTCGGCGGCGAGGTGTCGTCCAACGCGGCGTCGTTCTTCGCCTCGGGGCTCAAGGGCCGCGCCAAGGAGGCCGCCCACGAAGACCACGTGGCGCTCCACGGCACCTACCGCATGACGACCCCGGAGGGCGGCGCGCTGGTCGACCGCGACGTGGCGCTGCGCTCGGCGATGAACGAGGTGCTGCGCGACGAGTACGTGGCCGACTGCCAGCGCGGCGTCGACAAGTGGAACCGCGCCATCGCCGAAGGCGGCGTGGACTTCGAGCTGAAGATCCCGAGCCGTCGCTTCAACCGCAACGTCGGGCTGTACGCGGGGATGCGCTTCAACCCGGCGGGCGAGCTCATCTCCGAGGAGGCCTGGCAGGCGGGCGTGGGGCAGTGGCTCCCGACCGAGGCCGACCGGGCCTACGTGCTGTCGCTGATGACGAAGCCGGTCTACGAGCCCGGCAAGATGGCCCACTGGATCGCCCCCCCGAAGCAGGGCATCAAGGGCCGCCCGGTGGACTTCGAGTACGTGCGCCACGACGCGCGCTGAGCGGCGCCTCAGCGACCGCGCAGCGTGCGGGTGAAGCCCGCGAGGTTCGCGAGCAGCTCGGCCACGAACTTCTTCGTGGCCTCGTCGGTGAGGTTGCCCGCCTCGTCGAACTTCTCGTTCGCCTTCGCGACGTACACCTCGGGCTTCGGGACGACGTACATCCCAAGTCCGATGCAGAGTTCCCTGAGCTGCGTCTGGCCGCGCACGGTGCCGTGCATCCCGGGCGAGGCGCCGAGGGTGGCGACGGGCTTCTTCCCGAAGGGCGGCGCCGGGGGGCGAGAGGCCCAGTCGATGGCGTTCTTGAGCACGCCGGGGACGGAGTAGTTGTACTCGGGCGTGACGAAGAGCACCGCGTCGGCCTGCTCGATGGCCGCGCGGAAGGCCGCCACGGCCTCGGGGTAGCCCTGCTCGCGAACGTCCTCGTTGTAGAGGGGGATGTCCTTGATGTCGAAGGTGGTGATCGTCGCTCCAGGCGGCACCAGCAGCGTCGCCGCGGCGAGGAGCTTCTTGTTCCAGGACTGGGCGCGCAGGCTGCCAGCGATACCGAGAATCGAGACGGGAGAGTCGCTCATGGCGGCGACGATAGGGGACACCCGAACGGGGAGCCAGCGCCGACGCTCGCGGCGTCGGTGGCGTTCCGATAGTCTCCGCGCCGCCATGACCCAGACGCTTCGACCCATTCAAGACGTTGCCGGTGATCTCGGGCTCTCCGCGAGCGATGTGATCCCGTGGGGGCGCAACCGCGCGAAGGTCTCCCTCGACGCGCTCACCCGCCGCGAGGGCTCTGCCCAGGGCCGCCTGGTGCTGGTCTCCGCGATCAATCCGACGCCCGCGGGCGAGGGCAAGACCACCACCTCGGTGGCCCTCGCGATGGGGCTCAACCGCCGCGGTCGGCGCGCCGTGGCGGCGCTGCGCGAGCCCTCGCTGGGGCCGGTCTTCGGGATGAAGGGCGGCGGCACCGGCGGCGGGCTCGCGACGCTCGAACCCTCGGCGGACATCAACCTCCATTTCACGGGCGACATCCACGCCATCACCTCGGCGCACAACCTCCTCGCGGCCATCGCGGACAACGCGCTGCACTTCCGCGACCCGATCAACCTCGACCCGCGCTCGGTGCGCTGGCGCCGCTCGCTCGACATGAACGACCGCGCGCTGCGCCACGTCGTGGTGGGCATGGGCAAGGGCAACGGCCCGATGCGCGAGACGGCCTTCGACATCACCGCGGCCAGCGAGGTGATGGCCATCCTCTGCCTCGCCACCTCCGTGAAGGACCTCGAGGCCCGACTCGGTCGCATCATCGTGGGCACCACGCCCGCGGGCAAGCCCGTGCGCGCGAGCGACCTCGGCGCCTCCGCGGCCATGACCGCGCTGCTGCTCGACGCCCTCATGCCCAACCTGGTGCAGACCCGCGAGGGGACGCCCGCCATCGTGCACGGCGGGCCCTTCGCCAACATCGCCCACGGGTGCAACTCCATCCTCGGGACGCGCCTCGCGCTCGCCTACGGGCAGGACGTCATCACCGAGGCGGGCTTCGGCTTCGACCTCGGGGCGGAGAAGTTCCTCGACATCAAGTGCCGGGCGGGAGGGCTCTGGCCGCACGGCGTGGTGCTGGTGGCGACGCACCGCGCGCTCAAGATGCACGGCGGGGTGCCCGTGGCGAGGGCGGCGGAGTCCAACACGGCCGCGCTCTCCAAGGGGCTCGAACACCTGGAGAAGCACCTGGAGACGCTGCGCTTCTACGGGCTGCCCGCGGTGGTGGCCGTCAACGGCTTCCCCCAGGACACGGACGACGAGCAGGAGGTGCTGCGGGAGTTCGGTGCGCGCAACGGGGTCGCCGTGGCGAGGCACGAGGGCTTCTCCAAGGGCGGCGAAGGGGCGCTCGAGCTCGCCGACGCGGTGACCTCGATGCTCGACCGCTCGGACGCCGAGCGGCCGGTGGCGAGGTACACCTACGAGCTGAGCGATCCGCCGGTGGAGAAGATCCGAAAGATCGCGCGCACGGTCTACGGCGCCGACGACGTGACCTTCACCGCGTCGGCCCTGAAGGACCTCGACGCCGCCGTCGCGCTCGGCGGCGCCGAGCTGCCGGTGTGCATGGCCAAGACGCACCTCTCGCTCACCGACGACCCGACCCGGCCGGGGCGCCCGTGGGGCTTTACCATCAACGTAAAGGAGGCGCGGCTCAGCGCGGGCGCGGGCTTCGTGGTGGCGCTCACCGGCGAGATCATGACGATGCCGGGGCTGCCGAAGGTCCCCGCCGCGGCGCGCGTGGTGGTGCACGACGACGGCCGGGTCACCGGGCTGATGCAGGGCGAGTGAGCGAGCGCGGGCTCAGCCGCCGCTGCGCTGCTCGATGAGCGCGGGGGCGGCGGGCTCGAAGCGGTGCCCGGCGTCGCTCCAGCGCATCACCTGGCGGGAGAACTTCACCGAGCCGCTGGAGACGTCGACGCTCGACGAGGCGACCTCCAGCCGCGGGGTCGCGCCGCTCTCCAGCACGCGAATCGACCCGGGCAGCGTGGGGTTGGCGGGCGGCGTCACCATCGATGGGGCCCGCGCCACGCGCCCGGACTCCGAGTAGACCAGCGAGCGCCAGCCCTCGGGGTCGCGGTGAAGGAGCTGGTCCGCGGCGGTGAAGAAGCCCGCGGTGGGAATCCAGCAGCGCACCTGGATCGACGGCGCGCCCGCGAAGACCTGCACCGCCCTCACCGTAGAGCCTGCGCCGCACGCCCCCTCGATGAGCGCCGCTCCCCGCACCGCCCCGGCCTCGTCGAGCTCCACCAGCACCGCGCTCCCGGCGCCCACCGGGCCGTCCGTCGCGGTCGCGAGGCGCACCCTCCCGGGCGACGGAGCTCCCGGCCACGCCACGCCCGGCGAGCCCGCAGCGGCCGTGTAGCGCTCGCAGACGAACTCTCCCCCCGCGCGCCGCACCAGGCGTATCACCGGCCCCGCCGCCGTGGCCTCCGCCGCGTACGCGACGTCGTCCGAGACGCGAACCACGGCGCCCCTCACGCTGGCGTCACAGCGCCGCAGCTGCTCCTCGATGGTCGGCGCCGCGGGCTCCGGAGGGAGCGCCCCCGTCGCGACCGCCGCATCGGGCTTCGCGCTCGCCCGAGGCACCTCGCGCCCCGGGCTCGGCCGCAGCGCCTCGCTCACGCCAGCGTCCCTGGCGCGCTGCGGTCGCTCGCGGATGCAGCCTCCGAGCAGCGCCATCGCGACGACGGAGGGGGCAGCGCGCCTCATCGGGCGTAGTCCACCGCCCGGGTCTCTCGCACCACGGTCACCTTCACCTGGCCGGGGTAGGCCAGCTCGCTCTCGATCTTGCGGGCGATGTCGCGCGAGAGCGCGAGCGCCCCGGCGTCGTCGATCTCGCTCGGCTCCACCAGCACCCGCACCTCGCGCCCAGCCTGGATCGCGAAGGACCGCTCGACGCCCTTGAAGGCCCCGCAGATGCGCTCGAGGTCCTCCAGGCGCCGCACGTAGCCTTCGAGCATCTCTCGCCTCGCGCCCGGCCTCGCGCCGCTGATGGCGTCCGCCGCGGCGGTGAGGTGCGCCAGCACGCTGCGCGGCGGCTCGTCGTCGTGGTGCGCCGCGATCGCGTTGACGACCATGTCGTCCTCGCCCGCCTTGCGCGCCATCTGTCCGCCGATCACCGCGTGGCCGCCCTCCACCTCGTGGGTCACGGCCTTGCCGATGTCGTGCAGCAGCCCCGCCCGCTTGGCCAGCTTGGGGTTGATGCCCATCTCCTGCGCAAGCAGCCCGCAGAGGTGCGCGACCTCCACCGAGTGCCGGAGGATGTTCTGCGCATACGAGTACCGGTAACGGAGCTGCCCGACGATCTTCACCAGGTCGGGGTGCAGCCTCCCGATGCCGAGCTCCATCGCGGCCGCCTCGCCGGCCTCCTTGATGGTGCGCTCGACCTCCTCCTTCGACTTGATGAAGAACTCCTCGATCTTCGACGGGTGGATGCGCCCGTCCAGGATGAGCCGCTCCAGCGTGAGCCGCGCCATCTCCCGGCGCACCGGGTCGAAGCTGCTCACCACGATGGTCTCCGGCGTGTCGTCGATCACCAGGTCGCAGCCGGTGACCTCCTGGAAGGTGCGGATGTTCCGACCCTCGCGGCCGATGATGCGGCCCTTGAGCTCGTCGCTCGGCAGGTGCACCGAGGTCACCGCGCGCTCGCCCGCGTACTCCCCGGCGTAGCGCTGCACCGCGATGCCGATCACCCGCTTGGCCCGCTTCTCCGCCTCCTCCTTGGCGAGGTCCTCGATCTGCTTGGCCTCGCGCGCCCCAGAGCGCCGCGCGTCGTCCATGATCTCGTCGATCACCCGGCTGCGGGCCTCCTCGCCGGTGAGCGCCGCCACACGCTCCAGCGCCTCCTTCTCCGAGGACTTCACCGCCTCCAGCGCAGCCGTTCGCTCGGTCACCAGCTTCTCCGCCGCCGACTCGCGCTGGGCCACCGCCCGCTCGCGCTCGGTCACCGCGCGGTCGCGGCTCGACAGCTCCGACTCACGCTGCGCGAGCCGCTGGTCCTTCTGCGTGACCGCGCCCTCCAGCAGCGCGAGCCGCTCGTCCCTCGTCTTCAGGTCGCGCGTCATCGACTCGGCCTGCGCCTTCGCGTCGGCGAGCACCTGCTGCGCCCGCTGCTGCGCCTGCCGCTCGACCTCCGCCCGTACGATGTCCCGGGCTCGCGCGGTGGCCTCCTCGAGCGTCACCGCGGCCGCCCGGCGGTGCACCTCCGCCTGCTCGTGCGCGGCGCGGGTCTCCCCCCGGGAGGCCTCGATCACCTCCTGGAGCAGCGCCACCTGGGTCTCGAGGGTCTGCACCCGGGCGCGGGCCTCGGCGAGCGCCCGCTCTCTCGACGAGCCATCCGAGCGCGAGGACTCGAGCTCGGCGCGCAGGGCCGTGAGCTCGCCGTCGGCGCTCTTCGATCGAACCGCCCAGGAGGCAGCCGCTCCGGCGGCCGCTCCGGCGAGGAAGGAAATCGGGGTCATCGTGGGGGCTCCATCAGGGCGCGTCATCGACGCGGTAGGTGTCTTCATCGGTCACGATGAAGCGCACTCGCTGGTCGTGCGCCTCATTCGGGACCTCCGCGATCATCTGGAAGGCGAACACCGTCGCGACCCGCTCGGCCCGGGTCATGAGCACGAGGGTGTTGTCATAGAGGGCCCGGCCGAAGCCCAGCCGGTGGCCCCGCGGGTCCATCGCGAGCGCCGGGACGATCACCACGTCGAGGGTCGCGAGGTCGACCTCCGGGGCCTCGTCGGTGGGCTCGTCGATGCCGAAGGCCGACGCAGCCGTGGGGAAGCGCTGCCCGGCCCGCACCAGCCAGCGGAAGGTGAGCACCCGCCCTTCGCCCACCACGGGCAGCGCGACGTCGAGGCCCCGGGCGACGGCGTCGTCGAGCAGGGCCCGGGTGTCGAACTCGTCGGGCATCGAGGCGTAGAGGGCGACGGAGCGGGCGGCCTGCCAGCAGGGCAGGGCGAGCACCCGGGCGGCGACGGCGGCGGAGCGGCGGTCGCGGGCCTCGGCCGGGAGCGTGCCCCGGAGCTGGCGCATTCGCTTGCGCAAGAGGGCCTTGGCGCGGGGTCGGAGCTGGCTCAGGGCGTCGTCGGAGTAGGGTAGTTCGGCCATTGGGGGGAACCCTGAGAGGCATACCACGGTCGCCGTCCGTCTTGCCCGGAGGGGGAGAGGTGCACTACACGGTGCGGCGAACAACCGCGCAGCCCTACCGATCCCATCGGCGGCGGTGCATCAGACGAAGAACCTGAGGAGCGACCATGCGAAGCGAGTGGGTGGCCCGGCGGTCGAACGATCGCGTGAAGACGCAGATGGTGTACGCCCGCGCGGGCGTGGTGACCGAGGAGATCGCCTACGTGGCGAAGCGCGAGGGCGTCTCCGCGGAGCTGGTGCGCGACGAGGTCGCGCGCGGCCGGCTGGTGATCCCGGCCAACGTGGCGCACACCAACCTCGAGCCGATGGGCATCGGCATCGCGCTCTCGTGCAAGGTCAACGCGAACATCGGCAACAGCGCCGTGACCAGCAAGGTCGAGGAGGAGCTGGCCAAGCTCCACGTGTCGCTGAAGTACGGCGCCGACACGGTGATGGACCTCTCCACGGGCGGCAACATCGACGGCATCCGCGCGGAGATCATCAAGGCCTCGCCGGTGCCCATCGGCACCGTGCCCATCTACCAGGTGGTGCAGGACCTGAAGTCCATCTCGAAGATGACCGTCGACGACTTCCTGGGGATGATCGAGCACCAGGCGAAGCAGGGCGTCGACTACATGACGCTGCACGCCGGCGTGCTGCGGGCGCTGCTCCCGACGGTGCAGCACCGCATCACCGGCATCGTGTCGCGCGGCGGCTCGCTCATGGCCCAGTGGATGATCGAGAAGGGCGAGGAGAACCCGCTCTACACGCACTGGGACGCGGTGCTCGACATCTGCGCCCGCTACGACGTGACCATCTCCGCGGGCGACGGGCTGCGCCCTGGCTGCCTCGCCGATGCCTCGGACGACGCGCAGTTCGGCGAGCTCAAGGTGCTGGGCGAGCTCACGAAGCGCGCCTGGGAGAAGAACGTCCAGGTGATGATCGAGGGCCCCGGCCACGTGCCCTTCGACCAGATCGCCATGAACGTCGAGAAGGAGCGCCTGCTCTGCCACGAGGCGCCCTTCTACGTGCTCGGCCCGCTGGTGACCGACATCGCTCCCGGCTACGACCACATCACCAGCGCCATCGGCGCGACGATGGCGGGCTACTCCGGCGCCTCGATGCTCTGCTACGTCACCCCGAAGGAGCACCTCGGCCTGCCCAACGCGGAGGACGTGCGCAACGGCCTCATCGCCTACAAGATCGCCGCCCACGCGTCGGACATCGCCCGCCACCGACCCGGGGCGCGCGACCGCGACGACGCCCTCTCTCGGGCCCGCTACGCCTTCGACTGGAGCGAGCAGTTTCGCCTCTCGCTCGACCCCGAGCGGGCGCGCGAGTACCACGACGAGACGCTGCCCGACGCGTACTTCAAGAGCGCGGAGTTCTGCGCCATGTGCGGCCCGAAGTTCTGCTCGATGAAGATCAACCGCGTGGTGGAGGAGTTCAACAAGAGCGAGGTTCAGCGCTCGCGGCTGCCGATGGCCCCGACCACCGCCGAGGCTCGCGCCGCGGGCGAGACGCCGGTCACCTGATGGTGCGTGCCCGAACGATGGCGCTCGCGCTGCCGCTGCTGCTCTCTGCCGCGTGCGGCAAGGCGGGGCTGCGCGAGTGGCGCCCCGAGGACCACGACAGCGGCGTCACCAGCACGTCGCCCATCTCCGCCGCGCCCACCAACGACGACCCGCACGCCAGCGCCCGCGCGGTGTTCAGCTCGCAGTGCGCCTCCTGCCACGGCAACGAGGGCAGGGGCGACGGGCCGATGGCGGCGATGTTCCGCCCGGCCGACCTCTCTGCGAGCGCGCTGCAGTCCGCCCGCACCGACGCCGAGCTCGCGGCCTCGATCACCGCCGGCCGCGGACGCATGCCCGCCTTCGGTCAGAACCTCCGCCCCGAGGCGGTCAGCGCGCTGGTGCGGCTCATCCGCTCCTGGCGCCGCTAGAATCTCACTCCACGATGGGGACGCCCTTGGCGGCGCTCTCGTTGACCATCTCCTTCAGGTCTTTGCCGACCTTGAAGAACGGCAGCTTCTTGGCCGAGACCTTCACCGGCCGCCGGGTGCGCGGGTTGCGCCCCAGGTAGGGCTGGTACTCGCGGATCGAGAAGCTCCCGAAGCCCCGGATCTCGATGCCCTCCTCCTGCGCCAGCGCGTTGGCCATCGACTCGAAGATGGTGTTCACCACGAGCTCGGCGCGGGTCTTGGAGATGCCCTGACGCGCCGCGATCACCTCGATGAGCTCTGACTTGGTCATCGCACCCTCCGTCCCGCCGACACCGCTGGAGTTCCCGCCAGTTCGCTCCGCGAGCGACCGCGCGATACTACTGTCCGACCCATGGCTGTCAAACGCGCTCGTCGTCTCCTGCTCCTCGGCCTCGCGCTCGTCGCCTGCCGCCCCCGCGAGCGCCCCGTCGACGCCAGCGTCCGCGCCGTCGCCCGCGCTCCCGCGGTCGCGCCCTACTCCCGCGCGGCCTTCCCCGCGGTGGACGTGCACACGCACTTCGACCCCACGGCCACCGCGCGCGCGCTGCGGCTCATGGACGCGCAGAACATCCGCTACGCGGTCAACCTCTCCGCGGGCTGGGCGGGCCACGGCCTCGAGGAGGCGCTCACGCAGCAGCGCGAGTCCGGCGGGCGCATCGTCCCCTTCTGCATGATCGACTGGCGGGGCGCCGGCTCCGAGGGCTGGGTCGCGAACTCGATCGCCACGCTGGAGCAGTGCGCGGCCGCGGGGGTGCGGGGGTGGAAGATCCCCAAGGTGCTCGGCCTCGGCGCGGGCGACGGCCGCGGGCACCGGCTGCGCGTCGACGACCCGATGCTCGACCCGATCTTCGAGCGGGCCTCGTCGCTGCACATGGTGGTGCTCATTCACTCGGGTGATCCTCGGGCCTTCTTTGAGCCCAATACCCCCGCCAACGAGCGATGGGACGAGCTTCGCGCTCACCCCGCCTGGAGCTTCGCCGACCCGATCTATCCGCGCTGGACGGAGATCCTCGACGAGTTCGAGCGGCGCGTGATGCGGCACCCCGGGCTGCGCTTCATCGGCGCCCATTTCGGCAACGCCGCCGAGGAGCCCGACCGGGTGGAGTCGCTGCTGGCCCGCGCGCCCAACTACTTCATCGACACCTCCGCGCGCATCCCGGAGTTCGGCCGCCACGACCCCGCGCGCATGCGGGCCTTCTTCCTCCGCTGGCAGGACCGGGTGCTCTTCGGCACCGATCTCGGCGTGGGCACCGAGCCCGACGACCTGATGCTGGGCTCCACGGGAGAGCACCCGCCGACCCCCGAGGAGATCACCCGCTTCTGGCGCTCGACGTGGCGCTACTTCGAGTCCAACGACCGCAGCTTCGAGCACCCGACGCCCATCCAGGGGCGCTGGACCATCTCCGGCGTAGGGCTCCCGGAGGGGGTGCTGCGCAAGGTGTACGGCGCCAACGCCGCCCGACTGCTCGGGCTGCCGTGGCCGTAGCGGTCGCGAGGGAGATTCAGCGGGCGCGGAAGGCGGAGCGGCCGAGGTAGAGAGCGCCGTCGGCGAGCTGCGACTCGATGCGCAGGAGCTGGTTGTACTTCGCGGTGCGCTCTCCGCGCGAGAGGCTGCCGGTCTTGATGAGCCCGGCGTTGGTGGCGACCGCGAGGTCGGCGATGAAGGTGTCCTCGGTCTCGCCCGAGCGGTGCGACACCACGCTGGTGTAGCCCGCGCGCGCCGCCATGCGCATCGTGGCCAGCGTCTCGGTCACGGTGCCGATCTGGTTGAGCTTGATGAGGATCGAGTTGGCGATCCCCTCGGTGATGCCGCGCTTCAGGCGCTCGGGGTTGGTGACGAAGAGGTCGTCGCCCACGAGCTGGGTCGTCTGACCGAGCGTGGCGGTGAGGTGCTTCCAGCTCTCCCAGTCGTCCTCGGCGGCGCCGTCCTCGATGGAGATCAGCGGAAACCGTTCGGACATCAGACGATACCGTTCGACCAGCGCACGACCGTCGAGGGTCTCGCCGTTCCAGCGGTACCGGCGGGTCTTCGCGTCGAAGAGCTCGCTCGCGGCCACGTCGAGGGCCAGCGCGACCTCGTCGCCCAGCTTGTACCCCGCGTCGGTCACCGCGGCGGCCACGCGCTCCATGGCCTCCTCGTTGTTCTTGAGCCGCGGGGCGAAGCCGCCTTCGTCGCCGACGGAGGTCGCGAGGCCCTCCTTCTTCAGGGTGCCCTTGAGCTTCTGGAAGATCTCGGCGCCGGCCCGCAGCGCGTCGGAGTAGCGGTCGAAGCCCACCGGGCAGATCATGAACTCCTGCACGTCGAGCCCGTTGTCCGCATGGGCGCCGCCGTTGAGGATGTTCATCATCGGCACCGGGAGGGTGCAGGCGATGGTGCCGCCCAGGTAGCGCCAGAGCGGGATGGACATCGACTCGGCGCCCGCGCGAGCGACCGCCATCGACACGCCGAGGATCGCGTTGGCGCCGTACTTCGACTTGTTGGGCGTGCCGTCGGCGTCGAGCATCACCGTGTCGATGTGCTGCTGGTCGAAGGCGTCGAGGTCCTCGATGGAGCGCCCCAGCAGGTGGACGTTCTCCACCGCCTTCTGCACCCCTTTGCCTCCGAAGCGCTTGTCGCCGTCGCGCAGCTCAAGGGCCTCGTGCGTCCCGGTGCTCGCGCCAGACGGAACCGCCGCCCGCCCGATCGCTCCCCCTTCGAGCTCGACCTCGACCTCGACGGTCGGGGTGCCGCGGGAGTCCAGGATCTCTCGCGCGACGACATAACGGATCGCGGAATCGCTCATCGCTCAGTCTCCAGTGGTTGGCGCGGTCGCAGGCGCCGTAGCGTCGCGACCGCCGGGAACGTTGCTCAGTCGGACGCGTCTTCGGCCCCGCCGTCGGTGGGCCCCCCATCCTCGGTGCCCGCATCCGCCGGTCCCGTGTCTTCGGGACCGCTGTCCTTGGAGCCCGAGTCCGCGGGACCCGCGTCAGCCGGTCCGGTGTCCTCGGGCCCGGTGTCCGCCGGACCCGTGTCCGCAGGGCCGGTGTCTTCGGGGCCCGTATCCGCAGGGCCCGTGTCCATCGGTCCCGTGTCCGCAGGGCCCGTGTCCGCAGGGCCCGTATCCGCAGGGCCGGTGTCGGCGGGGCCGGTGTCCATCGGTCCGGTGTCCGCCGGTCCCGTGTCCATCCCTCCGGCGTCCATCGGTCCGGCGTCGTCTCCGCCGTCGACCATCCCGGTGTCGGTCGTCCCCGCGTCGACCACATCGGCGCCGCCTGCGTCGACCCCGCCGCTGTCCACATCGCCGGTGTCCGTCGGCCCGTCGGAGGCTCCCACGTCGGTGCCGGCGTCGACGCCCGCGTCGAGGACCCCGCTGTCGATCACCCCCGCGTCGATGCCACCATCGAGTCGCCCTTCATCGAAGGTCGCGATCAGCTCGCAGCCGAGCACGGTCGCCATTCCCAGCAGAGCCATCAGCCTCGGCAGTCGTCGTCGCACGTCTTCAGCGCCTCCGTCAGAACGTCACTCGAACGCCGGTGCCCGTGAACTGCATCCGTGCGCTGCTCGTCGCCGCCGGCGTCGCCGCCGACTCGGTGCGTCCGCGATCCGCGAAGTACACCACCACCGCCACGCCCGCGGAGAGCACCGAGGCCGCGAAGCTCACGTCCGAGAGCAACGCGTTGCGCTGTCCCCGGTCGAGGAGTTCCTGCGTCGGCGCCGTCTCGTAGTCGTTGGCGTCGGACAAGGCCATGATCCCGAACACCGTGCCCGCCACCGCGGCGGCGCCCGCCACCGCGGTCGCGACCCACACCGCCGAGCTCACCCTCCGCCCCGTCACGGGCGGCGGCGGAAGCGGCGTCACGCTGGAGGTGCCCTCGCGCTCGAGCGTCACGCCCACGGAGAGCGGAACGCCAGGGCTTGTCTCGACCTCGCGCTCGGTCGCGCGGTAGCCCGAGAGGTTCGCGGAGATGCGGTGACGCCCGGGGGGGACGTCGACGTCCGCGGGCGTGCGCTGCGGGCGGGACTCCCCGTCGACTACGATCTGCGCGCCGTCGGGCGTGCTGCTTACGCTCACCCTCGCGGGCCGCTGCCGGAGCGTGGCGAGGCGCGCCTCGAGCTGCACGTGGTCGGCCGCCGTCGGCAGCTCGCGGAGGTAGCGCTCGAGCGCGGCGATGGCCTCGGGCACGTGGCCGAGGCGCTCGTGACACTCCGCGATGGGCTTGAGCACCACCGGGTTTGCGCGCAGCGCGAAGGCCCGCTCGAAGGAGGCGAGCGCCTCGGCGAAGCGGCCCGCGTTGAAGTGCTCGGTGCCCTCGCCGTAGGCCCGGCGCGCCTCGGCCAGCACCTCGGCGGAGGCAGGGGTCGCCGTGTCGGCGGGGGTGGCGACCGTGGTCGTGGGCTGCTGCTGGGCCTGCGCGGGGGAGGCCACGCCGATCGCTGCGAGCACGGCCGGGAGCATCCAGATCCATTGCCTGCGTCGGGTCGACATCGGCGGAACCCTACCTCAGCCCGAGCGCCGTGTTCAACGGTCGACAGCCTTTGCGCCGACCATGGCGTCGAGGTCGAGCACGTCGGCCCGCAGCGCCGCGTCGAGGGAGTCGATCGATTCGAGCGCCTCGCTGAGCTGCCGGATGAGCGCGTCGAGCTCGACCGCGAGCGTGCGCTCCTCCTGCGTGAGCTGCGACTCGATGTCGTGCAGCTGCGCCTCCAGCGCGTCGCACGCGGCCACCTGCTCGCGCAGCGTCTCCTCGCAGGCGGCCAGCTCCCACAGGATCGCGTCGGAAGCCCCCATCGCCGCAGCCCCCGGCACCGACTCGCGCCGCAGCTGCTCCCGGCGCCGCAGCAGCTCCGCGCGCCTCGAGGCCGAGTCGTCGCGCTCGCGCCCCTGCTGGGTCAGCGCCGCCGCCAGCGCGTCGACGGCGTTGCCGTGGTCGATGCGCAGCTCGCGCGCCCGGGCCTCGACCCCGAGGGCTCGCACCCGGTCGATCTCGAGTTGGGTCACTGCGACGTCCATGGCGGCGACCCGTGAGTGCATCGCGCCGAGGCGGGCCTTCACCTCCGCGGGGTGGTCGCCCCAGAACACCGCCGCGAGGCGCGACGTCACCGAGTCGATGAAGTGCCGCCAGGTCCGAGGGCGCTCCACCGGGTCGACGCGCTCGGGCGCCGGGATGTCGAGCACGCCGCCGACCCCGGTGCCGCCCCGCGGGATGTTGAGCAGGTCGTTGGGCGAGCTAGCTCGCACCGGAATCGTCGGCGCCATGGGCATCGGAACGAGCGAGCTGCGCACCCGCGTGGGGCCCTCGTCGACGGCGTTGGCGTCGAGGCCGGGGACGTCGATCGTCGGCGTCCAGCCCATCACCGCCGCGGGCTCCCTCGGCGGCGGCAGCGCGTCGAGCACCGGGTCGCCGGAGAGGTCGCGGCGCAGCGCGTCGATCTGCTCGATGAGCTCGAAGGCGTTCTGGAACCGTCGCTCGGGCTGCTTCTCAAGGCACCGCAGGACGAAGCGCTCGATGGGCTCTGGGATCGAGGGCAGCCGCGCCCTCGGAGGGATGGGCGCCTCCATCACGTGCTTGAGCATGAGCTCGCCGAGGTGCTCGACCTCGAAGGGCAGCGCGCCGGTGACCATCTCGTAGAGCACGACGCCCAGCGAGTAGAGGTCGGTGCGCGGCGTGATGGCCCCGCCGGTCGCGTACTCCGGGGCGATGTACCCGGGCGTGCCGAAGACCTTGTTGGAGAGGGTGAGCGAGGGCTGGTCGAGTAACTTCGCGATGCCGAAGTCGAGGAGCTTCACCTGGTCGCGCCGGTCGTCCCTCGGGATGAGCAGCACGTTGTCGGGCTTGAGGTCGCGGTGGATGACCTCCATCTGGTGCGCCCGGGCGAGGCCGGAGGCGATCTGCCGCGCGATGTCGAGCGACCGGCGTAGCGCGAGCGGCCCGCGCGCGATGGCCGCCAGGAGGCTCTCGCCCGGGACGTACTCCATCACCAGGTAGACCAGGCCCTCGGAGGTCTCGCCGTAGTCGGTGATGTCGATGACGTTCTCGTGCTGGATGCGGTTGACCGCGCGCGCCTCGCGGAGAAACCGATCGCGGTGCACCGGGTCGCGGCTCAGGTCGGCACGGAGCACCTTCACCGCCGCGAGGCGGTCGATCATCAGGTGCCGCGCCAGGTAGACGCTCGACATGCCCCCCCGGCCGAGGCGGGCGATGACCCGGTAGCGCCCCGCGAGGGTGGCGCCCACGAAGGGGTCGAGGACGTCGCTGTAGAGCCAGCCGTCGCGCTCGCAGCGCAGCGACCCCGGGGGGAGCACATCGCCGCAGTTGGGACACCGTGCGCCACGCGGGGCCCGCGGGGCGGTCGCCAGGTCTCGAGAGATCACCGCTCCATCGGGGCGTCGGGGTCGGCGGACCACTCGGCGAGCGAGCCGTCGTAGTTGCGCACCGAGCCTACGCCCCGCGAGGCGAGGGCCACCGCCGCCATGGCGCTTCGCACGCCGCAGGTGCAGTAGGTGATGATCTCCCGGTTGGGGTCGATGCCCGCGTCAGCCAGCAGGCGCAGCACCCGGGACGACGGCACAAGCCGACCGCGCTCGTCGAGCAGGGTGCGCCAGTCGATGTGCCGCGCCCCGGCGATGTGTCCGCCGCGCGCCTCGCCGTAGGGCGTCGCACCGCGGAACTCCAGCCCGCTGCGCACGTCGATGACCTGCGCCCGAACGGCGCCCAGGTCGGCCTTGCGAGCCACCAGGTCGTCGCGCCATCGAGCGTCGAAGCGGCCCATCGCGGCCCGAGCGTGGGAGGTCACCACCGGGCGTCCCGCGGATTTCCATGCGGTGAACCCGCCGTCGAGCAGGGCCACGTCAGGGTGCCCGAGGAGCGCGAGCATCCAAGCAGCGTGACCCTCCTCGCCCCAGCCGCCCGCGCCGCTGCCGTAGACCAGCGTGGGTCTGCCGCCGTCGACCCCGAGGGCTGCGACCTGCTGTGCCAGCGCCCTCGGGTCGGCCTTGACCCTGCCCCGCGCCGCGCCCTCTCCCGTGAAGGCCTGCCACGCGTACATCTGCGCGCCCGGCAGATGGCCCTGCGCGAAGGACGCCGCGTCTCGCGCGTCGAGCACCGCCGCGCCGCGTTGAAGGATGGACGCCGCCCCGCGGACATCGACGATGCGAACGGGCATCCGGACCGGTGGCACACCCGCGCCACCAGCTCCGGCGGAGAACAACGTCAACGCCACGAACGTGAGCGGTGCGAGCCATCGCAGCAGCATGATGAACGACTCTCGACCAGCGCCGGGAGGTCGTCAATCACGGCCGATCCGAAATGTTCTCGCGGTGTCGGAGACTTAGTGTGCCGGGGCTGTGCCGGGAGACCCGGCCCCGGTCAGATCGTCCACGACCCCGGGAGGAAGCCCCCCCTCGACTGTGCCTGGTTGTGCCTCAGCAGGTGCGACCATCGCTCGGATTCGTTGCAGCAATGTCTCGCGCCCGGCGCCGGTCTCGCCCGAGAGCCCGAGCACGGGCACGCCGAGGTCACGCTGCGCGCTGGCGACGGCGGCGCTGGCCTCGTTGCGCGAGAGCTTGTCGATCTTGGTGAGCACCACGATGGGATCGCGGTGGATGAAGCGCAGCCAGTCGAGGAGCTGGATGTCGTCGGGCTGCGGGCCTCGCCGCACGTCGATGAGGACGATCACGGCGCGGAGCGACGCGCGGCGCGCCACGTACTCCTCAAGGTGCTTGCCCCAGGCGGCGCGCTCGCCCTTCGAGCGGTCGGCGAAGCCGTAGCCGGGGAGGTCGGCGATGTGAAGCCTCGTCCCGTCGCGGAGGCGCAGCTCGAAGAGCACCACCCCGCGGGTGCAGCCCGGGGTCTTGGAGGTGCGAGCGAGCGCGCGCCGCTGTGCGAGGCGGTTGAGCAGCGTGGACTTCCCGACGTTGCTGCGGCCCGCGAAGGCGATCTCGGGCTGAGTGGGGGAGGGCAGCACGTGGCCCGGCCGGGCCTCCGCGAGGTACGTCGCCTCGATGCAGTCCAGCGGCGACGCGACGGCCTTTGCAGCAGGGCGCGGGGCGGGGCGAACGTTTCCTCGGTGCGGAGAAGCCATGGGCGGAGGAGATACACATCCGGCCGCCCGGCGCTACCCGCGATCGTGCTAAGGCCTGTCGGGCGATGGGCCTCGTCGACCGCTTCGAAAGGCTGCTCGACCGGATCATGCCGCCCCCCGAGGAGGCGGTGCGAGCGCTGCGTCGGGGTGAGGCGCTGCTCGCCCACGGGGACGTGCGGGCCGCGCTCTCGCTCGCCGCCGAGGCCCACCGGGTGGCGCCGGGGTGGCTCGGCCCGATGGTCCTCCGGTCAGACGCGCTGGCGGCGGACGGTCAGCCGGGCGAGGCGCTGAGGGTGCTCGACGACGCGGCGCGCGACCGCGAGCTGCCCGCGGAGGTGCTGGGGCGCGTGGCGGCGCTGGCGGCGAGCGTGGGCGACGTGGCGCGCGCGCTGGAGGTCGAGCGGCGCACCCGAGGGCGCGTGGTGGTCGATCCGAAGGGGCTCGCGGGGCACTTCCTCCTGGCCGCGGAGCGCTTCGAGGCCGCCGGTGAGTCCGATGCGGCGAGCCGCTTCGCGCGCTCGGCGACGATCCTCGACCCTGCGCGCTCCCCGGCCTGGCTGCTCCTCGCCCGGGCGGCGATGGCGGTGGAAGACCCTTCTCGGGCGCGCCGGCTGCTGGGTAGGGCGGTGGTCTCCATCGACCCGAGCGACGGCCCGACCAACCACGCCGCCGGATCCCTGGCGTGGCGCCTCGACGACCGGGCCCTGGCGGTGCGCTGCCTGAGGCGGGCCTGGGTGTGCGGCGAGGAGGGGGCCGCCCCGCTGCTGGTGGTGGCGCTTACCGCCGCCGATGACGCGTCGGCCATCGAGCGGGTCACCCGAGGACTCGACCGCCCGCTGGCCCGGGTGGTGGCTGTGCTCGGGGTGCTCGCCCGGGGTGAGGCCCTCGAAGCGAGAGAGGCGGTCGGCGCGGAGGAGGTTCCGGAGGCGCTGTGGCGCTACGCCATCGAGCTGGCGGTGAAGAGCGACCTCGCGCAGGCGGTGCGCTGGGCCACCGAGGCGCCCGAGCGTCCGGGCAGCGCCGATGTGCTCGCGCTCGCCTCGGCGGCGGAAGACCTCGAGCGGGGGGAGGTCGCGGGCGCCGCGGAGAAGCTCTCGCTCCCGCTGTCCTCGGCGCTCACCCGGGCACGCGCCGCCGCGCTGATGGCCCGCTCCTTCGAGCTCGCCTGGGGGGCCTCGCTGGACGCCCTCCTCGCAGGGCTCGCGGGCTGGCTCCGCTCCAGGGCGCCCGCGGACGAGGTGCTCGCGGCGTCGCTCGACGCGCTGCGGCGCTCGCTCGACGAGCCGCTGCGGGTGGCGCTGCTCGGGGAGTTCAGCGCGGGCAAGAGCACCGTGGTGAACGCCTGGGTGGGCGCCGCCCTCTCGGCGGTCGGGGTGCTGCCGACCACCGCGCGGGTCTACTGGCTCAGGCAGGGCGAGGCCCGCGCCCGGGTGCTCGACGCCCGCGGGGGGCTGCGCGAGGGGCCGATCGGGGCGCTGCCCGAGGCGCTGCGGGCGATCGAGGCCGAGGGGCAGGCCGTCGCTCACGTGGAGCTCTTCCACCCGAGCGGGTCGCTGGCCCACCTGGAGCTGCTAGACACCCCGGGGAGCAACGCGACGGACGGCGTCGATCCCTCGATCACCCGCCACGCCCTCGAGCTGGCCGACGTCGCGCTGTGGGTCTTCGACGCCCGCCAGGCTGGCAAGCAGAGCGAGCTCGAGGCGCTCCGGGCGGTGCGCGCCGAGGGCGTCCCGGTGCTGGGGGCGATCAACAAGGCCGACATCGTCGGCGCGGAGGGCGTGGCGGAGGTCGCTCGCTCGCTGCACGACGCGCTCGGCTCCGAGGCGCCGCTGCTGGGCTCCTTCAGCGCCCGCGAGGCGATGGCGGACCACGCCGCGCCGGGGTGGGCAGGGTTCAGGGCCTCGGTGGGAGAGAGGATCATCGAGCGGCGAGACGCGTGGAAGCGGCTCCGGGCGTCGGCGCGGCTGCGAGGGATGCTCACCGAGGTGCGCCGGGCGAGGGAGGAGGAGGAGGCCCGGGAGGCGACCCGACGCGGCGTCGAGGCGCAGCTCGTCGACGCCCTCGCGACGCTGCGGGAAGAGCTGTCGCGACGGGCGACGAGGGTGCGCCGCGAGGTGGCCGCGTCGCTGCGAGAGCAATGGACCTCCCTCCGGGGGAGGGAGTCTGCGCCCTCCGACGAGGTGCTTGACGACGTGGTCTCGGAGCTGGTGCATCGGTGCCTCCAGAGAGAGCGGGCCGAGCTGGCCGAGCTGCGCGCGGAGGTCGAGGCGCTGGCGGTGGCGGCCGGGGCGGTGCGGCCTGGGCTCGGGGCGGTGTTCACCGCGCCGGTCGACGGGGTGATCCGGGCGGCGGTGTCCGAGGGCGTGAGAGACGCGCTCGATCAGGCGCTGCGGCCTTCGGTGCTGGGGCAGTCCGCGGGCGCGGCGGCGCAGGGGCTCGACATCGGAGACCCGTGGCGCGAGGTGTCTGGAGCCCTGGACGCGACGCGGGCGCCGACGAACCTCCCATCCGTGATGTTCTCCGTGGCGCTCGAGGCCGCGCTCGAATGCACGACGCGTACTGCGGCTGCGCTCGCGGAGATCCTGGGCGTCAAAGTTCCTGATGCAACCTCGGAGCCGAAGGACTAGAGTCTGGGACGCCGCGCGGAGGTAGGAATCTTTTCAGAGCTTCGGTGGGCGGTCTCGCGCAGAGGAGAGAAGGCGGATGGAGATCAAGCTCGTTCAGGGATTGCAGCAGAAGCTGGTGATGACGCCGCAGCTTCAGATGGCAATCAAGCTGCTGCAGCTCTCTCGCCTGGAGCTCATCGACGCGGTCCGCGAGGAGATGATGGGCAACCCCATCCTCGAGGACGGGGCCGATGGCAATGACCCCATCGAGCGCGCCGCGGAGGCCGCGGAGACCCCGACCATCGACCGGGTGGCGGCGCTCGACGACTCGCGGCAGCACCTCCCGACCAGCCAGGAAGACCGGGCGGCCATCTCCGAGACGACGCAAGAAGACTACTGGGAGAAGTTCCTCGACGCGTACTCCAACCAGGCGCCGCTGCCGACGACGACCCGAGGTTCGAGCGAGGACATGCCCTCCCTCGAGGCCACGCTCACCCGCCGTACGACCCTCAGCGATCATCTCGAGCAGCAGATCAGGCTCTCGAACTTCCGCGAGAACGAGCTGAAGTTCGCGATGCTCATCGTTCACAACCTCGACGACAGCGGGTACCTCAACCTCAGCGGCATCGTGGTCGACGAAGACGTCGACGGCGAGGCGCCGAAGATCCGCGCCGCGGCGGAGACCGAGGCCGCGGGCCGGGCGCTCACCATCGAAGACCTCGCCCGCGAGGTGGGCCTCGACCCGGAGGACGCCGAGGAGGTGCTCCGGCTGATCCAGAGCCTCGACCCGGTGGGCGTGGCCGCGCGCGACCTGCGGGAGTGCCTGCTCGTGCAGGCCGAACACTTCGGCTACGACAGCGACAACATCCTCTGGCAGGTCATCGACCGGCACCTGCCCAACGTCGAGCGCCGTAACTTCCAGGCCATCGCCCGAGACCTCCACTGCGAGCTCACGGACGTCTACGAGGCCGCGAAGTTCATCAGCACCATGGAGCCTCGGCCGGGGCGCAACTTCACCTCCGAAGAGCCGTCCTACATCACCCCCGACGTCTACGTTCATAAGGTCGGCGACGACTACGTGGTCAGCACCAACGACGACGGCATGCCCAAGCTCAAGATCAACGAGCAGCAGGCCCGCTCGCTGATGAAAGACCCGAAGGCCCGCGAGTTCGTGCAGGGCAAGCTGGCCTCGGCCAAGTGGTTCGTGCGCTCGCTCGACCAGCGGCAGAAGACCATCGTCAAGGTCACCCAGAGCATCGTCGAGAAGCAGCACGACTTCTTCGAGAAGGGCATCGAGTTCCTGAAGCCGATGATCCTGCGCGACGTGGCCGACGCGGTGGGCATGCACGAGAGCACCATCTCCCGCGTCACCACCAACAAGTACGTGCACACCCCGCGGGGCATCTTCGAGCTCAAGTACTTCTTCAACAGCTCCATCCGCCGCATCGCGGAGGAGGACATCGCCAGCGAGAGCGTGAAGCAGGCGATCAAGAAGATCGTGGCGCAGGAAGACCCGCAGGCGCCGCTCTCCGACGAGCAGATCGTCAAGGAGCTGGTGCACCAGAAGATCGTGATCGCTCGCCGCACCGTCGCGAAGTACCGCGAAATGCTGGGCATCCTCTCCAGCGCCAAGCGCAAGCAGTATTACTGACCGCACCGCACGTTGAATTCCCGGCGATGGGGTCTACCCACACCCCTCCAAAGGGAGTAGATCCCATACGTCGGCGGTTGCTCGCCCACGCCGACGAGAATGAGTTCTGGGGCTGAGCGTGGCGCTGGTTTGCCGCAGAACCCGGAGATGGTTCCGCGTAGCCACCGCCGATGGAGGATGTGATGGGCATTGCGATCACTTTCAGACACCTCTCGCCGAGCGACGCGCTCAAGGGGTACGTCCACGAAAAGCTCGAGCGCGTGCAGAAGTATCTGCGCCACCCGCTCGACGCGCACGTGACTTTGTTCACCGAGAAGCACCTGCACGTGGCCGAGGTCTCCCTCGCCTCCGAAGGCCGCCACTACCAGGCGCGGCATGACAGCGAGGACATGTACAAGTCCATCGACCTCATGATCGACAAGGTGGAGCACCAGATCTCGCGCCACCACGACGCCTCCACCCGCAACAAGAAGGGCGGCGAGAACCTCCGCGCCACGCCCATCGCCGCCGAGTCCGACGACGCCGACTGAGCGACCTCCGCCGCGGCCTTCCCCCAGCGGCCCTCACACCGCCGCTTTACACTCCCGCCCTCCCAGAGTATCCCGCGCTCCCGTGATGCGGTTCAGCGATCTACTCACCCCCGCGCGCATCTCGACGACGCTGGGAGTCTCGTCGAAAGACGAGGCCCTCGAGGCCCTCGGCCACCTGTTGATCCAGGACTCCGAGCTCGCCGACGCCTCGACGGTCATCCAGGTGCTGCGCGACCGTGAGAGCCTCGCCTCGACGGGCGTGGGCGACGAGGTGGCCATCCCCCACGGGCGCCTTCCCAACCTCACGCAGATCATCGCGGCCATCGCCATCGCGCCCGACGGCGTCGACTTCGACTCCATCGACCGTCGGCCGGTACGCATCTTCGTGGCCGTGCTCGCGCCCGACCGCGCCCCGGGCGACCACCTCCGGGTGCTGGCGCGGGTCTCCCGCCTCCTTCGAGACGCGAGGGTGCGCGCCGAGCTGATCGCCGCCACCAGCCCCGATCAGGTCCTCTCGATCCTGCTGGCCGAAGAGGCCCAGCTCCGCTGAGATCGTGCTAACCCGTCGAGGATGCGACCTCGGTGGGAGACGTGGGTGGCGGTCCTGGCCCTGGGTGCACCGGCGTGCGCCATCCGCCAGTACCAGGAGGTGACGGTCGTGGTGCAGCCGCAGGAGCCCCTGCGCGGCTACGCCACCGGGCCTCTCTCGCTGGGAGAGTCCCCGAGCGACCTGAGCGCGGCGCAGATCAACGCGGCGCTCGAAGGCTACGGCACCTGGGTCGACTCGCCCTCGTACGGGAGGGTCTGGCGACCCGACGAGGCCATCGTCGGAGCGACCTTCGTGCCCTACGGCAGCGCGGGCCAGTGGGTCGCGACCGACGCCGGCTGGTACTGGCAGAGCGACTACGCCTGGGGGAGGGTGCCCTTCCACTACGGCCGCTGGGTGCTCGAAGGGACGTGCTGGTCCTGGGTTCCGGGGTCGCAGTTCGCGCCCGCCTGGGTCGACTGGCGCGTCGGCGGGGGCTGGGTCGGCTGGGCGGCGCTGGGGCCGATCGGGGCGCGCTCCCGGGCGCCGTATGTGTACTGCGCTCATGGAGCCCTGGGCGGTCCCGGGCTCGGAGGGCGGCTCATCCATGGGGCGGCGGGCAGCTCGCTCTATGCGCGCACCACCGCGGTCGCCACCGAGGGGGAGACCCCGCGAGGCCCTGCGCGTCCGACGGGCGTCGTGGCGCTCCCGCAGGTCTGGAACACCCCGCCGCCCGATGGGCCCCGCGCCGCCCGGTCGGCCTCGACGGTCGCCTCGGCCGTGGGCGTCGACTCGGTCGAGCGCATCCCCGTCGCGCGTGTCCGGGAGCTCGCCCCGGTGGTCGATCCGCCGGTCGAGGGCGTCGCGGTGGTCATCCGCGACCGCGACCTCCAGGGCATGTCCGAGGGCCCGAGCGTGCGCCGACCCGTCGGATCGGCCCCGACCTTACCTGATCCGGTAATCTCTCCCCGGCCTGTGGTCGTGCAGGCGCCCCCCGCTGCGCCTCCCCGCGTCGCCTCGGCGGCCCCTCCTCCGCTGCCGCCTCCTCCCGATGGGGTCGCGTTCGGGGCCTACCCCGGCGCCTACCCGATGCGCTCGCCGATGGCCTACGCGCCGCGCCGACCGCACATGGGCGCCGCCACCTTCGGCGAGCCGAGGGTGCTCGTCGCGCCTTCGCAACAGCCCGTCGCGCCGCCCGCCGCGCGCTACGGCTCGGTCGGTGCGGGCGTGGGCTGGATCGGCCCGAGCGGAGCCTCCCGCTCCGCCGCCCCGAGCCAGGGAGCGCCCGCTCCGCTCAGCACCGTTCAGTAGAAACGCCATCTGGTCACAAGAACCCCACGGCTCCGGTCATTATGCGCGCTTGCGTGTGATCGGAGGGGGGCGGTACCTATGCGTGCGAGGCGCCGTGTCGGCGTCGACGATCACCACTATCCCTTCGTGAGGATTGCGATGAAGCGCAGCATCGGACAACTCCCCTGGCTGGCGGTGGTGCTCGCCGCGAGCTGTTCGCCCGGCCAGGACAACACCACGGTGATCGCCGCCGACGCGGGCGTGCGCCGCGACGTGGGCCCCGTTCGAGACACCGGCGCGGTGCCCCCCCGCGACGCGGGGCCTGCGGGCACCTGCACGGACACCGACCGCGACGGCCTCTCCGACACGGTCGAGGGCGCGCCGATGCTGGACACCGACGGCGACGGCACGCCCGACTTCCGCGACGACGACTCTGACAACGACGGCTACACCGACGCCGACGAGGCCGCGCGGCGCTACCCCCGCTACGACTCCATGCCCCGCACGCTCACCTGCGGCAGCTCTGGGGACAACTGCGACGGCACCGACTCGGTGCCCAACCAGCGCGACGCCGACTCCGACGACGACGGGCTCACCGACCGCGAGGAGTTCATGGCGGGCACCAACCCGTGCAGCGCCGACACGGACGGCGACGGGGCCACCGACCTCATCGAGAGCGCCGCCATGTCCGACGGCCGCAGCGCCGACTCGCGCCCGCCGGAGAACTCCCTCTACGTCGTGCTGCCGTACTACCCGCCGCCCATGATGGGGATGCACGAGTTCCGGGAGTTCACGTTCTCCACGCGCATCCGCCTCGCGGACGTGTTCTTCCTCGTCGACAACTCGGCCTCGATGCAGCCCGTCATCGCCGCGCTCCGCACCGGGCTCGACACCATCGTGCGGGGCGTGCAGATGGCGATCCCCGACGTGCGCGTCGGCGTCGGGTCCTTCGACAGCATGCCCTTCCTCCCGAGCGGGCAGCCCGGCTCGCCCGGCGACTACACCCTCTGGGTGCGCCAGGCGATGAGCCCCGACGTGGCCGCCTCGCAGCGGGCCTTCAACACCATGCGCACCATCGACGACGACACCGGCGGGCGGTTCTTCGGCGGCGACAACCCCGAAGACCAGACCGAGGCCATCTACGAGGTCATCGCGGGCGGCGGGTCGCGCGGCCACGAGACCGACGCGGCGGCGCTGCGCTCGGTGCGCAACGCGCTCGACCCCGCGGGCAACGGCTGGGTGCCGCGGGTCGACCCGGCGCGAGACTGCGGCGCCACGGCGACCAACCCCCGCTACGGCTGGGGCTGCTTCGGCGAGGGTCGCGTCCCCATCGTGGTGCTGGCCTCCGACGCGCCCTGGTACGACGGGTGTTTCGCGGGAGACGCGCGAACCTACCGGTCGACCCAGGGGCACAACTGCGACGAGGTGGTGGCCGCGCTCAACGCCCGCGGAGGCTTCTTCGTCGGCATCGACGTCGGCGCCGGCGTCGGCGGGGCGACCTACGTCAACTCGCAGGTGCTCGCGATGCGCACCCGCACCACGGACGCCTCGGGCAACCCGGTGGTCTTCGGTCCGGGCCGGGCGGTCGGGGGAGTGGCGGCTCAGGTCGTCGACGCGGTCACCCGGCTCGCGAGCGGATCGCGGCAGGACATCACCACGCGCACCGAGGGCGACCCGGCCGCGGTGGGCATCCCCATGGGGCGCACCACGGCGGACTTCATCCGCGCGGTGGTCCCGGTGAGCGGCGAGCCGGCCATGCCCGCCGGCTACGAGCGCCACGATATGACCACCTTCTACAACGTGCTCCCGAGCACGCGGGTGACCTTCCGGGCGGACTTCTATAACGACTTCGTGGAGGGCGGCGCGAGCGCGAAGCTCTTCCGCGCGACCATCAACGTGCTCGGCCGCGGCGGCACGGTGGTCGACACCCGGCCGGTGTTCATCGTCGTCCCGGCGCGCGGCAGCGGCATCGGCGTCCCCGGCTGATCAGCGGGCCCGCGAGCACTCGTCGCCGGGGGCCTCGGTCCTCGCGTAGACGACGAGCACCCCGCGGGCCTCGGATTCGACCCGGTATCCGCAGCGCTCCAGCAACACCCGAAACTCATCGACGCCCATGTGCTCGACCTCGCGGTCGATGGTCACCACCGACGGGGTCTGCGCGATGACGGCGTCGCGGACGTCGTCGGCGGTCGCGATGTGCAGCCGATCGCGCAGCGCAGGGTCGCCAAGGGGGATCGGCGCCTGTCGGGCGAAGTGGTTCTCGGTGCCGGGGAGCATCTGTGTGGCGAGGCCCAGCGCGGAGCCGGGCCAGAGCGCGAGCACTGGGCCCGGGTGGCGCTCAGACACCATGCGCACCCGCGCGGCGGCGTAGTCGAGGCGGCGCGGGCGGAAGGCGTGGAGGCGGAAGTCGCCGTAGAGCCCCTCGCGCCAGCGGCGGTGGAAGCTGGGGTAGCCGATCACGAGGTGGAGCGCGAGGAGGCAGAGAGGGAGCGCGAGGCGGGGGGCGAGCGGCCCTCGGAGGGCGCGGTCGAGGTGGCCCAGGCCGAGCCCCGCGAGCAGCGCCAGGACGGGGACGGCGGGGGTGAAGTAGTGCTCGATGACGGGGAAGGGGACGAGCGCGGCGAGGACGACGGAGGCGGCCGCGAGGGAGGGCGCGATGGTCTGTCGGGCGGGGCGGGAGAGGAGGGCGAAGCCCGAGAGGAGCGAGAGGACGATGAGCTCCGGCGCGAAGGCCGAGAGGTGGTTCATCGAGACGATGCCGAAGAGGCCGTGGATGTACGTGCTGCGCTGGGCCCACCACGGAACCTGGTCGGTGGCCCACGTCCCGGTCACCCGGTTGGCGTGAAACGCGAGGTTGCCGAAGAGGAAGCCCTCCGGGGCCATGCGAAAGAGCGCAGCGAGGGGCAACAGGGCCGCGACGGCTCCAGCGAGGGTGAGAGCTCCGTGCTTCGCCCGCTCGCGCCAGGCGGGCCCCGCCGCGACGACCACCAAGGCGAGGGGGATGGTCCAGCGCGCCGTCTGGAGCTGCTGGTTGCCGGGGGTCCAGAGCGTCACCCGCATGAGCGCCATGACCGCGAGCGCTCGCAGCAGGGCGAAGCGGGCGCCCCGCAGCCATACCGCGGCGACGATGGCGCCGACGAAGGGGAGGAGCAGCAGGCGAAGTCCGCCGACGACCCCGGCGAGGGCCCCGGCGAGGGCGGCCCGCGCGAGGGAGGGGCGCTTCGGGGCGGACACGAGGAGCGTCGCACCGACGATGCAGAGGGCGGCCGGCGCATAGGGCCGGATGCTCGGAAACCACTGCCAGGTGAGCTCGTTGAGGGTGAAGAGGGCCGCGGCGGTGACGGCCGCGAGGGGTGAGCCCGTGTCGCGCTTCACGCCGTGGGCGATGAGCCCCGCGGTGATCGCTCCGAGGAGGGAGAAGACCACGCGCTCGATGACGAAGCGCGACGCGACGGCGGCGACGGGCGCGAGGAGAAAGGGCAGGTACGGCGCCTGAGGGTAGAAGTAGTCGCGGTAGGGGAGGCGGCCGTGGGCGACGAGCTCAGCGGCGATGGCGTAGAAGCCCTCGTCGACGTCCGCGGGGGTGCGCTGCCCGATGGCGATGAGCGCGACGGCAGCGCCCACTGCGGTGAGGAGCGCGAGCCGGTGGGTATGCGCGAAGCGGCGCACGGGCAGAGCTCAGCCGTGGACGCGGTTGCGGCCGGTGCGCTTGGCCGCGAAGAGGAGCTCGTCGCCGCGGCGATAGATCTCCATCGGATCTTGATCGGCCGGCGTGCGGGTGGCGACCCCGACGGAGATGGTGAGGGGCATCACGGCCTCCTCGAAGACGAAGCGGTGCCGGGCGGTGAGCAGCCGGAGCTTCTCGGCGGTGAGCCGGGCGCCCGCGTCGTCGATCTCGGGGAGCAGCACGGCGAACTCCTCGCCGCCCATGCGCCCGGCGAAGTCGTCGCGGCGGAGGTTGGCCTTGAGCAGCGTGGCGAACTGCCGGAGCGCGGCGTCGCCGGCGAGGTGGCCGTGCACGTCGTTGATCTTCTTGAAGTGGTCGATGTCGATGACCAGAAGCGAGAGCGGTCGGACGTAGCGGGTCGAGCGGGAGAACTCCCGCTGCATGGCGTCCTCGAAGGCGCGTCGGTTGGGGAGGTTGGTGAGCCCGTCGGTGGTCACCAGCCGGTAGATCTCCTCGTGGTAGGCCGACTCGATGTGGCCGCTCACCAGGAACTTCAGGATGTTGCGGCCGATCTGGAGGTGGTCGCCGTGGTTGAGGACGGCGCTCTCGACGCCGCGCTCGTTGACGTAGGTGCCGTTGGTGCTGCCGAGATCGCTGACGCTCCACGACTCGGGGACGCCGCCGGTGCCGATGGCGGGGTCGATGCGGCAGTGGTTGCGGGAGACGCTCTCCTCCTCGAACTGGAGGTCGCTCTCGGCCGACCGGCCGATGCAGAGCGGCGCCGCGGTCAGCGAGATGCGCCGTCCGATGGACTCACCATACATCACGACGAGGCACGCCTCGCGCACCGAGGGTTCACGGCTCGGGCGATCTCGCGACCCGTTGACCTTGAACCTGCTCGTGTCATTCAGGTCCGACGCCACCACGGGAGCGGAGTGTACAAGGGAACTCGCTGGAAGGCAGAACTTACGAGCAGGACGACTCATGGTCCGCATGGCGTCTGTCATGAAGTTGACCGGGCATCTCGGCCCTGGCTAACGGCCCCTCCCACGATGGTATTTCGAGCACGCGCGATGGCGATGCTGGGGGTGGTCGGGGCGGTGGTTCCGTTCGTCGCGCTGCGGCACAACGCCGTGGCGCAGCGCGCCCGAGCGCGGGAGGCGCCTGCCCCGGTGGCGGACGGCGGGGTCGCGGCGCACGGCCGACCGCGGGGCGCTCCGGCGTCCATCACCGCCGCGGTGGAGGGCCTCGATCCCTCCCGCGCCCGGCTCGAGCGCGGGGGGGGTGACTACGTGGTCGACCTGCCCGGCGCTCGCCGCGCGACGCTCACCCTCGAGCCCGCCTGGCAGCGCGCCACCGCGGCTCTTCTCGAGCGGCACCAGCTCCCGCTGGCGAGCGTGGTGGTGCTCGACACGGCGACCGGGCGGGTGCTGGTCTGGGCCTCGCGCGGAGCGCCGGGCCGGGACCTCGCGCGGGTGGCCGAGGCGCCTGCGGCTAGTGTGTTCAAGATCGTGACCGCCTCGGCGCTGCTGGAGGAGGGGTTCTCCGAGCGCACGCCCACCTGCTGGTCGGGTGGGTTTCACGCGCTCACGCTGCGCGACCTGATGACCGACCCGCGGCGCGACCGCGAGTGCAGCACGCTCCCGGAGGCCTTCGCGCGCTCGATCAACACGGTCTTCGCGCGGCGCTCGCTGGAGCTTCTGAACCCCGACCGCATCCAGTCGATGGCGCGGCAGTGGGGCTTCGGCGAGGCGCTGCCCTTCGACGCCCCGGTGGCCGCGAGCCAGCTCACGGTCCCCACGGAGACCCTGGCCTTCGCGCGCACCGCCGCGGGCTTCTGGAACAGCACGCTCTCCCCCCTTCACGGCGCGCTGCTCGCGCAGGGCATCGCCCGCGGCGGCGAGATGACCCGCCCGTGGATCGTGTCGTCGATCCGCGGGGCGCAGGGCGAGACGCTCGCGGTGGGCGGCGAGCACGGCTGGCGGCGCGCGGTGAGCCCCGAGGTGGCCGCGACGCTCGTGCGCTCGATGGCAAGGACGGTGAGCGACGGCACCGGGTTCCACGGCTTCCACGACGACCGCGGCAGGGCCTACCTGGAGGGAGTCCACGTCGGCGGCAAGACCGGGACACTTACGGGCTCGGAGCCCTACCGGGCCTATACCTGGTTCGTGGGCAACGCCGAGGGCGCGGGGCGCCGCCTCTCGCTCGCGGTGATGATCGCCAACGGCCCGCTCTGGCGCGTGAAGGCCCCGACGCTCGCCCGCCAGGTGCTGCAGATCGCCCTCCGCGGTCGCTCGACCGACTGATCCGTCTCTCGCCTCCTTCCTCCCCATCATCGGTTCGAGTCACCCGCGCTTTCCGCGTGTTGAAACACGCGGCAACGCCCCTGAGTGCGCACCTCGATGGCAAGTCCGCAGAGCGGACTTCCAGTGGGTGTTCAGCGCCCTCCGCCGTTGCCGCGTGTTTCAACACGCGGTGACGGGCCGACGATGCGCGGTGGATGGGCCAGGACTGGGGAGGAAGTGAGGGAGGAGGCAGGGAGGGCGGAGGCCAGGAGGCGACGAGGAAGAAGCGTAAGGAAGGGGTATCTCGTCGTTACGGGCGCGCGGCGGGCGCCTCGCGGCGCACCACGATCGCGGGCATCCGCTCGCGGTTCTCGAAGTCCGCGCGGTACGCGCTCGCCTCGCGAAGGTTGTTGAACGGACCCACCCGCACGCGGTGCCACACCACGTTGTTGGGGTCCGTCGCGGGCTGGGCCACGTAGGCCCGGTGGCCCCGCTCGCGCAGCCGCTGGGCGAAGGTCTGGGCGTGGCCCACCGCGCGGAACGAGCTCACCTGCACGGTGAACGGGCCGTCGTTGCCCGCCGGGACGGGGGTGCCCCGGGGCGTCGTCGCCGAGGGGCCGACCGTCCCGGCGTTGGTGAGCGCCGACTCGCTGAGCCGGACGCCGAAGCCACCGAGCGGAGAGGCGCTCTGCGGCAGCAGCACCGGCCGCTGCGAGGCGTCGGCCAGGGACGGACCACCCAGGAGCTGGGCCGTCGCGTTCGCCACGGCGCCGGCGGGAGCCGCGCCGGGCGCGGTGGCAGCGCCGATCGGGGTCGGGCTCCCGGGGTTGCCGGTGAGGCGCTCGGCGTACGTGAGGGCTGCGGGAGCCGCGGCCTCCGGGCGCTGAGCGAGGCGGTCGAGCTGCGCGAGCGGATCTTCTCGCGGCGCCGGTCGGGTGTCTCCAGCCTCGCGGCCCACCATCACGCCGACGGCGAAGAGCACGCAGGCGGTGGCGATGGCGCCGAGGGCGATGGACATCAACCGCGACGAGTGACTGACGTCATCGCGTTCCTGGATCTGGTCGAGGTCACGCATGGAACCCATTGCGTCCATGGCCAAGGGCTTCGCTCCTGTGCACAGCGAATCGGAGTGATCCGCTGGGCGCACCTTTCGTCGAAGGTGCGGGGCGCGTCACCTTTTCGGCAACGCTGCTACCGAGGCGCCGTGATGATCAGGCTGCGCGAGAGCGACACCTCGGTGCCCGGCGTCGACACGATCTGGAACACGTTGAGCGTGTCGCCCACCCGCGGCGCGAGCACGGTCGTCGTCCCTCGCACCCGCACCGGCCCTACCACCGCGCGCCAGAGCCCCGCGGCGCTTGCGTCGGTCACCACCGTGAGGCTCTCCCCGGTGAGCGCGGTCGCGTGCAGGGCCGTGTCGTCGACGATCACCTGTGCGCCCGGCAGCGAGCTTCCCTCCAGCGTCACGATCACCCCGCCCTGCGGGCACTCCGTCGGGTCGCAGCCGGTGACGGTCACTCCGGAGATGCTCGGCGGCGGCAGCGGGAGCGAGCGCTGTAGACAGCCCGTCGCACCTGCGAGCAGGGAGCCCAGGAGAACCAGGGAGAGGGGGCGCGGGAGGAGGGGCACGGCAGGCACGAGCCTAGCAGCCGGCGTTCCGACCAGAGCTTCCCCGGGGATGTCGCGGCGGGGTGGCTGCGGCTGACAGCGAGGGTTGGCGATGGTCCGTCAACCGGGGTTGTCAGTGACATATCCTGACCGGACAGAGTGCTCGCGAGAATACTTCAAAATGGAGGTTTTCGGAGGGGTCTGCTAGACCGTCCGGGCCATGGCGGACAACAATGATCGGGTTGATGGGGGAGCGGGTTCAGGGGGCACGGTCCCCATCCTCATCCAGGAAGAGATGCAGAAGAGCTACCTCGATTACGCGATGAGCGTGATCGTGGGTCGCGCCATTCCAGATGCGCGCGACGGGCTCAAGCCGGTGCACCGCCGGATCCTCTACGCGATGAACGAGATGCGGCTCTTCGCCAGCCAGCCGTACAAGAAGTGCGCGCGCGTGGTGGGCGAGGTGCTCGGCAAGTATCACCCCCACGGGGACAAGTCCGTCTACGACGCCCTCGTGCGCATGGCGCAGGACTTCGCCATGCGGATGATGCTGGTCGACGGCCAGGGGAACTTCGGTTCCGTCGACGGCGACCCCCCTGCGGCGATGCGTTACACCGAGGCTCGCCTCGCGAAGATCGCCGGCGAGCTCCTCGAGGACATCGAGAAGGAGACGGTCGACTTCGGGGACAACTTCGACGCGAGCGAGCGCGAGCCGCTGGTGCTCCCGGCGCGCTACCCCAACCTCCTGGTCAACGGCGCGGGCGGCATCGCGGTCGGCATGGCCACCAACATCCCTCCGCACAACCTGGGGGAGATCGTCGACGCGACGATCATGGTGATCGACAACCCGCACGCCACGCTCGACGAGCTGATGACGGTGGTGCAGGGCCCTGACTTCCCCACCGGCGGGCTCATCTACGGCAAGCACGGCATCCGGCAGGCCTTCGCCACCGGGCGCGGCAACCTGATCATGCGCGCCCGCTGCGCCATCGAGCCCATGGCGAAGGGCGACCGTGAGCAGATCGTGGTCACGGAGATCCCGTATCAGGTCAACAAGGCCACGATGCTCCAGAAGATGGCCGAGCTCGTTCGCGAGAAGCGGCTGGAGGGCATCTCTGACCTGCGCGACGAGAGCTCCCGCGAGGGCATGCGGGTGGTCATCGAGCTCAAGCGCGACGCCAACGCCAGCGTGGTGCTCAACCAACTCTACAAGAACACCCAGCTCCAGGAGAGCTTCGGGGTGATCAACCTCTCCATCGTCGGGGGGCAGCCCAAGGTGCTGTCGCTCGCGGAGATGCTCCGGGTCTTCGTCGACCACCGGCGCGACGTGGTCACCCGCCGCACTCGCTTCGAGCTGCGGGCCGCGGAGGCGCAGCGCGAGGTGGTGCTCGGCCTCGGGATGGCCACCACGGACATCGACCGGGTGATCCAGACCATCCGGGAGAGCCCGGACGTGGACACTGCGCGCGAGCGGCTGATGGCGCTGCCGCTCCACGGCCTGGAGGACTTCGTCCGCCGGGCCGGTCGCCCCGAGGAGGAGATCGCGCAGGCGGCGCAGCAGCCGGACTACCGGCTCACCGAGCGGCAGGCCAAGGCCATCCTCGACATGCGCCTCGCCCGGCTCACGGGCCTCGAGCGGGAGAAGCTCGCGGTGGAGTACGGCGAGCTTTCCAACACCATCGCGAGGCTCCAGTCGATCCTCGGCGACGAGCGGGTGCTGATGAGCGTGATCCGCGGCGAGCTCCTCGACGTGCGGGCGCGCTTCGCCGACCCGAGGCGCACGGAGATCGTGGCCGACGAGGGGGAGATCTCCATCGAAGACCTCATCGCCCGGCAGCAGATGGTGGTGACCTGCTCGCACAAGGGCTTCATCAAGCGCACGGCGCTCTCGGACTACCGGGCGCAGCGCCGCGGCGGCCGAGGGAAGATCGGGATGGAGGCGCGCGACGACGACTTCATCAACCGCTTCTTCGTGGCGAGCACGCACGACCACGTGCTGTTCTTCACCGACCGGGGGAGGGTGTTCCTGAAGAAGGTCTACGAGGTGGCGGAGGGGTCGCGCACCTCCAAGGGCCGCTCCATCGTGAACTTCGTGGGCATCGACACCAGCGAGAAGGAGGGCGCCGAGCGCGAGAAGATCGCCGCGGTGGTGCCGGTGAGCGAGTTCAAGGAGGGGCTCGACCTGGTGACCGCGACGGCGAAGGGGCTCGTGAAGCGCACGACCCTCTCGGCCTACGCCAACATCCGCCAGACGGGCATCATCGGCGTGGCCATCGAGGAGGGCGACACGCTCCTGAGCGCGGTGGTCACCGACCCGGGGCACGAGATCATGCTGGGCACCCGCGGGGGCATGTCGATCCGCTTCAAGGTCGACGACATCCGGCAGGTGGGCCGCGACTCGCGCGGCGTGCGCGGCATCGACCTGCGCGACGACGACCAGCTGGTCTCGATGGACGTCATCGACGACCCGCAGACGCAGCAGGTGCTGACCGTGTGCGCCAACGGCTACGGCAAGCGCACTCCGGTCGAGGAGCACCGCTGCCAGAGCCGCGGTGGCGTCGGCATCATCGCCATCGACGCGAGCGAGCGTAACGGCGCGGTGGTCGACCTCGACCTGGTCACCGAGTCGATGGAGCTCATGGTGATCACCGACCGGGGGCAGATCATCCGGACGAAGGTGAGCGAGGTCCGGCAGGCGGGGCGCAACACCCAGGGCGTGCGCATCATCCGGCTGGACAGCGATGAGAAGGTGGTGGCCGTCGAGCCGGTGGCCGAGCCCGAGAGCGACGGCGGGTCGAGCGAGTCGCTGGTCCCGCCGATGCCGACGGAGCCCACGGAGCCCACGGAGCCCGAGGTCGAAGCGACGCCGGAGTGAGAGGCCGCGGAGACCGTGCGACGCGTTTACACGATGGGTAAACGGGCGGTGGGGGCGGCGGCCCTCCTGGGAGGGGCCGAGTGCTTCGCCCAGGAGGTTCCGCCTCCGCCGTGGTCGCAGAGCCCGACGGCCCAGGCGGCGAGCGCGGCGGTGGAGGAGACCCGTGAGGTGCCGCAGGCGAGGCGCTGGCCCTCGGTGCGTCGGCCCCCGGTAGTGCGGCGCGGGGAGGGGGAGCTCCGGCGGCCCGTGCAGCGCGGCTCGGTTGACCCCGGCACGAGCCAGCACTTCCAGATGCCCTCGGCGGTGCTGCTGCGCTACGGAGACTTCGCGGGGATGTACCTCACGCACCTTGGGTGGGTTGGGCTTCGCCGAGGGCTCACCCGCGCCATCGATGTCGGCGTGGGGGTGCCGTACTACTTCCTCGGGGTGTCCATCGACGCGCGCGTCGGCTTCGTGCAGCGCGAGGGCTTCGCGGCGGCGTGGTGGGCCTACGCCACGATCCCCTTCGTGGCGGAGGGCGAGCGGCCGACCAGCCAGCTCGGGTTCACCTGGTCGTTCGCGGGCCTCGGGTGGGCCACCGGGCCGCTGGTCTCGCTCTGGAACGACCGCATCGGCGTCCACGCGGGCCTCCACCTGGCGCAGCGCACGGGCCTCGGGGGGGCGTGGCTCTTCAGCCATGTGACCGCGGAGGTGCGGCTCGTCGAGGGCATCAAGCTGCTGTTGCAGGGGGTGTCCTTCAACGAGCTGTCGCTGGAGAAGAGCGACACGGCGCGCCCGCTCGTCGGCAACGGGTCGGCCCGCTGGCTCCCCTACGGCCTCGCCGGGGTGCGCTTCTACACCCGGCGCTTCTCGGCCGACATGGGGGCGCTTGCGCCGCTCTCTCGCGACTGCCCGCTCTGGTCCGAGCGCCTGGCGGTCATCCCCTGGGTCGCGCTCACCCACAGGTTCTGACCATGTCCGACGCCGATCGACAGCGATACGAGAGCCTGCTCGAAGAGATGGCGCGCCGCGACGCCCCGGTGGTCATCCGTCGGAAGGCCGACTCATGGCTCCAGGGCTTCATCGACTCCGCCCTGCGGGTGCTCACCCTCGGGGGACAGGATCGCTACCTCACCGACTACGTCACCACCCTTGGGACGACCATCTGGGTGCCCGCCACCTGGGAGAGCTGGTCGTACCGAGCTCGGTACAAGGTACTGCGCCACGAGCTGGTGCACGTGCAGCAGTTCGAGCGCTTCACCTGGCCCGGGATGGTGCTGATCTACGGCTTCTTCCCGCTCCCGGCGGGCCTCGCCTGGGGGCGGGCGATGCTGGAGTGGGAGGCCTACGCGGTCACCCTGGAGGTCGAGGCCGAGCTCGACGGGCTCGCCGCGGCGGCCGACCCAGGCCTCCACGAGGAGATCGTGAGGCGCTTCACCGGGCCCGACTACGGCTGGATGTGGCCCTTCGAGGGGTGGGTGCGTATGCGCATCGCAGAGACGCTCACAGCAATCTCGCGGCGGCCCCCGATGCCCTGATAGACTCCGGGGCAAGATGGCCGCACCTGCTGTTGGAATCGACCTGGGCACCACCAACTCCGTGGTCGCTGTCTCAGTCGGGGGCAGACCCCATGTACTCACGGACGCGACCGGCAACACGCTGATCCCGTCGGTGGTCTCGTTTCCCGAGAACGGCGAGCGCATCGTCGGGAGGGCCGCGCGCATGCGCCGCGCGATCGATCCGCGCAACACCGTGTACTCCGTGAAGCGCCTGCTGGGCAGGCCCTTCAAGAGCGAGGAGGTGCGCCGCGCCCGCTCGCGCATGCCCTTCGAGCTGAAGGAGGGCGCCGACAGCTCGGTGATCGTCTCGACCCGAGGCGGAGACCACGCGCTGCCCGAGCTCTCCGCCATGGTGCTGCGCGAGGTGAAGCGCATCGCGGAGATGGGGCTGCAGGACAAGGTCGAGCGGTGCGTGATCACCGTGCCGGCGAACTTCAACGAGCTGCAGCGCTCGAGCACCAAGGTCGCGGGCCGCATCGCCGAGCTGGAGGTGGTGCGCATCCTCAACGAGCCGACGGCGGCGGCGCTCGCGTACGGCTACGGCCGCGGCACCCGCGAGAAGATCTGCATCTACGACTTCGGCGGCGGCACCTTCGACGTCACGCTGCTCGAGCTCTCGGGCAACGTGTTCGAGGTGCTCGCGACCGCGGGCGACACCTTCCTCGGCGGCGACGACATCGACGTGGCGATCACCGACTCGCTGCTCCAGTCCTTCCAGCGCGCGACCTCGCTCGACGCGCTGCAAGACCGGGTGCTCTACGACATCCTCCGCGACGCCGCGGAGACCGCGAAGTGCGACCTCTCGAGCCGTGACTCCACCCGGCTCAACATGGACATCACCCTGCCCGGGGGGCAGCCGGTGAAGTTCTCCCAGTCGCTCTCCCGCACCGAGTTGGAGCGCCTGTCGGCGCCCTTCGTCTCTCGCACCTTCGACGTCTGCTCCGAGGCGCTCAAGCTCGCGGGGCTCCGGCCTACGGACCTCACGGCGGTGATCCTGGTGGGAGGCAGCACGCGCATCCCGACGGTGCGCCAGCGGGTGTCGTCCTTCTTCGGGCGAGACCCGCTCACCAACCTGCCGCCCGAGGAGGTGGTCGCGCTCGGGGCCTCGATCCTGGCGGAGGCGCTCACCGGGGGGACGCGCAAGTCGCCCAACACCCGGCCCATCACCGGGACCCACACCGCGGGGCGCCCGGCGTCGCCGAGCACGCGCGTCGGGGCCGTGGCCGCGGGGGTTCCGGGGACGGGGGTGTCGGAGCACAGCGCGCCGCACAACCGCACCACGCTCACCGGCGTCGGCGACGACACGGGCACCCACTCGGCCCCGAAGGCACCGCCCGGGGCGATCGTCCCGCCGCCCATTCCCAACAGCGCCCTGCGAGGGTCGACGCGCCCACCGCCCCTGCCGGGCCGCGCCCCGTCGCCGGTCTCCGCGAAGCCGTCCGGCCGGGGGATGGAGCTCGACGACCCCTTCACCGATCTGAGCAACGCCACCGTGATGCAGCCGTCTCCGATGGAGCGCACCGTGGCGCAGGAGGCCCCCGGCGGCCTCGGCACCCTCGATGAGCCGTCGTTCATGGGGCGCCTCAAGGGCGTCGACCCCACTGTGGCGGTGCAGGTCCCGGCCTTCAACCTCGACGACCCCTCGATGGTCGGTCCGCTGCCGACCTCGCAGCCCAACCTCCCCGCGGTCGCGCCCCGACCGGCCGCCCCGGCGCAGGGGCAGCTCATCACCCCGCCGCCGCTCAGCCGCCCCAACGTCCCCGTGCCGAAGGCGCCGGCCGCCGCGCCTCCGCCCCAGCGCCAGCCTCAGGCCTCCGCGGGCCTGCGCCCGGAGATCGCCTCGGCGCTGCCGCCCTCCATCGCCGCGGCCATCAGCGCGCCCCGCTCGACGCTCGACGCCACCACCGGCCCCGGTCGCACCAACGAGAACTCGGTGCCGTCCTTTCACCTCGACGACGCCGTGCTCTCTGGCGACCGCTCGAGCCCGGGCGCGAAGTTCGGCTCCGAGGCATCGAGCCCCGGCATGAGGGTCGAGGCCCCGGTCTCCGGCGCGAAGTCTGGCGACGAGGTCTCGATCCCCTCGTTTCGCATCGACACCGAGGAGATCTTCGGCAACTCGGTGGGCACCGCGGCCACCATGATCGCGAAGTCCCCCGCGCAGCCCCCGCTCGACGAGCAGACCCGCGCCATGCCCTTCGCCGGAGGCGGCGTCACCCAGAAGGTCGCCTCGGTCGCCCCGGCCGTGATGTCCCAGCCGACGAGCGCGCCGCGCACCCAGCCGCCGCCCGCGGCCTACCCCTCACAGCACCCGCCGCAGTACGGCTCCGCCCCCTCGGCGCCGCCCTCGATGGCGCCCAGCATGCGCCCGATGGCCGCGCCGCTGCTGCTCGACGTCACGCCCTTCAGCCTCGGGGTCGAGACCGCGGGCGGGCTCTGCGAGGCGGTCATCCGCCGCAACGCCACCATCCCCGTGGAGCAGACCCGCAACTTCGCCACCACCAACGACCATCAAGACTCCGTGTACATTCGCATCGCGCAGGGCGAGTCGCGGAAGTTCCAGGACAACCAGGCGCTGGGCGAGCTGGAGCTCACCAACCTCCGCCCCGCGCCGCGCGGCGAGGTTGTGGTCGCGGTCACCTTCGAGCTCGAGGCCGACGGGACGCTCCGGGTGCGCGCCCGCGACGTCGAGACCGGCCGAGAGCAGGTGGTGCGCGTCAACCTCCTCACCATCCCCTCGGAGGGCGAGCAGGCCGACATGATCGCCCGCAGCCGCGGGGCAGTGGTCCCGGTGCCCTGATGCTGTCCGACAAGGTCCTCGCCGAGAACCTCGACCGCATCGACTACTACACCCTCCTGGGCGTGGCTCGCGATGCGCCGCTCGCGCAGATCCGCGACGCGTTCCACAAGTTCGCGATCCGCTTTCACCCCGATCAGCACATCGACGACGCGGAGACCCAGCGCCGGGTGCTCAAGGTCTTCAAGCGCGGCTCCGAGGGCTACCGGGTGCTGCTCGACCCGGTGCTCCGCGCCCGCTACGACGCGGCCGTCGCCCGCGGCGAGTCCCGGCTCTCCCCCGACGCCGAGCGCACCAAGGTCGTCGGCGAGGCGAAGGTCGGGTCGGTCGCCGACGAGCCGCTGCCCTCGGACGTGCAGCCGCTCTACACCCAGATCGCGGACAGCCTGCGACGCGGGGACGTCAAGAACGCCAAGGCTTTCATGATGCTGCTGGGGCGGAAGTCCAACCACCCGAAGGTGCAGGCCCTCGCCCGCGACGTGCTCGAAGCCGAGCAGAACCTCATGCGCCGCCGCTGAGGGAGGGGGGGGCGGAGGCGCCTACTTCTTCAGCCGGGCCTTGAGGGCCGCGAGCTCGTCCTCCAGCCCGTCGCCGGTCTCACCGCGCTCCAGCTTGCGGAAGCGCTCTTCCAGCGAGTTCTTCTTCGGGTCTTCGATCACGTCGTGGGCCTCGACCTCGGCCTCCATCGCGTCGATGCGCTCCTGCATCTCGCGCAGCCGGCCGACCGCCCCGGCGTTGCTGCCGCCGACGGGGTTGCCGCCCGCCGCGCGCGCCTGCGACACCTGCGACGACAGGGTGTTCTTGCGGGCCTTCAGCTCTTCGAGCTTGCGCTCGAGCTGCTCGATGGTGGCGCGCAGCTCGGTCACGTAGCTGCTCTGCGCCTCCTTGTGCTTGTCCGTGTCGAGCGCCTCGCTCTCGTTCTTCTTCTTGCGCTTGAGCGCCTCCTTGGCGAGCTCCTCGTCGCCCTGCTCGAGAGCGAGCATCGCGCGGCGCTCCCACTGGGCGGACTCCTCGAGCTGGTCGCGCTGCTTCTTCTCCAGGTGCTTCACCGAGGCCAGGGAAGACACCACCTCCTGGCGGGCCTTCTTCAGCTCCTCGGACATGTCCTCGATGGTCTGCGACAGCACCTTGGCGGGGTCTTCCGCCTTGTCGATGAGCGCGTTGATGTTCGACTTCACGGCGCGGCTGAAGCGATCGACGATTCCCATGACCTTCTTGAACTCCCGGTGGAAGACGACGCGGAGACGCGCAGATCGTTGCATCGGGTAGCGAGGCTGTCCAGGGTTCGAGCGCGGACGGCGCTCACTCGCGGCCGTTGCCGCCGAGCGCAGACAGCATCGCCGAACTCGCGGAACTCGGGGAGGTCACCGACGCGGTCGACAGCACCACCTCGCTGTGAGGCCGGTGCCGCAGCGCGCGCATCCCCTCGGAGCCCCAGGTCACCACGCCGCCGCCGGCCTGCTTGGCGGCGTACATCGCCGCGTCGCAGCAGCGGAGCAGCTCGTCGGCGTCCCTCGCGTGGTCGGGATAGAAGGCCAGGCCCAGGCTCGCGTTCGACTCGATCTCCAACGTGCCGCCGCCGGCCACCTCGAAGCGCAGCGGCTCGATGAGCGAGCGGTGCAGCTTCGCCGCGACGGAGCGCGCCGCGGCGAGGTCGGCGATGTTCTCCAGCAGGCACACGAACTCGTCGCCGCCCCAGCGGGCGACGCTGTCCGAGGCGCGGAGGCCGGCGCGCAGCCGCGAGGCGATGGTGCAGAGCACGGCGTCGCCGACGTGGTGGCCGTGCCGGTCGTTGACCATCTTGAAGCGGTCGAGGTCGATGAAGATGAGCGCCATGCGCTCGGACTGGCGCGAGGCGCGGCGCAGCGCGGACTGCAGCCGGTCGGCGAAGAGGATGCGGTTGGGCAGCCCGGTGAGCTCGTCATGGAGCGCCGCGGAGGCCACGACCTGGACGAGCTGCGAGCGGGCGATGGCGTGGGTGAGCGCGCGCTCGAGCAGCGTGGGGCTGAACTCCCCCTTCACCAGGAAGTCTTGCGCGCCCTGCTGGAGGGCGAGCATGCCGAGGCTGCGGTCGTTGAGCCCCGTGAGCACCACGCAGGGGACGCGGGGCAGGTGACGGCGAGCGTCGAGGAAGGTGTCGAGGCCGGTGCTGTCAGGGACGTTGAGGTCGAGCACCACGACGTCGGGGCGCGTGCGCTCGACGGCCGCGGGGAGGGCGGAGAGGCGGTCGATGGCGTGGACCTCGAAGCGGTAATCGGCGCTGCGCTGGAGGGCCCGGACAAAGAGGAGCCGATCGACCGTGTCGTCTTCCAGGAGAAGCACTCGGATCAGGTTTTCGACCACACGGCACCTCACCTGCCGGACCGCCAACAGAAAGACGGACGATCCCTTGGAGTGTACGGTCCCGAATCAGGGATCTGCAAGCCGGTAGGACGCCCCTGCGACCGCCGGGTACAGGGGTCGCCATGACCTGCGTCGGGTGCGCCCTGGTGGGAAGAAGGGCGTTGACGAGGGTGCGCGCCGCATGATCCCTCTCATGGGTATCGCTGGCGAGGGTCCGGCGATGGGAGGCACAGATGTCCACGGTTCAATACGGCATGACGGGAAGCGCGGTCCGGCACCTCCAGCAGGCGCTGGTCGACCAGGGGTACGAGATCGACGTCGACGGTGACTTCGGCGACGCGACCTTCGAGGCAGTGAGCCACTTCCAGGAGTCCAACGACCTCGACGTCGACGGCATCGCCGGACCGCGCACCCTCGCGGCCCTCGGGCTCGGCGGCGTGTCGCACTCCTCGGGCTCGTCGGGCAGCCGGCACCCGATGCTCGAGCGCGGCTCCGAGGGCCGCTCGGTGCGCGTGCTTCAAGAGGCCCTCGTCGAGGCGGGCTACGAGATCGACGTCGACGGCGACTTCGGCCGCGCTACCGAGCAGGCCGTGCTGGCCTTCCAGGAAGCGAACGATCTCGACATGGACGGCGTCGTCGGCCCCAACACCTGGGCCGCGCTCGGCGTCTGAGGCTCCTCGGGCGATCCGCGCCGCGGTATTGCCCTGATTCCTTCCATCAACGGCCCATCGACGCGATGGGGGCGAGCGGAGTCCCCAACGACTCCAGCAGCGCTCGCGCGGTCGCCAGCGCGCGCAGGTCCTCGCCCCGCGGCGCCACGAGCTGCACGCCCACGGGCGCCGCTCCCGGCCGGGGCCACAGCGGGATCGACGTGGCCGGGTGGCCGCTCGCGTTGAAGCCCGCGGTGAAGGCACCGAGCGGGGCCGCGCCGTCGAGCAGCGCCTGCGGTGAGGCGCCGGCCCAGGCTCCGACGAGGGGAGCCGGGGCGCCGACGGTCGGGGTCACCCAGAGGTCGACGTCGCCGAACCACGCGTCCATGCGAGCGCGGAACATCTCCCGGCACGCCATCGCGGAGGCGAGGTCGACCGCGCGGGAGGGCTCTCTCAGCAGCCGCGTGGTGCCCTGCAGGCCCGCCTCCGAGGGGACGAACATCCCCCGCGCCAGGAAGCGGAACATCGGCATGAACTCCTCGACCGTGCCCTCATAGCCGGAGCCCTCCTCGACGTGGTGGCCGAGCTCCTCCAGCAGGCCCGCCACGCGCCGCACGGCGGCGACGATCTCCGGCGCGGACTCGATCACCGTGCTCTGCGTGGTGAAGCGCACCCGCAGCCCCGCCGGCGGGCGCTGAACCGCAGAGAGGAAGGGCTCTCCGCGCCCTCCCAGGAGGACGTCCATCAGCGCCGCGGCGTCGTCGACGCTGCGAGCGTGGGGGCCCACGGTCGCGAGCCCCAGCGGCTCGAAGCGCGCGAAGGGGTTCGGCAGCAGGTCGCGCGTGGGCTTGTGCCCGACCAGCCCGCAGAAGGCCGCCGGGATGCGGATCGATCCGGCGCCGTCGCTCGCCACCGCGACGGAGAGCATCCCCGAGGCGATGGCGGCGGACGATCCGCCGGACGATCCGCCGGAGTAGCGCGAAGGGTCCCAGGGGTTGCGCGTGGGGGGATGGAGCTCGGTGTCGATGAAGGGCAGGATCGCGAGCTCGGAGGTGGCGAGCTTGCCGAGCATCACCATGCCCGCGCGGCGCACCGCGGCGCTGCTCACGTCGTCGATGGGCGACCACAGGTAGCGGAAGGAGCGCGACCCGAGGCGCACGAACATCCCTCGCGTCATGTGGATGTCCTTCATGGCGGTGGGAAGGCCCCACAGGGGACCACGCGCCGCGCTCCGGTCGCGCCTGCGCTCGGCGTCCAGGGAGCGGGCCGTCGCCAGCGCCCGCCGGGGAATCTGCTGCACGAAGGCGTGGAGCTGCGGGTCGCGGCGGGCGATGCGGTCGAGGCTCGCCCGGGTCAGCTCCTCGACGGAGACCGAGCCGTCACGGAGCAGCGAGGACTGGGCGAGCGCGGAGCGGTCGAGGACGTCATCGAGCGTGGGCATCGGGCGGGACGGTCCGTCGGACGCCGGGGAGATGCAACCGACGGGGGCGCATGGAGCTTTGAGGTACGATCCTCGGCCATGGCGCTCTCGGTGCGGGTCGTCGGGGTCGGGGATGCGTTCACCGCGCGGTACTACAACGCGTGCCTGCTGGTGGAGACCGGGGACGCCCGGCTGCTCATCGACGCCCCTCCCGCGCTCGCCCGCGCGCTGCGAGACCTCGGCGACCAGGGCGGCCCCGCGATCGGGCTCGACGACGTCGACCACGTGCTCATCACCCACCTGCACGGCGACCACATGGGCGGCCTGGAGCAGCTGCTCTTCTGGAGGCGCTTCGTCACCGGGCGGCGCAGCGCGCTCTACGCCATCCCCGAGGTGCTCTCCGGGCTCTGGGACGCACGCCTCCGCGGCGGCATGGACGTGCTCGTGGACGCCGCCGGGGCGCGGCACCCGCTCACCCTCGACGACTACGCCGACGTGACGCCGATGCCCTCCCCGGGCGAGGAGTTCACCATCGGGTCGCTCACCCTCTCGTGGCGCCCTACGCGGCATCACATCCCCACCTCGGCGCTGCGCATCCGCGCGGGAGCCTCGTCGCTCGGGTACAGCGCCGACACCTCCTTCGACCCCTCGCTCATCGAGTGGCTCGCGCCCTCCGACCTCGTGGTGCACGAGACCAACCTCGGCATCCACACCCCGCTCGAGTCGCTGGTCGGGCTCGACCCGTCGCTTCGGGCGCGGATGAAGCTCATCCATTACCCCGACTTCCACGACGTCGACGCCTCGCCCATCGGGTGCGCCCGCGAAGGCGATCGCTACGACCTGTAGGCCGCGCCGAAGCGGTGCCACACTGCGCGCCGTGAGCGATCCGTTCGACGTCGATGTGCTTGTGGTGGGTTCGGGCTTCGGTGGCTCGGTGTCGGCGCTGCGCCTCAGCGAGAGGGGCTACCGGGTGACGGTGCTGGAGCGCGGCCCCCGCTGGGAGGCGCGCGATTTCCCCAAGACCAACTGGAACATCCGCAAGGCCATCTGGATGCCCTCCATCGGGTGCTACGGCATCTTGCGGCTGTCCTTCCTCTCGGACGTGTTCGTGCTCTCCGGGGCGGGCGTGGGCGGTGGGTCGCTGGTCTACGCCAACACGCTCTACGTGCCGCCCGACGCGTTCTTCGAGGCGCCGCAGTGGGCCGCGATGGGCGACTGGAAGGCCCGGCTGATGCCGCACTACCGGGTCGCGCAGTTCATGCTCGGCGTCACGCAGAACACCTTCGAGGGCGAGCCCGACCGGGTGCTGCGCTCCGTCGCCGACGGCATCGGCAGGGGCGACTCCTACGTCACCACCCCCGTCGCCGTGTTCTTCGGCGCGCCCAACCAGACCGTCGGCGATCCCTACTTCGGAGGCGCCGGCCCCGAGCGCACCGGCTGCAACCATTGTGGCGGGTGCATGGTGGGCTGCCGCTTCGGCGCCAAGAACACTCTCGACCGCAACTACCTCTACTTCGCCGAGAAGCTCGGGGCGCAGGTGAGGCCCATGCGCACCGTGGTCGACGTGAGGGCGCTCCCCGGCGGCGGCTACGCGGTCACCCACGAGCGCACCGGGGCGTGGCTGAGGCGCGACCGGCAGGTGACCACCGCGGCCCGCGTGGTGCTCTCCGCGGGAGTACTCGGTACGGTAAAACTCCTCCTGGAGAGCCGCGAGCGGGGGTCGCTCCCTAGGGTGTCGAGCGCGCTGGGGAGGCTGGTGCGCACCAACAGCGAGGCGATCCTCGGGGTGACCGCGGGGGCGACCACGGAGCCGTGGTCGAAGGGCATCGCCATCACGTCGTCGATCCACCCCGATGAGCGGACTCACATCGAGGTGGTTCGCTACAGCGACGGGAGCGACGCGCTCGCACCGCTTACCACGCTGCTCACCGACGGGGGCCCCGGGGCGCCGCGGTGGGCGCGCTGGCTGGGCAACATCGCCCGCCAGCCGCTGACCTTCGCGAAGAACCTCTGGCCCTTCGGGCGCTCGCGGCGAGGGGTGTTCCTGCTGGTGATGCAGACGCTCGACAACTCCATCTCGCTGCGGCTGCGGCGCACCTGGCGCTCGCTCTGGCGCCGGGCGCTCGACACCGACCGCGGCGAGGGTGAGCCCAACCCCTCGTACATCCCGCTGGCCAACCAGCTCGCCCGGGTCTTCGCGGGCAAGGTCTCCGGGGTGCCGCAGTCGTCCATCATGGAGGCGCTCTTCGACACCCCCACGACGGCGCACATCCTCGGCGGCGCGGCCATCGGAGCCTCCGCCGAGACGGGGGTGATCGACGAGCGCAACGAGGTCTTCGGCCACCCGGGGCTCTACGTGTGCGACGGGTCGATGATCCCGGCCAACCTGGGCGTGAACCCCAGCCTGACGATCACCGCGGTGACCGAGCTGGCGATGAGCCACATCCCGGTGAAGGAGGGGGCGACGCTGCGGCGCGCGGTGGACGAGGGGCTGCAGGCGAGGCGGGTGGCGGAGATCGAGGCGCTCGCGCAGGAGACCGGGAGCGCGTCGCTGCAGAGGCATCTGCCGGTGCGCCCGTGAGCGCGCCCGACCCTCGCGCCTCGCGCGTCGTCTTCTTCGTCTTCGTCACGGTCTTCCTCGACCTCATCGGCTTCGGGATCATCATCCCCCTGCTGCCCTTCTACGTGCGCACGATGGGCGGCTCGGCGGAGACGGTGGGCTTCATCCTGGCGTCGTTCTCGGTGACGCAGCTCATCGCGACGCCCTTCCTCGGGCGTCTCTCCGACCGCTACGGGCGACGCCCGGTGATCCTTCTCTCTCTGGCGGGCAACGCCGGGGCGATGGTGCTCTTCGCGCTCGCCACCAGGACCTCGCTGCTCTGGATGCTCTTCGCCTCGCGCATCCTGGCGGGCGCGACCGCGGGCAACCTCTCGGCCTGCCAGGCGGCGATCGCCGACGTCACCAGCGGAGAGCGCCGCGCCGCGGGCATGGGGCGCCTCGGCGCGGGCATCGGCCTCGGGATGGTGCTCGGCCCTGTGCTGGGATCATCCGTGAGCCACATCGGCGCGTGGGCCCCGCCGCTGG
>Ga0066417_1000021_pt1 | contig 55057 bp, 62 predicted proteins | sample LakWasMet25_LOW6_2_FD_59544 | JGI IMG/M metagenome (GOLD analysis project Ga0066417, IMG submission 59544) | Freshwater sediment methanotrophic microbial communities from Lake Washington under simulated oxygen tension - Sediment Metagenome 25_LOW6 | ecosystem: Environmental > Aquatic >...
TGCTCCTGGGGCACACGGCCTACGACCACCCGCACTACCACCCCGAGGAGCGCGACCACGCCGGGCGCATCGACGCCGACGAGGAGGGCTACCCCTGGAGCGCGTACCTCGGCGGGGCCGTCGCGAAGGCCGCCGGCGTCGGGCTCCCGAAGAGCGGCCCCGTCGACATCGAGCTTCCGCAGCGGTACGCCGCACCCGCGAAGCCCGAGGGCAAGCCTCAGCCGATGGCGGGCCTCGGTGCGCTGCAGCGACGCGTGGCCTCGTCGCAGGCCTCCTACACCCGCGCGGCCACGCTCGGGTGGATCGACCCGGCCGTCCCAGTGCGGTCCTACGTCCAGGCCCACCACGTCGACGCGCGGGACACCGCGGCGGTCGGCGCGCGGGAGCTGCTGGCTCTGTGGGCGGCGCCGACGCGGCTCGACGACGACGGGCGCCAGGCGCTGCGGGTGCTCTGCGCGGCCGAGCGCGGGGAGCTCGGCGCAGACCTCGGGCAGACCGACTGGCCGGTGATCACCGCCTGGGCGCAGGGGCGCGTGGGCGTCGTGGGCGACGGCGCGTGGGGACCGCGCTCGACGGCGGCCGCCACGAGCTGGCTGCACGCGCGCGCACTCGACGGCGACGGACGCATCGGCGCCGAGCTGCTCGCGCACCTCCAGTGCACGTGATCGCTGAGGTCCTCACCTGCGTCGGCGCGTACGTCGCCGCGGGCGCCCTGATCGTGGCGCTGGCCTTCGGGCCGGTGCGCACGTACTGACCTTCCGACCACTACCGCGCCGGTGTCTGCCGGATCCGCGCCCGCCGCCCTGCGTCCGCAGCGGCGGCCCCCTCCCATCTCGTGCGCAGCATCAGTTGCCCTGCCTCGCTCCTTGTCCCTCGGACCCCGTTGGGGTACGAATGTTCAGGGCCATATCCCTACCAACAACCATCAATCCCGTTGCGAACGTAGCGACGGAGGAGGCATCGTTACCGCTCCATGGGGTGGGGTGAACACGCGAGCCGGGAACTACAGAGGTGAAGCGTCCCCTCCACCCGGTGCGTGACGTGGTTGATTTGGTCCGGTGCGGATCGTGGAGCATCGATCCCGACCGCGCCTCGAACACCCTAGACGCCGTCTGTACAGCTCTCAACGCGGACCCCATCGATGCGAAAGACGAAATCGAGAAGGCCCTTGCCAACCTTACGGAGAGCCGGTTCTGCGAGCGGTTTGACGACAATGAACATCCCGTTTCGGACGTGTACGCCCTGACCCTCAGCGGCTGTGGGTTCTATGTGAAGCTGCGAATCCACCACACCAAGACGAAGGAGAACGTGGTGCTCATCTCGTTCCATCCTCCGCGGCGAGACATGGTCACGATCGGCGGCGATCGCGTGAGAGCGAGGCCGTCGTGAGCGACGAAGTCCGCTGCCCGATTTGCGAGGAAGGAGAGATCTCGCCGCGCACAGGCCCGCGGCGATTCTGGAAGCACCTCGGCCACGCGTATGAGCTGCCCGAGTCGCTTCCGGTGACGCAATGCGGCGTGTGCGGTGCGTTCGCGCCCACCGCTGCCGAGCTCGGGCCCCTGACGGAGTGGCTCACGGACAAGCGTGAGGAGCCGCGCCCGAAGGGCCTTGCCGCGCGCCACTTCGGTACCTCACCGCGCGAGAATCACGCGCTGACGAGCTTCGTGCTTCCCTGGGTGCCGCGGCGAACGATCGTCACGAGCGACCTGCACAAGACAGTCGGGCGTCGATCGGTCGAGCATCTGATCCGAGGTGGACGAAGGGAAATGCTGACGACGATGGACCACCACGACGTGCGTCGCCTCGGCATCCACGTCGACGAGGGTAGCGGGCTGGTGCGGTGGCTCTTCGTGCCGGTCTCCAAGTATTCCTGGCGCGCTCTATTGGACGGGCTGAGCTCGGTGGGCGTGTTGGTCGACGAGCACGACGGGGAGGTCGAGATCGTCGACTACAACCGGCATGGTCAGCCGGTCTCGATGCAGTCCTACCCACCGGCGGAACTTCCGGCAGGGCTGCAGTTCGATGACCTGGCCGAAGAGGCCCGGCTGGACCTCCGGCAGACCATCGTGGACGTGCCCCACGAGCGCGCGATCATGTTCGACGGGAAACCCGTGCACGGGCACTCGATCGGAGCATTCAGCCTTCTGCATGCCTATCAAGGCGTGATGCGCGTCGTCGAGACCACGCGCAGCGTGAAGGGCGACCAGCCTCTCCTTACGGCCGTAGCCGGATCCTTCGGGCTTCGGGTCGATGGGCCCGGCGCCGAAGGGTTCGATCAAGCGTGGGAGACGTTGGAGTTCCTGCTCGACCGGGCCGCGAACCCCGAAACTCTCGCTGACGCGTTCCGACGCGACCCCGCAGCCGAGAGCGTGATGGCCAGCTTCCTCGAGGGGATGCGTAGATCCGGGCTGGAGTTGTACCTAAAGACGCCGCATCGACGGCTCCACGTTACGCCCGTTCGGGCGAAGCGTGCGAAGGGGACGCTAGACGAGGCGCGCCGCCTCTTGATGCAGGAGCATCGACTGGTCGAGGGCTTCTTCATGGGCTTCAACGCATCGCCCAACGGCAGCTTCGCTTTCATGGACGACGCGACGCGGGAGCCGATCAGCGGACGGATCGACTCGGTGCTGCGCACGTCGTACCTCGCGGGAGCAATAACCATCGTGCTCTCGACGAGCGCTCGCTACCGCATCCGCGTCCAGCCCATGGGCACCGACATGCGCCACGACTACCTCCTCCGGGACGTGAGGTTGATCTCGACCGGTGACGCCCCTCCAGCCCCGGCACAAGCGGCCGTCCCCGAAGCGGAAGCAGACGACCTCTCCGACGAATAGGGCGCCACTTGAGGGCACCGCGTCGTCTGCATCGTGTGCGACGGACCTTGAACCGCTCGACCCCGCACCGGTGCGGAGTGAGGCTTGTGATCGTGATGAGCGCGAGGAGGAGGGAGAGATGGAGGGGCAGCGCGCGAGTACCGCAGCCGGGGAGCTGCTACTCGTCGGCCCCCGCCTTCATCCGTCGCACCTGGTCCTCGTACGCCATGAGCACGAGCGGCCGGAGCTTCTCGACGTCCTTGATGGCGCCGAAGTAGACGCGGCTCGCGCCGATCCCCTCGGGGGCGGGCTCGACCTCGAAGCCATGCGCGAGGAGGCGCACCTGCTCGACGGGCACGCGCGTCACCAGCGCCTTGCGCGGGCCGGTGCACCACGCGCGGAGGAACCACTGCGTCACCTTCCCGAGGTTGATGCCGAAGTAGGCGGTGGTGTCCTTGTAGCCGATCGCCTGCTTGCTCGCCGACTCGGAGCAGATGCGGCTCACGACCTCGAAGAGCTCCATCTCCTCGGCCGTCGTGACGATGCTGGCGCGAGCGGCCTCGCCGGCCTCCCCCGAGGGGATGGAGGTTCGCACCGGTGACGGCGGGGCCTCCGCGGCGGAGGCGACGGCGGGCGCTGTGGGGGCGGGGCTGGCGATCTCCTGCTGGATCGAGCGCGTCATCATCTCGAGGAGCGTGCTCTGCACCGCCCGCTTCACGATCGGGGAGAACCGATCGATGACCTTCCCGGTGACTCGGCCCGGCACCAGGTCGAGCTCGCTGAGGAGGAAGCGCACGAAGTTCTCGGACGGGTTCCGCAGCACCTCGTTGACGAGGCCCGTGAGGCGCTCGGTGTAGATGATGTCCTCGGCGGCGGACTGGATCGCGGCGGGGTTGAATCCGTCCTTGGTGAACGCGCGGAGGTTGTCCGCGTCGCGCTCGGTGAAGGAGAGGATGTCGAACTCGAAGAAGGGCGCGGCGTCCATCATGTTGGGCGCGCGCAGGTCGGTGAAGAAGCGGTAGCGCGTGCCGTTCGTCACGACCCCGACGTGCACGCCGGGCGTCGCGTTGAAGTAGCGCGCGAGCTGCCCGTCGTGGTCCTCGGGCGCCGAGCCGAGCGGCTTGCACTCGATGAACATCGCCGGCTCGCCGTTGATACGGATGACGTAGTCGACCTTCTCCATCCCGCCGCTGGGGCGCTTCTTGGCGAAGTCGGCGATGTACTCCGGGCCGACCTCCTGCGGGTCGTAGACGTCGAAGCCGAGCACCTGCAGAAACGGAATGATGAGGGCCTGCTTGGTCGCCTCCTCACCCTTCACGTGCTGCTGCCGCTTGCGAACCTGATCCGAGAGCTGCCGAAGATCGTCTGATAGTCCCATCGAGTCCTCCAGCAACGGACGCTACCGCAGTCGGACTTGGAGCACGTGTCCTGCTCGTCCCCCGCCCCCCAAGTCGGCCGTTTCTTTCGGCCGCGCTCCCTCCCCGTGATACCCACCGCCTCGCCGGGGCGGACTCGCGCGAGTCGTCCTCCCCCCCCAGGCTCGCGCAGCGGACCGCCCCGGCCCTACCTTCCTTCGCCCTCGGCCCTCACGGGTCGGGGGCGCTGCTCATTTCGGGGCGCTTTTCGGGAGGAGTGCCAACGCCAGCAGATTCTGGCTCTGCAGAGTCACCGACATCGGTGGGGACGTTTGGCACCAGTCTGCCCGAATCATCGAGGTCGTATGTCTCTTCAGATGCTTGGACCGAATCAGCGCCGAAGCTGACGAGGCGCCTGATCTCTGCCCGAAGGGGTATTGACCGAACCTTCGTGCGCAGAGCGACCAAATGCTCGGGATCGATCGTCCGCTCCGTCAGCGCGGCGAGCTGAGTCCCGGCCGTAGTCAGCAGAATGGTTGGCAGTCCCGCGGCCACCGAGGGGACGTCGGCCTCTATCGTTACCGCCCACTCAGCAAAGGCATGGATCGCCCTCAGGGGGCCTCCGTCGTGCGACTTATAGTTCATCACGGTTCCAAGCCCCACGTGTGGATGGATCAGGCCAGCGTCAACGAGCGACGCAAGATCCTTAAGACCGAACGCTCCCTTCGCCTCTTTGCTCGGGAAAATTGCGGTCCCTTCGCGATCGACGAAGTGCGCCAGTCGCTGGAAGAGCCGGGCCTCGTCGTTCGTGAGGTTGCGGAGGACATCCAGACACCGAAGCGAAAAAGACTTGGGGTGCTTGATCTCACCAGCGAGCACGGCCCCCCAGAGCCGCCGCATCTCGTCATCGGAAATGTCCTGCGCGGCGGAGAAGAACCGCGCCTTCCACGTGTCGTCGACGGGGTCCCCCGATACATCCTCGTCCTTGACGTCACGAATGTGCTCGTTCGCGATCTGCAAGACCGCTTCGAGGTTCTCCTGCTGCCGAACGGCCTGGAGAGTGGATCGCTCGGCCGCGCGATCTAGGAGTTGCTTCGCGCGCACCAACGGGATCGGCTCGGCGTCGTCAGCCATCTCAGTTTCGACTCTCTCGGTTCCTGCAGCTGACACGATCGCCTCGGCGGGCTTGGGTTCATCGAGAAGCATGGGCTCCCGGTGCTCGTAACGGCTCTCGACCGCGCCGAGTTCGATGAGCTTCTTCGCGTCGACCTGCCCTTGCGCGAGTGTGCGAGCTGCGTCCGCGTGTCCTTGCGCGAGAGTGCGGGCCGCGTCGGCCTGTGCCTCGGCCAGCTCCCGGACACCGTCTGCATTTGCGCTGGCCAAGGCTCTGACCATCTTCGGCCCGCCGACCCACTTTACGGTCTCAAGAAACTTCTCGGCCGCCTGCCCGATGTTGACCGGTACGATTGCCATGGGCCCGGGAGGCTACACGGAAAGGACGAGCCGGACGAGCGCGTGCCCTCACGGCAGCCCGCGCGTGATGTGCACGCCGAGGTGGAAGCGCACGAACTCGCGAGCCCAGGCGCGGAGCGGGTCCGGGAGCGCGACCAGGCGGGCGGTGGCGTCGGGCGTCACCCGGCGGGTGTAGGGCGGGGTGCCGGGATGCGGCAGCACACCCGGCAACCGGCTGCCGATCGCGGCGCTCGCGTGCGCCGGCGCCGGGGCCATGCCCCGACCAACGCGACGGGCTCTCTCGTCGCCAGCACCGATCGGTCACCTGCGCCCGTCGTCGAGCGGACTCGCAGCCGTCGGGAGGTACAGCGCGGCCTTCTCGCGCACCGCGGCCCGCGAGTAGCCCAGGGCGCGAGCCGCGGCGGAGACGTTGCCCCCGCTCTCCCGGAGGGCGACCGCGACCGCCTCGGGGCTGAGAATGGGGCGGCGCGGCGCGGGCGGAGGCGCGACATGGTTGACGGCCCCGTCGTCGAGCAGCGCCTCGAGTCGGGTGAGGAGCGCCGCCCCGTCGTCGGTCGTTGCGACGAGGCCATGCACCGCCGCCTCGAAGCCCGCGACGTCGAGGGAGACGATGTAGCGCCTCATCGCATCCCCCGGATGGCCTCGCGGGCCCGCCACGCGGCGTCGGTGGCCTCGCTCGCGTCGACGATGGCCAGCGCCTCCCGGAGGGCGCGGCCGCCGAGCCGGACCCCGAGATCGGCCCGCAGCGCCGCGAGGGTGACCCCGGACCCTGGCGGCGCGCCGGGCCGGTCGCAGAGCTGCGCGGGGTCGCAGCCCCGGCCGAACACCAGCGCGATGATCTCGTCGCACGCCTCGTAGGGTTCCATCAGTCTTCTCCCTCGAGCATCACCGTGATGATGCCCTCGGCGGTGTCGCCCGGCCCGCAGAGCGCCCAGAGGCGCACCCAGGCGCCGTCGCGGCCGCGCAGGTGGAAGTCGACACGGTCGGTGTCGCAGCCCCGCGCGAGGCCCGCGGCGACGCGCAGGGCAACGACCGCGCGCCCGAGCTGCTCGGGGTCGTCGGCGCCGAGGGCCTCGAAGGCGCCCGCGGTCAGCGCCACCGGGCAGGTCACGCCGACGGCGCGGGCCTCGGCGGTGACGTCGACCAGGACGCCGTCGGCGAGCGCGGCGGCGCGGCTGTAGGTGGAGAGCATCTCGGACCCGGCCCAGGGGTCAGCGGGGGCGTTAGCGGCAGTGGTGTCCATGCCGTCGCGCAGTGCATTTCAGGCGCCTCGCGGCGACGTCCGAACGAGCCGTTCGCGGTGATCTGGACAGGCCGCACGAACCTGCGGGGCGCCGCGACGAAGCTCGGCGCTGCGCCGGACGAGACGGCGTTCCGCGGCCCCGCACCGTGGTGCGTACCGACGCAGTCGCTCGCTGGCTCTCGGCCTCACGGGTCGGGGGCGTTGCTAATTCGGGGTCGGTGGCGGGCGCGGATACGCCGAGGGGTGGGATGGAGGCGCTGAGCTCAGTGGTGGTCGAGGAGGTGCTTCAGGGCGAACGCGACGACGGCACCGACGGCGCCCTTCACTGCCGCCTCGGCGATGCCCTTCCAGGTGTTGGGGCGGTTCCCCACCGGCTTCTCCGGCGGGGTGGTTCCGGCGACTTCTTCCTTCGGGCGCACCGGTGCGCTACGATCTTCATCGTCCATATCGAAAACCTCATCACGGTGGATGTTGTGGACAGAACGGCTCGGGGCGCGGGAACGCCTCGGGCCGTCACCCTTTCTGGGGCGGGATCAACCTATGGCCCGACCCCTCCAGAAATCCAATTCCATCTGTTTCTCGGCGCGAAGTGCTTGGACAGTTAATGTCACTGCCAACCCGATGGCACTGATCTTTGACAACCACGTTGACGGCTTCGTGTGCTAGCGCCGGGACGATTTGCCCGATAAACACAGGGCACCGTCATCGGCGAGGTGGGTCGGCGGCGAACGCCATATGTGCGCACCGTGCTTAGGGCATCAGCGCGTCGGATGAAGCTCGCGACCTTCAGAGAAGGTCGTTCGGGGCGGCCGAGTCTAGAAGTCGAAGTAGTCCCGCTCCCGCGGCATCCACTCACCGAGCCGGGCCATCCGCGCGGCGAGCTCGTCGACCGGGATGAGGCCCTCGTCGCAGGTGCCGCAGAGGACCTCCCGCTCGGTACACCCGCCGAGGTCGGGGTGCCCCGGATCCTCGGCGGTGCCGCTGTGGTCCCCGCCGCAGCGCGGGCAGGTGACTGCCGCGGATAGCACGCCCGTGCCGTAGAGGTAGCTCTAGCCACTGGCGACCGGCGCGCCGTGCATCCAGTCGAGGACCTCGGCGAGCGTGGCCCCGCCGATCACGCCCAGGTACAGGCGCGCCGTCGCCCAGCTCTCCGCACCCGCCGTCGGGAAGTACGGGGCGGGCCTCACCACGTCGGCGCCTTCCGCAACCGCACCTGAGAGCCCTCCACGCCGACGTCGAGACTCGCAGCCTGCATCGCATCGACGTCGTGGCGGATGGTGCGCGGCGAGACCTCGTGCTCGCGCGAGCCCACCTGCTTCTGACCCTTGCCGCGCGAGCACCTCGGCACAGGGCCTGGAAAGGCCGAACGTCCCGTCAGTCGGCCCCGCGCCGACGCGCTCCCATCGCCCAGAGGAAGGGCGCCGCGAGGGCATCCACGATGCGCTCCGCCGCCGACATGCACTGGTCGCAGTAGCGCCTCTCCCCGCGCGCCGTCGCCACGCGTTCGAGCTCGTCGTCGGGCGCCAGACGGTGGCAGAGCGCGCACTCGCCCTCCCCCTCGGCGGGCGTCACCGGCCCCCGCCGACGCGCAACGACGCCCGGGTGAGTCGGCGGAGTTCCTTCGCCGCGAGGTGAGCCAGCCGCGCGGCGCGGGCCGCGTGCGAGGCGTGGGCGGCGAGGGTGTCGGGCCGATCGTCCAGGCACTCCGTGGCGGCCGCGAGGGCCTCGTCGGAGATCGCCGACAGCTCTCGCGCGAGGTCGGCGACGCAGTGCGCCTGGTGGGTCGCGTCGCGTCGGTCGGCGGCCTCGACCTGCGCAAGCTGCAGCGCGAGCTTCTGCTTCGAGCAGAACACCGCGAGATCGCGCACCGCCCGCCGGAACACCTTCCGCTTCATCACGCGGCCTCCGGGCTGACGGCGTCGGCCGGGGTCCACGACAACTCCCAGGGCAACCGCTGCGCCTCCTGGTGCTCGATCGACTCGGCGGCGCGGGCCTCGCAGAGCGCGTTGAACACCGGGCAGCCAGAGAGCTCGTCGTCGATGTCTGGCGGGGGGAAGTCGAGGTCCGGCTCAGGGAACTCCAGATCCGGCTCGGGGAAGTCGAGGTCCGGCGCGGGGCTGGGGTCGTTGGCAGGGCGATGCGCGGGCGGCGCCGGAGGGACAGGCGTGTCCCTTCGCGGCGTCGCCGGGGATGAGTGATCCACGGTGGCCTCCCGAGCCCGCGGGTGTCGTGCGGGCTACGGGAGGATCATTAGTCCAGCATAACTAAGTTGTCAACCGTAGCTATGTCACGGATGACTAGACCCTGTGCTTTTCGTACTCCGTACGCAGCCCGTAGCGGTCGATCCCCCGGAGCACTGCTGACGCATCGGTCATCGCGAGCTCCCGCGCTGTGTGCGTGAGATTCCAGCCCTTCGCTTCCAGCGTCGCGAGGAGTAGCGCGCGCTCGGCCTCGAGCTTCGCCTGATCGCCGTGCTGAGAGAGCTTCGACTTCGGTCGACCGTCGGCGCGCGCGGCCGCCACAGTCGGCGTCGGGGGCTTCTTCGCGGGGGACTTCTTCGGTGCGGCCATGGTGCTAGCGATCATAGCAACAGCCCCCGCACGCGATCCCACCGAACGACGCAGTAGCTCCCGCCGCGCCGGTCGAGGTCGCCCCGCACGCGGTAGCTGGGGACGCCCCGGGCCTTCGTGATGTTGTCGGCCGAGAGCCACCCGAGCCGGTAGAGGCACGCGTCGATGCGGGGCAGCTCGGGCACCTGGCTGGGGACCGGGGGACGGGGGACGGGAAGGAACGTCCGCGCCGCGTCGGCCGCCACCCATAGGTTCCCGTGCGTCGCATCGAAGTGCCCCGCCGTCTCGCCGAGGGTGTGGTGGCGCCCCTGCGCGTCCACCCTCCAGCCGAACGGCGCGAGCGGTTGCGGGATCCGGTTGTCGAACATCCCGAGGTGCGCCCGGCCCTCCCGGATCGCCCCGCGCAGCTCGGCGAAGTACCAGCGCACCGTCGCCAGGGCGGTCACCTCGTCGATGTCCTCGTGGAGCCGCGACGCGGGCAGCGCGCGCGCTGGGCGGGAGGGAGGGGCGACGTCGCGCGCCAGCCGCTCGTCGACGATGCGGGCGACGTCGACCGCGGTGAGCCCCGATAGCGGCGCGAGCAGGCCGCGGCGGACCGCCATGTACACCGCGATCATCTCGTCGAGGATCACTTCGGCCACCGGCGTCGTGGAGCGCGCGCACAGCTTCAGGATCTGCGCCTCCGTGAGCCAGTACTCGTCGACGCTGTACTCCCGGCTCGCGCCGTTGCCGGTGGACTGCCGCGCCACCGTGGCGCGGCAGTAGATCGCCTTGTTTTCAGGCCAGATCCGCTTGATCAGCTTCCGAACATCGCGCGCCTGGCCGAACCCGAGCCGCGTCGCCACGTCGACGTCGCGCATCCGGGGCTCCCGGTCCCCGGGCTCGTCCCACACCGACAGCACCCACCCCGCGGCGTTGTGCACCTGCCGCCCGGTCTCGATCGTCGTCTTCACGTTGAGAGGTTCCATCGCGTTCGCCTTCCTTCGGTCTCGTGTCCTCACTGTTGAAATCGGGCTCCCGCCCGGCCCGCCCTCCGTGCCGGGGTCGAGCGGGTGCGCCCCCGCGCCCGGCGACGCACCGCCGCGCCGCCATACCGAGGCTCACCACGTCGGCGCCTTGCGGAGCCGCACCTGGGAGCTGTTCACGTCGACGTCGAAGCCCGCGGCCTCCATCGCGTCGATGTCGCGCCGGATGGTGCGCGGCGACACCCCGTGCTCCCGCGCGAGGTCATCGAGCTGGTAGCCGACGGGCTTCCGCTGGAGCGCAACGAACACCCGCAGCGCCCGCACCGTCTGCGTGTGCGGCCCGGGGAGTCGACCGCCCACGTCAGCCTCCCTCGATCCCGCGGTCCCCGAACAGGTCCGCCATGGCCTGGCGGAACGCGAGTTCCCGCGCCGACACGGCGGCGTCGGGCAGACGTGTCACGCGCACCAGCGTGCGCCGGCGGACCACCAGCGAGATCGCGTCGTCGCTCCCTTCCTCGCGCGCCGCGTCCAGCTCGGCGCCGAGGGGGCTGTCGTGCAGCCGGCTCACGCGTCACCGCCCCGAGCCGAACAGACGTCGCCAGCGCAGCCGCCGTCGGCACCGATGCGTGCGAGCTTCACGGCGTGGGCGCCCCGGGGCTGCTGCGGCAGCGCGGAGAGCGGCCCGCCGATCACCCGCCACCCGAGGCAGGCCTGCGCCACCATACGGAACTGCCCCGCTGGGATGCCCCGCGCGAGGATGGAGGCGATCGGCAGCAGCTTCAGCGAGAGGAACGCCGCGCGGGCCTCCTCGAGCGGGACCAGGGCCACCAGCGCGGAGCTGCGCTGGCCGACCGGGGTCTCCTTGGCGAACACTCCCTGCGCGGTGGCGGGCGTCACCAGCACGAACACGGAGGTCCCGACGAGGTCCGCCTTCGCCGCCGCGATGGCGCCGACGGCGCGCGCCCACGTGCCGTCGGCCATCAGGCGGTCGATCTCTTCGACGATGGGGTCGGTGCTCATCTACTTCGCCTCCGCGGTGGCAGGCGTCGGGGAGACCTTCGTCGAGAGCTTCCGGGCCTTCGCCTTCGACGCCGGCGGCACCCACTCCTCCCAGGTCATCACGATGCCCAGCTCCACGGCGATCTGGACCAACGCCCGCTGGTAGTCCGTGCCCATGTTGACCGTGCTGCCGGTGGCCGCGGCCTCGCCGACCTTCCAGGGGGTGTAGCCGGTGCCGATCTGGCCCGGATAGGTCACCCACGTGAGCCGGTGCTGCTCCCCGGAGGAGAGGCGGTTCCAGTCGGCGAGCGGGATCGTCGGGACCCTCACCTGGGGCGAGCTCGTCGGCGCCGAGCGGCTCGACGCGGGCTCCGGCGGCTTCGCGCCCATGTGCTCATCGATGCAGGCGTCGGTGAACTTCGGGGGCTTCGGCTTCCCCTTCGCGGCCGCGGGCGCTGGGGCGGCCGGCTTCGGCGCCGTCGAGGCCTTCGCCGGCGCGCCCTTCGAGGCGGGCTTGCTGGGCTTCGAGGGCGCCGCATTCGCCTTCTTCGTCGCCGAGATCTCCGCCCTCGCCTCGGCCTCGATGCCCTTCAGGTCGACGCCGAAGTGCGTGCAGGCCTCCCGCAAGCTGCGGCCGTAGTCGCTGGAATAGGTGAACGGCGGCGTGGCGCAGAGCAGCTCCAGGAGCAGACCCCGGAGCTGGGGCTCCTTCATCCCGTCCGCCGCCCCGCGCAGGGTCGCCGTGGCGTCGCCCTTCTTCGTATCGAGCGAGCGCCGCTTCACGACGACCTGCGTCTGGTCGTGGCCGGCGTCGTTGGTGATGAACAACGACAGCAGGAAGCGCCAGAAGGCCAGATCGGGCTTCACCGCCTCGACGGCCGCGGCGAGCGCGCCGAGCGCCCGCGCCAGCGTCGCCCGCCGGAGGACCAGCTTCTCCTTGAGCTTTCTCTGCTCGTCGCTCTGCCCGCCGGTGACGGCCGGCGGCTTCTTCTCGATGCCCGCGGACTTGTAGGCCTTCCCGAGGTCGCTCTTGCGCACGAGTTCGTGCACGCCGCCGTGATTGTCCCGCGCGAGCACGACGGGCGGCAGGTGGCCCTTCAGCGCCGTCTTCAGACTCTTGGTGCCCTCGCCGAGGTCGTGCGCCGTCTCCCCGATGTCGACGTACTCCGACTCGTAGGCGACGTGGCTCCCGTAGGGGAACACCTTCTTCGTCTCCTTCTCGGAGAGCACCCCGATGCCCTTCGCCTTCGCGGCCGCGGTGCGCTGCTTCCAGTCGGCCTCCTTCTTCGCCGCGAAGCAGTTGGGGTCGGTGCAGGTGTCGGGGCTCTCGACGTCGGCGAAGAGCTCGGGCTGCGCGCCCGTGCGCTTCGGGCAGCCTCCGCACGCAGGGACGCCCTCGATGAGGGCCGCGTCGCCGCGGTTGAACGGGGCGTCGGCCAGGCGGAGCATGTAGCGGCCGCGGATGTGCTCCCCGGCGGCCCGGGCACCCATCGGCTCACCGCTGTACTGGGGGCGGAGGAGATCCTTCACCGCGTCGGCCTGGAGCTTCGGCACCGGGATGCGCGCCACCAGCAACGCGGTCGCGGGCGTGAGCTGGTTGTCGAGGAAGGCCTCGCGCCCTTCGGTCCCGAGCGCGCAGTACTGCAATCGCTGGCGGACGTACCCGACCGACTTGCCGGTGCGCGCCGCGAGCTCCTCGATGGCGGCGCCCTGCTTCTGCAGGTGCTGGTAGGCGTCGGCCTCCTCCAGCGGGTGCACGTCCTCCCGCTGGCCGTTCTCCTCGAGCTGCAGCTCGCACACCTCGCGGTCGGTGAGGGTGCGCACCACGGACAGGATGGTCGGGAGGCCCGCCAGCGTGCTCGCGCGGTACCGGCGCTCGCCGACGACGAGCTCGTAGCGGGCGCCGTCCAGCGGGCGCAGCACCACCGGGCTGATGAGGCCCTTCTGGGCGATGGAGTCCGCCAGCTCCCGGAGCTTCACCGGGTCGAAGCGCTTCCGGGGGTTGGTGGGCGACGGGACGATCTGCGCGAGCGGTACCTGTTCGAGGTGCTCTGCCTCGGGAGGGGGTGAGGCGTTCGTGGGCGATTCCATGGGTGTTCTCATTTCGGGCGTTGGGTTGAGGTCAGCGGAGGTTGCGTCGCGAGCGCGGGGTCCAGCGCCAGCGGCGCAGGCCTCGGCGGGCGGTGCCTGCGGGGAGGTCGTGTGCGTCGACATCGAGGGCCTGGAGCAGCCGGGTGCTCAGGCGACGGGCGCGGCGGCGCTTCACCGCATGGCCTCCCGGAGCTGCTGGGCGGCGTCGGCCAGGCGCTCCAGCGCATCGAGTCCACCCCCGCGGCGGGCGAGCATCCAGAGGGCGAAGCCGCTCACATCGCCCTCTCGGCGTAGACGTGGTTGGAGACCCCGTTCAGCAGCGCGTCGGGCTCCTCGCAGCCGCGCCGGCGCAGCTCGGCGCGCGCCACGTCCAGAGCCTCGCGGCGGATGCCGGCGAACTCGAAGAGCCCCTTCCGCTTCAGGTAGCTGCCGCACACCTCGGCCAGCTCCTTCTGGAGGTTGTCCCGGCGGCGGGGCTTCGCCGCGAGGTGCGCCGCGAGCTGCTCCAGCATCATCTTCGCCGCGGTCGGGTTCGCCCCGGTGCTCGCAGCCCCGCCCCGGGTCGCCGTGCCCGGGCTGCCTCCCGCCGACGCGCCGCCGCTCCCGCCCGACGGCGGCGGCTTCAGCGCGTCCGTGAGGGCCTTCACGGCGGCCTTCACCATCACGGGGGTCTCGGCCCCGCTGTAACGCCGCGCGAGCGCGTACCACGGGGTTTCACGCAGCGACTGGTCGAGCTCCCGGACCTGGTCCTTGTAGGCTTTCCACCAGCTGACGGCGTCCGCCAGCGACGTGACCTGGTCCTGCGTGTCGAGCAGCTTCGCCAGCGGCACCGCCGTCAGCACCTGCGTCGACTCGCTCTTGTTCAGCCGGTGCCCGAGCGCGCGCATCTTCGCGCGGCTGCGGGCCGCGGCGCCGTCGTTCCCGCCCGTCCAGTACTCGACGTCCGCGCCCTCCTCTTGGAGTCCGGCCTGGAGCGCGTCGTACAGCGTGCAGATCGCCGCGAGCGACACCGCTGCAGCGAGCCCGGCGTCGAAGGCCACCATCGCGCGAGAGCTCGGGCCTTCGTCCGCTTCGTACTCTTCGGTGTCGGGCTCCTCCGGGGCTTCGCTCGACTCGGCCGAGGCGTCGGCGACCGGGGGCTCCGAAGCCTCAGCAGGCCGGGGAGCCCCCTCCGTAAAAGAATTGCCCCTGCGAGCGTCCTCCTCCGCAATGGCCTTCTTCAGCCAGACCTTCGCGTTCTTCATCCGCCCGGCCTCTTCGGTGCGCTTGCAGAGCGCCCTCCAGGCGGCCTCGCGGTCGGCAACGGGCAGGGGCCCGAGGTCGGCGCGGTACTTCATCCAGACGGCCACGGACTCGCCGGGCAGCTCGATCTCAGCGAGCCGCGCATAGAAGGCGCGGAGGGCGACGGGCACCACCCCCGATGGGCGCTCGGCCGTTGGGTCGACGACTGCCTCGTGCACGGGATCCGGGTCGTTGGCGCGGGAGAGGTCGAGCCCGGCGCCGGGCGATTGCGCGCTCGCCGGAATCGTCTCGATCTCCAGCTCGTCCAGCACCCCGAGGCCGAGGATGGAGAGCGTCGCGCGCCGCTTGGCCTTGGTCTCGGCCTTCATCAGCACGTTGACCGGGTCGGTGAGCGGCACCGTGGCCGTCGCGGTCTCGACGCGCCCGTTGGGCATCGACGCCTCGCACACCGCGTAGACCAGCTTGGTGCCCGCGAGGTCGATCACCTTCGGCCCGTCGACGATCTTCCGGTTGACCCGGTGCATCGCCGCGAGCTGGTCGGTCGCGCCGCGCGTCGCGTAGAGGATCTCCTTCCCGTTGAGCCGCAGGAACGCGAAGGGCTGCGAGGTCGGGTTGAGCCCGAGTCCCTCGCACATCTGGATGTAGAACCGCGCGCGCGCCTCGGGCCCGAGCCCCGAGAGGTCGCCGCGGCACACCACGCTGTCGATCACCTTGCCGAGCGTCGCGCTGTCGTTCTTCCAGTCCGCGCGGGGCTCCAATGCCTTCGTCTCACCCATCGTCAGCCTCCATCCGAGCGTCGGTGCTCGCGGGGCCCCACGAAGCGGCGCGCGGCGCCGCCCCATGAGGTCCCGACAGCGCCGTCAGCTCCGAGCGCGCCGCGAGCGCCGCCAGGCGCGCAGGATCGCGAGCAGGACCGCCACGCGGACCGGGTCCGTCGGGCACCACCAGCAGGGCGACGCCCCACCGCAGGAAGCGCAGCGCGCGCTCATCGCCCCGTCCTCAACGCGCGGTCGCCCGCCTGGCGGAACTTCACCGCGCTCACCAGCGGTCGCAGCTCCTCCGCGACGGCGCGCTGGTAGCGCAGAGCCCCGATCAACCCGCCCACGAGTTGCGCCTCGTCGGAGCGGCCCTCCGCGCGCAGCACCCGGGAGAACGCCACCGCTCGCTCGATGACGTCGTCGCTCTCGCCGTGGTGGGCGCAGGGCAGCCCCATCACCATCAGGCGGCCGCAGGAGCAACGCTCCTCCGCGGGCGGTCGCGCGGTCGGTGTCTCGGGGCGCGTCACGACAGGACCCCGGCGATCGCCATCTCCCGCGACACCTCGAGAGCCCACTGCACCACCGCGTCGTCGACGTCGCTCTCCGCGTCCCGGAGCTTCGCCAGGGCCTCGACCGCCGTCTGCAGATCGCCCATCGCCATCGCGTCGGCCGCGTCCCGACAGGTCGCGCCGTAGAGCCGCCGGTAGCCGTAGGGGACGCCGTCCGCGTCGCGGGCGATGTCGTCCCAGGCGTAGAAGTCGCTCGCGGTGAACGCAGCCTTCCCGGCACAACGCAGGCCGCAGCGCGTCTTCAGCGTGCCCGCCAGGTCGAAGCGGACCATCGCCTCCATCGAGGGAGCCGACACCACGCGAGCGGACGCCGCAGCGCCGACCATCTCCCCGGCGCCCATCACCGATCACCCCGGCGGTCGTCGCACCAGGCGAGGTGCCCGAGGTCCTCGCAGACCGGGACCGCTCGCGCGGCCTGCATCTCCCACATGAGCAGCACCGACGGCCACTCGTCGTCGGAGTCCGTCGCGTACCAGCTGTCCCACCGCCTCGTTCGCTCCATCGTTGTCTCCCGCGCCGTCGGGCGCTGACCTCACAGGTGTAGTCGGTTCATAACCGACTCACAGTTGTAGTCAAGAGACGCGAACGAATTTTGTAGTCAGCCCTCCCGGCGAGCGATCACTCGGTCGCGATCACGGCGACGAGAGGGTTCGGGGAATCCGTGAGGCGCACGATGCGCAGGCCCGGAGGCAGGACGGCGCCGTCGAGGGCGCGCGCGACGTGGTCGCGGAGCACGGGCGTCGGCGGGAGGTGCGCGGGGCCCGCCCGCGGCACGAAGAGCCCCCCGATCACCGCCACGGGCCAGTCGAAGACCTCGCCGACCCGGAGCGCCACGGTGAGCTGGGAGCAGGTGAAGAGCGCCGCGAGCAGCTCGATGTCGGGGCCGTGCTCCCGCACCGCTGCGAGGAACGCCCGTCGCGGGGTCACCAGCGCCGCGGCGAGGCGGTTGGCCAGGCGCTCCGCGCGACCTTCGTCGGGCACCGTGCGCGCGCAGACGAACTCCGCGAGCTCGTGGGCGACGAGCCAGTTGTGCGCGACGCGGCTGCGCTTCCTGGCGACCCGGATCCGGGCCCTGGTCCGGGCGTCGTCGACGAACTCCAGCGACGCCGCCTCCCCGAGGCCCGAGACGAACTCCACGCTGACGATGCCGGGGTAGTTGCGGGCCAGCTCGACCGAATGGGCAGCCTCGTTCGGGTCCATGCCCGCCGCGGCATAGACCGCCTCGGCCGTTCCTTCGATTTCCTGCTGCTCGAACGACACCTTGCGAGGTTACGACCGGCAGCTCGACCTTACCGGACGCTCGGACAGGCTATGTCCGCCGAGAGCTTGCGTCGCGCGCGCCGGCTGGAACTCCAGCCGCACGATCAGCTCTCGCTCTTGCGCCGCCCCTTGATGGCCGCGACCTTCCGCTGGCTCTCGGCCGCAGCCAGCGCGGGCGCCGCGGCGGCTTCCTCGCGGCCGCGCTGCTCCTCCATCGCGAAGGCCTCGGGGTCTTCGAGGCGCCGCCGCTCCTCCTCCTCGAGCGCGCGGATCTGGAGCACCCACCACTCCACGCTCTTCGTCTCCGCGCCGGCGAAGACCCTGCGCAGCGAGCGGGTGACCGCGCTCCGGTGCGCCACGCCCAGGAGCTCGATCGCCTTCAACAGGTTCGGGTAACGAACGTCCCGGTCGATCACCAGGTCGTTCGGGACGAAGTCGCTCCCGGTGATCAGCCAGTCGGCGGAGACGCCCAGCGCGTGAGCGATCCTCGCGAGGGTCGAGCCGCCCGTCCGCGCTCCGCCGCGGTCGAGGATCAGGCCGATGTGCGTGTCGGACTTGAGCTGGGCGATGCGAGCCAGCTCGCGCTCGCTCATCCCCAGCTCCTTCATCTTCGCCTCGAGACGCTTCGCAACGTCGTCGCTCACGAGCCTTGGCGTACCGCAGGTGACTACGGGTGTCATCGTCTTGACCCTCCCCTGTCTTGACTACAACTGTGAGTCTGGCTACAGGTGTGAGTCATGAGCACCCCGCAGAGCCTTCAGGCTCGTCTCGAAGACCTCATGCTGCGCTCCGGGCGCAGCGCGCGGGCGATCAGCCGGTGCTGCCGCCTGAAGTCGCCCACCCATTTCGGCCTGCTGATGAAGGGCGAGCGCCCCAACCCCAGCGCGGAGACGCTGGACGCCATCGCGTCGACGTTTCGAACCACGGTCGCCTACCTGCTGCGCGGCGAGGGCAAGGCCCCCTCGGACCGACAGATCAAGCTGGCCATCGCCGAGGCTGAGCGCGCGCTCGAAGCCTCGAAGGCGGCGGCGTAGATGCGCCCCCTTCGTCGCATCGGGGCGTTCGCGCGCCGCCACGTCTACGCGATCGCCCTCGGCGCCGTCGTTGTGGGCGCCTTGCTCGCGCTTCACACCGCGGCCGCGGTCGCGGGCGGGATCATCGCCGGGGTCGGGATGTTCGTCGCGGGCGTCACCGACCCGATGAGTGGCCCTGGCGCGGAGGGCTGAGCGATGCGTGCGGACTTCGACAGCGTTCATGCGCTGACCTTCGGACAGCCCGCCCCCCGCGCACAGGTGCCACGGTGACGACGCTGGCACCTGCGCGGATGATCTGGAGGCCCCGGGTCGCGGGCGTGCTCGACCGCTGCGTGCGCGAGGCCGTGGTGCGCGGGAACAAGGCCGCCACGCTGCGGAAGCTGGCCAAGAGCCTGAAGCTCTCGCACACGTCGCTGGAGCGCATGGCGGACCCGCGGAGCGGCCGCGGCGTGATGGTCGACCTGGTGATGGCCCTCCCCCGGGACCTCGCCGTCGACGTGCTGGTGGCGCTGCTCGCCCAGCTCGACGACGACTCGCAGGTCTCGACGCGCGACACGCTCGACGCCATCGCGATCGACCTCGGGGTGGCCATCCAGCGCCTGAAGTCTGACCTTGCCGATGGCCGGGAGGACGAGCACGCGGACCACGCGGCCGCGATGCGCCGCATCGTGTCCCTCGCGCTACGCGGCGCCGCCGCCTGTATGCGCCGGGCAGGGGGTGCGACGTGACGTTCCGGCGGCATCGGTACCCGGCCAACTGGCGCACGATCGTCGCGGGCATCCTCCAGCGCGCGGGCGAGCTGTGCGAGTGCACCGGGCAGTGCGGCGCGCCCCACGACGGTGGCCGCTGCAACGCACCCCAGCACGCGATGATTGTGCGCGAAGAGACGCGCCGCTGGCGCTGGACCGAGCACCACTGCAACGGCGTCTGCATGGGCGAGGGCTGCGCCGCGAAGCGGGTGGTGCTCACCGTCGCGCACGTCGACCACGACGAGCAGCACAACGCGCCCGAGAACTTGGTGGCGGCCTGCCAACGTTGTCACCTCCAGCTCGATCGCGCGGACAATCTCGCGCGTCGTCGCGAGCGCGTTGCCGCTGAGGCCGGCCAGTTCCCGTTGCCCGCTCTGGCCGTCATGCCCGAGCACCGCAAGACCAGGAGCGGCTCATGAGCGCCACCGCGAGCAGGGGGCCGCGCGGCTGGAACCTCCGCGGGCCGCACAAGGTCGTGGTCCGGGGCCAGGACAATGCGCAGTGGAAGGGCGACGCCGCGCGCGTCGAGACGAAGCGGAACCGCGCCCAGCGCATGTACCCCCTCGGCCCGTGCGAGCGGTGCGGGGAGCCGGGCTGCGACCGTCATCACCGCGACGGCGACACGGGGAACAACGCCCCCGACAACGTCGCGATCCTCTGCCGTCGCTGCCACATGGAGGAGGATGGGCGGCTCGCGGCCTTCCTCGCCACCAGCGCGTCGCTGCGCGGACCACAGCCTGCGAAGAACTGCTCCAACTGCGACCGAGCGCTGAAGCCCCTCCGCCAGGGCCGCTGCCACGCGTGCAACGAATACCTGCGCCGCAGGGGCATCGAGCGCCCCTACCTCAGCGACGGCCGCGTCGAGAAGGCAGGCTCCCGATGAGCGCCGACGTGGAGCTGCTCCGAGGCCTCCTGCATCGCTCGGTCGACCTTCTCTGCGACCGGCTCCAGGCCGCGGGCCGCCCTCGCACCGTCGCGCCAGTGGTGCACCAGGTCAACGACCTCGACCAGCAGCTCGCGGCCAACGAGCTCGCGAAGGCCGGGTGGCTGCCGAAGCGCGCCGGGGGCGGGAAGCGATGAGCCGCCCGCAGATCACCGAGCTGCACGTGAAGATCGCGCGGCGCCTCGTCGCCACGTTCCGGCCACGGCTGGACGTGTACGCGCGCCGCCTGGACTTCGACGACGACGCCGCGCGGCTCAACGACTGGCAGAAGCGCAAGGGCATCCAGGGGAGGCTCTGGCGGGTCGGTGACTGGACCCCGGTGGGAGGCCGCGGGAACCGAACGCCCGTCACCATCGCGGCGATCGCGGGGCACGTCGCAGGCCGCGAGACCCTCGGCTTCTACCCGCTGCACCCGAGCGGCGTGTGCCACTCGGTGAGCGTCGACTTCGACAACCACCGCGGCGCGAAGGTCACCGAGCGCGACCCGCGCGAGGACTTCGACGCCGTCGTGGGGATCTTCATGCGCCGCGGCGTGCGCTTCCTCGCGAACCACTCCCGCGGCGGCAAGGGCTACTGGATCCACCTGCTCCCTCCCGAGGGAACGTCGGCCCGCGTCGCCCGCGCGGTGATGCAGGCGCTGCTCGACGAGGCGGGCGTGAAGCACATCGACGCCGGCGGCACCGTCGACTCGCTCTTCCCCAAGCAGGACAAGCTGCACGTCCCCCAGGGCGGCGACGTGACGACGGCCCCCGGCAACCTCTTCTGCCTGCCCGCCTCCGCGCGCTGGCTCTCGGCAGAACACCCCGGCTCGCACTTCGTCGGGACCGACCCGCGCTCGCTCGATGACCAGGCCCACTACCTGGAGGAGTATCTGTGACACTCGAAGTACCCGAGACCGAGGCCCCGCAGGAGAGCCCCCACCGCATCGGGGCCGCGCAGTGGGAGGGCCTGGTGCGTGAGCTCGGCGCCGACGCTGCGGCGAAGCCCAGGGGCCGGGCCCGGGCGCGCGCCCCGAAGCCCGCGGGCAGGACGTCCACGGGCGAGGAGCCCGTACGGTTGAAGGGGGACCGCTCGGCCTGGGAGATCGCGCTCGAGCTGGCCGGGCGCCTCGGCCCCTCGCTCGGCGACGGGAAGTTCGCGGTGCTGTGCATCAACGACGCGGAGCACTCGGCGCCGCCTCCGGACGTGACGGCCGAGCGGGCCTCCGGGTCGTGCGTGCTGCTGCCCCCGGCGCAGGACAGCATGTTCGGGCTGCCGAAGTGCTCGCACTCCCACTGCCACAACCTGACGCTGCGCCGATGGATCGACGCCGTCGGCCCCGAGGTCTGGGAGGAGGCCGTCGTCCAGGCCCGCGGGTGGCGGCGCGCGCGCGACTTCCTCCTGAGCGACCGCGGCATCACCGGCTGGAAGCGCGTGCCGTTCACGCTGCGCGACGGCGCCGACTCCCTCGACGGCCCGCAGATGGTGGTGCCCGACGATGAGGCGGAGCTGTGCGACTTCCCGGTGCGCATCGTCTCCGACGTGGAGGAGCATGACGTGACGAGCTCGCGCCGCTGGTACGAGCTGGAGGCCACCGTCTCGGGGCGCACGCGTCGCTTCCGGGTCGCGGCGAGCGAGTTCAACAGCCTCGGGTGGGTCGCGACGAACCTCGGGCCCGAGGCGGTGATCAGCCCAGGCCGCGACACCGCGCAGCACCTCCGCGCGGCCATCCAGTACCTCTCGAAGCCCGTGCCCCGGCGCGACGTCTACGCCCTCATCGGCTGGCGCTCGATCCGAGGCCTCCCGGTCTACGTCCACGCGGGCGGAGCGGTCGGCGAGGGCGGGGCGATCGCCGGGGTGTCCGTCGCCCTCGCCGGCGACGTGCTCCCGCGCTTCCTGCTCCCGGCTCCTCCGGAGGGCGCCGCCTTGTCCGCCGCGGTGCGCGCCTCCTTCGAGCTCTTCAGCGTCGGCCCGGCCGAGATCTGCATCCCGCTCTTCGCGGCGGTGTGGCGTGCGCCGCTCGGGCCGTCGCCGCTCACGCTCTACCTCAGCGCACCCCCCACCACCGGCAAGTCGATGCTGGCCGCGCTCGCCCAGCAGCACTTCGGCGCCGGCCTGCACGAGGGGGCGTTACCTGCCTCGGTAAAGCACTCGACGGCGGCGAGCGTGAACCAGCTCCGCTCCGTCGTCGGCGACGCGGTGTTCGTGCTCGACGACTTCCTCGTCTCGGGCAACGTGGTCGAAGACTTGAAGCTGAACGAGAAGGTCGACAGCGTCGTGCGCGCCCAATACGGCGGCACCGGAGCGCAGCGGCTCTCGCGCGACGGGTCGCTCTCCAACGCCTCGACCCCGCCGCGCTCCACGCTGGTGATCACCGGCGAGACGCTCCCCCGCGGGCACTCGCTCCGGTCGCGCATGCTGGTGCTCGAGCTCCCGGGCCCGATCGAGCGCGACCTCGGACCGCACAAGCGCGCGGCGGCCGACGGGCTCTACGCGGGCGCGATGGCGGGGTACGTGCGCTGGCTCGCCCCGCGCCTCGAGGCCGTGCGCCTGGAGCTGCGCGAGACGGTGCTGGCCACCAGCGAGAAGCTCTCCGGGGAGCGGGACCACCGCACGGCGCTCCTGCTCGCGGAGGTCGCGGTGGGGGTGAAGTACTTCCTCGCGTTCGCGGTGGAGCTGGGCGCGGTGGCGGCCGACGAGGGTGAGCAGCTCCGCAAGCTGACCTGGACCACGCTCCAGGCCATGGCGCGCGCGCAGATGACCCACCACGTGGCGCAGGACCCGGCGCTCCGGTTCTGCTCGCTGCTCGCCGCGGCGCTCCAGGCAGGGCGCTGCCACGTTGCGCTCGGCGACGGCAAGGCACCGACGGACGCCGCGCAGTGGGGCTGGCGCACTCGCTCCCGCGCGGAGTCGAGCGAGGAACCCCCGCCGCCCGAGTCCGACCCGATCGTCGACGACTTCATGAACTCCCTCCCCCCGGGCCCCCCGCCCGAGAGCGCCAGGTCGGAGCACATCCCGGTCTACCAGCCGTCGGGCCCGTGCGTCGGGGTGACCGACCCGCGCAGCGCGTTCGTGTGGATCCGGGCGGAGGTCGCGCACCAGGTCTGCCGCGAGCTCGCCGCCGGGACGGGCGATCCCCTCCCCATCACCCTCGAAGACCTCGGGCGGCGCCTCCACGAGAAGGGGCTCCTCGCCGCCGATGAGCTCAAGTCCCGCCGCACCTTCACCGTACGCAAGAAGATCGGCGCCCGCGTCCAGGGAGGCTACCTCTGCATGGCCGTCGCCACCCTCGGAGCCCCCGAGGACGACGCCGTTGTCAGCGGTGTCAGCACCGGTGTCAGCGGCCATGACAACGGATAGCCAAACGATATCAACAGGTTAGATACCAATTGTCAGCAGTGTCAGCAAAACCACCCCCACAGGCACACATGACAGCGACAGACGCGACGTCCCCCTCCCCCGACCCCCCTTCCCCGCTCGCGACGTCCCAGCGCCGGGCCCGCGGGGCGGGCTCCATCGAGCAGCGCCCCAACGGTCGCTACCGGGTGCAGCTCCGCGACCCGACCCGCCCGGGCAAGCGGATGCCCTCCAAGCACTTCGACTCCTACGAGGAGGCGGACCGCTACCGCCGGGGCCTGCTCGGTGTGCTCGCGTCGATGAGCGCCGACGGCACCCTCCCGGAGCCCGACAGCCTCCAGCGGTTCGCGGAGCGCTGGCTCGACGAACAGGAGAAGCTCGGGGACCTGCGCGGCATGGACACCTTCCGGTCGCAGTGGGACTGCCACCTCTCGGGCACCCGGCTCGCGACGATGACCCTCGCGGCCATCACCGAGGCGGACGTCCGAGCCTGGCTGAGCGGGATGCTCACCAAGCCCGCGCTGGTAGCCACGTCGGGCACCGAGAAGCGGCACGCGGCGGCCGGGCGGAAGCTCAGCCGCGACACCGTCTCGAAGGTGCTCTCCGAGCTGCGGCAGATCCTCGAGGCCGCCCGCGAGCTAGGGCTCTGCCACGCCAACGCTGCCCGCGGCGTCCACGTGAAGGGGCGGCGCCTGCGCGGGAACGAGGTCGGGACCTTCCTGCAGCTCGGGGAGATCGCGCGCCTCGAGGCCTGCGCCGAGATCCCGGAGCCCAACCGCCTCGTGTACCTGGTCGCGGTCTACACGGGCCTGCGCCAGGGCGAACTCTGGGGCCTCCACTGGCGCGACGTGCACCTCGACGGCGAGCGCCCCCAGGTCGCGGTGCGCTTCAGCCACAAGGGCCCGCCGAAGAACGGCAAGGTGCGGCACGTCCCGCTCATCGGCCCCGCGCGCGAGCTGCTCCGCCGGTGGAAGCAGATCGCGCCGACCTCGAAGGAGGGCCTGGTGTTCCCCACCTCCCGCGGCAGCCGGCGCGGGCGCAGCGACGACGCCCGGTGGGCCGACTACTTCGTGGTGAAGGTGCGCAAGGCCGACGACGGCACCCGAGTCCGGGAGAACATCCGCCAGGACGGCTACTCGAAGCGCCTCGACCTCGGGCGCCCGGTCCGGTTCCACGACCTGCGCCACACCTGCGCGTCGCACCTGATCATGGGCACCTGGGGCATCCAGTGGTCCCTCTCGGAGATCGCGGCCTTCCTCGGCCACAGCGACACCGAGGTGACCGAGCGCTACGCGCACCTGAGCCCGGACCACCTTCACGACAAAGCCGCCAAGACCGGGGGGTCTGGCGGCTCTGGCGGTGTGGGGGGTTCAGGGGTTGCGGGGGGGCGTGGGGACAAACTCTCTGTCCCCACGGAGGCCCTCAATCGCTCTGAAACTGCTTGCGCGCCCGGGAAGGGTCGAACTTCCAACCCCCAGATCCGTAGTCTGGTGCTCTATCCATTGAGCTACGGGCGCTTGCTTGCGAAGGGAGCGCCCTTTTATCAGCTCCTCGAATGGTGTCCAACAAAATCGTACGAGCCCTCAGCCGAGGACCCCAGAGAGCGATCGAGCGAGCCCCTCCACGGCGCGCCGCTGCCCGCCGAGGAGCGCGTCCACGTCGCCCATGAACACCTGCGCCTCCGCGTAGCGCGCGTCGCCGTAGCGCTCCCCCGCCATGCGCTCCCTCAGCGCGAACACCCGCTGCCCCACGGCCGTCACCGAGGCCACCGCGGCCAGCAGCTCGTCGCGCTGCGCGAGGCTCACCACCCCGGAGGACTGCGACAGCGACGAGCGCACCTCCTCCGCCGGCCCCACGAAGACGCCCGTCATCAGCGCCGACGCCAGCTTCGTCACCGGCCTCGCCAGGTCGAGGCGCTCCGCGTCGTCGACCGCGTCGAGGTAGGCGTCGAGCTTCCTCCCCAGCGCCGCCCAGCGCTCGATGCGCGCCGCCAGGGAGCCGGTCATCCGCTCGGCCCAGAGCGTGCGCGCGGCGGAGGTCCAGGCCCCCGCCAGGCGATCCTCGATGCACTCAAGCACCCTCGCGGTGGACGGCGAGGTCAGCCGCACGTAGGCGTCGCGCAGCTCCCTCCGGGTGCGCTGCCCCACCGGCGCGAAGAGCAGCGCCACCGGGGACTGGGACACCAGCCGGAGACGCAGCCCCGTGAAGTCCTCGTCGCAGAGCCGGAAGCTGCCAAGCGACTGCTGCGCCAGGTGGAAGAAGACCCAGTCGCCCACCTCCGTCGACTGATCGGGGACCACCCTCCTCACGGCCCTGCGAGCCCCCCGGCTCACGTCCGTCCGGCTCTGCCCCACCAGCGCCGGGAGCTGCGCCGCCCCTTCGATCCAGAGCGTGCGGCTCGCCGCCGTGTAGCGAGGGACGAAGCCCCTCCCCGCCACAGGGTCCCACGCCCTCGCCCTCACCCGGCGTCCGCCCCGCAGCAGCGCCCGCTCACGCCACCCGCCGCCCTCCACCAGGAAGCGCATCACGCTCGTCGCGATGCGCCGGGCACCCGCCGCCGCGAGGTCGTCCCGCAGCGGGGAGAGCGCCACCGGCACCGTCACCGCGTCGCCGCGGCCGCGCCCCAGCAGGGCGTCGAGCACCTGGAGGGCCTCGCCCTCCTGCACCGTGAATACACGCCTCGGTAAGGTCTGCAGCGTCGCCGTCACCGCGGCAGCGTACGCCGGGGCTCCACCCTCGCGCACGACATCGCGAAGCGACGCCTGCCCTGCCACGCCACCCCCGAGAGCCGACCGGCGCCGTCGGAGGCGAGCGAGAAGCTGCGCACCGGGTCGACGCCCCCGCGGTGCTCGAAGGTCGACTCGTCCCGCGACTCACCCCCGGCGATCGAGCGCACGCAGAGCCCGCGCGCGGTCACGTCGAGGATCTCCTCGACCTGCCACTCGCCCACCACCGGCGCCCAGCCCGCGCCGCGGAGGTCGGAGTTGCGGTCGATGCGCCGGAGCACCCCTCGAGAGGCCACGCCGCGGGGGCACGGCGCCAGGGTGCCGTCGTCCTCCACGGTCTCCTCCGCGGCGGTCTCACCCGACAGCGGGAGGAAGCGCCAGCGCCGCGGCGAGGTGGGAAGCCAGAGGCCGTCGCGGCCGTCGAGCGAGCCCGGCTGGATGAACTCCGGCGGCGCGTCGCTCACCACCGTGCGCCTCGCCACGACCTGCCCGCCCGCCACGTCGTACACCACCGCCTGCGCCACCGTCGCCCCGTGGGAGACGCCGCGGGAGAGGGCCAGGAAGGCGCCGCCCTCGGTGAGCAGCATGTCCCGGCGGTAGGGGAGCGCGAAGTGCTCCAGGGGGAAGGGCTGAAGCCCCGGCGCGGTGGCCAGGAAGGTCTCGCAGCGCACCCCGGCGCAGCGGTCGATGAGCGCGAGGGGCGTCGTCGCTCCCACCGGCGCGTAGCCCGAGAAGGTCACCCGCTCCGCGGTCGGAGGGAGCGTCCCGCGGGTCACCTGGGAGAGGGACTCGCCGTTCCAGCGGACGGTGACTCCGTCGCTCTCGGGCTGCCAGTGAAGCGCGTAGCCCGACACCGCGATGCCGTTGTCGAGCTCCGGCCCCACGCCAAGCGTCTCGCCCGACTCGCACTCGAAGCCGGCCCGCTCCTCGGGCCGTTGAAGCGGCCCCACCCAGGGCCTCGGCGCCGCCGGCGCGGCGTCCGGGCGCGTGACGAACCACGGCGACCCGCTCACCCCCGCGGTCCACTCCAGCACGCCCGCGAGGCGGCACACCGGGCCCGCGCAGTAGCTGAGCGCCTCCGGGTCGAGCGAGAGCGCCGAGGGGTCACCTCGCACCGGCCCGGGCATCCTCGCGAAGCCCGCGTCGGGGCGGTACTGCCAGAGCGCCTCGGCCCCGCGGCCCAGCGCGTAGGCCACCGCCCCAGCGCCGTGAATCCCGCGCCGCGCCCCGGCCGGGGCCTCGTGCGAGCTCCAGCGCACCGCGTCCGAGGGCCCGACCGCGCCGCGGTGCAGCACCAGACGCCCGTCGGCCGAGTGGCCCCACACCGCCAGCGCGCCGCCCGCCCAGCGCAGCCCCCGCGCCTCCGCCGTGCCCACCGGCAGCGTCACCGCCGTCATGGCCTCGCCCCGGAGGATCACCGCCCTCGCGTGGGGCCCGGAGTCCCGGGTCTCCACCAGCAGCGCCGCGCCTCCGCGCATGTCCACCGGCTGCGCCGGGAAGGGGGCATGCACCGTGCGGCTGGCCCCGTCGGCGTGGTGGACGCAGAACGCCGCCGGGTCGCGCACCGGCTGCTGCGCGCAGGGGGCCGCCACCACCCAGGCCTCGGAGCGGTCGTCGAAGACGATGTCCCCCATGGGCTCGGCCCGCAGCTCGTCGCGAAGCACCGTCCATGAGCCCGCCGCCGTGGGCGCGAACACCGCCCCGGCCCAGCCCTCGTGGGTGCACACCAGGCGAAACGATCCGTGGGCGCCCGCGATCACGCAGCCCTGCCCCGGGGTCGCCATGCGCCGCAGCTCCCGGCGGCTGCGAGGGTCGATCACCCGCACGACGTCGCCCTCGACCAGCGCGAGGCTCCCGTCGGGGAGCGCCGCGACGCGCGAGGGGTCGGCCGGCAGCAGCAGCGGGGCGGAGGCGTCGGCCGTGGGGGCGAGCTCCCCCGCGCGCACGAAGGACTCCAGCGAGGGAGCGTCGTCCTGGGGAGAGAGGGCGCCGTTGTCGGAGATGGAATACCGACCACGGTAAGATTCGATCACCGCGGCGCCGCGAGCGAGGCCCACGACGGTGGCAAGGTCGCCGTCCGGGAGCGGCACCACGGTGAAGCGACGGCCTCCGTCGTCGGAGCGGTGGAGCACGCCCGGCGCGGTGACCGCGAGCGCCCGGAGGGGGGAGGTGAACACCACCGAGAGCACGCGCTCCAGGGGGAGGGCGCGGGGGGTGGATGCGTCGAGGACCCAGGCGCGGCCGGTGTGGTCGAGGTACGCGAGGGCGCCCTCGTGGAAGACGGCTCGCACGGCGCCGCGGGCGAGGCCCTCGCTGGCCGGGCGGGCGCTCTCGGGCGCCGCCGCGATCACCCTCAGGGGAGCGAGGAACTCCCTGGCAGCGTAGAGGGTTCCGTCTGCGGCGGCGAAGCGCCAGCCGTCGGGGACGCGGGCGGCGGAGACCAGGGGGCGGGCCGGGAAGGGCGGCGCCGAGGAGGCCGCGTCGGTGCGCCGGACGCCGTCGACCAGGTAGTGCCCGTCGATCACCCGGAGGGCCTCGGAGGCGGCGAGGCTGGCGCTCCAGCGGCCGGACGAGGCGACCGCCGGGGGGCGGTGATGGCGCGCCCTGCGCAGCCGGCACGACGGCCCGAGGACCGTGAGGGCGAGGAGGATGGCGACGCGGGAGGGTTGCACGGTGGTGGTCACGAGGGGTCTATCAGGGGGCGGGGATCGCGGAGAAGAGCGCGTCGACGGAGGTGCCGGCGGCGAAGCCCAGCGCGGGCTCGGCGAGGGCGTCGCCCGAGGCGTCGAGGGCGTAGGCCTCGAGCACCCGCCACGCGGACTCGTCGGTGACGTCGTCGACCAGCACGGCGAGCAGCCTGCGCCCGGCGGTGGGGCGCGCGCGGCCGGGGGCTCCCTCGAAGGGGTTCTGGATGCGCCCCACCACGCGCCCGGAGGTGTCGAGCTGGGTGATGGCCGTGTGCACGTCGAGGGTCACCCTCGCGCCCGCCGCCAGCGCCCTCGCCCCGGCGGGCTGCGCGGCCCGGAAGACCGTCGCCCCGTAGGCGCGCAGCGACACCTGCGCCTCGGAGGAGAGCGTCACCTCCCTAGGCCCCCCGTCGTCCGTCACCGACGCGACCGCGATGGAGCCGCGGTTGGCGAACACCTCCGCCGGGCTGCCTGCGAGGGTGACGGGCGCCTGCTGCACCCTCACCGGGTCGCTCCCGCAGCCCCAGGCCGCGAGCGCCGCGAGCGCCGCGAAGCAGCGGCCGTTCAATCCACCAGCCCCACGACGTTGCGGGCCTGCCGCGCCACGTCGATCGCCATCTTCACCTCCTCGAAGACCTCGCGGCCGTTGGTGAGCCCGGAGAGCATCACCTTGGGCGAGGTGTCGTCGTGCACCACCAGCCGGATGCTCGCCACGCCCAGCATCCGCTGCGTCAGCGACTGCTCGAACACCACGTCGCGCACCCGCCAGAGCTGGAGCGTGTTGATCTTCCGCGCCAGCACCCCCTCCTCGATGTCGATGGTGCGGGTGCTCACCCGGTACTTGGTCGAGCGGCGCCGCAGCTCCACGGTGACGAAGAGCGCCAGCGAGGCCACTAGCAGCGCCGCGCCCGCGGTCACCCAGATCGCCGTCGCGACGACGAATACAAGGGCCAGTAAGATCGACCCCACGATCGCCAGCGCCGCGAGCAGCGCGCTCAGCCCGTAGAGGCCGTACCAGGCCTTCCAGGAAGGGGTTCCGGTGTAGATGGGGCGCGCGTCGGCGAGGGCGCCGGGGGCGGGCGAAGCGCCAGGCGGGAAGGACGGCTCGTTGAGCATCGACCCGCAGTGCCGACACTTGATGGCCGCATCCTGGATCTCCTCGGCACAGAAGGGACACCGCTTCATAGGAGCGGGACTCTACACCCCTCGGGACCAGCGCTTCATCATCCAGCATGACCACACAATGGTCCTATCCGCTGGCCAGCAATCACAGACAGCGAAAGAGGCGCGTTCGCCGCGGAAGCATCGAGCGCGAACCCTCAGGGCGATGGAGCAGTGACCCGCTGGCGCGGCGGCGCGAGAGGGCGACGCGCGTCGGCAAGTTGCTGACAGTCAGCGTGGGGAGGACGAGAGGGGCGATCAGGGGGCGGGAGGCGCGACGGGGCGGCGCACGATGAGCACCGAGCGGTCGCAGTGGTTGACCACGCGGGTGGCGGTGGTGCCGAGCATGCCGTCGAGGAAGCGGTGGTTGTGCGCGCCCATCACCACGAGCAGCACGTCTTCGGCCTTGGCGACGTCGCAGATGACCTGCCACGCGGCGCCGAACTCCACCCTCACGCTCGCCCGGATGCCCGTCGGGAGCTCGGCGACGTACTTCGCCAGCTCGGCGCGGGCGCCCTTCTCCAGGAGCCCGGCGACGTTGTCGGGCGCCATCGCGTAGGCCTCCATCGGCAGCTCGGTGGGTATCCCGATGGCGCGGAGCAGCACGAGCTCGGCGTCGTGCTGGCGGGCGAAGTCGAGGGCGACCGCGAGCACCTGCGGGGCCGCGGGGGTCGAGTCGATGGGAACCAGGATCCTGCTCATGACCGAACGTCTCCACTGGGCGCGGGGATCGCGCCGTCGGCCGCAGTGTGGTCGTTGCGGCGCCCGAGCGGTAGAGCCTTCGGGCGCGTTCAGCGAGCGTCGGAGCGCAGGGCCCGGTCGAGGCGCAGGCGGCCTTCGAGGAGGCCGAGGTAGAGCGCGAGGCCGACGAGCGCGGTGACGGGCCAGAGCATCGCCCGGTTGACGAAGGCGGCGCCCTCGATGTGCTGGGCGCGGGTGACCAGCAGGCCGCCGACGGCGACGAGCGCGCACACCGAGGGGGCGAGCGCGCGGGCGCTGCGCAGCGAGGCCATGGAGAGGGCGACGGCGGTGCCGACGAGGACGGCGCCCGGGGAGAGCGAGGTGGAGAGCGCGGCCCACATGGCGACGAGGCCCGCGGCGCCGGCGAACACCGGAGCGAAGGAGGGCGGCGCGGAGGAGGATAGCCCCCGGCGGAGCTCGGTGTCGGCGTCGCGGTAGGGGGAAGGCGAGGCGACGACGAGGTGGAGCGACCCGGCCTGGCGCGCCTGGGCGTAGGCCGAGACGCGGGCGGCGACGGAGCGGGTCCATTGGAGGGCGGCGATGGAGAGGGCGAGCACCGGGGCGAAGGCGAGGAAGACCAGGGGCATGCCGACGTCGGAGTTCCACTGGGGGGGCGTGTGCGGCGGGCCTCGTAGCCAGTCGGACATGCCGAGCATCCACACCAGGGTCAGGTGCATGCCGACGGCGCGCACGCACCACGCCATGAACCAGCCGTCCTCCCGGTCGCCGACCTCGCGCACGTAAAGGATGAGCGCCGCCGCCCAGATGGGCGCCCACGCCCCGAGCAGGCAGCTCACCTTCCACACCCAGAGCTGGTCTCCCAGGAACATCCGGGTCGAGAGCCAGAGCACCATCGCCGCCGCGATCGAACCGAAGAGTGCAACAGGGCGCATGGCCTCTCAGATTAGGCCAGACGCCTCGGTCGCCAAGGGCGCGACCGGGGCTTCGTCATCCCTCCGGAGGGGTTGAGCGTCAGGGCGCCAGCCAGGGCCTCGCGGGCGGAGGCTCGGCGAGCGCGCTGCCCGGGGCGGGCTCCTCGTACACGAGGGCCTGGGCGTCGGGGTCGATGGTCACCCGGGTCACGACGAAGCCAGGCCGGGCGGTGACCGTCGAGGGGCGCGAGCCGTCGATGCCGAGGTCTACGGGGATGTCGTGACGCTCCCCCGCGGCGCCCTCCACGCGCACCACGAACATCATCCCCCGGCCGCTGCCGTGGGGGTTGACGGTGACGGTGACGGCGCCGTCGGCGGCGGTGTTGCGCTCGACGCGCGCGGTCGGCCAGGTGGGCGCCCCCTCGCCGACCAGCCAGCCCCGGACGTAGGCCTCGAGGTCGGCCCCAGTGCGGCGCTCGAGGGCCTGGCGAACGTCCGCGAGGGAGAGCGCCCGGGGGCGGCCGAGGAGGTCTTGCAGCGCGCCCATCACGGCGTCGCGCGAGTAGCGCACCTCGAGCTGGCGGAAGAGCACCATGGGCCCTGGTCCATAGGCCGAGCCGTAGAAGTCGTTGATGGCCACCTCGCCCGACGGAACCGGGTGGTGGCGGAGCGACCGGGCGGAGTCCTTCCAGACGCGGGCGGTGAGGAGCCCCCTGGCCTCGGTGATCCTCGTCGACTCGTAGACGAAGGCCAGGTACTCGGCCATGGCCTCCTTCCAGACGAAGTCCTTCACCGAGGCGATGGTGCTCTGGTCGCCCGCCCACTGGTGGGCGATCTCGTGGAAGGTCGTGTGCTCGGCGTTGCCGCTGGCGAGGGTCTGCGCGAGGGCGATGTTGCCCGGGTGCTCGAAGCCCGCCCAGGTGGTGGGCGCTACCACGAGGCGCAGCGCGTCGCCGTAGGGGTAGGGGCCGAAGCGCTCGCTCATGAAGCCCAGCATCCCCCGGACGCGAGAGGGGTCGAGGGCCTCGGCGACGCCTGATCCTGGGAGGTCGTGGAGCGTGAGGGCGACCTTGCCCGCGCGGCCTAGCGAGCGCTCGACCCAGCGCTGTCCGGCCATCACCCCGAAGGTGCTGTAGGTCGGGCCTCCCGCGAAGGCGAAGTCGCACGAGGTGCGGGTGGCGGTGGCGGTGATGGTCCCAGGGCAGAGCACCCGGGTGCCCGAAGGGTGCGAGACGTCGAAGTGGTAGGTGGCGAAGACGCCGGGGTCGTTGTCGCAGGGGCCGAAGCGGTCGCACTGGGCGACCCAGGAGAGCAGGTAGGTGAAGGTTCCGCCCGCGAGGTCGCGGCGGGTGCTGAAGCCCACCTGCGTGCTGCGCAGCGTGCCCGTCGGGAGCGTCGCGCTGACCGAGAGGGTGACGGCGCTCCCGGCGGCCCACCCGTGGCCCGTCGGATCGCACGCGGCGAGGCGCCCTCCGGCGACCGCGACGTCCCGGGCGGGGGCTCCGTCGACGGTGACCTCCTCGGCCGCCTCGGGGCGGAAGGGCAGCGCGAGGCAGTCGCCCCCGGCGCTCAGGCGGACGCGGAGTCGTGCGGTGGCACGGCGGGACTCCAGGTCGAGGTCGTAGTCGTAGTGCTCGACGGAGAAGCGCGCGGGCCCGGTGATGGGGACATCGGCCGGGACGTCCGTCGGGGGCGCGTCGGTCGAGGCGTCGGCGGGGGGCGGGGCGGCAGGGTCGTCGCCGCCGCAGGCGAGCGGGGCGATGACGGCGAACAGCGCGAGGTGGATGCGGTGGCGCATGACGCGCGCGAGTGTCGCAGATCGAGGCGCCGCATGGGATCATCGCCGGCGATGAGCTTGCTTCGAGCCGTAGCGGGACTGATGGCCGCCAGCGCGCTGGCCCTGAGCTGCACGACCGAGCAGGCGAACTGCAACTGCCCGGAGGCGCCGCGGGGCTGCGTCTACACCGGGCGCGCCGACTGCCCCTGCGCGGCGATGGTGTGCTCGGACATCGGCCCGGTGATCGACCTGGGCAACGCCGTCGTGGACTCGGGCTCGGAGGCGGGCAGCGACGTGCCGGTGGACCAGGGCGCGATGGACGCCGGCAGCGACGTGCCGGTGGACCAGGGCGTCGCGGATGCGGGCATCGACGTGCCGGTGGACCGTGGCGCCGTGGATGCGGGCATCGACGCGGGGAGCGACGTGCCGGCGGACCAGGGCGTCGCGGATGCGGGCATCGACGCGGGGAGCGCGGACGTGCCGGGCGACCGCGGGGCGACCGACGGGGCGCGCGTCGACGTGCAGGGCGTGGACGCTGCTCGCAACGACGCGGGGCTGCTGATGTGCGCGGTGGCCCCGGGCGACCGGAGCTGCTCCAACGACGGCCAGTGCGCCCTCGGGATCTATCCCCAGAACTGCGTGGGAGAGCAGCGGGCGGTCGCGTACAACGCGCGGGCGATGGTGGAGTTCACGGCCCTGAGAGCGTGCTGGACCCTGCTGGTCGCGGAGATGGTCCGCTGCCCCGATCGCCTCAGCCGCGGCATCGAGGTCGAGCAGACGGGGATGTTCGTGAGCGATCCGACGCGCATCGAGGCGTCATGCCGCAGCGGCCAGTGCGTGGCGAGATCCCACTAGTCCCTTTTCACAGGGGACTTGAAGGGCTGAGAGAGACCTTTGATGAGCGAAGACCACGGATCGTTGGACGTGCTGGTGATCGGCGCCGGCCCCTCGGGCTGCGCCGCGGGCGTGGGCCTGGCGAGGGCGGGGCTGCGGGTGCGGGTGATCGACCGGGCGACCTTCCCCCGCCCGAAGGTGTGCGGCGACGCGCTCTCCAACCGGGCCATCGCCATCATCGGCTCGCTCGGGGCGGGCGAGGCGCTGGCCGCCGCTCCGCACGCGGACGTCCTCGGGGCCCTGGCGCTGCTGCCCGACGGGGGCTGCATCCCTCGCGACTACGGCGGCGCCCGAGGGATGATCGTGGGTCGGCTCGACCTCGACGCGCTGCTGGTGCGAGCGCTCTCGGCGTCCGGAGCCCGGGTGGACCAGGGGCTCTCCGCGGACGAGCTGGTGGTCGAGGGCGGCGCGGTGGTGGGCGCCCGCATCGGGTCGGAGGTGGTGAGGGCGAGGGCGGTGCTTGCCGCGGACGGGCCGGGCTCGGTGGCCACCAGGGCGCTCGGCCTCGACCGCCCCAGGGGGCGGGGCCTCGCGATCTCCGCGACGGCCTACTTCGAGGGCGTGACCGGGGCGCTGCGTGAGGGTTGGAGCGAGCACTGGTTCGACCCGTCGCTCCCCTACGGCTACGGCTGGATCTTCCCCGCCGTGGAGGGCGTCGCCAACGTGGGCGTGTACCTCCGCCGCGACGGCTACGACGGGCGAGGTGCCTCGCTCGGGGCGCTCTTCGAGGCCTTCCTGGCGCAGCACCCCGACCGCTTCTCCGGGGCCCGCCGGGTGGGGGCGGTGCGCACCTGGCAGCTCCCCTTGAGCGACCTCTCCGTGCGCCCTGGGATGCCCGGGCTGCTGACCCTCGGGGACGCTGGCCGACACGTCGATCCGCTCACCGGCGAGGGGATCTGGCAGGCGCTGCGCACCGGCGAGATCGCCGCGGAGGTTTGCGCCGAGGCGATGCGCTCTGGGGCGCTCGACGAAGCCGCGGTGCGGCGCTACCGCTGGCGCGTGGCGAGGGAGGTCGACGGCCCGGCGACGCTCCGGGGGCGCATCCAGGACGGGATGCAGGCGCTGGTGGCGAGCGGGCTCTACCGACGGCGCGAGCTTCAGGCGCTGCTCAAGTGGGGCTATGGGAGCGGCGCGCTGGAGGTCTCGAAGTCCGTCGCTGGCTGAGCGGCGGGCTCAGCCCCGGGTCATCTCCAGCATCGTCGGCCGGAAGCCGTACTTCGCGAAGAGCCGCTGCGCCCGCTCGTTGGACACCATGGTGTGGAGCACCGCCCTCGCGTCGCCGCGGGCCTCGACCTCGGCCACGAAGGCCGCCATCAGCGACTCTCCCACCCTGGCGCCGCGCGAGGCAGGGTCGACGAAGATGTCGTGAAGGGCGATGTGCTCGTCGAGGAGCATGTTCCAGTCGCGGCCCTCGGAGCGCGCGTAGGTGTAGCCGAGCACCCGGCCGTCGCCGCCCTCCGCGACCCGTATCATCGCCGCGGCGTTGCCCAGCTCCTGGCGGAACCACCGCCGGTACCCCTCCTCCACCCCCTTGGAGAGCATGAAGCGCCTCGAGTCGGCCTCGTGGTGGAAGCGCACCAGGGCGCCCGCCATCTGTCCGAGCGCCTCGAGGTCGGCCTCTGTGGCGGGGCGCACCGTGACCGTGATCGTCTTGTCCATGGCTGCGGAGACCACCATAGGGCCGCTCTGGTAGCTTCCGCCACGATGATGACCGTCGACGACCTGTGCCGCGCCATGGACGCGATCGCCCCGACCCGGCTCGCCGAGGACTGGGACAACGTGGGGCTGCTCGTGGGCGACCGCGCCGCGCCCCTCGACCGGGTGCTTCTCGCCATCGACCTCACCCGCGCCGTTCTCGACGAGGCCCTCTCCCTCGGCTGCACGGCGGTGGTCGCCTACCACCCGGTGATCTTCGGCGGCCTGAAGCGGGTGCTCTCGGGCTCCATGGCCTACGAGCTCATCCGCCACGGCGTCGCGGTGTACAGCCCCCACACCGCCCTCGACGTCGCCGACGGCGGCACCAACGACGTGCTCGCAGACGCCGTGGAGATGACCGCGAGGGCTCCGCTGAGGGTGACCGTCGCGGCCGAGGGCCTCGGGCTCGGGCGCGTCGGCCCGGTGAGCCCCATCGAGCGGGCCACGCTGCTGGCGAAGGTGCGCTCGGCGCTGGCGGTCGACCACCTGCTGGTGGCCGGACCGATGGAGGGAGAGGTGACGAGGGTGGCCGTCGGGGCGGGGGCCTGCGGCGACCTGCTCAACGAGGTGATCGCCTCCGGGGCGGGGCTCTACGTCACCGGGGAGATGCGCCACCACGACGCGCTGAGGGCGGCCTCGGCGGGGGTGACGGTGGCCTGCGCGCTGCACTCCAACAGCGAGCGCAGGACCCTGGCGGTGCTCGCAGGGCGGCTGAGGGAGGCGCTCCCGGGGCTGGGCGTGCGGCTGTCGTCGGCCGACCGGGATCCATTTCGCGTCGCTGGCTGAAGCGCCACAAGCGTGGCGAAATGGCCGAGCGCCGTGGCGGGCTGTCACGATGTGCGCGCCGCGACGACCTGGCGTTCGGATCTTCGCACGGGAGATGCAACCGATCGGGAGCCGCGGCCGTCGCTGGTTGGCGACCGTCGACGCACTCGTAGAAAGCGAGGCCAGACCATGAGCAAGACCCAGCAGCCCACCTGGTGGACGAGCAAGGAGACCAACACCTGGCATCGGATGAGGGAGGCGCTGCGCCGCGACTGGGAGCAGACCAAGCACGACTTCAACCGCAAGGCGGGGCGTGACCTCAACCAGGACGTCGCGGACACCGTGAAGCAGGCGGTGGGCAGCGAGGCGATCCCTCCAGCGAACTTCCCCAACCCCCCGGACATCTGGAACGACGAGAGCGCGGTGCGCTTCGGCTACGGCGTGGGCATCTCGGAGACCTATCGCTCGTACACGGTCTGGGACAACGAGCTCGAGCTCAAGCTCCAGCGCGACTGGGAGAGCGCCAACCCCGGTCGCCCGTGGGGGGAGGTCCGAGACGCCAGCCGCTTCGGCTGGACGCGCTCGCAGGTCGGGCGCTCGTCGAAGTCCTGAGCCTCGCGGCACACCCCCTCGCGGCGGCACTTCCCGTGCACTCGCTTCGCCAATGCGCTGGAACCAGGATCATCGAAGCGGTGACGTCATCGACGCCCGCGGTCAGGGCTCCCCGGGCGGCCGAGGCGGACTGCGCCTCGGGCTCGGCGGGATCGTGATCGTCGGCATCCTGAGCGTCGTCTTCCGCACCAACCTCTTCACGCTCTTCGACGGGGGGGCGCTGCCGTCTCCAGGGACGAGCACGGCCCGATCCCCGCAGCGTGCGGCCAACCCGCAGGAGGACCAGCAGGTGCGCTTCGTCTCCTTCGTGCTCGACGACGTGCAGGACAACTGGACGCGCATCATGCCCGCGCTGGGGCGCCCCTACAGCCGAGCGCAGCTGGTGCTCTTCACCAACGCCATCGACACCGGCTGCGGGGGCGCCGACTCGACGATCGGTCCCTTCTACTGCCCCTCCGATCAGCGGGTGTACATCGACCTGGGGTTCTTCCGAGAGCTGCGCTCCCGCTTCGGCGCCCCGGGCGATTTCGCCCAGGCCTACGTGCTCGCCCACGAGGTCGGCCACCACGCGCAGCGCCTTCTCGGCATCGAGGAGCGCACCCGCCAGGCGCAGGCGCAGAACCCCTCCCAGGAGAACGATCTCTCGGTGCGCCTCGAGCTCCAGGCCGACTGCTTCGCGGGCGTCTGGGCGAAGTCCACGCAGCAGCGCAACCTGCTGGAGTCCGGCGACCTCGAGGAGGCCCTCGCGGCCACGGCCGCGGTCGGTGACGATCGCATCCAGCGCAGCGCGGGCCGCAGGGTGCGCCCGGAGACCTGGACCCACGGGTCAGCCCAGCAGCGGGAGAGCTGGTTTCGCCGCGGCTGGTCGTCGGGCGACCCGCGGCAGTGCGACACCTTCAACCAGTAGCGCCGCTCGGCCCTCCCCCGCCTCAGGGGCTGAGCGGATGGCCGGGAGCGATGCGAGCTGAGGCGGAGTGGGATCGAGGGGGGGGATGCGGGGAGAGCGATCAGTTGTGGCAGATGGCGTCACCGCCGTCGCCGAGCGGGCCGCAGGTCAGCCCGGTCTCGCAGCGGTTGCCCGCCCCGGTGGCGTCGCACGCGATGCCCCGGCCGAGCACCGGGACGCAGGTCGGGGTGTCGCCCGTGCTGCAGGCGAAGGGCGCGTCGCAGCGGGGCTCCGCGGCGCGGCACGGCGCGGCGCGGCGGGTGCCGGGGAGCGCGCACACCGAGGTCGCCGGCATGCCCTCGGGGGGCGCCGGATCGGTCACGCACGACGAGCCCTCCAGGCAGATGTTGGTGAAGAGCCGCGGGTCGCAGCTGGCGTTGTTGGCCACCGTCGGGACGCAGAGCGCCGTGCCGTCGGCGCCGCCGCCCTCGGAGCAGCGCAGGGCGCCCGAGCAGCGCGCCGTCGGGGGATCGGTCACCGGGCGGCAGGGGGTGCCCATCTCGCCGAAGGGCACCCGGCGCACCGTGAGCGTGAACGACCCGCTGGAGACCGTGTCCATCGCCGCGTTGCCGTCGACGACGATGAAGAGCACCTGCCCCTCGATGGCGTTGTTGACGTAGACCGTCGACTGCGGCGCGTGGTCGTAGCTGTCGTTGTTGCACGCGAGGTCGGCTCCTCCGTCGGCCTGCGAGCAGGCGGTGCGGACGTACACCGCGGTGTCATACGAGCTGCCCTCGGTGGTGATCATCAGCCCCTGGACGCCCGCCGGGACGCGGTACCTCAGCACGGCCTCCTCGGCGTCGCGCATCACGCAGCCCTCGTAGGGGTGCAGCGCATCGGCCCGCCCCGCGGTGGTGCCCCGGAAGACCAGGTCGGTGCCGGTCATCGTGCCCGCCGCGGCGAGGTCGATCGGGCTGTCACAGGTGCCCGCGCTGGGGTTGCTCCCCTGGTCGGTCAGGGGCGGCACGTCGGCCAGGACATCAGCCACCCCGGAGTCTGTGTTGGGGTTCGTTATGGGCGGGTCGTCCTTGCATCCCGCCGCGAACGCCGTTGCCACCATCACCAGGGCGAGACCGTTGACATTCTTCATGATCATTCTCCTCCTTCGAAGCCCCCTCTGATTCCCGAGAGCCCTCACGAGGCGCGACCGCGTCTGCGTCGACGCCGTCCGCCTGATCGCGGCCCTCATGGAATAAGTCTGGTCAGTTCACTTGTCGCTGGCGGGAAGCACGACACGACGAATCCGGTGGCTGGGTTCGTTGGTGCCCCGATTGCCGTCTGCGATGAAGAGCGTGCGGCCGTCGCCCGAGACGTCGAGCCCCTCGAGACCGAAGAACTGCGCCTGCATCGGCTCGCCGTCCGTGTATCCCCCGGTGCCGGCTCCGGCGACCGTGGTCACGTCGCCGTCAGGCGAGATGCGCCGCACCCGGTAGCCGTCGATCTCGGTCACGAACAGGTTGCCCGTCGCGTCGATGGCGAGCCCCTGCGGGCGATTGAACGACGCCGCCGCGCTCGTGCCGTTGACCGAGGCGATCTGCCCGCTGCCGGCGTAGGTGCTCACCCGGCCGTCGAAGGTGATCGCCCGGATGCGGTGGTTGTTCTGGTCGGCGACGAGCATCCGGTCGCCCACCACCACCACGTCGTAGGGGCGGTTGAAGCGTGCCTGGTCCCCGAGGCCCTCCGCGAAGCCCGGCTGGTCGCGCATGCCGGCCAGGTCGGTGACCGTCGCCGTCGCGGGGTTGTAGGCGCGGATCACGTGGTGCTCGTTGTCGACCATCGCCACGCGGCCGTCGGGCAGCACCACCAGGCCGCGAGGACGGCCGAGGTTGCGAGCCAGCGGCGTCGCCCGGCCGGTGTCGCGCTCGATGCGCCAGAGGGTCCCGGTGTCGAAGGACCGCTCCCCCCGGTCGTTGCCGTCGGTCTGCACGTAGAGCGTGCCGTCCTGCGCGAAGGCGAGGCCGAAGGGGTGCGAGAAGCCCTCCTGGCGCGTGTACGTCAGCACCTGCCCGCTCGGGCGGACGATGCGGACGCACGAGTTGTCATTGTCGGCGACGTAGAGGTTGCCGTCGGGCCCGAGCGCAAGGTTCGCCGGGTTGGCGAAGCGGGCGACCTCGCGCGGGCCATCGATGAGGTCAGCCTGGTGGTTGCCCACAAGGGTGATCGCACCGCCGCCGGTCACGCTCACCGAACCGTTGGGGTCCTGCGCGCGCTCGAAGATCGAGGCATCGGCGGACGCGTCTGCGCGACCGGCTCCCCCGTCCGCGACGAGGCCCTCGGGCCCCGCGCCGATGTCACAGCCGAAGCGCATCAGCACGAAGGCAATCGCTGCGGCGATCTTGTTAGACATGGTCAACCTCGTAGCAGCGAAGTCTCTGCGTCCTCCCTCGAGGGCGCGGCCTCAAACTCTGCAATCACTCCTACAGCACTCTCCGTGCCGTAGCACGGTGGCCACATACAAGCCGCAGTCTCCCCATCCGAGGCAGCGAGCGCTCGCGAAATTTTCGCGCTGCTGCGAGGAATCAGCGTGCTCCGTGGAGCTTGGCCATGCGCCCACCCGCCCAGCAACCCATCGAGCGCGCGCAGACGGAATGGTCTCAATGTGACGCATGGCCACAGGGGTGCTGCCATGTGCACAGGGGCCGAGGAGGGATTACCGCACGGCAAAGGGCAGAGAAGGGAAGATCGGTAGAGCGGAGGATTGGGGATGCGGAGAGGATCTCACTCGACGATCGGAGCGCCGTTGAAGCCGCGAAGCAGCGGCGAGGCCTCGATCGGGGGGGCGGGGGCGACCGGCTCGCGCGCGACGCGACGAGGGGGCGGGCGGCGGACGCGCACGGCGCGACGGGGGCTGACGTCGGGAGGGGCGACCGTGACCTGCGGAGCCACCTCCGCTGGCGGACGGGTCGTGACCGCCATCGGGACCACGCGAGCTCGCTCCACCACCTGGCGATCGACGCGGCCCCTGTTGAAGAGGAGGACGCCGCCGACCGCCGCCACGATGAGCACGGCGAGGCTGGCGAGCACGGCCAGGCGGGGGCGCTGCGGCGCGGAGAGCGGCGGCCGGGGCGAGGGCTCGCCGAGCACGAGGTCGGGGTCGTGAGACTCGGAGATCAGCTCGATGGAAGGACCCGGGTCGCTCATGTCGAGGGTGGACTTCTCGGAGAGCTCGATCGCCGGGCGGAGGGGCGCCTCCTCCCTGGACACGCCGGCGACGTTGACGATCCAGCGCGCGGCCCGGGAGGGGTCGACGCCGCGCCAGATCTCGCACGCCCGCAGAGCCGCCGCGAAGGCGGCCATGGTGGGCCATCGAGCCTCACGGTCCTTGGTGACGGCCCGCTGGATGACCGCCGCGAGGTCGGCCGGGAGGTGAGGGCCCAGCGTCGCCAGGGGGATCGGGTCGTCCGAGGCGATGCGGCTGAAGAGCGCGAAGGCGTTCGCTCCCTCGAAGGGTGTCTTGCCCGTGAGGGTCTCGTAGAGCACCACGCCCATGGACCACACGTCCGTGCGGGCGTCGATGGACACGTCCGCGCGGGCCTGCTCCGGGGACATGTAGATGGGCGACCCCACGAGCGAGCTCGACGAGACGCGGCGCCCTCCGTCGTGACTCTCGGTGATCTTCGCGATGCCGAAATCGATGAGCTTCGGGATCACCCCCTGCGGGGTCTCGTGGAGGAAGATGTTGTCTGGCTTGAGGTCGCGGTGCACCACGCCCTGGGAGTGGGCGACGGTCAGCGCGTCCATGATGGGCAGGAGGGCGGCGAGCGCCGCGCGGGGATCGAGGGTGCCCACCACCCGGAGGCACGCCCCGAGGTCGCCCCCCACAAGGAACTCCTGCACGATGAAGAGGAGCTGGTGCTCGGGGTCGTCCCCGAGGTCGAGCACGTCGACGATGTTGGGGTGCCGGAGCTGCCCCGCGGCCTGCGCCTCGCGCTCGAAGCGCTGCACCACCGAGGCCCGCTGGGCCACCTCCGGCCGGATGGTCTTGATGGCCACCCTGCGCAGGGTGCGGGTGTTCTCCGCCTCGTAGACGTTGCCCATCCCACCGGTCGCCAGCGCGCGAATCACCCGGTACCGCCCTCCGATGATCAGCGACGAAGGACCTGTGGCGGAGCCCGACATCTCCCCCCTCCCTTCAACCGTCCACTGTGACCGCAGGACCATGAGAGGGCTACAAGCGAACCGCGGGCCGACACCCCCTTCGAGGGGCGCCGGGGTGATCACTGACAGACAAAGGTCGCCGCCATCGCCACGCAGCTCTGCCCCGCGGGGCACGTCACCCCGCAGGCCCCGCAGTTGCCGCTCAGGCGGAGGTCGGCCTCGCAGCCGTTGGCATCCATGGCATCGCAATTGCGGAAGCTGCCGGTGCAGGCGTAGCCGCACGCTCCCGCGGCGCAGGTCACGCTGGCGTTGGCGCGCGTCGGGCAGACCACCCCGCAGCCGCCGCAGTTTGCCACGTCGGTGGTGATGGCCGTCTCGCACCCGTTGCTGCGCTTGCTGGCGTCGCAGTCGGCGTAGCCCGCCTCGCAGGCCCCGGTGCATGCGCCGCCCGAGCACACCGGCGTCACGTGGTTGGCCGAGCAGGGCAGCGCGCACCCGCCGCAGGCCGTCGCGGTGGTGTTGATGTCCGTCTCGCAGCCGTCGGTCTGGAGGTTGGCGTTGCAGTTCGCCCGGCCCGCCGAGCAGACGCCGTTGCACGTCCCGACGCCGCAGGTGCGCGTCGCCATCCCGTTGGCCGAGCAGACAGTGCCGCACGCGCCGCAGTTGTCAGGGTCGATGCTGGTGTCGCGGCAGGTGCCGCCGCACACCGAGAGCGAGCCGCAGGAGACCTGGCAGACCGCGCCGGAGCACACCCGGCCGGAGAGGCACGCGGTGCCGCACGCGCCGCAGTGGGCGTTGTCGCTGAGGAGGTTGCGCTCGCAGCCGTTGGCAGGCATCCCGTCGCAGTCGCCGAAGCCCTCGTTGCAGCGCGCGACGCCGCAGGCCCCGGCCACGCAGCTCGCGGTCGCGTTGGGGATCGAGCACACCCGGTTGCACCCCCCGCAGTTGGCCGCGCTGGTGCTGGTGCTGGTCTCGCAGCCGTTGGCCACCACGCCGTCGCAGTTTCCCAATCCCGAGGAGCAGGCGATGGTGCACACCCCGCCCGCGCAGCCCGGAGTTCCGCCTGTGGCCGAGCAGCGGGCGCCGCACCCGCCGCAGTTGTTCACGTCCGTGAGGATGACCGCCTCGCAGCCGTCGCCGGAGCTCGCGTTGCAGTCGCGACGGTCGCTCGGGCAGCTCACGCTCGAGGTGCCGCACATCGATCCGGCGCACACCGCGCTGGTGCCGATGGGAGGCGGCGGGCAGGTCACCCCGCAGCCGCCGCAGTTGGCGACGTCGCCGGACGCGGTGTTTACCTCGCAGCCGTCGAGGGCGCTGGCGTTGCAGTCGCGAAAGCCCGCGTTGCACGCCCCCATCGCGCAGCGCCCGCCCGAGCAGCGCGACGCCGCGTTGGCGGACTGGCAGCGGTTGCCGCACGCCCCGCAGTTGCTGGCGTCGGAGCCGGTGCTGGTCTCGCAGCCGTTGGCCGCCGCGCCGTCGCAGTCCGCGAAGCCCAGCCCGCACGCCGCGAGCACGCACGCCCCCATCCGGCACCCGGCCACCCCGTTGGGGAAGGAGCACGACCGACCGCAGGCGCCGCAGTGGCCGGGATCGTTGGCGAGGTCGCGGCACACCCCCGAGCAGGCGGTCGTGCCCCCCGCGCAGGTGGAGGTGCACGCTCCCGAGGAGCACACCGTGCCCGCCCCGCAGAGCTGGCCGCAGGCGCCGCAGTGGCGGTTGTCCGTCTGCACGTTGACGCACTGTCCCGAGCACGCCCGCTGGCCCGGCGAGCAGGTGAGCCGGCACGCCCCGTCGACGCAGGCCTGGCCCCCGGGGCAGGCGTTGCCGCACGCTCCGCAGTGGCGGTTGTCCGCGCCCAGGAGGGTCTCGCACCCGTTGGCCACCATCCCGTCGCAGTTGCCGTAGCCCGGCGCGCACGCGACGGAGCAGGCGTCCCCCTGGCAGGCCTCCGGGCGGTCGACGGCCGAGTCCGTCGCAGCGTCTCGAGACACGTCCATCGCGGCGTCCATCGCGGCGTCCCTCGCAGCGTCTGGCGACACGTCCCGCCCGGCGTCCATCGCGGCGTCCCTCGCGACGTCCAGCGGCGCGCCCACGTCCATCGCGGCGTCCATCGCGGCGTCCATCGCAGCATCCCGCGACACGTCCATCGCGGCGTCAACGTCGGAGGGAGGAGCGAGCGGCGGAGAGAACGCGCACCCCGCGCAGAGCGCCACCGCCGCCAGCGCGAGGGCGCGCCACTCGAAGGCTCCAGGGTCGCTGCTTCTGCTCATCATCGCCGCGTGCTGCATGTCATCGCGGACGTCTTCACGATGATCCGTCTGGGGTTGCGGGACCTCGGGCGCAAGACTCAGCCCCTGACGGCAGGGCGAAGGTCCGTTGCCACCGGGAGCCGACGGCCCTAGCTGGATCCTCACGGATGGTGAGGTGCTTCCCAATGCCCCCAACGCGGCTCTCCGCGATCGCAGCGCTCCTGCTGACCCTCGCCTCCGCGCCGACCTGGGCGCAGACCTCGCTCAACGCCCAGATCTCGCGCGGCGTGGCGCTCCGGCGGCAGGGGCGCGACGCGGCGGCGCTGGAGGTGTTCCAGTCCGCGTGGCGCTCGTCTCGCGCTCCCCGGGCGCTGGCGCAGGTCGCCCTCGCCGAGCAGGCCCTCGGGCGCTGGGTGGCGGCGGAGGCGCACCTCGTCGAGGCCCTCGCCGCGGCGCGTGACCCGTGGGTGCGCTCCCGCCTCGCGATCCTCCAGTCGGCGCTCGCGGAGATCCGTCGGCACGTCGGGCGCCTCGACGTCGTGGGCGAGCCGAGCGGCGCCGAGGTGGTCATCGACGGCGCCGTCGTCGGCCGGCTCCCGCTCTCCACCATGCTCCGCGTGCCCACCGGGTCGCTCACCTTCACCGTGCGCAGCGATGGGTACTTCCCCGTCACCCGCACGGTGCAGGTCGACAGCCGCTATCCCCTTCGAGAGCCGGTGCGCCTCGCCCCCGTCACGCCGAGGGTCGCGGCGCCCGAGCTCGTCGCGCCTCCCTCCGAGCCCCAGCGCCCGCTGCCGCCCGAGCGCGCGGCGCTGCCCCAACGCACAACACCTCGCACGCCCGCGCTGCGCTACGCGGGCTACGCGCTCATCGGCACCGGCGCCGCGTCGCTCGCCGTGTCGGGGATCTTCCTGGGCATCAACCTCATCGCCTCCGGCGAGGCCTCCTCCGCGACGCCCTCGTCCGCCGAGCCCTACGGCGCGTGGGCGAGGTTCCAGGCGAGCGAGAACAACGCCCTGCGGCGCTCGGGCAGCGAGCAGTGTGACCTCGCGCGGCTCCGGGGGGGCGCCGACGCCGCGCAGGTACGCGACCTCTGCGCTCGCATGTCCACCTCGGCCACGGTCGCCCTGGTCTCGGGCATCGCGGGCGGCGCGCTGCTGCTGACCGGCGTGGTGTTCGCGGTGGTGGGCCGCTCCTCGAACCCGCCCGAGGGCACCGTGCGCTGGTCGGTGTCTCCGTGGATCGCCTCGGCCACCACCCCCGGCGCCTCCCTCTCCGGGAGCTGGTGAGGGCGGCCGCGCCATGACCGACATCGCGAACAGTGACGCCTTCCTGAAGGACGTGCTCGCGCGCTTCCCTGACGCGGTGACCGTGAGCGAGGCGGTGCGCGACGAGGAGGGCCTCGCCTACGACATGCGGGTGATCTACCTCAATGACTCGGCGCGCGAGGGCCAGCCCGCCCCGGAGGCCGCCATCGGCGCGCTCTGCAGCGAGCTCTGGCCGCAGATGGTGCTCAACGGCGCCTTCGCGGCGTGCCTCCGGGTGCTCAACGGCGGCTCGTCAGAGTTCGGGGAGTTCTGGTGGACGGAGAGCGCGACCTACCGGCCGCTCGGCAACGAGTACCGGGCCGTGCGCGTGGGCACCGACCTGGTGCTCTGGGTGCTGCGAGACAGCGCCGACATGGCCCGGCGCATGGACGCCGAGCAGGCGCGCTTCCGGGCGGCCTTCGACGCGGCGCCCGCGGGGGTGGCCCTCATCGACCTCGGTGGCCGCATCGTGCTGGCCAACGAGAGCCTCGCGGCGATGGCGGGCCGCGACCGAGAGGCGCTCCCCGGCCGGGTCTTCGCCAGCCTCCTCTCGGGCTCCGACGGCGCGGACGTGAGCGAGGCCATCGCGGCCCTCATCCGCGACGTGGAGCTCACCTACGACCGGGAGCTTCGGCTCGAGCGCCCTGGCGGGGCGGAGGCCTGGGCGCGGATCTCGCTCGCGCTGGTGCGTCAGGCCGACGGCGTCCCGAGCTACTGCGTGGCGCACGTGCTCGACGTGACCGCCCAGAAGTCCCTGGAGAACGCGCTCTCCCACCAGGCGCTGCACGACCGCCTCACCGGCCTGCCCAACCGCGCGCTGCTGTACGACCGGCTCGGCCAGGCGCTCGTCCGGCTCGCGCGCCACGTCGGGGTCGTGGGCCTGCTCTTCATCGACATCGACCAGTTCAAGGTGGTCAACGACGGCCTCGGGCACGCCGCGGGCGACGCGCTGCTGGTGGCCGCCGCCGAGCGGCTGAAGCACGCCACCCGCCTGGGCGACGCGGTGACCCGCTTCGGCGGCGACGAGTTCGTGGTGATCTGCGACGAGCTGCGCAGCGAGGCCGACGCGACGCTCGTCGCCACGCGGGTGCAGGAGGCCTTCCGCGCTCCCTTCGTGTGGGAGGACCACAGCTTCACCGTCACCCTGAGCATGGGCATCGCGACGGCGACCACCGGGGGCGTCGACGCGCAGTCGCTGGTGCGCGACGCCAACGTCGCCATGTACCGGGCCAAGGAGGAGGGCCGAGACCGCTGCGTGTACTTCAGCGACAGCCTGCGGGCGAAGGCCGTCGAGCGGATGCAGACGGTGATGGCGCTGCGCGAGGCCGTGGCGCGCGACGAGCTGCGGCTTCACTACCAGCCCATCGTCGACCTGGTCACCGGGAAGATCGTCGGCGTCGAGGCGCTGGTGCGCTGGCAGCACCCGGAGCGGGGGCTGCTCTCCCCGGACGCCTTCATCCCCATCGCCGAGGAGACCGGGCTCATCGTCCCCATCGGCACCTGGGTGCTCCAGGAGGCCTGCCGGCAGAGCCAGCGCTGGCACGAGCGCTTCCCCGCGTATGCGGGCCTCCGCATGTCGATCAACCTGTCGGCCGGGCAGATCATCCACCCGGGCCTGGTGGGCCTGGTGGCCGAGGCGCTGGAGGTCTCGTCCCTCGACTCCTCGACGGTGGTGCTGGAGGTCACCGAGAGCGTGCTCATGGCCGACCCGGAGAAAGCGGGCCAGGTGCTCAAGCTGCTGAAGGCCCTCGGGCTGCGACTGAGCGTCGACGACTTCGGCACCGGGTACTCGTCGCTCACCTACCTCAAGCGATTCCCCATCGACATCCTGAAGGTCGACAAGTCCTTCGTGTCGGGCCTCGGGCAGGACAGCGAGGACAGCGCCATCGTGGCCGCCACCGTGGGCCTCGCCGGCTCGCTGGGGCTGCAGGCCATCGCCGAGGGCGTCGAGACCGAAGGGCAGATGGGACGCCTCGTCGACCTCGCCTGCCCGAGGGCGCAGGGCTATTTCTTCTCGCGGCCGATGCCCGCGGAGGCGATCGCCGAGCTCCTCGAGCGCGACCCCTCCTGGGACACCCGCTGGAGCGGCAAGGCGCCCATCTACGCGTAGGCCCCGCCGGGAGATTGCCAGCCGCGGTCGATCGGGCGAATCATCGCGCGGCCCCCATGAAGCCCGCCCTCTGCCTCGTCGTCGCGAGCCTCCCCCTCTGGATCGGCTGCGGTGACTTCACCCCGGCGGAGACTCCCCTCGTCGACGGAGGCGCGGCCGGCGCGCCCCTCAACGGCTGCACCCCGGAGATGTTCGTCGACCGCAGCGCGGCGGGCGCCAGCCGCACCGTAGGCTTCGGCGGAGAGAACGGCAGCGGGGGCTTCTCCTACGCGCCGAGGTGCCTGACCATCGCCGCCGGACAGGACGTCACCTGGGTGGGCGCCTTCTCCTCTCATCCGCTCACCAGGGGTGTTCCTGGGGACACCAACGGCGGCGCCGCGGGCAACCCCATCCCCACCACCATGAGCGGGACCTCCGTCACGGTGAACTTCCCCCGCCCCGGCACCTACCCCTACGTCTGCGGGATGCACGCCTTCCTCGGCATGACCGGCGTGGTCGTCGTCCGCTGAGGGGTCTCTCTCTCCGCCCGCGCTACGGGCACTCCCGCTGCGCCGCGATCCACGCCTCTCCCACGCGCCGCACCGCCACGTCCGTCTCGATGGCGTCGTCGACCCCTCGCTGCGCCACCGGGAGCATCTGCGACCAGCGCGACCGCAGCCCCCTCAGGCACGTCGGGGTCTCCGAGCGCACCGTCAGCGCGTCTTCGCAGCGCCCCGCCCGCACGACCCAGCGCGCCCGGTCTCGCCGCAGCGCCACGCGCATCGCGCCCTCGAGCTGCGCCGCGGTGGGGCCCTCGCCCACGCCGTCGAAGGCGCAGCGGGCCCACGAGGCCATGGCCTCCCTCGGGCTCCTCGGGCCCTCGTCCCTCGGAGCCCCCGGCTCGCACCCCGCGAGGCCCGGCAGCAGCAGCACCCACGCGCCCCGCACGAGCGACCTCAGCGACCGCCGTCGACGTCGCCCAGCACCAGCGCCGCGAGCTCCCCTCGGCCCATCAGCATCAGCCACCGCGCCGCCTCCCTCCGCGGGCCGCTCCGAAGCCGGTCATGCAGCGAGCGCGCGGCGTCGGCGCCGAGGGTGCGCGCGGCGTAGGCCGCCCGAAGCGGGTCGTCGCTCCCCGAGAGCAGGCGCGTCGCCGAGGCGCGTCGGGCCTCCTCCGGAACATCCGGCGCGCAGAGCGCGTAGGCGTCGTCGGTCCACGGGGCGCGGCCCCGGCGCAGTCCGTCGCAGCCCTCCGGGGCCGAGGCGTCGAGGCGCTCCAGCACCGGGCGCAGCGCGATCATCGCGAGCCCGGCGGTGCCCCACGCGGGCGCCATCCTCGCGGCGCGCAGCGACTCCGTCGCGGCTTCCGCAAGGCGATCCATCGCCAGCAGCACCCGGGCGCGGGCGAGGTGCGCCGCGGGGTCGTCGCGCAGGGCGATGGCGGCCCTCAGGTCGCTGTCCGCGAGGTCGAGCCCGCTCGTGCCGCCGACCTCGATCCACACCCGGGCCCTCGCGAGGAGCGGCGTCGGCGAGGCGCCCCACGCGTCCACCGCGGAGCTCGCGTACTGCAGCGCCCGGTCCCTGGGGCCGCCGTTGGTGGCGAGCTCGAGGGCCGACTGCGCGGCGATGGCTCCCGCGAGCGCGGCGTTGTCGAGGCTCTGGTGCGCGACGCTCGCCTGCGCGGTGAGGGTGCCGTCGGCGACCTCCACCACGTGGTCGCCCGCGCGCACCACGAAGCTCCCGAGCATCCCTGTGGGGTCGGCGGGCTCGTCGCCGCGCGCGGGCGCGGTGCGCTCGGCCACGGTCACCCCGGGGTCGCCCGCGGAGCGCAGCAGCGTCGCCACCAGCCGCGCGAGGTCGAGCGAGCTCACCCTCTCCCTCGCCGACGGCAGCACCCGCCACACCAGCTCGGGCGAGCGCGGGGCCGGGGCGCCCTCGCCCTCCCCCACCACCGCCGCCTGCCGACGCTGGTGTACCAGCTCCGCGGCGCGGCGCGCCCTGGCGACCGGGTCTCGCTCGGCGCGCACCCGGGCCACCACCTCCTGCAGCTCCGCCCCGGCCGCCAGCGGATCGTTGGCCTGCGGCGGAACCTCCGTCGGAATGGGCCTGACCTGATCGAGCGCCCTCCGCGAGCGCAGCGTGTGCCACGCGCCGCCGCCTCCCAGGACGAGCAGCAGCCCGACGACCGCAAGCACCACCCGGGTGCGATGGGGCTTCGCCGCGGGGGCGTCGACGACGGGCATCAGGTGCGTGGCGCGGAGGCACTTCGGGCAGCGCGGGGAGCCTTCGGGGCAGCGGGTTCCACAGTGGGCGCACTCGAGGGACATGGCTGGGCGATACCACGTCCCGAGGCGCGGGCTCCACCGCGTGGGGAGGGGGAGCGATGCTACGGGGTCGACGCGTCGAGGATGTCGGCGAGCGCGGTCGCGGTGACGGCCCGGGTGATCCACACCGAGAGCAGGGCCGAGTCGGCGCAGGAGGTGATGCGCTGGCGGGCGTCCTCGTCGACGTCGAGGCCGCGAGCCTGGAGGACGGCCAGCAGCGCGGCTGCCTTCCCCTGGGCCTCTCCGCGGGCCTCTCCGCGCGCCTCGCCGCGCACCTCGCCGCGGACCTCGCCGCGGGCCTCGCCCTGGTGGGCGGCGGAGGCGACGACCGCCGCGAGCCGCGAGTTGCCGCGCGCCAGCAGGGCGTCGGCGAGCGCGTCATCGGCCGCGGACGCATCGAGCAGCGCCTGCACCGGGATCGGGCGCGCGAAGCACTCGTCGTCGATGACGCTCGCCAGGGGCAGCACCTGCCACACGCCGCCGCGCCACTCGCAGATGCGCTTCTGCCGGGGCCACAGGCCGAAGACGCGGCGCACCCCGCGCGCGGTGAGGTCCTGGGCCTTGGCCGTGAGGTCACCGGCGCGCTGCGTGTTGACGACCTCGAAGGCGACCTCCTCCAGGTAGCGGGCGCCCGTCGTCGGGTCGATGCCCTCGCGCCGGACGCTCGCGTCGGTGGCGAAGTCCGAGCGCTCATCGGTGCGGGTGAGCAGGTCCGTCGCCCCGCGCCATCCGGGTCGGAGGTGGGTGAACACCACGGCGTCGAGCTGCATGTGCGGATCGGCGTGGTCGGGGTTCGAGGGCGACGCCTGGACGCGCTCTCCGCGGACGACCTCGTAGGCCGTCTCGGGCTCGACGAGGCGCTGGTCGACGCGGGGCCGCGGATCGTCGAGGGGCTCACCGAAGGGACCGGTGCCGTGGCCCGGCGCGGTAAAGCCGTTGTTGTTGGGCGTCTTGGGGTCCATCGATCGGGGATGCTACGCCCGGGGGTGCGGGCGTTCCAGGGAGCGGAGGGACACCTGGAGTTCGGAGTACGACCGCGAGGCCGTCAGCGAGGAGTCCATCGGTACGACCGCGAGGCCGTCAGCGAGGAGTCCATCGGTACGACCGCGAGGCCGTCAGCGACCAGAGCCAGACCGCGACCGTGAGGGAGCGGGCGCGACCTACCACGCCGACAGTTGTCGTCGGCGAAGTGCGGACGAGAGGCGCGTTCGCAACTTCGACAACTGGATCGTCTATCGCGGAGAGCGCCCGTTTCCGGGTCCCGTGGCAGGCCGACGCATCTCGTAGCGCGGCGAAGGGACTTCCGGGTCACCTGTTTCGGCCCACGGCGGTCGCAGATGACCACAATGCGTGCATTCCGCCCACGGAACGTGAGGGGGACCTCGCATCGTGGAAGGTTCATCGACGGCACACCGCCTCGCAGGCGATCTCGCACGGTGTGCGGGAGTCCCTGGTGTTGAGCATGCCGTCTGCGGAGGCGGTCCCGCGCGGTGGGCATTGGCCGAGGCATTGGCTGATGCGCTGGCGGCACGCCGGGGACATCGGGCCGAACGCGCTCGCGCATCCCACCGCCAGGACGACCGAGGCGCCGATGAGTAGGTGCTTCACAGTCTATGAATCATACCCGAAGCCGCACCCAGCCCCGCGCTGACATCCATTCATACCGATCCGGTGTTCAGACGGCGAACGCGTTCGAGCGGCCCGAAGTACACCCGAAGCGCCCGACGGACATCGCGGCGCCGATCGATGCCACGACGGGAAAGACAGCGCTGCTCCCCGGCCTCGATGCGACGCCCGTCGTTGCGCCGAAGAAGCCCTCGAAGGTCTGACACCGATCGCGTCCTCGTCGCGGACGCCCGCGCGACACTTCGCTCTTGCCCCGTCCCTCGGCCGCAGCGGAATCTCCCATCTGGAGGTTCACCCCAATGGCCGACTCGTACATCGATCCCAGAGAGACCCTCGTCTACGGCGCGTTCGCGCGAGAGCAGTTCGAGGCCGTGTGCCTCGGTCTCGTCCCGGCGCTCGACGGCACCGTGAAGTTCGCCGCCACCGCGCAGGCGAAGGCCGACGCTGCCATGAAGGACGTACTCGACCGCCAGCCCGTCGCCTCGAAATCCGACGGTGACCCGCAGGCCGAGGCGCGCGATTCGGTGGTGCGCTTCGGCAAGTACATCGAGTCGATCAAGGGCAGGCCGGTCGACCTCTCCGTGTTCTTCGACCGCGAGGCGCCGTCGGTCGCAGCCCGCCGACGCCTCACCAAGCTCGTGGCCCTCGTGAAGCACGTCGCCGCCCGGATCGAGGAGCACAAGCGCGATCTCCGCGATCACAAGACCTGGCTGGAGGAGTTCCGCGGTCACCACGACGCGCTCGCGGCGCTGGACGTCGCCTCTCGTGACCAGAAGCTCGCCGGTGCGCTGCTGCGACCCGAGCTCGCCGCGGCGCGCGAGGCGTGGCTCTCGGTGTACACGGCCAACAAGGCGCTCATCACCGGCGTGCTGCGGCACGCTGGCAAGCTGGAGCTGCTGCCGCTGGTCTTCGACGACCTCGCCGAGCAGCATCGGGCCGTCGGGGTGACGGATGAGGCACCCGCTCCCGCGCCGGTCCCGGCCGATCCGCAGCCCACGGTCTGACTCCCCCGCCTCGGGGCGCGCTGCAACCGTTGCGACGCCCTCCATGCCGCCTGGACGAGCCCTTCAACCGTTGCGACGGTCTTCCAGGCGCCCCCGAGGACCCTCACAACGGTTGCGAGCGCCGTCTCCCGCTCCCTGAAGGCCCTCGCGGCGCTTGCGCCACCCGACGAGGTCACCGGGCGACCGGTCGCAGCCCTTGCATCGTCGCGTATAACCCTCCGCCGTGACCCGTCCCTCCCTCGCCGCGGCCATCGCCCTCCTGCTCCTCGGGTGCAGCTCCCCATCGCCCGGCTCCTCCGACGTCCCCCTCGTCGACGCCTCTCCCGACATCCCCACTCCCGACATCCCCACTCCCGACATCCCTTCTCCCGATGTCCCTCCCGAGCTGCCTCCTCGGCGCTCGCTCCCTCCCTCGGCGCGCGCCCTCTCCGACCTCGTCGGCTTCTCCCTGCCGGGCCGCGACCTCCCCGTGGGCGCCTCCCCGTCGGCCCGCGGCCGCCGCGCGTGGGCCCTCCGCACGCTGCGCTCGCTGGGGCTCCACCGGGTGCGCCGGGAGATCTTCTGGCGCGACGTAGAGCCCACCGCCGGGGCCTTCTCCTGGGGCGCCTACGACGCCCTGCTCGACGAGTGCCGCGCGGCCGGCGTCGACGTGCTCGCGGTGCTGGCCTACGGCAACCGCTGGGCCTCCGCCGCGCCGGGCGCCACCGACTACTACGCCCCGGACGACCCTCGCACCTTCGCCCGCTACGCCGCCGCCGCGGTGGCCCGCTACCACGACCGGGTCCGCGACTGGGAGGTCTGGAACGAGCCCAACGCCGGCTTCCGCTTCTGGCTCCCGACGGTGCGCGGCGACCCTCCCGCCTTCGGCCGTCTGGTGTCGCTCGCCCGGGAGTCCGCCGTCGCCGCCGACCCGATGGCCCGCGTCGCCTTCGGCGGAACCGTCTTCCTCCCGCAGCTCATCACCGGGGGCGTGGAGTTCACCCGCCGCGCCTTCGAGGCGACGCCCTCGCTCGCCCCCTCGCTCGGCGCCTTCGCGATGCACGCCTACACGCTCTACCCCCCGAGGGTCTCGCCCGAAGCCGAGGGCAACGGCGAGGTCTCGCACGTCCACAAGGTCGAGGAGATGGCCGCCATGCTGGAGGCCAGCGGCTACGACCTCGCCCGCCCGATCTGGATCACCGAGACCGGCTGGCCCGTCACCGCGGAGGTCCCGGAGGAGAGGCAGGCGCGCTACCTCGTTCGCGCGGTGCTGCTCTCGGCGCTCGCGGGCGTCGACGGCGTGTGGCTCTACGAGCTCGGCGACGGCAACGGCCGTGGCGAGCTCGTCCCCGAAGACCTCTTCGGCATCTACCGCTACGACCCCGACACCGCCGACGAGGTCGACCCCGCGCCCAAGCGATCCGCCGACGCGCTCCGGGCCCTCTTCGCCTCCCTCGGCGCCTTCCATGTGACGTCTCGCGAGCCCGTCGCCGGGGCGCCCGCGGACGTGCACGTGGTCTCGCTCCGAGACGCGAGCGGACGCCGCGCCTGGGCCGCCTGGCGCGCGGACGACGGCGCGGAGCCGTGGCGCTGGACGCCGCCTGCGGAGGCGACGGAGCTCGTGGACATGATGGGCCACGGGATCGGGCGGGGCGCCGAGGGCGTGCTGCTCGGCGGGGCGCCGGTGTACGCGCTCGCTCGCTGAAGACCGTAGCGCTCGTCCCTCCAGACAGGATGAACTCCCGATCATGAACCGCGCCCCACTCCGATCGATCTGGCTCGCCGTCGCGGCGGTCTCGTGCACCGACAAGGCCCCGGCGCGTCCAGGCGTCGACATCGGCGACGCGGCCCTCTCGCTGCTCGATGTCCGCGAGGACGATCTCGGCCCGGCGAGCACCGACCGCGGCGCCCCCACCGATCGGGGGACTGCGACCGACGCCGCGACGCCCACGGACCACGGATCAGACGCAGGGGCCTCGACGGACCACGGGGCGCCCACGGCCGACGTGCCGGTCACGGTGGACTCCGTGGTGCTCGATGCCTTGGCGACCGACTCCGGTGCGACCGACTCCGGTGCGACCGACTCCGGTGCGACCGACTCCGGT
>Ga0066417_1000060_pt1 | contig 35126 bp, 29 predicted proteins | sample LakWasMet25_LOW6_2_FD_59544 | JGI IMG/M metagenome (GOLD analysis project Ga0066417, IMG submission 59544) | Freshwater sediment methanotrophic microbial communities from Lake Washington under simulated oxygen tension - Sediment Metagenome 25_LOW6 | ecosystem: Environmental > Aquatic >...
GAAGGACGCGGCAACGCCTGCAGCCATGAAGGCCGCAACGGCCTGTACGATGTCCATGGATCGCGACCAGCCCGCGTGCGGGCTTCACTGCTGCAGGCGTTGCCGCGTCCTTCAAGGCGCGGCGACGGGCGCATGGCACCTTGAAAGGGCGGGCCGTTGGGCAGCCCGGAAAGCAACGAGCCTCGCCCTACGATAGAGCAATCCGCGCGCCACGAGTGACAGGCAGCGCACAACGTACCCGTTGGGCCAACCCCGTAGTCCCGACGCCTGGCGGGATCTCCCATCGGTTCACCCGCTCCGCCCCCCACGCCCCCTCGGCGCCACCAGCGCATCGATCACCCGCTGGGCCGCCCGCCCCGGCGCCTGACCCGCCCGGGTGTACACGTGCGGCTGGTACGTGTGCGTGCTCCCGGCCTTCCAGCGCACCCGCTCCAGCGCCCCTCTGCGCAGCTCCTTCGCGATGAGGTGCTCCGGCATCCACCCATAGCCGAGCCCATCGAGCAAACTCGTCTTCTTGGCATGGAAGTCATTCAGGCTCACCACCGTCGGAACATCCAGCGCGTCGGTGCTCAGCCTCAGCCTCGGGTCGCTCCCTCGCACCACCAGCAGCACCTGCCCTCGCAGGTCTTCGTCGCTCACCGCCGCGCCCTTCGCCACCAGCGGGTGCCCCTTGCGCGCCACCAGCAGCGCCCTCAGCGGCGCCATCGCCTGCGACCTCAGCGACACCGTCTTCGGCGGCAGCACCGAGACCATCACGTCGGCCTCGGCCCTCACGAAGGCCTCCTCCACGCCCCCCAGAAACTCCGCCGTCACCGTCAGCCTCGTAGGAACCCGCTCCCTCGCCAGTTCGCCCACCACGCGCAGCACCGGGTCGGCCTGCACGATGCCGTCGAAGACGATCCCCAGCCGAGGCTCCCACCCGGTGCGGATCACCTCGCACAGCGCCCCCAGGTCGCGCTCGGCGTCGAGCATCCGACGGCACTGCGCCAGCACCAGCTCCCCCACCGGCGTCAGCTTCGTGCGGTAGCCCGTGCGGTCGAGCAGCGCGAGGCCCGTCTGCGCCTCCAGGCCCTTGAGCGCGTAGAGCACCGCCGTGTGCTGCTTGTGAAGCGCCGCCGCGGCCTTCGCGAAGGTGCCGCAGCGCGCGAGGGCGTCGAGGGCGCGGGCCTGGTCGAGCGTGACCTCCATGAGCCCGACGATGGTAACCCCAGCGCACCATCTCGGTAGAATCTTCGTGCTTTTCTCCTACCGTCACCAGGCGCCATCGTGGGCCCCATGGACATCCCCTACGTTCGTGGTCGCGTGGCTCTCCAGGCGCATGTGGGCGTTCCCGAGGGGACCGTCGAGGAGGAGTACGCCCGCAACGGCTTCTCCGGTCACTACGCCCACCTCTACCGCCGCGAGGCACCGGTGGGCTGGACGCGCATCGAAGGCCCGCTCCGCCCCCGCGCCTACGACCTCAACCGCGTCGAGGCCCCCTCCGGCGGTGACCTGCTCTCGGCCCGCCAGCGCGTGCTCGCCAACGGCGACGTGTCGCTCTCCACGGCCACGCTCACCGAGGCGATGCCCTACTTCTATCGCAACGCCGACGCCGACGAGGTGCTCTTCATCCACGAGGGCGGAGGGCGCATCGAGACCGACTTCGGCCCGCTCTCCTACGAGCCCGGCGACTACCTCCTGGTGCCGCGGGGGACGGTCTACCGCCTCGCCCCGAGCTCCCCGACGCGCCTCCTCACCATCGAGGCCTACAGCGAGGTGCGCTTCCCCGAGAAGGGCATGCTCGGCCAGCACGCCCTCTTCGACCCCGCGGTGGTGCGCGTCCCTACGCCCGGCGAGGCCTCCACCGCGACGCCCGACGCCAACGGCGAGTACGAGCTGCGCATCGTGCGCCTCGGCGAGGTGACCCGCGTCTTCTACCCGACCTCACCCCTCAACACCGTCGGGTGGAAGGGCACCCTCACGGTGATGCAGCTCAACGTGCGCGACATCCGACCGGTGCTCTCCGACCGGTACCACCTGCCCCCGTCGGCGCACTCGACCTTCGTCATGCGCGACGCGGTGATCTGCACCTTCCTCCCCCGCCCGCTGGAGAACGGCGACCCCCGCGCCATGAAGGTTCCGTTCTTCCATTCCAACATCGATTTCGACGAGGTGATCTTCTACCACCGGGGCCAGTTCTTCTCCCGGGAGGGCATCACCGCGGGGATGCTCACGCTGCACCCGCAGGGCATCCACCATGGTCCGCAGCCGAGGGCCGTGGGGCGCGCCGCGGAGGTCACCCACACCGACGAGATCGCCGTGATGCTCGACACCCGCAACCCCCTGCGCGTCTGCACCGCCGCCGAGCGCGTGGAGGCCCCCGACTACTGGAAGAGCTGGTCTCCCCGGTGAACCCCACGAAGGACCCTCACACCCCCATGAGCACCACGACCAACCCCGCGGGCCTCGACGGCATCGAGTTCATCGAGTTCGTCTCCGCCGACCCCGAGCGCCTCCACCAGCTCTTCACCACCTTCGGCTTCTCCCGGGTGATGCGCCACGCCACGCGCGCCATCGACCTCTACCGGCAGAACGACATCACCTTCCTGCTCAACCGCGAGCCGGGCTCCTTCGCGGCGCAGTTCGGCGCCCTCCACGGCCCGGCCATCTCCTCGATGGGCTGGAGGGTGCGCAACGCCGCCGACGGGATGGGCGCCGTGCTCGCCCGGGGCGCCACCGCGGCCCCCAAGGTCGACCTCGACCGCGACGGCCACCCGCTGCCCGCCGTGATGGGCATCGGAGACAGCCTGATCTACCTGGTCGACGGCTACGAGCAGCCCTTTGCCGCGCGCTACGCCGCCCTGGGCTTCGAGGCCATCGAGTCGCCAGAGATGGTCCAGGGGAAGGGCTTCACCGTCATCGACCACCTCACCAACAACGTGCACAAGGGAACCATGGAGCGCTGGGCGAACTTCTATCGCTCCATCTTCGGCTTCACCGAGGTGCGCTACTTCGACATCCGCGGCGCCAGGACGGGCCTCACCTCCTACGCGCTGCGCTCCCCCTGCGGGCGCTTCTGCATCCCCATCAACGAGGCCAGCGAGAAGAAGTCGCAGATCAACGAGTACCTCGACGAGTACAACGGCCCGGGCATCCAGCACCTGGCCTTCCTCACCACCGACCTGCTCTCCTCGCTCGACGCGCTGCGAGGCTCGCCGGTGGAGTTTCTCGACATCGACGACGACTACTACGCCCAGGTCTTCGAGCGGGTGCCCGGCGTGAAGGAGGACCACGCACGCATCCGCGCGCACAACGTGCTCGTCGACGGCGACGAGCAGGGCTACCTGCTCCAGATCTTCACCCGCAACCTCGTGGGTCCGATCTTCATCGAGCTCATCCAGCGCGAGAACCACCTGTCCTTCGGCGAAGGAAACTTCGGCGCCCTCTTCCGCTCCATCGAGCGTGACCAGGTTCGGCGCGGGGTCTTCAACCAGGACTGAACCCCTCCCCGTAGCTGGCAGATCCCGCCACCTACCCCCTCGAACACCCCGACAATCTGTCGTCGAGCGCATCGGGTGCGCTCTGGGACACCCCCACTCCGCGGCGGGCATGGCGCCCGCTCGCGGTGGCATCGGCGTTGCTCAAGGACCCGCCCGATGCGCCGCAAGCCCGATGCCCGCAAGCACGACGTGACGGTGATCGCCGAGAGCCCCGAGACGCTCGACGGCCTCCTCGGCTACCTCGGTCAGTCGGGCCTGGTCGCCCGGGGCCTGCGCTCCCTCGACGCCGTCGCCACCATCGAGGCGAGCCGCGCCGCCGTGGTGCTCTTCCCCGACGCCTTCGAGCGCCCCTCGGTGGTCGCCCTCGTGCGGTCGCTCCGCACCAGGAGGGAAGACCTGCTACTGGTGCTCGTCACCGGGGACGCGCCCCGCTTCCAGGAGCTCACCCTCCCCCTCGGCCGCTCGGTGCAGCCGCAGCTATTTCCACGCCCTGCCTTCGGGTGGACCATCCTCGACGCCATCCGCCACCACACCAACACCGGCTCCGGGGGAGCCCAGAGATGATCCTCTCGTTCGAGCCGTCCAGGTCCGGGAACCCGGTATGAACCTACTCGCCCTCGCCGGGCTTCTGCTGCTGCTCGGCGCCGTCGCCTCGCTGCTGGCGCCTCGCAACTCCACCCGCATGGGCTTCGCCCTCGCCTCGCAGGTCGCTGCCACCGCGCTGGTGCTCTCCGCGGCGCTCCCGGTGATCGCCTGGGGCACCGCCATCGAGGCCACCTACCGCTGGTCCTACCCCATCGACGCGCTGCGCACCCGGCTCGACCCGCTGGGGGCCTTCTTCCTCGCCTGGTCGCTGCCGATGACCCTGCTCGGCGCCGTCTACGCCGTGGGCTACCTCGCGCCATACCTCCAGAAGGGGCGCAACGCGGGCGCGCACTTCGCGCTGCTCAACATGGTCTCGCTCTCCTTCATCATCGTCTACACGGCCGAGAACGCGCTGATCTTCCTCTTCGGCTGGGAGATCGCCGCGGTCGCCGCGTGGCTGCTGGTCATCTGGGACTACCGCAACCAGAAGGTGCGCTTCGCGGGCTTCAACTACCTGGTCTCCACCCACGTCGGCATGTTCGTCCTGGTCGCGGCCTTCATGATCCTCCACAGCCAGACCGCGTCGATGGACTTCTCCGCCTTCGCGCCCTTCCTCTCCCGGCCGGGCACGCTGCGCAACGTGGTCTTCGTCCTGCTGCTGACCGCCTTCGGCTTCAAGTCCGCCTTCTTCCCCTTCCACACCTGGCTGCCCCGCGCGCACGCCGCGGCGCCCGCGCACGTCTCGGCCCTCATGTCGGGGGTGATCCACAAGGCAGGGCTCTTCGCGCTGCTGCGCTTCACCCTCATGCTGGGCACGCCAGAGCCCTGGATGGGATGGACCCTCCTCGCCTTCTCGGCGCTCTCGACCCTGCTGGGCGTGCTCTACACCGCCACCCAGCGCGACCTGAAGCGCCTGCTCGGGTACTCCTCCACGGAGAACGTCGGCATCGCCGGCCTGGGCTTCGGCGTCGGCTACCTCGGCCTCGCCTGGCACCGCCCGGGCCTCGCGCTCGTCGGCTTCACCGGCGGCGCGCTTCACGTGCTCAACCACGCCTTCTTCAAGTGCCTGCTCTTCTACGCCGCGGGCGCCGTCTACCGGGCGACGCACACCGTCGACATCGAGCGCCTCGGAGGCCTCGCCCGCAAGATGCCCCGCACCGCGGCGGCCTTCCTCGTCGGCGCCGTCGCCATCTCCGCGCTGCCTCCCCTCAACGGCTTCGTCAGCGAGTTTCTCATCTACTCGGGCCTGCTCTCGGCGGAGGCCCCCTCGGGCGAGGAGCGCATCCTCCTCGTCGCCGCCGCCGCGCTCCTCTCCTTCGTCGGGGCCACCAGCGCGCTCTCGATGGTGCGCGCCTTCGGGCTGGCCTTCCTCGGCGCCCCCCGCGCCCCCGAGGTGCACCCCAGCGGCGACGCCCCGCCCTCCATGGCCTGGCCCATGGGCCTGCACCTCGCCGGAACCGTCGTCCTCGGGCTCTTCCCCGCCGCGGGCCTGTGGCTCGTCTCCCCGGTGGCCCGGCTCCTCGTCGAGGCCCCCGCCGCGGGAGGTCCCGCCGCGCTCCTAGCTCCGCTCCGCACGGGCAACGCGCTGCTGCTCGGGGCCGTGGCGCTGCTGCTGCTCGCCACCCTCGGCGCCCGGCGAGCCGCGCGCCGGCACGTCACCTGGGGCTGCGGCTACAGCGCCCCCACCCCGAGGATGCAGTACACCGGCACCTCGTTCTCGTCGCAGTTCGTCCAGGTCTTCGAGGCCTTCGTGCTGGAGCTCCGGCGGGAGAAGCTCCCCGAGGGCTCCTTCCCCGAGGCGGAGTCCCACGTCCACACCCACCACGCCGACGCCGTGGAGCGCAGGATGTTCGAGTCGCTCGGCAACGGCGAAGACCTGGTGCGCGGCGTCGCCCACCGCATCCCCGAGGAGCCGCGCTTCGCCTTCGCCGCGGGGCTCATCTCGCTGGTGGTCATCCTTGCGCTGCTCGCCAGCCACGCCGGAGGCGCGCCGTGACGCTCCCCTGGACGCTCGCCCACCTCGTCACCCTCCTGGCCTCGCCCATCCTCGTGGTCGGGGTCATCAACCGCACCAAGTCGCGATGGGCCGGGCGCAAGGGCCCTCCCATCGTCCAGACCCTCCACGACCTGCTGCGCCTCGTGCGCAAGCGCCCGGTCTACAGCGAGACCACCACGGCGGTCTTCTGGGTCGCGCCCTACGTGATGCTCGCCACGGCGGCGGTCTCGGGGCTCATCGTGCCGATGCTCGGCGTCGGCTCGCCGCTGTCGTTTCGCTACGACTTCGTCTTCTTCGCGTACCTCTGGGCCGCCGGGCGCATGGCGCTGATGCTCGGGGCGCTCGACACCGGCAGCGCCTTCGAGGGGATGGGCGCCAGCCGAGAGGCGACCTTCTCGGCCCTTATCGAGCCCGCGATGTTCCTCTCGCTCGGAACGCTCGGGTCGGTGGCCGGGGCCTCGAGCTTCTCCCAGATGCTGACCTTCCACGGGGCCGACCCCGCGGTGATCGTGGTGCGCGTCGGCTGCACCATCGCCATGACCGTGCTGATGCAGGTCGAGTCGGCCCGCATGCCGGTGGACGACCCCACGACCCACCTCGAGCTCACCATGGTCCACGAGGTGATGATCCTCGACCACAGCGGCCCCGACCTCGCCGCGATGGAGTACGGCGCCGGGCTCAAGCTGGCCGTGGGCTGCGCGCTGCTCGCCTCGCTCATCAACCCCTTCGGAGCCGGCTCGCCGCGGCTCCTCGTCGCCGCCGCCAACCTCGCCCTGATGCTCCTGATCGCCGTACTCGTCGGGACCACCGAGTCCACCATCGCCCGCCTCCGGCTGAGCGCCGTCCCCCGCTACATGCTGGCCGCCTTCTTCGGGGCGGTGCTGGCCCTTCTCGCCAGCATCTGGCGCACCGGAGGCGCACCGTGACCTCACTCCTCACCGGCTACATGCTGGTGCTCCTGCTGCCGCTCTTCGTGGCGAGCTGGCGCGTCAGCCTCGCGGGCCTGAGCCTCCAGGGTCTGCTCATGGCCTGGATGGTCCTCGTGCGTCGCCCGGCGCTCTCCATCGACCTCGTCATGACCCTGGTCGACCTCGTGCTGGTGCGCGGCCTCGTCGCCCCGCTCGCGCTGCGCCGGGTGCTGCGCTCGCAGGGGCGCCCCTCCCGCGAAGACGTGATCCCCCCCAACCTCCTCTCGTGGTCCATCGTGGTGGGCCTGGTGATGCTTGGCTTCCAGTGCGCCGCGTGGCTGCACCCCGCGCCAGGAGCCGAGCACGCCCAGGTCTCCGTGGCCGCCACCGGGGTGCTCCTCGGGCTCTTCGTGCTGGCCAGCCAGAACGGCACCTTCCGCCAGGCCGTCGGGGCCCTGCGCCTGGAGTACGCCATCGCCCTCTTCGAGCTCGGCGGCCCGGCGCACCTGCCCGTCGCGCTGCGCCTCGCCCAGGTCACGGTCTTCCTCGGAACCGTGCTCACCTACGCCCACTACGTCGGGCGGCTGCGCTCCACCGAGCTCGCCGCCCCCGCCGCGAGGCTCCAGTGATCGCCGCGCTGCTGCTCGTCGCCCTGCCCCTCCTCGGGGCGCTCGCGGCCCTGGCGCTGGGCCACCGATCGGTGCTGGCCGCGGTGCTGGTCGCCGCCACAAGCACCGCCCTCGGCGCCTGGCTGGCCTTCTCCCAGGGCGCCCCCTCGGGGCAGCTCTGGGGGGACTACCTGACCGTCGACCCCACCTCGCGGCTCTTCCTCCTCGTCATCAACCTCATCTTCCTGGGCGTCGTCGGACACATCCGGGGCCGTATGCAGCAGGCCCCCGAGCTGCTCGACGGCATCGAGCGCTTCATCGCCCTCGCGCTCGCCTTCCTCGCTGCGGCCAACCTCTCGGTGCTCTCCAACCACCTGCTGCTCGGCTGGCTCGCCCTGGAGGCCACCAGCCTCGCCGCCGCGCCGCTGGTCGCCCGGCGCGCCACCGCCTCCGCCGTCCGCGCGGCCTGGGGCTACTTCCTCTTCTCCTCGGTGGGCCTCGGCATCACCTCGCTCGGCTTCGCCTGCCTCGCCCGCAGCCTCGAGCACTCCGGGGCCGAGCCGGTGTTCTTCTTCGACCAGCTCCGCGCCCTCGCCTCAACGCCGCCCGACGCGTGGAGGGAGGCGGGCCTCGCCCTGGTGATCGTCGGCTACGGCACCAAGCTCGGGCTCGCGCCCATGTACAGCTGGCTCCCCGACGCCTACGAGGAGGCGCCGCCCTCGGTGACGGCCATGCTCGCCGGGGTGCAGTTCAACTGCGCGCTGGTGGGGCTGCTGCGCGTCCTGCAGGTCTACCGCGACGGCGAGCCCAGGATGGTGAGCGTCGCGCTGCTGGGCATCGGCCTCGCCTCGATGGCGGTGTCGACCTTCAGCATCATCGCGACCCACAACTACAAGCGCCTGCTGGCCTACGCCTCGATCAACCACGGCGGCGTCATCGCCATCGGCCTCGGCCTCGGTGGACAGGCCGCCTACGGGCTGGTGCTCTACGTGGTCAGCAACGCCTTCATCAAGGCGATCCTCTTCCTCTCGGCGGGCAAGATCGAAGACCACTACGGCACCCGCGACATGCGCGAGGTCTCCGGGCTCATCAAGGACCTCCCTGCGAGCGGGCTCTTCCTCACCGTGGGCACCTTCGCGCTGCTCGGCTTCCCCCCCTTCGGCAGCTTCCTCGGCGAACTGCTCATCCTCTCCGAGCTGATGCGCGCCGGCTACGTGCTCGTCTTCGTGGCCTTCTGCGGCCTGCTCACCGTGACCTTCGTGGCCACCGGCCGCTCGATCTTCCCGATGATCTGGGGCGAGTCGAAGAAGCCCGCCCCCCGCCTCGGGCTGCTCACCTCCCCGATCAAGCTGGTCTTCGTGGCCGCCCTCGTCACCATGGGGGTCTACCTGCCGCGCCCGGTGAGCTCCCTCTTCGTCGACGTCGCGGCCTCCCTCGGGGGTGAGCGATGAAGCGCTCCTTTCCGCTGCGGCGTTGGGCCGTCTCGGAGCTGGTCGAGCGTCGGGGAGAGCGCTGGGCCGAGCAGGTGCGCGCCCTCCTCAACGAGGGCCTTCGGCTGGTCAGCGCCTTCGCCCGGAGCGACGGGCCGGACGTGATCGCCACGGCGCTGCTGCAGTCCGGAGAGGGCGAGCTCGAGCTGGTGAGGGGGCGCCTCGACCGCGCCCACGGCTACCACTCGCTCACCCCCGCGCACCCCGCGATGCACTGCTTCGAGCGCGAGATGCACGAGCAGACGGGCCTGCGCATCGGGGCCCACCCGTGGCTGAAGCCCCTGCGCTACGAGGGCGTCTCTGCCTCCTCCGCGATGGGAGCCCACCCCTTCTACAAGATCCAGGGCAAGGAGGTGCACGAGGTGCAGGTCGGCCCCGTGCACGCGGGCGTCATCGAGCCCGGAGCCTTCCGCTTCATGTGCCTGGGGGAGCGGGTGCATCACCTGGAGATACAGCTCGGGTACCAGCACCGCGGCGTCGAGGGCATGCTGCTGAAGGGCGACGCTCGCTCGAAGGCGCAGCTCGTCGAGACCATCGCGGGCGACAGCAGCATCGCCCACGGGCTCGCCTACGCCTCGGCCGTCGAGGCGCTCTCCGGCCTCGACGCCGACGCCGCGCTCGAGCGCAACCGCGCCATCGGCCTGGAGCTGGAGCGCGTGGCGATGCACCTCGCCGGGCTCTCCGGCCTCGCCGGGGACGTCGGCTTCCTCCAGGGCGCGACGACCTGGGGGCGGCTCCGCACCACGGCCATCAACACCTCGATGCGCCTCTGCGGCAGCCGCTTCGGCCGGGGGTGGATCCGCCCCGGAGAGAGCCGCGCCTCCGCCGACGGCGCGCTGCTGGAGCTGGTGCGCTCCAACCTGGCGCTGCTGGCGAGGGACACCGCGGAGGTCAACGAGCTCTTCCTCTCCTCGGCCACGGTGAGGCACCGCTTCCAGGGCGCGGGCGCGCTCACCCACGCGCAGGCCCTGGACATCGGCATGGTCGGGCTCCCGGCGAGGGCCTGCGGGGTGGCGCTCGACCAGCGCTCCCACGCGCTGGGCGTCTACGGTGAGCACCCCATGGAGCGGACCACGGAGACCTCGGGCGACTGCCTGGCCAGGGCCCTGGTGCGCATCCGGGAGATCGATCGCTCGCTCTCGTGGCTGGCGAGCATCCTGGAGGGCGCGACGACCCTGGAGGCGGTGAGGCTCCCGGTGGGAGAGCTGGCGCCGGGGCAGCTCGTGGCCTCGCTCTGCGAGGGGTGGCGGGGCGAGGTCATGCACTGCCTTGAGACCGGCGCCGACGGCCGCCTCGTCCACTACAAGGTGCAGGACCCCTCGCTGCGCAACTGGTTCGGCCTGGCGCTGGCCGTGAGGGAGAACGACATCTCGGACTTCCCCATCTGCAACAAGAGCTTCGACCTCTCCTACTGCGGTCACGACCTCTAGGGAGCCTCAAGACCCCTCATGCTCAAGGCACTCCGCGTCCTCCGCGCTCAGGGCGATCAGTTCATCGACGACCTCCGAAGCGCCGTGCCGGCGGGCCACCGCGGCCGGCCGGTCATCGGCGCGGCCCCCTGCCCGGCCGGCTGCGAGGCGTGCGTGCGGGTCTGCCCCACGGCCGCCATCACCGCCGACCCGCTGCGCATCGACCTTGCCCGCTGCGTCTTCTGCAACGAGTGCGCGCTGGCCTGCCCCGAGGAGAAGATCGTCTTCACCCCGGAGCCCCGGATGAGCGCCGACCGCCCGGAGGGCCTCGTGGTGACGGCCGACCGCCCCTCCCCCAGCCCGGTGGCGACCTCCGAGGCGCTGCGCAGGATGTTCGGGCGCTCGCTCAAGCTGCGCCAGGTCTCCGCGGGCGGCTGCAACGGCTGCGAGCTGGAGCTCAACGCCCTCGCCAACGTCAACTTCGACCTGCAGCGCTACGGCATCGAGTGGGTCGCCTCGCCTCGCCACGCCGACGGCCTCGTGCTCACCGGCCCTATCTCCAGCCACATGGCCGAGGCGCTGCAACTCGTCTGGGACGCGATGCCCGAGCCGCGCTTCCTCGTCTCCTTCGGCGCCTGCGCCCTCTCCGGCGGCCTCTACGCCGACTCCGCCGAGCTCGACCGGAGCTTCCTCTCCCGCTTCTCCCCGTCGCTGCTGGTGCCAGGCTGCCCGCCGCATCCGCTCACCTTCGTCCACGGCATCCTCGACCTGCTGGGCATCCGCTGAGACAGCCCGACGCCTCGCCGAGGAGGGCGGGGATTGTGACAGCGCGGTAGGCTGGCGCCCTGAGATGAGAACGAGACGACAGAATGACGTGGTCTTCGAGCCGGTGATGCGCTCGTTGTCCATGCGTCGCATCGACCAGATCCTGCAGACCGTCGCCCCGAAGGACGTGACAGTCACGCTCATCGGAGAGAGCGGCACCGGGAAGGAGATCCTCGCGAGGCGCACCCACGAGCTCTCGAGGCGGCGCGCGGGGCCCTTCATCCCCATCAACTGCGCGGCCATCCCCGACGCGCTCTTCGAGAGCGAGCTCTTCGGACACGAGAAGGGCGCCTTCACCGGAGCCAGCGAGCGCAGCATCGGGAAGGTCGAGGCGGCCGAAGGAGGAACCCTCTTCCTCGACGAGATCGGCGAGCTGCCGCTGCTGCTCCAGGCCAAGCTGCTGCGCTTCCTCGAGAGCCGCCGCTACATGCGGGTCGGCGGCGCGAAGAAGATGCAGGCCGACGTGGGCCTGGTCTTCGCCACGCTCCGCCCGCTGGAGCAGGAGGTGCGCGAGGGGCGCTTCCGAGCGGACCTCTACTACCGCATCCAGGGCGTCACGCTGAACGTCCCCTCGCTGCGAGAGCGCCGCGCCGACATCGCCCCGCTCCTCGCGCAGTTCGCCGCGCAGCTCTCCTCCCGCCATGGCGTCGAGCGCCCTCGCCTCACCCGCCAGGCCCGGGCGGCGATGCTCCAGTACGACTGGCCTGGCAACGTGCGAGAGCTTCGCAACGTGGTCGAGACGCTCTGTCTGCTTCGAGGCGGCCGGGAGGCGAGGCTCGCCGACCTGCCCAACCCGGTGCGCGGCGCCCCGAAATCCTCGCGCGCCTCCGCCGGGTCCGGGAGCCTGACGCTCTCCCTCGACCGGCCGCTCGACGAGATGGTGGGAGCGATCGTCCAGGCGGTGCTCGACGCGGAGGGAGGCAACCGCACCCAGGCCGCCGCGAGGCTCGGGGTGAGCGTGCGGACGCTCCAGCGCTACGTCGCCTCGGGCCGCGTGGCCGACCTTCCCTCGAAGCGATAGGGGCTCAACCGCCGCCGTCGCGCACGCCCGCGTCGGTCATCGCCCCCGCGTCGGTCATCGCCGTCGAGCGGGCGCAGGCGTCGGATCCGTCGGCCCTCGCGCAGGGCATCGGGTCGCAGGCGTCGCCGGTGCCGTCTCCGTCGGCGTCGTCCTGGGCGGTGTTCAAGTCGAAGGGGGGATTGAACACCCGGGGGCAGTTGTCGCGCGCGTTGGGCACCCCGTCGCCGTCGTCGTCGACGCCCATCATCGGCGCGCCAGGCACCGCGGGGATCATCCCTCCGCCGGCCGCCCTCCTCGCGATGGCCCCGTGCCCGAAGTCGCAGCGGTCGAGCTCAGGCCCGCCGCAGCGGAAGAGGGGAAAGAGCTCGTAGGCGTAGCAGTGGTTGCCCATGCCCGAGGCCCCGCACATGGCGTCTCCGCTGCGGGCGGTCTCAAGGGCTCCGGCGATGGCGCCTCGGAGCCCGGCGAGGTCCGAGGGCTGCGCGCAGACCACCTTGCGAACACCGCAGACGCCGGACATTCCGCCCGGCGACATCCCCTCTGGGACGGCCATGCAGCCCATGCCCGAGACCACCGTCCCGGCCAGCAGCGGCGCGTCGCCGTAGATGGCCCGGCCCCCGACGATCACCAGCCGCACGTCCTGGGCGCGCGCGTCGAGAAGCGCCCGGTAGGGCCTCGTGCGGTCTCCCGCGAAGACCGCGAGGTCGGCCAGGTAGCCGGGGGCCACCCGGCCCAGTTGGTCGTCGAGGTTCATGGCGATGGCGCCGTTGAGCGTGGCCATCGCGACGAGCTCGACGTCGCTGAATGCGCGGGCGTAGTAGCGCTCGTTGAGGTGCGAGGCGCACTGAAGCTCGCCGATGAGGTTCATGCTGCCCGACGGGGTCCAGTCGACGCCGAGGGCGATGGTGACGCCGAGCGCCCGGGCGGTGGTGACGTCCGCGGTCTCGCCGTAGAGGTCGATGTTGCTCCGCGGCGACCAGATGAGGTCGGCCTGCACCCGCGCCATGCGGGAGAGCTGCTGCGTCGAGCACCCGAGGCAGTGGACGACCGCGGTCTTCTCGGTGATCACCCCGTTGCGGTCGGCCACGTCGAACTCCGCCCTCGCGTTGACGTCGATGCCCTCCGCGATGTGCGGCAGGAAGGCCCGGTACCTCCGGTCGGAGGTCATGCGCATCCGCACCGAGGCGAGGTGCGTGGCGGTGGTGGCCTCGTTGGGCGCCCCGGTGGCGGTGGAGACCAGCACCGAGTCGATGTCAGGGTCGACGAAGGCGTTGCTCAGCCCGCTCGCCACGACCTCGAAGGCGTCGAGGTTGCGCACCCAGCTGCCGATGGTGAGGTCGGTGAGCAGCGAGCCCGCGGTGCCGGCCATGGAGGTGGTCCCGGCCATGGCGAGGCGCACCTCGGCGTAGCGCTGCGCGAGGCGCTGGTTGGTGCGGCTGGTGGTGCTGAAGGGACGGTGCGGGATCTTGAAAGTGTCGTAGAGCGGCTCGTGGTTGCGCCAGGTGTTGCGGTTGTCGTAGCGGCGCTCGTGCCGGAAGACCGGCATGTGGTTGTAGTCGGCGTGCTGGTGGGGATCGATCAGCCCGGGGAAGATCACCCCCTCGGAGCACACGACCTGGGCGCCCCGGGCGTTGGGGTCGCCGCCGCAGTCGGGCCCTACGCAGGCGATGCGACCGGTGTCCGCGGAGAAGAGCACCTCGCCGTCGCAGAGCACCCGGTCGGGGGTGACGACGGTGCCCCGGAGGCGCACGAAGCGGGTGCTGCCGCTCGCAGGGATGCAGGGCCCGAAGGTGGCGGGGCAGCTCTGGGTGACGGCTCCGATCGCCGCGTCGCCAGGGATGGCCGGGACGTCGGGGACGTCGACGACTGCCGAGGCGTCGGGGAGGTCGCCGGGCTCGGACGAGCACGCCGCGATAAACCCGATGAAGAGCAGACACCCGGAGCGCCTCGGCAGCATCGCCGGATCGTTGATGAAGCACCGGGGCGTTGTCTACCGCCGTCGCGGCGACGGATCAGTTGTGGGCCTCGTGGACGCAGAGGATGTTGCCCTCCGGGTCCTTGAACCACGCGGCCTTCTCCGAGCCGAGCACGCAGATGTGCTCGACGGTCTTGAGGTTGGGCATGTCGTAGTCCTCGAAGACCACGCCGCGATTCTCGAGGTCCTTCACCTCGGTCGCGACGTCGTCGACCTCGAAGCTGAGCGCGGTGTGCTCGGCCCTGGTCCCCTGGGGCTTGGGGATGAGGGCGATGGTCGCCTGACCCCCGCAGGCGAACACGAAGTTGCCGTCCGCCGCGAAGCCCAGGGGCTTCAGCCCGAGGGTCTTCTCGTAGAAGCTTCGAGCGCGGGCCATGTCCCTGACCGGAAGGATGGTGGTCGTCGGTGCGGTGTTCAGCACGGCAATACTCCCCTCTCTCTTCGATGGACCGTCGGGCGAATCCCCTCCGTTGGTCCCCTGTTCGCCTGACCCCTCGCCAGGCGATTCGGTCTCGCATCTAGGGAGCCCCTCCCGTGACCGCAAGGTCGTCGTGCTATCCCCTCTCAGCGACCGATGAGCGACCAGGGATTCTACCGTCGTCCGCTGCCCTCTGCCCTCGTGCCCTTCGCGAGCCCGGAGGGGCGCGGGCTCTTCCGGGAGGCCCTCGCCGAGGGCAACCTCGAGGGCTGGTTCGCGCTGGCGGAGCAGTTTCACACGCAGGCCGACCCGGCCTTCTGCGGCCTCGGCACGCTGGTCGTCGCGCTCAACGCCCTCGGCGTCGACCCTGGGAGGCTCTGGAAGGGCCCCTGGCGCTGGTACAGCGAGGAGCTGCTCGACTGCTGCCTCCCGCTCGAAGCCGTGCGCTCGCAGGGGATCACCCTTGACCACTTCGCCTGCCTCGCCCGCTGCAACGGCGTCAGCGCCGCCACGCGCCGTGCCTCCGAGTCGTCGATCGAGGCCTTCCGCGCCGACCTGCGATCGGCCGCCACCTCCGCGGTCGGCCCGGTGCTGGCGGCCTCCTACTCCCGCAGCGCGCTGGGGCAGACCGGCGACGGGCACTTCTCCCCGGTCGCCGGCTTCCACGCCGGACGCGACGTGGCCCTGGTGCTCGACGTCGCCCGCTTCAAGTACCCCCCGCACTGGGTGCCGGTGCCCATGCTCTGGGAGGCGATGCTCCCCAGCGACCCAACGACCGGGCGCTCCCGCGGCTGGGCCCTGCTCCGCCGCAGGGCGACCGGCTCCTCGGTGCTCTTCCACCTTTCGCGGGCCTCGCTGCCGTGGTCCGAGGTCTCCCATCGGCTACAGGTGGAGCTGCCCGCCGCGCTCGCCGCCGCCCGGCCCGACGGGGCCGACGCGCTCGTGCGGGCCTTCGTCCTCTGGATGCTCTCGGAGGCCCCGGCCCTCCTGGAGGCGCTGCCCCCGGCGCTCGAGGGCCTCGCCCCGGAGCACCGCGCCCAGGCCGAGGCCCTGCTCGACGCGCTGCGCGCCACCGCCCCCTTCGCCGCCGTCGCCCGCGCCCTCCGCCCCGCCGAGGGAGTCGCGCCCACCGCCGAGGCCCTGACCATGCTGCTGCTCTCGCTCCCCGAAGCGGCCTTCGAGGCGCTCCCGGCCGGGGCTCGTGAGGAGATCCGCGCGCTCCGCCGCGTCGACGCCCTCCCGCCGCCGTTGCGGTCCGAGGTCGAGGTGCTGAGCGAGCAGATCCTGGCCCTCGCCGTAGCGAACGACCCGAGGACCACCGCGGACGGCACCGGGCAGTGCAGCGTCCGCGTCGCTCCTTAGAGGGGCTGAGCTCAGAGCTCGGTAGAACTCTCGGCCTCGTCGGCGCTCTCGGCCGCCCCGGGGTGCTCCGTCTCCCGCAGCAGCCCGCGGCCCAGCGCGAGGCCCAGGACCCCCGCGATGGCGCTCGCCAGGAGGACCCCGAGCTTGGCGGCGCTCAGCATCGCCGCGTCGCGGAAGGCGAGCTGCGCGATGAAGAGCGCCATGGTGAAGCCGACGCCCGCGACCACGCCGAGGGTCACCAGGTGCCTCGCGGTGAGGCCGCGAGGGAGCGTCGCCACCCGCAGCCGCAGCGCGATCGCGCAGGCGATCAGCACCCCGACGGGCTTGCCGACCACCAGGCCCACCGCCGCGCCGAGGGCCACCGCCGCGTTGCCTCGGTCGAGCGAGAGGCCGTGGAGAGAGACGCCCGCGTTGGCCAGCGCGAAGAGCGGCATGATGACGAAGGCGACCCAGGGGTGAAGCGTCTCGATCAGGCTGGACGCAGGGGAGATCGCCTCCCGGCGGGCGTCGTCGACGTGGTTGAGCGTCTCCACGAGCCCGTGCGTCGTGAGGGCGCCGGAGGGCACCTCCGAGAGCTGGTCGAGCTCCGCCCGGACGGTGTCCGCGAAGCCCGCGGGGCCGAGCCAGGCGCGCACCGGGGTGAGCAGGCCGATGAGCACCCCGGCGATCGTGGGGTGGATCCCCGCGGCGTAGACGCCCGCCCACACGACGACCCCGGGGACGACGTAGAGGAGCTTCTGGCGGACGCCGAGCGCCCTCATCGCGAAGAGGAGGCCGAGGCCCAGCGCGACGACCAGGAGCCCCGAGAGCGAGATGCCCGCGGAGTAGAAGAGGGCGATGACCACGATGGCGCCGAGGTCGTCGATGACCGCGAGCGCGAGCAGCAGCACGCGAAGGGCCGACGGCACGCGACGGCCTAGCAGCGTGAGCACGCCGACCGCGAAGGCGATGTCCGTCGCCATGGGGACGCCCCAGCCCGAGCGGGTGGACGGCGCCCCCGCGATGGCCAGGTAGATCAGCGCCGGGGCCACCATGCCGCCCAGGGCGGCCGCCGCCGGGAGCGCGGCGCGGCGCCACTCGGAGAGCTCGCCTTGGTGCACCTCCCTGCGGATCTCAAGGCCCACCACGAAGAAGAAGATCGCCATCAGGCCGTCGTTGACGAACCAGGCGAGCGGGCGCTCGAAGGCCGCGCCGCCGAGGTGGACGCCGAGCGGCGTCTCCCACAGCCGGAAGTAGCTCGCGGCCCACGGGGAGTTGGCCCACGCCATCGCGACCGCCGCGAGCAGGAGCAGCACGATGCCGCTCGCGGCCTCGATCTGGAGGAAGCGGTCGAGGGGGCGGCGAGCGCGCCGCGCGAGGTGAACGAGCGGAGCCCAGGCCTCCGGAGGCGACGAGGGGCGGGAAGATGGATCGTTGGAGACAAGGGCCATGGCGTGCGCTCCCTGCGCGGCATCTCTGCCGGAGTTGGATGGCGGCCCGACCATCCGTCTTCCTGCAGCCGTCGAGGCTGCACCCTTCGAGCAGACCGCAGGGCGAGTAGCACGAAGCCCCGAGGGCGCTCCACCGCGAACGGGTGGGGGGTGTCGACGCGCGGGCGGCGCGGCCCTAAGGCGAAGTCTACGAGGGATGAAGGCGCCACCATGAGCCGGCTGTTGATCGCGTCCAACCGGCTCCCCATCACGGTCCAGCCCGAGGGCGACGGCTTCGAGCTGCGGCCCTCCTCCGGCGGCCTCGCCACGGCGCTGCGAGGCCCTCACGCGAAGGGCGAAGGGCTATGGTTCGGCTGGCCCGGGGACTTCTCCCAGGCCACGCCGGAGCAGCGCGCCCGCGTCGACGCCGAGCTCGTCGAGCGGCGCCTCGTCCCCATCGACCTCACCGCCGCGGAGGTCGCCCACTACTACGACGGCTTCTCCAACGGCGCCGTGTGGCCGCTCTTCCACTACAGCCTCGACAAGGTGCGCCTCGAGGCGCGCGAAGACTGGGTCACCTACCAGCACGTCAACCAGCGCTTCGCCGAGGCCATCGCGGCGCGCACCCAGCCGGGCGACCTCGTGTGGATCCACGACTACCACCTGATGCTGGTGCCGGAGTACCTGCGTCGGCTCGTCCCCGGGGCGCGCATCGGGTTCTTCCTGCACATCCCCTTCCCCGCGGCGGACGTGTTCCGCATCCTGCCGTGGCGCGAGGAGGTGCTGCGGGGGCTGATGGGCGCCGACCTCCTCGGGTTCCACACGGGCGAGTACCTCACCAACTTCGCCCGCTCCGCGGCGCAGGTGCTGGCGACCGACCTCGACGTCGACGTCCTCCGATGGGCCGACCACTCGGTGCGCCTCGGCACCTTCCCCATCGGCGTCGACGCCGCGGCCTTCGCCGCCGACTCGCCGGAGGTCGACGCCGAGCTCGCCGCGCTGCGAAAGAACACCGCGGGCCGACGCCTCATCCTGGGCATCGACCGCCTCGACTACACCAAAGGCATCCTGCGCCGGCTGCTCGCCTTCGAGCGGCTGCTCGAGGGCGACCAGACGCTCCACGAGCGGGTGCAGCTCCTGCAGATCGCGGTGCCCTCGCGGGAGTCCATCGACAGCTACGCCGACCTCCGCAAGGAGGCCAACGAGCTCGTCGGGCGCATCAACGCCGCCCACGGGACGCCCACCAGCGTGCCGGTGCATTTCCTCTACCGCTCGGTGCCCTTCGAGCAGCTCGTGGCGCTCTACCGCGCCGCCGACATCATGCTGGTGACCCCCATCCGCGACGGCATGAACCTCGTGGCCAAGGAGTACTGCGCCGCCCGCGCCGACGGCGGCGGGGTGCTGGTGCTGAGCGAGTTCGCGGGCGCCGCCGACGAGCTGCGCGAGGCGCTCATCGTGAACCCCTACGACCTCGACGCGGTCGAGCGCACCATCGGCGCGGCGCTCCAGATGCCCGAGGAGGAGCGACGACTGCGCATGGAGCGGCTGCACGCGCGCGTGCTCGAAGGGGACGTCGCCCGCTGGCACCGGCGCTTCGTCGACGAGCTAGAGCGGGTGCCCGTGGTGCCGGCGCGCAGCGCGGTGGAGGGCGGGCGCTCGCTCGACGAGGAGGTCTCCCGGCTGAGAGAGGCGCCGAGCCTGCTGGTGCTGCTCGACTACGACGGCACCCTGGTGTCCTACGCGATGATGCCCGAGCTGGCGCGCCCCGACCTGGAGCTTCAGTCGCTCCTAGGGCGCCTCGCGGCCCGGCCCGGCGCGCGGGTGCACGTGCTCACCGGGCGCACCCCGGCGTCCATCGAGCGCCTGCTGGGCGAGCAGCCGGTGGGCCTCTGCGCCGAGCACGGCTACTGGTGCCGCCCCGACCCGACGCGCCCGTGGACGGTGCGGGTGACCGGCTCGCTCGGCTGGAAGGAGCCCGTCGGGGCGCTGCTGGCCGACCTCGCCGCCCGCACCCCCGGAGCCTTCGTGGAGGAGAAGACCTCTGCGCTGGCGTTTCACTACCGAGCGGTCGACCCGACGCTGGCGAGCGCCCGGGTGCACGAGCTGCGAGCGCGGCTGGCCGCCGAGGCGCGGACGGACATCGAGGTGCTGGAGGGCGCGAGGGTGATCGAGGTGCGCCTGCCCGGGGTGAGCAAGAGCATCGTGTCGGCCGCGCTCATCGCCGACATGCCCGCGGGCACGGCCATCTTCGCCGGGGGCGACGACCGCACCGACGAAGACCTCTTCGCCGCCCTCCCCCCGGAGGCCGTCTCGGTGCGCGTGGGGCGCGGCCGCTCGCTGGCGCGCTTCCGCGTCGACGACGTCTCGGCCTTCCGCGCCCTGCTCAGGAAGCTGGTCTGACGGCCCCCTTCCGGGGCGCGACGGTTCAGCGACGCCCGGCGCCGCCGTCGAGCAGGCGCGCCCTGAGCTCTCGGGCGCGGGCCGGGTCTTCGTCGTAGAGGTTGCGCTGCTCGCCCCGATCGAGCGCGAGGTTGTAGAGCTCCCAGACGCTGCGCGAGGCGTCGAAGGCGATCTTCCACGGCGGGGCGACGAGGGCCCTGGAGGTGGGCGCGCCGCCGCCGTGCTCGGCGACGTCGGCGTAGACCTCCTGGCGCCAGTCTGGCGGGGCGCCTCCGTGGCGGCTGAGGAGCACCGGGACCAGCGAGCGCGACGGGCCCTCGGCGTACATCGGCCGGCCCGCGAGGTTGAGCACCGTGGCGTAGAGGTCGAAGAGGGCCGTGAGCGCGTGACGCTCGCCGGGCGCGATGCCCGGGGCGCGCACCAGCAGCGGCACCCGGATGGACTCCTCGTGCACGTCGTAGAAGTGGTACCGCGAGCCGTGCTCGTCGAAGCCCTCGCCGTGGTCGCTGAACACGACCACCAGCACCCGCGCGCCCCGGCGCTCGAGGCGGTCGGCGGCGTCGAGCACCCTGGCGGCGAAGGCGTCGGCGCGCGCGAGCTCGGCGTCGTAGCGGTCGCTCTCGCTGCGCCCGAAGTTCTGCGGCCAGGTGTGCTCGCCGTAGGGCGCGTGGGCGTCGATCAGGTGTACCCACGCGAAGAAGGGCTGGTCGCGCGGTCGCTCGATCCACTCCGCGGCGCCCTGCACGATGGGCGCGGCGTCGTCCTTGAAAAGGGCCTCGTCCTGAACGACCTCGAAGCCCTGGTAGAAGCCCGGGGTGCCTGAGAAGTACGAGGTGTTGGTGAATGCTGCCGTCGCGTATCCGGCGGCCCGCAGCGCCTCGGCGAGCGTCTCGTTCTCCTCGGCGATCGAGGGGAAGTGCGGATCGGAGCCCGGAGTCCACGCGACATCGCCGGGGTAGCGGCCGGTGAAGGTCGAGGCGAAGGAGCGCAGCGAGCCCGGCGCGACGGCGTAGGCGTTGGTGAAGCGCGCGGCGCGCTCGGCGAAGCGGGCGATGTTGGGGGTGGTCGGGCGGTGGTAGCCGAATGCACTCATGCGGTCGGGGCGCGCCGCGTCGATGGAGATGAAGAGCACGCTGGGCGGGCGATCGGCGAGCGGGCCCGTGACGGTCACGAAGCGCCCGTGGCTCCCCACGGATGCGGCGGCGGGCGCGTCGTGCCCCGAGCAGCTCTCGTCCACGCCGTTGCCGGGGACCTCCCTCGCCCCGGGGTAGGCCCTGGGGTTGTGGTCGTCGCAGTCGGCGCCGCCGAAGAGCACCCCGTGGCCGTCGCGGTCGCGGTCGAGCGAGCGCTGCAGCGGGCCGAGGGCGCGCCTGGAGATGGCGCTGCGGCTGGCCACCGCGGTCATCACGGCCTGCCGGCGGCCGAGGCCGAGCGCAGGGACGGCGGCGAGCGCCACGCAGGCCAGCGTGAAGAAGATCGCCACGGAGGCGACGGGGCTGCGGCGGGGAGGCCGTGGGCTGAGCCGCAGCAGGAGCGCGACGAGGGCGACGTCGGCCGCGACGAGGGCCGCCGCGAGGCCGAGCGCCACCGGGTCGAGCGCCGAGAGGGCGTCCCGGTAGCGAGAGGCCGCGAGGCCGACCGGGACGAGGGCGAGGACGGAGGCCGCGGTGGCGACGGCGCCCACGCTCGCCAGGCGCCCCGCGCGCCGGACCAGCGGGGCGAGCGGCCACGAGGCGACCACGCTCGCCGCGGAGCCGAGGGCGACGGCGGCCGGCAGCGCCAGCGCGATGGGGGCGACCATCAGGGCGCGGGACTGGAAGGTCCGGGTGACATAGGAGGCGACGGCGACCAGCGCGACGCCTGCGGGGAGAGCGCCGGTGAGCGAGGAGGCGAGGGCCAGCGCGGCGGGCTCGTCGCGCCTCCACCAGCGCGACGGGCCGGCGAGCAGCCAGCGGCCCAGCACCCGGACCGGCGGACGGTTGGAGGCGGCGCGGACGAAGAGCTCCTGCGCGGCGGCGACGACGAGGCCGAGGGCCGAGAGCACGCCGACGCAGTGCACGACGCACCACCCGAGCAGCGCGAGGCTGCGCGACACCGGGGGCATGCGGGCGTACGCGATGACGCCGTCGACGACCCCCACCAGGACGAACGCGACCAGGGCGCCGAGCGCCGCGACCCCGCCCGACAGGCGCGGCTCAGAGCCCTCGACCGCGGGCTCGACGCCGGGTCGATCGATCACTCCGGAGCCGCGCTCGCGGCTCACGTACCTCGGGGAGCGCACCTGGAGCCCTGTGGGCGGGGGCCGACGCGACGTGGCGCCGCGGGCGTGGTGGGCCCTGGCGGAGGGGCGTAGCTGTGAGGTCGCGTGGCGCTTCATGGCCGGGTCAGGACTTCTCCGCGAAGGGTCGGACGCCTGTGGACGGGGATGGCGGCGGACGGGCCACCGTCCACTACCTTGAACCGGCGCGCTCAACCACCCACCCCAGGAGGCACCGATGACGGAATCGTCTCGACGCCTCCCGCCGCGGGGCCCCGGAGGTCCCTCGACTACGGGGTGACCGTCGCGGTGAGGGTGTCGGGGCAGTACTGTCGGCGCTCGCGGTAGGCGTCCATCTCCGCGGGGCTCACTGCGCGCCCGAGGATGAAGAGGTCGTCGACGATGCCGTTGATGCCGAGCTGCGGCTCGCCGTCGTTCATGTCCGCGCCGATGACCACCGGCGCGGGCGGGTACTGGATGGGCGCCTCCGGGGGATGGACGCAGGTGTTGCTTGCGACCATGCCGTCGACGGTGCCCGGGCAGAGGTAGCTGCAAGGCTGCCAGCAGGTCGGGGTGCCCGCGCCGCCGTCGGGAAGGTCGGGCGGGTAGCAGGGCCCCACCAGCGGGTTCGGCTGGCCGTGCGCGGGGTCCGGATCCGCCGGGCAGTAGCGCCCTCCCGGGGGGAAGAGGTTGAGGTCCCGAGGGTAGTCGTAGGTGTGGCCGTCGTAGAAGCTGCGGCGGACGGTGTGCGGCCGCGCGGTGGTGTCGATGGTGAGCGCGAGGAAGTGCCACTGGTTGACGAGCCGATCGCTGGTCAGCGGCTCGACGGTGGTGACGTGCGCGTACTGCATCACGTCGGTGCAGGGCTCGACGCACGAGTTGCCCTGGTAGAGCGTGTCGTCCTCGCCGTCGCCTCGGAAGAAGATCGCCCAGGGGTTGAAGATCGAGTTGTCGACGATGCGGTGGTCGGTCTCCGGCAGCCGCCAGAAGGCCGCGCGCGTGGCCTGGTCGGGCATCCCGAAGCAGACCACCGTCTGGAAGTTGTCGTTGAAGTGGTTGGACGGGGTCTCGGGCTTCACCCACACGCCCACGGTGAGCTGGGTGCGCGCGGTGTTGAAGGGCGCCGAGGAGGCCGACTGCCAGTTGATGACGCGGTTGGGCGAGGAGAGCCCGGAGGCCTTGAGAACCGGCACGCTGGGGAAGTTGAGCGAGTGCTGGTTGCGGGTGAAGCGCGCCGAGGCGTTGAGCAGCGACGGGGGCGAGAGGGTGCTCCAGAGCGGCGGGCGCACGGCGACGTCCACCGGGGGCGCGTCGTAGGGGGTCTGGTGGATGTACGCGTCGAAGGGAACCGTCCCCACGGCGGGGCAGGTCCTCGACCCGGCGCCCTCGTCGAAGGTGTACGCCCCGAGGGTGTTGGGTGCGTGCATGGGCACCCGGTCGAAGGTGTCGTCGTAGCTGTTGGCGGCCGGCACCGGGGTGCTCCCGCCGTAGTGCAGCGAGAGGGTGGCCGGGGCGCCCGCGACCAGCGTCGGGACGCGCACCCAGACGACGCCCATGGCGCAGTCGGTGACGAAGTGCGGCGCCCAGGCGCCCGACGCCGTGCGGAAGACCAGCTTGTCGCACTCGGGCCCCGCGGCCGTGCGCACCGCCGGGGGGAGCACCACCCGCACCTGCAGGTCGGAGTACGCCGCGCTCGCGCCGGTGACGGTGAGCACCCCTCGCGTCGGCAGTCCGCAGCTGGCCACGCCCGGGCACGGGTCGGTGCGGGTCGCGGCGACGACGGGCGGACACGCCGGCCGGGTCGGCCCCGAGTCCGGCGGGCCAGCATCCGCAGGGCCTGTGTCCGCGGGAAGGTCCGCGTCCGCGGGCGGGTCTACGTCTGCGGGCCGCGCGACGTCGGGGCCGGTCACCCCGAGGTCGTCGGGCGCCACGGCGTCGGGGGCGTCCATCGACGGTCCCTGGTCCGCAGTGCTCGCGTCCTCGAGCATCTCCTCGTCGGGCGCTGCGTCCTTCGCCTTCTCGGGAACGTCGTCCGTCGACAGCCCCCCGCGCTCGGGACACCCCCCCAGCGTGAGCGTCGACGCCCCGCAGAGCACGATCGCCCACAGCCAACGGCCACGAAGCAGGAGCGAGCGATCGCCAGGTCTCGTCATGGGCCCCACCGTAGCGGTCACCCGCAAGCTGGTCGAGGGGTGGGCTTCGGGTGTAGGACGCGTGGCACCATCCTGTCGGACGGAGGGAGGCGCCGCTGTGAAGATCCCCGCTGGAACCCTGAGCTCTGCCGAGGGCCGAGAGCGGCTGGTCGAGACGATTCGCGACGCCATCATCGGCGACGACCACGTGCTGTCGGGCGCCTTCGGCCCGCGGCGGGTGACCTACGCGGACTACACCGCCTCGGGGAGGAGCCTCACGTTCATCGAGGACTTCATCCGCGACGAGGTGATGCCCCTCTACGCCAACACGCACACCGAGACCTCTCAGACGGGCCTGCAGACGACCCGCTTCCGGGAGGACGCGCGGGACATCATCCACCGCGCGGTGGGCGGCGGCCCCGACGACATCGTGGTGTTCTCCGGGTCCGGCGCGACCGGGGCGATCCACAAGCTCATCGACGTGCTCAACCTCCGGCTGCCGGCGGACCTCGACGCCCGCTACGGGCTGCGCTCGCACATCCCCGCGGCCGAGCGCCCGGTGGTGTTCATCGGGCCCTTCGAGCACCACTCCAACGAGCTCCCCTGGCGCGAGTCCATCGCCGACGTGGTGACCATCGAGGAGGACGCCGACGGCCACGTCGACATCGCCCACCTGGAGCGGGAGCTCATCGCGCACGCCCACCGGCCGCTGCGCATCGGGAGCTTCTCCGCCGCCTCCAACGTGACCGGCATCGCCACCGACACCACCGCCGTCGCCGAGTGCCTTCACCGCCACGGCGCGCTCTCCTTCTGGGACTACGCCGCGGCCGGGCCCTACGTGGCCATCGACATGAACCCCGGAGGCCCGGGCGACCCCGGGCACAAGGACGCGGTGTTCATCTCGCCGCACAAGTTCATCGGCGGCCCGGGCACGCCGGGCGTCCTGGTGGCGAAGCGCTCGCTCTTCAAGAACCGCGTCCCCTCGCAGCCGGGCGGCGGCACCGTGGCCTTCGTCACCGCCCACAAGCACCGCTACCTCGCCGACCCGGTGCACCGCGAGGAGGGCGGCACGCCCGCCATCATCGAGTCCATCCGCGCGGGCATGGTGTTCCAGCTGAAGGAGGCCGTCGGGGCGGAGACCATCGGCGCCCGAGAGGAGTCGTTCATCACCCGCGCCATCGCCTCGTGGCGGGGCAACCCGAAGATCCGCATCCTCGGCAACGACCGCGCGTGGCGGCTCTCCATCGTGAGCTTCGTCATCCGCCACGGGGAGCGCGGGGCGCTTCACTACAACCTCGTGGTCGCCCTCCTCAACGACCTCTTCGGCATCCAGGCGCGCGGCGGCTGCTCCTGCGCGGGCCCCTACGGCCACCGCCTGCTGGGCATCGACGAGGGCACCTCCGACCGCTACGGCTGCGCCCTCATCTCCGGCGCCGAGGGGCTCAAGCCTGGCTGGGCGCGGGTGAACTTCAACTACTTCCTGTCCGAGCCGGTGTTCCGCTTCATCGTCGCCGCGGTGCACTTCATCGCGACCCACGGCTACAAGCTGGCGCCGCTCTACACCTTCGACCTCGCGACGGGGCAGTGGCACCCGCGCCGGGCGCGACCCGCCCCTGCGATGCGCCTCCACGACCTCAGCTACCGCAGCGGCAAGCTGGAGTACCGCTCCCGCCGGGAGACCGAGACCGAGCAGGCGCTGGAGGGCTACCTCGACGAGGCCGCGCGCATCGTCGCCGAGGTGGAGGCCGGGGCCGCGGGGGCGCGGAGCATCCCGGAGACGGCGCTCTCGGCGGAGGCGGAGTCGCTGCGGTGGTTCCCGCTGCCGGGCGAGGTGCTCGCGGAGATGCAGCGCGCCAACGACCCCGACATCGAGATCGGCGCAGGGGTCTGAGAGCCCCCTTTCCCCCTAATCGGGCGCCGGTTGCCAGTCCCTGCCCTCTTCGCTCACCCTCCCCGGTAGCCGCCATGAACCCATCGAAGCCCCCGCCCGCGCTGATGACCCAGCGCATCCTCTGGGTCGCCCTGCTGACCTCCAACTTCCTCTACGTCGGGGTGCTGTTCTACCTGCGCGCCAACCGCGGCGGTCAGGCCCTGCCGCCGATCGATCCGATGATGGCCCCGGCCTTCGCGGCGGTCGCGCTGGGCGTCTCCGCGGCGAGCCTGCTGCTCCCCCGGCGGCTCTACGCCTCCTTCGCGGCGTCGGCCCCGATCGAGATCCGCGACGGGGTGAAGGAAGACCCGATGGGCGCGCTCCAGGGCTTCCGCCGCCCCGCGCCGAGCGAGCGCATCTTCGCCGACACCGACGCCGCCCGCCGGGCGGCCCTCCTGCGCAACCAGTCCCCCCTCATCGTGGGGATGGCGCTCGCCGAGGCCGTCTCGCTGCTGGGCTTCGTGCTGGGCTTCCTGGGCGCGGGCGAGGCGATCTTCCTCCCCTTCTTCGCGGTGGGCATCGGCCTCCAGGCGACGCGCTTCCCCACGATGGTGGCCATCGAGCGCGCCTTCGAGGCCGCGCACGGGGCGAGGTTTTTTCCCGGTCACACCTCCGAGGGCTCGGACTAGTACCCATCACAGGAGGCCTTCGACCCACCATGAACAAGCTGCTCTCCCCCCGCGTCATCGCCCTGCTCGGCGTGCTCTCCTTCGCGACCGGCATCGGCGCGACCCTCACGGCCACCCGGCTCCAGACGGGCAGCGACTGCTGCTACCCGGGCTCGCCCTGCTGCACCCCCGGCGCCCCGTGCTGCCAGGGTCGTCACCGCGCGAGCTGAACCTCTCCCCGCCGTGTCCCCTCCCCGTCCGCCCTCCGAGGCCGAGCTCGACGTGCTGATGGCGCGCGTCAGCGATGGGGAACGCGAGGCCTTCACCCCGCTCTTCCAGACGCTCCACCCCCGCGCGCTCGGCGTCGCCTCACGGCGGCTCGAGCGCGCCCACGCCGTCGAGGTCGCCCAGTCGTCGATGGTCAAGCTCTTCGCCAGCGCCTCGGCCTTCACCCCGGGCCGCCCGGTGCTGCCGTGGTTCTACGCCGTGGTCGCCAACGAGGTGCGCGCCGAGCTGCGGCGCCACCGGAGGGCGGGCGGCGAGCTGTCCGACGAGCTGGCCGGGAGCGCCCCGAGCGCCGACGACGCCCTCGCCGAGCGCGAGCTGCGCCGGGCCCTGCAGCACTGCGTCGACGCGCTCGACCCGGTGTCCGCCGAGGCGATCGCGTCGCTCCTTGGCGAGGGGCCGCCTCCGACCATCGCGCCTGCGGCCTACCGCAAGCGCCTCTCTCGCGCCTACGCCCGGCTCCGTTTCCTCCTGGGAGGTGACCATGGCGGCTGACATCGACCTGTCCCCCTCGTCCGCCGAGGCGCTCGCCCGGCGGGCCTACGAGCTCGGCCTCGCGAAGGACGGCCTCGCGCGCGCGCTCATCGTCCTCGGGCTCGCGGTCGCCGCGGCCCTTGTCACCGAGGTGCCGCTCAACGTGCCTACCCTCGTCCTCGCGCTCCTCGCGTGGACCTTCCTGGGATGGCGGCGCGGGCACTGGCTCAAGGGCGCGAGCGTCGGCCTCCTCGGGGGCTTCGCGACGCTGCTGCTCCCGATGTCCCTGCTCCGCCCGTGCTGCGCGCCGGGGGCCATGACCTGCGAGGGCTGCTGCGCCGGCCCGGGCTCCTGCGCCCTCGCGGGGATGGCCCTCGGGGTCGTGCTCGCCGCGCTCGTCCCGAGAGGCAACGGAGCGCAGCGGGCGAAGGCCGGCGCGGGCATGCTGCTGGGCGTGGTGTCCATCGGCGCGGTGCGCTGCAACGGGCTCTTCCTCGGCGAGGCCCTCGGGCTGCTGGCGGGCCTCCTCGGCGGGGCGATCGCGCTCGGCGCCGGGTCGTGGCTCTGGGCCCGGACGCGCGCCGAGGCCTGAGCGATCAGGTCACGTCGAGGACGATGCGCATCCGTGCGCGCCCCTCGCGGACGCTCGCGATGGCCTCGTTGGCGCTCGCGAGCGGCATGCGCTCGGTGATCGGCGCGATCGAGTGCCCGGCCGCGAAGGAGAGCATCCGCCCCATGGTGGCGCGGCTGCCGATGACGCTCCCGGTGATCTTCTTCTGCTCGTCGAGCAGCGGGTCTACCCCCACGCGCAGGGCCTCGCTCGGGACGCCGATGAGGCAGAGCGTCCCCTCGAGGTCGAGCACCTTCATCCAGGCGTCCCAGTCGAGCGAGGCGTGCGTGGTCACCAGCAGCAGGTCGACCACGTTGGCGGGCAGCGCGGCCCTGGCGTCGACGAGGTCCTGAGCGCCGAGGGAGAGCGCGAGCGCCCGCTTGCTGCGGTCCGGATCGAAGGCGATCACGTCGGCGCCCATGGCCGACGCGAAGCGCACCGCAAGGTGGCCGAGGCCCCCGACGCCCACGACGCCGACGCGCACGTTGGCCCTCGCGCCGAGGCGCTCCAGCGGGGAGAACACCGTGAGCCCGGCGCACAGCAGCGGCGCGGCGGTGGAGGCGTCGAGCGAGGGCGGCAGCTCGAAGGCGAAGTGCGAGTCGACCTGCACGCTGGTGGCGAACCCCCCTTGGCGGCCGACGCAGGTGCGCACCTTGCCGCCGGTGCAGAGGTGCTCCCGCCCGGAGGTGCAGGCGGGGCAGCGGCCGCACGCGCCGCACTGCCAGCCGACGCCGACCAGGGCGCCCAGCGGGAGCGTCGCGTCGGGCCCTCGCGCGACGACGCGGCCGACGATCTCGTGACCAGGGACGAGCGGGCGGGCGACCTCGCCCCAGTCGCCGTCGAGGAGGTGCACGTCGCTGTGGCAGACGGAGCAGTGCTCGACCTGGATCTCTACGTCGCGGCCGATGGGCGCGCCGGGATGGGGGAGCTCGATCGCCTCGAGGGGAGAGCGCGGAGAGCGCTGCGCATAGGCTCGGATGGTGGGGTGCATCGAAGTGGGGCGCGAGACTGCTCGACTCGCGCCGCCGGGGCAAGACCGTCGGCGCTGTCGTATCGCGGGCCCCCCACTTCACTCGACGCCGCGGCCGTGGTCGGATACGGAGACCCACGACAGCTTCGAGCGAAGAAGAGGAGCCCCCCTACCCCATGGCCTCACCCATCAAGCCCCACGTCACCTCCCGCAAGACCGGCGGGCGAACGATCGACTCCCGCGACCTCCTCCAGGAGTACGTCGAGAAGAACCTCTCTCGCCGCAGCCTGCTCGTGGGCGCGCTCGCCGCAGCCACGGTTGCGACGGGGTGCTCCGATGGCAACGGCGGCCCGGTGACGGTACCTCCGACGGACGCCGGCGGCGGCGCCGACGTGCCGACCGACAACCCCGCGCCCGTCGACGTGCCGCCCGCGCGCACGACCCACCTCGTGGGGGTAGGCCAGGACGACGACCACGTCCGGGCGGCGGAGCTCGCGCTCCAGGAGACGGCGGGCTTCGACTTCGTGCAGTCGGGGCAGCGCGTCTACCTGAAGGTCAACACCAACTCCGGCGACGCGTTCCCGTACTCGACCTCGCCGGACATGATCCGCTGGGTGGCGGAGAAGGTGCGCGCCCGCGGAGGCGAGGTGTTCGTGGGCGACCGGTCGTTCTTCGGCGACCGCAACACGCGCGGCAACTTCCAGCGCAACGGCATCGTGGACGTCTGCGAAGAGCTCGGCATTGACCTGCACGTCTTCGGCGACCCGATGACCGACAGCGCGGCCAACAGCGTCGACTGGATGGACCTTCCGGCGGAGATCGACGGCCTCGGCGCCCGCAGCGCCTACTGGACGGGCACCATGCGCATCCCCGCGATGGTGGCGCAGGCCGACCACATCGTGGCGATGCCCTGCGTGAAGACCCACTTCATCTCGACCTACACCATGTCGATGAAGAACATGATCGGCATCATCAACCCGCGCGACCGCTCGCAGTCGAACAACCTGGGCAACCACTCGGTCTCCGGCGACAAGCTCCACCGCCAGGTGGCGTTCATGAACAAGGCCGGCCCCGCGGTCTCGCTGGTCGTGCTCGACGGGTGGAACGCCCTGGTCTCCGGCGGCCCGCTTCCCTCCAACGCCCCGCCCCGCGCTCCGGCCGGCTGGGTCGCCCAGGTGGCCGAGCCCCACATGGTCATCATCTCCCGCGACCGCGTGGCGGCCGACCTCACCGGCCTCGCGCTGCTGAAGACCCTCTCGCCCATGTACGAGATGATCCAGACGACGACCGCGCGCGCCAACCGCCAGATGGTCCGCGCGCTGGCCTCGGGCGTCGGCATCACGGAGATGGGTCAGTTCGACCTGTCGGGCCCTTCGGTGCCCACGATCGAGATGCTCCGCACGCTCGCCACCGCGTAGCGAGCGCCCGCCTCCCTCCCTCCCTCTCCTCCGCCTTCGCTCTCTCCCCCGAAACCAGTCTCCGCCCGCGGCATGGCCGCTATGGCGCGGCGACGAGCGCGAGCACCAGCACCAGCGCTGCGACGCCGAGCGCGAACACGACGCGGTGCGCGATGTGGGCGGAGCGAAGCTCCATGAACTCGAAGCCGACCACGCAGGCCTTGATGCCGCCGAGCACGAGGGCGGGGAGCAGCACGCCCCAGGCGACCGCGACCACGGCCGCTGCCACGAGCGCGAGATATGCGATGAAGCGCATGCTCAAAACCTCGCGAAGAAGAGGGGAAAGAGGAAGAACCAGGCGAGGTCGCACATATGCCAGAAGAGGGCGGTGCCGCCGACGGTGGTCTCCGGGTCCTCGAAGGTGGTCTTGCCGACCCGGGCGCCCACGTAGGCGATCAGCCCGAGGCCCACGAGCACGTGGATGAAGTGGAAGCCCGTCGCCAGGAAGTAGAGGTCCCAGAAGTCGTTGACCCCGAGCCCGTAGCCCGCGCTGGACTTCGATGTGTACTCGGAGATCTTGAGCCCTACGAAGACGAGGCCCATGAGCACCGCGCCTCCGTAGAAGCGCCGGGCGCGCTCGAAGCGCGACGCACGGAAGGCGTGCACCCCCTCGGCGGTGAGCCAGCCGCTGGTCACCAGGGCGAGCGTGAGGGCCAGACCCATCCGAGCGTCGAGCGCCGCCTGCCCTGCATGGAAGAGCGCGGGCTGGGTGCGGCGCAGGTAGGCGACGCCCACGAACAGCATCGCGAAGGCGAAGATCTCGAGCGCGAAGACCATCCACATCAGCAGGCCGCCGGGCGGGTCGAGCAGCTCTCGGGTCGTGGACGGTGCCTGTGGTGTGGAGAGGGAGGATGGAGTCATCGATTGGCGAGGTCATATGGGCTCGCGATCCGAGCGGGCCATGACTTCCATCAGCGCAAAGAAAGCGCTGCCGTGGAGGCCCACTTGAGCGCGCGATTCTGCTACGGCCGCTGCATGGCCACCTCCCTCGACGCTCTGCTCCGCCCTCGTTCGATCGCCGTCATCGGCGCCGCCCGCAAGCGCGGCAGCATCGCCGCCGAGGTGTTTCACAACCTCGTTCACGTCGGCTTCCAGGGAGCCGTCTACCCGGTGAACCCGAAGGCGCCGGTGGTCCAGTCGGTGCGCGCCTACGCGACCGTCGAGGACATCCCCGACGCGGTCGACCTCGCGCTGCTTGTCGTGCCCGCGGCGCAGGTGCTGGAGACCATCGACGCGTGCGGGCGCAAGGGGGTGCGCGCGGTCGTGGTGATCAGCGCGGGCTTCGCGGAGACGGGCCCCGAGGGCGCCGCGCTACAGCAGGCGCTCGCCGATCGGGCGCGGGCGTTCGGCATGCGCGTGGTCGGCCCGAACTGCCTCGGCGTGCTCAACGCGCACCCCGACGTGCGCATGGGGGCGACCTTCGCGCCCAACTTCCCTCCCTTCGGCGGCGTCGCGGTGTGCTCGCAGTCCGGCGCGCTGGGCCTCGCCATCCTCGACCTCGCGCTGGAGGTCGGCATGGGCATCTCGTCCTTCGTGAGCATCGGCAACCGCGCGGACGTCTCCGCCGCCGACCTCATGGCCCACTGGGAAGACGACCCCGACACGAAGGTGGTGCTGCTCTACCTGGAGAACCTCGGCGACCCGGCGGAGTTCCTCGAGGTCGCCCGCCGGGTGTCGCGCAAGAAGCCCGTCGCGGTGGTGAAGAGCGGGCGCACCGAGGCGGGGCGGCGCGCGGCGAGCTCGCACACCGGCGCCCTGGCCGGGATGGACGTGGCCGTCGACGCGCTCCTGGGGCAGTGCGGGGTGCTGCGGACGGACACCATCCACGAGCTCTTCGAGGTCGCGATGCTGCTCTCCACGCAGCCCGTCCCGAGGGGGCCTCGGGTGGCGATCCTGACCAACGCGGGGGGCCCCGGGATCATGGCGACGGACGCGTGCGAGAGCCGCGGGCTGAAGGTCCCTTCGCTCGCCGAGGCCACGCGCGAGGCCCTGCGCTCCTTCCTCCCGGCCGCGGCGTCGGTCGGCAACCCCGTGGACATGATCGCCAGCGCCTCGCCCGAGCAGTACGAGCGCAGCCTGAAGCTGCTGCTCGCCGACCCCGGGGTCGACGCCGTGCTGACGCTCTTCGTGACGCCGATCGTGACGCGCGCCACCGACGTGGCCGAGGCCATCGCGCGCGCCGCCGCGGGCTCCGAGAAGCCCATCGCGGCCTGCATGATGGGGAGCCAGGGGGTCCCCGAAGCCGTCGCCGCGCTGCGCGAGCACCGGATCCCGACGTACACCTTCCCCGAGGCCGCCGCCGCGGCCCTGGCCCGCGCGGCGCGCTACGGGGTCTTCCTCGCGGGCGGAGACGACGCTCCCCCGGCGCTCCCGGTCGACCGCGACGCGGCGGCGAGGGTGCTCGGCTCGCCCGTCCTGGAGGGGGCGCGGGGGCGCTGGCTGGCGCCTGACGAGGTGCGCGCGGTGCTCGACGCGTACGGCGTCGCGACGCCCCGGCAGGCGCTCGCTCGCACCGGCGACGAGGCGGTGCGCTTCGCCGCCGAGCTGGGCTTCCCGGTGGCGCTGAAGCTCGTGGCCGAGGGGATCACCCACAAGACCGACGTCGGGGGCGTGCGCCTGGGGCTGCGCGACGAGGCGGAGGTGCGCGAGGCCTACCTGGCCATGCTCGGGCGGCTGACCGAGCTCGGGCGCTCGGGCGATATGCGGGGCGTGCTCTTGCAGCGCATGGCCGAGCGGGGCGTCGAGACCTTCGTCGGCGCTACCAAGGACCCGGAGTTCGGTCACCTGATCGGCTTCGGCCTGGGCGGGGTGCAGGTCGAGCTGCTCAAGGACGTGGTGTTCCGCGTCGCCCCGCTCGGCGCGGCCGACGCGGCGCAGATGGTCGACGGCATCCGGGCAAGGGCGCTTCTGGAGGGCTTCCGCGGAGGGCCGGTGGTCGACAAGGGCGCCCTCGCCGACGTGCTGCTCCGCGTCGGCCGGCTGGTGGCGGACTTCCCTCACATCGCAGAGATCGACCTCAACCCGGTGATCGCCCGCCCCGACGGCGCCCTCGCGGTCGATGCGCGCATCCGCGTGGAGAGCTGAAGTTCCTTCGAGCGCCGGAGGGTACACTCCGCGGCCGTGCGACCACTGCTCTGCCTCGTCGGGAGTTGGCTGCTGGCCGGGTGCGCCTCGAGCGCGACGGCGAGGCGCGACGACGCCGCGGTGAGCACGGGGGACGCCGCGGTGACCGTCGGCAACGTCACGGTGCGGGTGGGCCTCGGGCCGCTGGTACCGCCGACGTACCGGGGAGGCGTGAGGGTGCGGGCGACGGACGGCGCCCGCCTCGTCGACGCCCTCACCGACGCCAGCGGAACCGCCCGCTTCACCCTCGACCGCTCGCTGCGCTGGGACCTCACCGCCGCCGAGCCCGGCTACTCCGCCGTCTCGCTCCTCGGGGTGCGCCCCGACCTCTCCACCGAGGTGCTACTGCGCGCCACGCACGGGCGGCGCCCCGACGAGGTGCGCGACGTCACGCTCTCCGGGGTGATCCGCGGGCGCTCCAGCCCTCGCTCGGCGGTGCTCCTCGACGGCGCGCGGGGCACGACCGTCTCTCGCAACGACGCATTCTCGCTCACGCTGCCGACCTGGCCCGGGGCGCCCTCGCCTCGCCTCGTCGCGCTCGAGCTCGACGAGTCCTCCGCCTTCCTCAACGGCTGGATCTCCCCTCCCCTCAGCCCCGACTCCCCCGCTCCGCTGACCGTTGCGCTGCCCGCTGCTCCCTCGCGCCCGCAGCGGCTGGAGCTGCGGGTGGACTACCCCTCGATCGGCCGGGTCACCGGCGAGCGCATCGAGTCGGTGCTCTCGGAGATCGTGGCGCGGGTGAAGTACACCGAGGCGGGCGCTCAGCTCGTCCCGGTAGGGCGCTCGCGCCTCGAGCGGCCGGACGTGGGGACGTTCTCTCGCTGGGTCGTCGAGGCCTGGGAGGGAGAGCTCGCGCCCGAACTCATCGCCGCCTCGCTCCGCTTCCGGGGAGACCTCCCTTTGCGCGCCTCGGTCACAACGCGTCCTTCCTTCGCGGGCGTGGTCCCGGCCTTCTCGGTCGTGGGCACGCTCGCCTCCCGGGCAGGCGCGCCGGGGTCCGCGACCTTCGAGGTCGTCGCCCAGGGCTGGAGCCGCGCGGCCTTCAGCATCTCCGTCGGCGACACCGTCGCGTGGGAGGGCTACGGCCTCGACGACGCCCCATGGGAGGGCCGCCCCCTGCCGCCGCTCCCTCCTGGCGTGGCGTGGTCGTCGCTCGCCCTCGCGCGCGGCCCCATCGTGGCGCGCGCGTGCGTGACGCGCGACCTGCCGCTGTCGCCCAACGCGTGGATGTCCCCCGCGCCCGCGCTCTCGCTGCGCAGCCTTCTCACGGTCTGCGAGGACGAGGGCTCGACGCTCACGGTCCCGTGACGACCGCGCGCTGGCCGATTCACTGTGGGCCAGAAATGACAAAACCCCACCCGGTCGCAGCGCTCTTTTGAAGACGCTGAGACCGGA
>Ga0066417_1000082_pt1 | contig 29664 bp, 24 predicted proteins | sample LakWasMet25_LOW6_2_FD_59544 | JGI IMG/M metagenome (GOLD analysis project Ga0066417, IMG submission 59544) | Freshwater sediment methanotrophic microbial communities from Lake Washington under simulated oxygen tension - Sediment Metagenome 25_LOW6 | ecosystem: Environmental > Aquatic >...
CCAGGTCCTGGTCGATGACCGGCTGATGCTGAATCTGATCAGCCGGCCGGACGACCTGCTCGAGCGCACCGTCGATGCGGCCAACCTCATCGAGCAGGAGATGCGCTATTTCGGCTGGGTGGAGCAGGAAACGGCGATCGTGGCCTGCCTGCTGCATTCGATGGGCGAGCTGATCGTGCGTGATGAGTATTACCTGAAGGAAGAGCAGCACCTGGAGAAGCCGCGGGCGGCCCTGACGCTGAAGCGGTGTGAGCCGGCACTGGCGAGCCTGGAGCAAACGAGGCCGACGGAGGGGGACTGGCTGCGGCAGGTCCTGACGGTCGGATGCGCCGGGGTCAAGGATCTGGTTCCGCTGGCGATTGCGGTGGCGATGATCCGCGTGGAGCGGCAGGCCGCGGCAATGCCACGGCGACACTTGCGGGTCGTTCGGTCTCGTGGGTATGAGCACGGGGAGTTCGGAGCATGAGTTACTTCACGGCGTCCCCTTCCTTCTGGAATCTCTTCGGCGTGATGCTGGGCATTCTGCTCGCCGTTCTGTTGCTCGTCCTGCCGGTGCTGCTGCTGACGCGTCGCTGGCTGTGGGCCAGGAAGTCGCCCGCGTTTGGGGAGATTGTCATCAAGTCGGAAACGACGGTTGCCCTTTATCCCGGCATCGACCCGCTCGACTACGCTACCCCGGCCGAGCGGGAAGCCGCGCTGGATCGGTTGAGCCGGATGCCGCAGTTTCGCCTGCTGACGGATGGCACCCTGGTCGAGTGGGGCAGCGGCGCACGCGTGACCCCCTGCGACTGCTCATTGCCTCCGGTACCGCATCTGATGATCTCCTGGGGTCCGAAGCGGAAGCAGGGGATCGTGACGAAGAGCGGGTTGGCACACTATGTCAGCTATCAGGAACGGGTGGCGGCCGTGCTGTTTGCCGGTCCGCTTGATCCAAGCCGCTCGTCTAGCCAGAAGCCGCTCTGACGTGATCCTCTGCACAGTAATACCCGACAGATCGATGCGACGAACGAAGCGCTGGACCTCTCTTGCTGACCCGTTGTTGTTCGCCGCTAAGTACTCCGCGTGGGGCAATTGTTCGGCCTTTGCCGCCATTCGCCACATGCCGGCAGTATGACCGCAATGTGTCGAGTAACCGTCATTGAAGCCTGAGCTACTCCGAACGATGCTTTAATCTTTACACTAGGTCAGGATCGTGTTCATTGCTGTTGGTAGCGCAGTCCAAGGTTAAATGGCAACTATCCGAGTAGAGCAATCACCAGATACGCACACTCGCGAACAGCAAGTCGGCCAAAGCTACCATTAGCCTTCAGGTCGTTTCGTCGGTGCGATCAAAATGGGAAATATTTTTCTAAGAACTTGGTTGGCCAGTTCATATCTTGAGTTCTAAACGCGACAATTACTTGTCGCCGTACTTTCGCATCACGAACGTAAAGTATTCGAGCTCCGTTTTCAGCAGACCAACCAGGCTAATTATCGAGTCATCGACATGGCTGTGTACTCCTGGCTCCTGAAGCAAGACTGTCATGGTTATGCGAGGCGGTTCGTCAGGTTTGATAGTCGCCTTGACTAGACGCGAACGCTTATTTATCGCATTGACCGCCTTGAACGCCAGTACAACCTCCCGATCCGATTTCGTTGGCAAAACAAATTTCGCTTCCACGACCAGACAATCAGAAAATGGATCGACATCTGAAGAATCGAATTCAACTCGACAAGGCACATCGCTCAGCTTGAATGTTATGAATTGTGAGTCCAAGTCTAGGTGTACATCACTAAACTCATGTTCAGTCATTGTCCCTTCTAATATCGACAGCAGAAGACAACGGTGTTCGGCGATTGCTTCCTCCACTGACTGCTCATCATCCTGACTCGCATTTCTGCCTTCCGCGGCAAATATGTCCGAAAATAAGCTGCGGGGTTTTACATCAGTCTGTTCGTCCAACGCTGACTCGCCATATAGGAGTGCATTCATAGCTTCTTTCATGGCGTCTCTCGCTTCGCCATTTGATACTGGAGCGGATGTGCATGTATCTAGCACACCCATGACATCCTTCATTGCCTTAGTCGGATATGGGGTCGTCAGTCCATTCGCCAGCCAAGCGCTCGCCGAGCTTTTACCCCAGACACCTAGGAGGAACGGCAGAAGCAGACTGGGATCACGCTCATAATCGAAGTTACCCGGACCCAGCGCCATGATGACTTTAGAGTTTCCCGTCTCGTCGAGAGTCGGATAGAACCGCTCCAAAACAACCGCGTACCCTAAGGCAGCCAACCCTGTTTTTCTTCTCAGTTGAAGCTGAACGGCAAGCTCTTCTGCGACGCCCAGAAGAAAATAACTGAGCGTCTGTTGTGCTAGCGGCGTCGCTATAGGTAGCCAGGCATCGAGGTGTAAGGCAGCACTCGACTCTCTTAGTAGCCTACGCAACACGTCAATAATTGTTGCGTGACTCTCGGAGACAGGTAGCTCCAGCTCTGCAAAAATGGCTTCGGCGGCTTGCTCATTTGTTTCAATACCTATTTGGTCTACCAAGCTCCCCGTCATTGCTGATGGATTGTTAGCCGCCACTTGTTTCGGGTTCGTATTCGTCATCCCGTGCTCCATTGTTTGATCGATGTATAAGAGAGGGAAGCTAGAGGTCGGTCCTATAGAGTGGTATGGCGGTTCCCGCGACCATGGCATTAAACTAGGCAGATCACAACCTACAAACAGACCGCGCCGAAAGATACTCCTTACTAAGGAATAGTTGAGACTTGGGTCGCCCTTCGAAGTCTAAGCGCAATTGGGCCACTTCCTTGAGGAGTTCAAATGGAAATCTCCAAATTGAGCCTTAGGAAGGCGGCGGCAATCAGAAGTACGACCAACAACGAAGGAAATGAAGGACCACTATGGCCAAAGCGCTTCCATAGGCTATCCGGCAGCTTTCTGAGTGGCGGAGCGCATGGAGCGTCAGCTACTGTGAAAGTGTGACGGTCCGGTTGCGTTAAGGGTTGTGCGACGCCTGCCCCTACCTTTATCGTTTCCCGCACGTCAGCACGCTAAGGCAGGCATCCCACATCCCTTAACAAGAGCAGTCTGTCGGGATTGCGGGCTATGTGTTCGCTTCAATGCTGATTGCAGCCATTCAATCCGGCATATACGAGCGACGACGTAAGATCCGAGGCCGACGCAGAACTAGCATCCACACTCAATGGCGTATATTCGCCAGCCATAGTTAATGACTCCTACAAAGGGTTGCCAAATGCCAGATGGAACGGGTGAAGAGGCGGTCGCGCTGCAGCGATTTAGTGATGAGGAGGTGCAGGAAGCACACTTCCGCCTGGAAGCAGCGACAGAGGGCACCGAGCCTGCACGAAAGCTCTTCCTTCGAACGTATAGACTCGCCAACCCTCAGACTAGGACTTGGCATGCAATGCCTGAGGAAGACTGGCCGCTGCTGGCAACCATCCTTCCGAACAGAATTATCATGCGGCCGATCCATGTGAATCCGTACGCACAGCGCTACCTGAGGCCAAAAAACGGACGTTTCGCTACGGTTATCTACGTCGATGACGAAAGCGAGGAGTTGCTAGATGACGCTGAAGCTACGGCGTTGCGCATTGAATCACGCTTAGCCTGGAGCCTCTTTGACCTTCCCAGGAATGGCCTCGGTCTGAACAGAGATCTTGACCCAGTGTGGCAAGGCCTATCGCGGATTCAGCATGCCGAGGTCCTTGTGATCAGCCGGCACCCGGAAATGCACGCTAAAGACGGCGTGGTTTCGATTAGCACTCAGGAAGTCGACAGGCTGCGCCGTGCCTTCAATCGAGTCACGAGGAACGGCCGTAAGCTTATCCGTCAAACAAAGCAAGGTATTGTGCACGACGACGTGCTAACAAGGCTTGATCCCGAACGATTCCGACGAGTCGTGCAGGTGACCCCGCCCTTGGTCGAGATTCGACGCGAGGGGGGGAAGCAGGCCGCAGCGAGGGAGCGTGCCGAGCGTCGCTCCAACGTGCAGACCGTGCGCAAGCAGCTCGGTGAGCTAGTGACGGAGGCTCCCATGGAGCTGATGATGCTGCACGCTGAGATTGAGCGGGTGACGCTCGCAAGTATGATCGAGGCATTCAAGGCGAAACTCGTCAGAAAACTCACCGAACGGCACTGGCAGACGTTCTTTGAGCAAAACAAGTTCGTCCTGAGCATGGCTTTTGCGCGTCCCGTGGAGTTGACTCATACGCAATTCCACGCGAAGGGTTCTACCTTGACCGGTGCGGGCGCTCAAATCGGCGACTTCCTGTTCAAAGAGTATGGCCAAGCACTCGCCATTGTTGAAATCAAAACGCCGGAGACGGCCTTGCTACAGGGCGTGGCCTACCGCGGACAGGAGGTTTTTGGTCCAAACTCCGAACTCTCTGGTGCGGTGACCCAGGTGCTGTTTCAGCAAAGCGAGCTTAGGCAACGTTGGATGACTCATGTAAACGACAACCCGGCCCTGCGCCTGTCCGGTGCCGATGTCATCAAATGCGTGGTTGTCGCAGGCCGCCTGCCCACCAATCCAAGCAAACTGCGCAGCTTTGAGGTGTTCCGAAACGCGTGCAAGGACGTAGACATCGTCACCTTTGACGAACTTCTAGCGAAGCTTGAGTTCCTAGAGAAGCAACTGACTCCGAAGCATGAACTAGACCTGTTCTGACCCAGGGTTCCACCGGTGATGTCCACCCCGCTGGATGCTCTGCCAAGCTGTTGAACGTCCACTTCTTGCTTACCGGGCGTTCGTGGGGTACGCATGGATTTTCGCAATGGGCACGATCCTGACCTAGCGTAAAGATCAGAGCATCTTTCGGAGTAGCTCAGGCTTCAATGAGGGCTACTCGCCACATTGCGGTCACACTGCCAGGGTGTGGTGAAAGGCAGCAAAGGCCGAGGACCACTCAATCGCCAATCCAACCTGACGGGCGCGTCATCGGCCAAAGCAGACCAATGCCGTAGAGGCTCAGCATGCGTTCTTCAGTACGCTTACCGGACCTTAAATAGGGAGTTGGAGCGCTTAAAGTGCTGAGCACTACCATCACACCTTCGCTGGTTCTCTCCAGTAGCCACGAGCAGTCCTGAATCGCGTCTGAGCAGCACGTATATAGCCAGCGCCAGTTCCGTTCGTATAGACGAATCCTTTTGGACGCCACTGAAGTTGGCTTGGCCATCTTGAAGGGCGCGGCGTGAGCACTTCGCTGTGAATTAGTGCTTCTGCGTGATCACCTGCTTCCTCTCGTTTGACTGCTCGATAGACTTTGTTATCACCATCAACTCTGTCTAGAACTGCGTAGTTAATACGGTATCGGCATGGCAGCCTCCGGTTCGCGACAGCACCGAAAGCATTCAGAATCCATTCGCCATCCTCCCATTCGCGAAAATACACATTGACCTGAGCATTCAGGAACTGATGTTCGTTGAATGCTATGACATCCCGCTCTTTGCGCACCTCCGTCCAGCCGGCCTCGTGCGAGATACTGTATACGTCCCCATCATATGCAACGCACATTACACGTGGGCTGAGTGGGAGAAAGAAGGCAACCCCACAAGACATCAACCCAGGGGACTTATGTCGTACCCGCGGATCTTCCATGTGCCACCTGTTGGTCAAGACCGCAGGATCATCTGATGACACAAATGGCGTAGTTGTTCGGTTGCGCAACAGGCATACTTTTAGGTCGTCAAGGAGATGCATTTCACTAGCAAATACTCGCATCGCCATCTGAACTGCCTCTTTAATGGATGGCTTGAGATCCGGCACCCCTTCACCGATAACTTGCTCCATACCGCTGAACATTTCAACGGATCGACGTGAAGCAGCCTCGGTTCTCATATGTTGAAAGAGGATAAATATCCGCAGAACCGACCGATCACTGTCTGTCAGGCGATAACCAGGCAGATGAATCCGTGCTACCGCTGCTGCGTACTCACTCTCAACGGCTTGAATTGCTTTTTCGAGCTGGAGATCTTGTCCGTAGAAGTAATCTCCAGAGCACTGGTTCTTTACTGGTGCCTTCGGAATACAGCGTTCTCTGTCCAAGTTCAGCAAATTGATGGCCAAATTTCCGCCCCCTATAGTGAAAGCCTTCAAGTAGCATCGTGGAACGAAATGCTGATTCTTGTTTGTCGCCATGGGAGATCTGCTCGAAACTGTATTAAGCAATAGACTCGGAAATCGCAATGGTATGGAATTGTCGCGCTAACTGCGATGTCGACACACATCGGAGTGTGAAAGCTGCATACACACGTTGATCTTTAACGGCAGCCCATCGAGTGCATCCGGTCGCCTCACCAACAGCATGAACGATCCCTTCCTTTGCTTGTCAGGATAGAAATTCGAGAAATGCCTCGGCCCTTGAAAGCCGACCCGTTGATGTAGGTAAAGTGTTACCTATGCTGACACATGCTGCCCCATCGTTGATCCGCCTTCATGCCGTCGAACGTTCCGACCGGATATCGACCTACGCCGAGGTCGAAGCCTTCGTTGAGCAATGCCGCTCCATCATGGCGGCCGAAGGGCTGGAGGTAAAGTCCAATAGCGCATTGGGATTCCTGTTCGCAAGGGCCGGTAGGCTAAACAAGACGTGGATCGCCAGGACTGATACCGAAGACATTGCCACCCTGATTGAGGCGGACGAGGCCTACCGCATCGCCGAAGCGGTTGTCGCGGCTATCAAGGAGCCGGAAGCTCGCCAGGCCATCCGCAGGATCACCAAGAGCGACATGCGGCTTTCGTTCCGCCAGCCGTCGCAGGGCAAGGACGCGCTGTGGGAACTGTCGCTGATTGCGTTCCTCAGGGCGCGCGGCGCCCCTGTCGCTTTTAAAGATCCGCCTGACTTGGAAATCGACCTTGGAGGCAGCCTGGGCGGATACGGCGTGGCCTGCAAGAAGGTCTATTCGCTGGGTTCTGTGGAAAAGCAGTTTTCCATGGGGCTCAAACAGATCAAGCCTTACCAAGGGTGGGGCTTAATTGCGTTCAACCTCGACGACCTGATTGAAGAGCGATCTATCCTCGTGGCTGCCACCAGAGCGGAAGCGAGTGACATGCTCACTCGCCGAAACCAAAAATTCATCGAGAGGAACCGGCTTCGATTCCAGGAGGCGGTGATGGCCGGACGGTGCGACGGCGTTTGGGTTTCATCGTGCGCGCACTCGGACATCGCCGGGATGTCCCCACGCTTCAACCGAATTACTGAGAACACCCTTTGGACGGTAAGTGAAGCCGGCCTAGCCACCAAGATTAGGCTCGATGCCTTACGGACGTTAGTCGAACGAAGCTGACGCCTAATGCCGCAGTAACTCAGAACAAAGGACCCCGAGAATTGACCACAAATGAAGGGTGAGGACTTTTCAACACAATAGGCCGGGAGCGGTCGATGGGAATTACGCCCAATAGCAGCCATTCGCCGTCGCCGCCTGGTGTATTCTTGAAGCATTGTCCGCAGCACCCTTGAACGTTGATTCGACATATTTCTTTTGACCCTTCTTGGACCAGGCCATGCCCGAACCCATGATCGAACCCGTAACTGTCGCAACAGGCGCCGCTGGATGGCTCTGGGAGAATTATGGAGGCCGTGCTCTCAGCAAACTGGCTGAAACAGCAAAGAAAAAGTGGGCCAAAATGAGTTGGGAAGAACGTGAAGAAAAATACAAGCGCCGACTTCTCGATGAACACAACACAACGAAGTTGATGGGAAACCCAAAGGAGATTCGCCTCGATCAGATATATACAGATGTCTATGTTCTGGATCAGATAAGCGCATACCAGCGACTAGATGTTGAAGATCTAAGAAAAGAACAATTCAAACGCACCGGGATTCCTAGGTATCTAAATCGCAAACCACTGCTAAAGATCGCACAGGAATCCCCCCGCCTATACATCCTTGGAAGACCAGGTGCAGGGAAATCCACGTTTTTGAAGAATGTTGTTCGCCTGTGTTGCGATGGAAGTCTTGCCAAGACTGCGATATTCGTACCACTTAAGCGTTGGAGTGATGGGGAAATGACGCTGGAGGAATTCATAGTAAATGAGTTTTCCATCTGTGATTTTCCAGACGCCGCAATATTCGTTACCGAGCTACTTCAAACAGGGGGGGCGCTTGTGCTGTTTGATGGGTTGGATGAGGTATCAAACACAGGCGTGCGGCGCAAGGATACGATCGGGGCGCTGTCGGACTTTTCACGCAAATACATAAATGCGCAAATCATACTGACCTGCCGCACCGCAGCGACTGAGTATTCATTCGATAAATTTACATACGTTGAGATTGCAGACTTTACTCAAGAGCAACAAAGGTCATTCATTGAGAAGTGGTACTCCGACCGGCCGGAAAGTCAAGAACGGCTTCTGCGTGAATGGGACCTAAAGGAGAACGAGGATCTTGTAGATTTGGCGCGAACCCCTTTGTTGCTGGCACTACTATGCCTTGCATACGATGCGACGCTGACTTTTCCACGGAGGCGTATCGAACTGTATGAAGAATCTGTCAACGCGCTCTTGAGGAAATGGGACGCTTCTCGCGAAATCTCGCGGGACGACATATACAAAGGGCTGTCACATAATAGAAAAGAACAAATGCTTCGGAGAGTGGGCTTTGAGACATTCAAGAATGCCGAAATATTCATTCCAAAGCGCAAACTTATTCAGTTGATCACCGCCTACCTTAAGGAACTGCCTCCCGATGACTTACTCCACGGTATCGATGGAGACATTGTGCTTCGCTCGATGGAAGCACAGCATGGATTGATTATCGAACGTGCACATGGCATATACTCGTTTTCACATTTGACTATCCATGAATACTTTACTGCCAAGAAAATTGTGGAGAGTACAAAATCGTACGAAATAATTCGACTGATGCGGGAGCATGCCATTGATGATCAGTGGCGAGAGGTCTTATTGATGGTGTCCAGCATTCTTGACGATGGACGCTTCCTCATAGATGCCCTGTTGGAAGTTCTCGGCGAATTGGCAATGGATGAGCCGAAGATTCCGACATTTATCTCCACCGCGTATTCGTTGTCTCGCGAAAAGTCCAACACGAAGGTTGTCGCCCAATATGGGAGCGTCAGCTATCGAAACAAGTTCCCATTCAGCAGCGATGCCATGGTTATCTCTGATTGTTGTGTGACGGTTGCTGCGAATATGCGGATGCTGGGCATTGGCGAGAAGACTCTTCAGGTTCCGCGACGCATATCAGCGGCCCTCCAAACCGACCCTAACCTGCTAGTTGATCACTTCCAAGGCAGTCAGGAGGGATTGAAGTCTGCAAGGAATTACTTTCGACTTATGGATCTCATTAGCGAATGCATCACTCTAGTGGCCCTTCCTGATCGAAAAGCGTACTTGCAGAATTTATTTGATCCCATTTGACTCTAGCCGTGCTGATTGCAATTTCATGACATTTAGTGCGAGTCTTATACGGTCGCCTTTTTTATCCGGCCATCTCCGCTGAGGGCACGAAGGGTGAGTAACGATTTTCGATAAGCTGCCGCTCGGATTTATCACCCTGGATTTATTACTGATGAATTTGTGAACGGCAGCAATACGCATTTTGGCAGTCCCTCAAGCGGCAAGCGTCCAACGTCCGTTCAGGCCGATGAGGCGTCATCGGTCAGGGGCAGGTCAGCCGCTCGACGCAGGGAATGGTTGCCAAATTATGAAAGTGAATTGGGCCGAAGGACTAGCCTGTCGATGGAACAGCACTGCGAACGTGCCGAACCGTTAGAAGCTGACTGTCCTAAATGCTGCCAAAAAGCGCGGAAGGCCACCAAACGTAGTTATACCCACTTGCCATCCATAGGCAGTTTCCGTCTTTCCTCGATTCAGACGCTTTGGAAACCGAGTCATGTTTGAGTGGAAGCGGTGTTCGTTGCTGACGGAATCGACGCCATCAAGCAATCGCATCGTTTCTGGATTCAGGCTGGGATGCACCATCAAATTGATCTGGTTACCCTGGGAGCTGGTCTTCACCACATAAATAGTCTGCCCTCCAGGTGACCGCAGCTCGGCTAGCTTCTTCGTTTCGTTTGTTGGAGTAAAGCCTGCCCTCGCCAGTTCTGACATTATCGCGGCGATATCGGCACCTGACGGCGTCACCGGAGCGCGGCCTTTCACCTTTCCCAAGCTGGAAGTTGTTGGTGGCGCTGCGGAGTCAATGGGAGCAGTGGTCTCAACGGCCGAAGGGGTTAACTTGGCAACCGCTCGTGGCAGGCTTTCCTCGCCCAGCAAAGAAGCGATAGAAGTCTTCATCTGCCGGTAGGCGTGGTCCAACCAATCGCATCGGTTCAGCACAGGATTGTTCGGATTGAGCTCTCCCCGCGTGACCTCCCGCAGGTAGTAGCGGGTTGTGCTGCCACCTGTGGTGGACGGATGGCAGAAGGCGCCGAGTAGCTGCTCCATTCGCAGATAGCCTTTGTCGACACACCATTGCATAGCCGCCTGCGGGCAAGGCCCGAGGCCAACATACAGGGCGTTCTGGCCAATTTCGGCAATCGATGGCACAAAGCAATCCATGAAGCATTCACGGAGGAGTTCCGCCTTCATAACCTCGTCGAAGCTGCCAGAAAACATCCTGTTTCCGGAGGGCGTGATTGTGAATGCGGCGTGAGGTACGACCGACGTCGAGTGAAGAAGGTCGGCGTTCTGTCCCCAAAGAGATTCCACGTTCTCAATTCCAAGAAGCTTCGCAAAACTGAAGTGGCGCAGCATCTTCAATAGATTTGGCCTCATGGTCGGACTACCGAACGCTCCTACTTTCTTGACCTCTACCAGAATCTCGCTCTCAGGGCGTCCGGCGCGCAGGAGTCTCTGAGCCTCACCGTAAGCGAGGGCCAGTTGATTAGGCCCCGGAGTAATCCCAACGATCACGAGTTTTGCTCTGCGGTTTACGTGTTCGAACGGTATGTACTGCAGGAGGTTTCTCCCCCGGCGCGCAATCTCCAGTTCCAGTGTTCCTGTTGCCTCGGCCCCAAGTCGCTTCAGATCAGCGGCATACTTTCCAAAGTAGTTGCGCTCCACGGTGATTCCTTCGTCTCGTTTTGAATGTGAAACAGGTTAAGGGCTGCACCTAGGCAAAGATAGGGCCGATTGAAAATATCTTGCGAGATGTGGCAGTGCACGAATTTGTCCGAAAATTAAGCAGGTGACTAGTGGGACGTTCCTCGAAGCACTGCGCATATCGATAGCGCAGACGGTAGCGAGGCTTGATGCAATGCCAATCGCTTGACCTAGTCAATCTGCTCCTAAATGGCAGGCGCATCCATTGAGCCTTTGCCGTCGCATCATTGCACTAACATGATGGGATAATGACATCCACAAGAACAAAGTCATCAACCACTTACTTATGCTAACGCCTGACGTCGTCTTGGTCGGTGCTCGATCAAAACATACTACCGCCGCTCCGGACGGTCGTTGGAATACTTGTTGTCGCCTGGAGCATCGGGAGCAGCGATGCAAATTGGCGATAGCTAAGGTATTTGTCCGGCGCCTCTGTTGTCGGCCATATCACGACTAGTTGTGACAGCGCACAAGTTTCCGGTTGGCGCCAGTTTGCGTGGGCCTACCCTCAACCCCCTGCTGAAAATGGCGTCGCTCTCGGGGGTGGTCGAGTCGATACATTTGCACATCCGTCGGGGCGACAACGTCAACGCAACAGATGAACGCGGGCGCTCACCACTTATGTTGGCTGCGGCGCGAGGGCATACAAAAGCCTGTCTTGCCCTTCTCGAAGCGGGTGCCGATCCGGCGGCTCGCGATCGGAGCGGAAATGACGTGGCAACCATCGCTGCGATGGCAGGGCAATCCGAGCTTGCGGAGCTGATCCGTAGGGCGAAAGCAAATAGAACGGCGGACTCGCAGGCTTTTGATGAAGAGGTAGCGCCGCAAGCAGAGAATGCCTTGTCGGAGGCGCTAGCAAATGTTCTGCTCTGGGAGGTGGATGTCGAATCTCCACCGCCGAAGGATGACATCAGCTGCCGCAACGCAAGTGCAACGGCTCAGCAAGCGATTTCACTCCATGCCCCAATCAGCACTGACGACGATTGGACTGACGTCGATATAGAACTTCCTTTCATCGGCGGACGTGCAAGAAGAGGAAAGGCTCTAAGCGAGGAAGCTCTCAATCGGATCAAGAGCCTATTCCAGCGCGGATTGGGCGACGGGCGGGTCTCATCGCACGCAGTCATGGTTGCCACGCTCGACGATATGGACGAGCCTGACCTTGAACTTGAACGAAGGGTTGGTCAAATTCTCTCTGACCTTGGAGTGAGCATTGGTGAAGAGGACTGGGGAGACCTACCGGAAAGCACAACTGACGAGGACGTCGAGGCCACGGTAACTGCAGCAACTGACTTTCTCGTGTCAATCTCGTCCCAGGAGATTGACCCATTAAAGATCTACGCAAAGGAGATGGGCTCTCATGCTCTATTGTCGAGAGATGATGAGGTGGTGCTGGCGAAAGCTATTGAACAGGGGGTGGCCGATGCAGTAACGGCTATTTCCAGTTCTGACGCCGCAATTGAGGAGGTGCTGCGCGTCGCTTCACTTATCGAGAAAGGAACCCTTTCACCGCTTTACATGTTCAGCGAGGCAACCGTGGCCTCTGAATTGGTCAATGGGGATAGCCCGGAAGACGCGGATGATGATGAGTTCGGTACAGACATACAAGCCGAGACAGCTCCACCAGATTTGTCATCTCGCATAGCGGTGCTTCGGAAGCTGCGATCGAGGACGAACGGCAATGACAGGCAAGCGCAATGTGATGCGTTGGCGAATCTGGGACTCTCGTTGAGTTTTCTGGACAAGCTTCGGATCAAAATGGCGTCAACGGGCCAGGATCCGAAGACGTTGGAGCTCCTTTCTTCCGCTGTCACGCGTGCGCATGATGCGCGTCGGCAAATGATCGAGGCGAATCTTCGGCTCGTGATTTCGGTGGCAAAGAAATACGTGCGTGGTCCGTTACCGTTCCTTGATCTGATTCAGGAGGGAAACATCGGGCTCATTCGTGCCGTGGAGAAATTTGACTGGCGCAAGGGGTTCAAGTTTTCGACCTACGCGACGTGGTGGATCCGCCAGGGGGTAACAAGAGCAATTGCAGATCAAGGAAGGCTGGTTCGCGTACCTGTTCACATGGTCGAATTCATCAACCAAGTCGAGCGGGCAAGAGATGCGATTGAGGGAGTGACAGGAACAACCGCAACCGCCGAAGCAATCGCGGAACGACTTGGGCTGCCTGCTAGAAAGGTGACCAAGGCGTTGAAAGCGTCAACCGAAACTGTTTCTCTCGACGGTGACGTTGCAGAGAACGATGAGGCAGGGCTTATTGCGGAATCGCTTATAGACCCTTTGCCTGACCCCGAGCAGCGAGCGATGAGCAAAGCTCTTGGCGCGACCTTGGAGAAACTGCTGGCAGCAATGCCGGGGAAGGACGTAGACGTGATGCGAATGAGATTCGGCCTGGGCGACGAGGACGAACACACGCTGGAAGAGGTCGGGAAGATATTTGGCGTTACCCGGGAGCGCATAAGGCAGATCGAGGCCAAGACTCTTGGCAAGCTCCGACGTTCTTCCTGTACTAACGTCCTTTCCCCTTTTCTCGGCAAAGCGTCGGACTCCGTGGCGTCGAAAGAAGCGGAGGTCGAGGTCAGGAGGGAGCAGTCTGCGGTGACGCCCGAGGTACCCACTCCGGAGGACAGTCCAGAGAAGGAGAGCGCTTCAGATGCAATTGTCTGGAAAAGTCGAGAAATTCATGCTGATCGCGTGCATCTTGCGATGCGAATCGCCGCCGTGAGGGGTGTCCAGGTTGATGATCAACGCGACGCATTGGGTCAAGGGTGGATCTGGATACGGTTGAGAACACTCAAAGACGGAGATTCAAGAAGGCTCGCCAGGAAGCTGACAGCGCTTGGTTTCGAGCACTGGCCAGGAAAGGGATTCAGGAGGTACGTCAATGAAGTCTAGGCATGCGCCGCCAAAGGCGGGCGCCATGATGGAGGCTCTTCGTGGGCTGGGCTATTCGACAGCGGGAGCGTTGGCCGACATCATTGACAATTGCATCACCGCTCGAGCGAACGAGGTCTGCCTGAACTTTCGATGGGCGGGCGAATCAAGTTCCATCACTATTATCGACAATGGGAACGGTATGGACGAAGACGAACTGGACAAGGCAATGCGTCTAGGCGATCGAAATCCTCTCGATGAAAGAGCCTCCCACGATCTCGGTCGCTTCGGTATGGGCTTGAAGACTGCATCCCTCTCCCAATGCAGGCGCCTCACGGTGGCGAGTCGGAAGCATGGCCGCATTCATTGTCTGAGATGGGATCTCGACGTTATCGCAATTGCCAGTGACGACGGTTGGCATCTAATGGAGGGGCCAGCTGCTGAATCCGAAGGACTTCTCGCTTCGTTGTCGAACATGGAAAGCGGGACGCTGGTCTTGTGGGAGAGGCTCGACCGCATTGTTAGCCCGGGCTTTGGCGAGCAGGATTTTCTCGACCTTGTGGATAAGGTCGAGCGTCACCTCGCGATGGTTTTCCATCGCTTCCTTTCTGGCCCCTCACCTCGTTTGCGCCTGACCATCAATGGCAAGTCCGTCGAACCATGGGATCCATTTCTGACGAGGCATCCCGCGACATGGTCATCTCCAGTCGAGCGAATTGCCACGGGGAGTGGGCCGATAGAGGTTCAATGCCATGTGTTACCGCACAAGGACAGGCTTGACGAGCGAGAAGCGGAATCGGCGGCCGGGCTTGACGGATGGACTGCGCAGCAGGGCTTCTATGTTTATCGCGGGGAGCGTCTATTGGTGGCGGGAAGTTGGCTTGGACTTGGGAGGGGAAGGTCGTGGACAAAGGAGGAAGCGCATAGGCTCGCCCGCATAAGGCTGGATATTCCCAACAGTGCCGATGCTGATTGGAAAATCGACATTCGCAAGTCAACCGCTCGCCCACCTGTCCAGACGCGGGAGAGGCTGACCCGTCTCGCAGAGGACACCAGGGAGCGCGCGCGTCGCGTGTTTGCCCATCGTGGGAAGCCAGTTCGTGTCGGAGGAGAGTCGGTAGCGCAGGCTTGGCGCGCCGAGCACTTTCAGGGAGGCATGCGATACAGAATTGACCTGACACATCCCGCTGTTTCTGCCGTCCTCGACGAAGCCGGAGCCTTGGAGACACAAGTCAGGGCAATGCTTCGCGTCATTGAAGAGACCATTCCGGTGCAGCGGATCTGGCTCGATACCGCCGAGGCTCGCGAGACGCCGCGAACAGGATTTGCCGGCGAGTCACCGAAAGAGATAGCGGTCGTTCTGGCGGCCGTATATAGAAATATGGTTGTGAAGAAGGGTCTCTCGCCCACGCTCGCGAGGGAGCGCCTGCTCTGTACTGAGCCCTTCAACAACCATCCGAATCTGGTGACAGCACTTCCCGACGAGCCTCCACCCCACGACTGAGAGAAAAGCCATGACGACGGTAGAAAAGGATATGCAAAGGGTGGTGAAGTTTGTCCAGGAGCTGCTGCTCGATGAGGATGACAGATCTGCTGTCACCCCTGCCTTGATAGCAGAGAAGATAGACATGGTTGTGGCCATGAAGCCTAGTTGGGGAGAGGGTCTCGATCGTGCCGCGGTGACCGATGAGCTGATCAGGCGTTTCAGCCTCTGGATAGGGCAGGACACTACTTTGACGAGCAATGAAGGCCATGTGCCTTGGCTCAATGCGGCAAGAAAGCGCGACTGGCGGTACTGGCAACGCTACCGTGAATGGCTGGAACGCGAGCTCTCCTGGAAAGCTGTGGAAGGACTTGATGCCTCGACCGACATTATCCTCGGCATGCTTGAGGACCCGACTCGAGAGGGCACATGGGATCGACGCGGCTTGGTGGTCGGCCACGTCCAGTCCGGAAAGACAGGCAACTACACCGGACTTATCGGTAAGGCAGCCGACGCAGGCTACAAGATCATCATTGTCCTGGCAGGACTCCACAACAACTTGCGTTCGCAGACTCAGATGCGCCTGGACGAAGGGTTCCTCGGTTACGAAACCAAGCCGGTCGCAGACGATATGAGGGTTATTGGCGTTGGGGAGATTGATGGAGACCCGGCGATCAGGCCCAATTTCGCAACAAACCGCTCGGAGAAAGGCGACTTCAACACAACCGTGGCCAAGAATCTTGGCATCACCCCCGAACAGCGACCATGGCTTTTCGTGGTGAAGAAGAACAAGACCGTGCTGGAACGCCTGTACCGCTGGATACGAAACCACGTCGCAAATGTTCACGATCCGGTTACCGGGCGAAAGAATGTCACGCACCTGCCTCTCTTGCTTATCGACGATGAGGCGGATCACGCATCGGTCGACACGGGAGAACAAGTATTCGACTCAGAGGGGCAGCCTGATGACGAGCACCAACCAAAGGCAATCAACAGCCGGATAAGGAAGATTCTCAACTCGTTTGCAAGGACCGCTTATGTCGGCTACACCGCCACGCCGTTTGCCAACATATTCATTCATGAGAGAGGCGCAACCAAGGAGGAAGGTGCCGACCTTTTTCCATCGGCCTTTATTGTCAATCTCGCGGCTCCATCGAACTACGTCGGTCCCGCAAAGGTGTTCGGTCTTTCCACACCGGAGGGGCGAGTTGGCGGCCTGCCCCTACTGCGCGATGTGACAGACCAAGCACTGCCCGAGGGGGGAGGGTGGATGCCGCAGAAACACAAGAACGGCCACCATCCGCTTCATGAAGGCCAGGATATCCCTCCGCCATCGCTTGTGGAAGCGATTGACGCATTCATTCTCGCGTGCGCAACGCGCCGTGTCAGAGGGCAAGGTAGCGCCCATTCTTCCATGCTCGTGCATGTGACTCGGTTCAAGTCCGTACAGGCGGAAGTCCACCGCCAAGTCCATGACCATGTGCTACACCTCAGGCAACGACTCGTAAGAAAGATCGACCATGGGCCGATCCTGGCGCGCCTCAAAGCTCTATGGGATGACGATTTCCGCTCCACCGCAGAGAGTATCTCCGGCTCGCCGGCGATGCCAAAGTGGGAGCAGGTGGAGGACGAACTTATCGACGTCGTCTCTGATATTCAGGTCAGAATGATCAATGGGACGGCCAAGGACACTCTCGACTACGTGGAAAACGAAGGCAAGGGACTGAAGGTGATCGCCATCGGTGGCGATAAGCTTGCCCGCGGCCTTACGCTCGAGGGGCTCTGCGTTAGCTACTTCTTGCGCGCGTCAAAAATGTACGACACTCTCATGCAGATGGGCCGATGGTTTGGCTATCGCCCGGGATATCTGGACTTGTGCCGTCTCTATACGACCCCCGAGCTTTCGGAGTGGTTTGGCCACATAGCCGACGCGGCCGAGGAACTGCGGGAGGAATTTGAAATGATGGCTGCCACGGGCGCGACGCCGAGAGAATATGGACTCAAGGTACAGTCCCACCCCGTGTTGATGGTGACGTCGCGTCTCAAGATGCGGGCGGCCAAGAATCTCATGCTTTCCTTCAGTGGCCAACGACTGGAAACGGTCTCGCTCCACCGAGATCCCGGCAAACTGGCGAAGAACCTTGACGCAGCCAGAAGACTTGTCAGTGTCCTCGGCAAGCCCGACGAGGTTGATCCGGTGAGGGTCAGGGGGGCAAAAGTGGATAGATGGACCGGGTTTCTCTGGTCGAACGTCGACGCGTCTGCGGTAGCCGACTTCTTCGCTGGCTATTCGACCCATCCCGCCGCCCTGAAGGTCAACAGCGCAATGCTTGCCGAATTCGTGGAGTCGATGGCCCGCGTGGGGGAAGTTACCCACTGGACAGTGCTGCTTGCAGGCGGAGGAACCGGCAGAGAGATAGAGTTGGCGAATGGTCTTGGCCTAAGCATGAGCAAGCGGACGGGCGAGGCAAAGTTTGATGACCGCTATGCCATTGGCGTCCTGCTGGATCCACGCGACGAGGCAGTTGACCTCGACGAGGCTCAATGGAGCGCCGCGCTCGCAGTGACAAGGGCCGCATATAAACCAGATCCCGGCAGGCTTCATTTTGCGAAGGAGCCCGAGATACCGAATGGCTTATCGATCAGAAGGATTCGCGGTTTCGGGGCGAACGGGATCGCCGCGCGCCCCGACAGGGCTCTCCTGATTCTTTACGCATTGGACCCCGAAAAGGCGGACATCGGGTTTCCGGGCGACACACCACCAGTGATTGCATTCGGCGTTAGTTTTCCAGGCAGCGACTCTGGGCTCAAGGTGGAGTACAAGGTCAATAATGTGTTGTGGGAGCAGGAATATGGCCCTGCGGACTGATCGGGACGAGCTTCTTGCTGCCTGGAGGGCCCTCTCCGGCCCCGCTGGAGCAGATGGATGGCGCACCATTCAGGTCGCCCATGGGGGCCCATGCCCGTTACTCGCGGGACGTCGCTTTCCTGGAAACGAGGAGGCTCTGCTTGTTGGCCTCGACTCGGCTCGCGTGCCATCGGCTGAGCTGCTTCCTCAAGGAAAGGGCTTTACCGTCATACGGGTTGAATTCGGTGGAAAGGATCCTGAACGAACATGGATAGCGCTTTGCAGACAAAGCCAGGGTAGTCTGGATCTTTTTGCGCTGATGGCTGAGGATGTGGTTGCGATTTTGGATACGCTGAGAAATGCCGACGGAGAGAGGCTCGTTCGTGTATTTCTGGCAAGAATACGGGCGTGGCAGGAGTTCATGCGCCGGGGCGACGATGGGATTCTCAGCCCAGAGGCGGAGGTTGGCCTCTACGGTGAACTGGTGACTCTGCAAGCGCTGATTGATGCGGGTTTGTCACCAGCGGTGGCTGTGGAGGCATGGCAGGGACCCCTTGGCGGTATCCAGGATTTCTCCCTGGGGACAGGTGCTATCGAGGTTAAGAGTACAGTCTCCCCATCGGGTTTCCCTGCAAAGGTTGGATCTCTCGATCAACTCGACGACTCTTTGATCGCTCCGATCTTTCTTGCCGGTGTGAGATTGGCCCTTTCACCTGCAGGCCGAACACTACCCGAACTTATCGCTGGTACCAGGACTGTCCTGCGACTCGAAAGTCTGGCTCTGGCCACTTTTGACAGCAGACTCATTGATGCAGGATTTCTCGACGTGAAGGCTACTACCTACACGCGGCGTTTTTCCGTACTTGCAACGAGATTGCTTTCGGTGTCAGACAACTTCCCACGGCTGACCCGAGCCAACGTTGCTATGGAGATTAGGGCGGCGCGCTATGACCTCGACCTCGATCTCGTCAAGGACTCGGACGCCGGGATTTCGGACGCGCTGGAACAACTTGGAGTGATTTGAAATGGAACTTGTGGATTTTCTTTCTCAAACGCAGGCGGAAGTGCGCGCCGAAACAGGAGAGAGACTTGGTGCATCCGGCGAGGCATACCCATATCCCGAGTCCGTTTTTGCCGAAATCGTCATGCAGCACATGTCGGAAATTGGAATGACATTCGAGCCGGAGGTATGCCACTACTCCGCCAAGGTCGGAAATGCAAATCTGCGTTTGAGCGGCTTTGCTGTATCAGATGACGCCGACCAGCTGGACCTTTTCGTCAGTATCTATGATGGCGGCGATCAGCTGACCCACATTCCTGACGCAGAGACAAAAACCGCCGCAGAACAATGCCTGAGGTTTCTTGCCAAGTGCGCCGACGGCAAGCTTGCAGCGACGATGGATGAGTCGAACGATGCCTACACTCTTGCTGTGGCAATCCAGGGGTGTTATGCGAATCTGGACCAGATTCGGGTATATGTGCTCACCGACAGACTGGCAAAAGCGAAGAACTTCAAGCCACGGGAAGTTAGCGGAAAAACCGTCAAGCTCGAGGTCATGGATATTGAGCGGCTTCACCGCCATTGGTCTGAAGGCAAGCCGAGAGATGAGCTGGTCGTGAATTTTGAGGAGGTGTCTGGAGGACCCTTGCCTTGTGTATTTGTTCCGGGGGAGGAGGTCGACTATGACTATGCCCTTACAGTAATTCCTGGAGAGGCTCTGCGCTTCCTATATGAGAAGTACGGTGCGCGACTCCTGGAGGCAAACGTCCGGTCGTTCCTCGGCAAAACCGGGAAAGTAAATCCCGGCATTCAAAAGACCCTCCGTGATACTCCCGAGCGCTTCGTCGCATACAACAATGGGATTGTGATGATTTCCGACGAGATGCATCTGGGGAAAACAACAGATGGTGGACCAGGAATTCTATGGCTTAAGGGTGTGCAGATAGTCAATGGAGGTCAGACCACCGCATCGCTCTACTTTACCAAGAAGAGAATCCCTGACACTGATCTCAGGCGCGTCCGTGTACCCGCAAAGATCATCGTTCTTCGCTCAGAGGATCCGGCGGGGGAAGAAGCGCTCATATCGGATATATCCAGGTTCGCCAACACACAAAACTCGGTGAAGCAATCCGATCTGTCGGCGAACAAGCCCTTCCATATCGAGATGGAGAAACTGGCGCTGAGCACTTACTGTCCTGATGGCGTCGGTCGTTGGTTCTACGAACGTGCGGCGGGCAGTTACAACACGATGCTGGCGCGCGAGGGAACGTCGCCAGCAAAACTGCGTCAGCTCAAGGATGCCATTCCGTCGTCGCGAAAGATAACCAAGACTGACCTTGCCAAATACCTGAACGCATGGAATCAAAAACCGGACTCGGTTAGCATGGGTTCACAGAAGAATTTCGACAGATTCATGGATGGTTTCCGCGAGCAGGAAGGACAACCACCCGGCCCCCTACCAAATGTCATCGACTACAAGACGATGATTGCCAAAGCGATTATTTTCAAAAAGGCGCACGCCCTTGTTCGTCCCATGTTTCCTGCGTTTCAAGCGAACGTCGCGGCCTACTTGGTCGCTCTCGTTGCCAACCGGCTTGGAGGGCGTGTCGATCTTGAGCGGGTGTGGCTTCGCCAGGATATCTCTTCCGCACTTAAGAAGCAGCTTCAGATATGGGCCGGCGAGGTGAACACCTACCTCCACGAGTCATCCGGCGGAAGAATGATCTCCGAGTGGGCAAAGAAGAGCGAGTGCTGGGATGTTATCGTTGGGAAGACTTATTCGCCGCCGATGCAAGGTATTCCTGAGCTGCGTTAGCGGTAAAGGAATTGGCTCGGCCTGATGGGGTACGACTTTGGCGGATATTGTTGATCGGGCCACAAGAGGTCGATTGATGGCCGGTATTCGGGTAAAAAACACGATGCCGGAAATGTTCGTCCGAAAGAGCCTCTTTGCTGCGGGCTACCGTTTCAGGTTGCACAGGCATGAGCTTGCTGGATCCCCCGACATAGTGTTGCCGGGCCGCAAAATCGCTATCTTTGTACACGGATGTTTCTGGCACCGCCACAACCCTTGCCGGTTGGCCAAGCTACCGACAACAAATGCAGCGTTCTGGCGTGCCAAGTTGAATGGAAACGTCAAGCGGGACGAGCGGGCCGTTGAAGCACTGCAGGTGGCGGGATGGAGAGTGCTTGTGGTTTGGGAGTGCGCCACGCGGGGCAAAGCGGCTGAGGGACTTAAGGTGAAACTGGCAGGATGGATCGAGGGGTGCGAGGACGTTGGTGAAATTCGAGAAACTGTTGCTGGCACAACGTGATGCAATCAGTCTCGATCGGTCCTGGTGGATTCGTCATTCATATTTTCTGAAGCCATATCTTGACATTGTCAAGGCTTCCGAAACGCTCTTTGAGTTTGGCGGCGATGTCACCTGAAGAGATGACCACTACCGGATGTGTGTCCTGGACCAACTCTTGGTAGGCTTGCGCGTCCAGGTAGGATGTGGTGACCAAGATGCCGAACTGGCGATGCCTGAGACGGGAAATCAATCGAGACAAAGGTTTTATTCCGACGCTATTGTTCGTTGCGTAGCATTTGGCTTCCATCGCAAATTCGACGTCGATGGCGCCAGCCCCGTGGCCGATGCGGTACGTCCCCAAAGCATCTCTTCCCCCATCTCGCCATGGTCGGGTTATTTCCCAATTCTGAATGGCCGGCATGAACAGTCTCGCCAGTTCCATGGCGCACCTCTCAAAGGCGTAGGGATCCTCCCGATAAAATTCATAGACGAGGTTTGTGTACGAAGCTAGCTCAGGGGACTCTGGAAGCTGTTGCTGTCTGGAGCGAACCGCGTTGACGGGAATGGATTTCAGTGGCGTATACTTTCTGCCGCCAACCCAGTCCAGCCAAGCCTTTGGTGCGTGAATGGACGAAAGAGCCTTGCCGGTTTGAATGTCCTTAATCCATGCTCTGGTTACAACAGGAACATCGAGTATGGTGAAAGTCGCCTTGTAGTTCTGGAACCGGATTCCATTGTTTGTAGTCCGCCACACAGCCACCAAATCGTCATCGCCGCCCATGCCCGCTGCGCCCGGCACTGCGAGCCCAATGAAACGTACGTCCCTGTACGTACCAGTATTGCCAAAGAGCAAGATAGGTGGGAAAGCCAAGCTTTGCTGGTGTTGATGCGCCTCATCAAACAAATTTCTGAGCATTTGGTTGCCCTGGCGAGGCGTCTGATGCAGGTCTCCAGGAGCACGTTTGTCACCGTAGTAAATGAATGTTCCGTTCTCGCTGTTGAGGGCATCGGGCCAGTTCACATCTGAGAAACTGGTTTTGAGTACCAGAAGCTTGAGCGTAGTTACCTCGGGTCTTTGCCCCAGGTGCCGGAAGCCGGCGCCGTTATCGACGTCCAGCAGCTTGGGTAACGGATCGTCGGATGCATTGCCATTCCGGGATCCCCCGTAAACTTCGTCGACACTCAAGTCGACCGTGTCCAAATTCTGGTCGATCATTGACTCGACTCTGCCTTCTTTGACCTTTTTGCCGCTTTAGCTTGTGTGACATTGATCCATTTGAAAATCGCGGTCATTACGTCTGAGCAGACTCCATTTCCGCAAAGCTTTACCTTTTCGCGGCGACTACCATGGGGCAGGACGTGGTCGTCTCCTCCCCCCATTGCCTTCAATAGCTCGTTTGGCTGGAGCATTCTCAAGTAAGGCTCTCCATCGCGCCAAGTGACCAAGCCGAACCGATCAACGGTGGTAATCGTCCGCAGTGGGACGTCCAGTGCCTGCCAACCGCCAGCATAATCCGAGCCGTAATAAACAATTATGAACGGGACATTTTTTCCAATTGCAGCAATTGCCCGATCGGCTCTCTCAAGAGTGGCTTTCGCTCTTCCCGATTTGCGCAATGGTTTGGAAATGTGATTTGCATTCCAGTCGATTACATCACGGGCTGTTAGTCGATCTTTAGGCCCCAGAGCCAAAAGCTGTTCCCGGGAAACCCGGGATCCTTGTCTATCGCACACAAGGAACATGCGCTTTCGAGCCTGGGCGGACCCGAAATCGGCCGAATTGAGAAGAAGATCGCTAACCGTGTAACCCAATCTCTCTATGGTCTCAACGAGTTCATCATGTCGATCCCACTTTTTCATCCGATTCACGTTCTCAACAATCACCCATCTTGGCTTCATCGACTCAACCCAGGGGACGATGCCGATCGCAGTCTCGCGACTACTCTCCAATCCAGGCTTGGCGCCACGAGCAATGGAGTGAGACGTACATTCCGGAGACGTCAGCAGTACGTCCGGTCGATATCGCTTGCCGAGGGCTTTCGTATCTATGTTTTCGATTAGATCGGTGATGACCTCTGAGTCCGGAAAGTTTGCCTTGTAGGTCTTGGTGGCCAAGTCCCAGGCGTCCAAGCCGAGCAAAGGGACTCCTCCGCCTCTAACGGCTCCCCTGGCTCCAAATCCCCCGCCACAGAACAAATCTACAAAAGTTGCCATGAATCCCTTTTCTTCCAGCACTTCAACGCGAATGCAGTACGGATATGAGCGCCAATCTCTACTGATCTGTAGAGATACCAATAGGCCAGAATTGGGAACAGCCTACCAGGCTAAGGAAAATTTCGCCAGGTTGTCAAGCATTCGGTTGACGGAACTGCGAGCCATCGGGAGTAGTGGTCTTTGTGGCCCCACCTCGAGTTTTCAATAGCTTCTTCATCCCGATGAAGGTTTCGAATATGTACATCGCATGATATTGTTTATCTAGACTAAATCTGCTGTAGAAAGCTATTGAAAATAGGAGGTTAGCCAGAATCCATACCAGTGCTGCGCTGCTAAATGCAATTTCCTTTGCGGGAACCATCAAAACCAATACCAAAAAATAGATGGCTGTATTGAAGAAGAAACCAATGCACAAGCTTCGCGTGAGAACTATGGTCGCATTCTGCTTCTTTTCGTATAGCGCGATCGAAGGAAATCGCTCCCTCAAGTAGAACTGAATGAGGTTGAAGTAATCATCCTTTCGGAGATCCTTGCACTCGTTGATGAGGGCCTTTCCGTCTTGGCGGGCCAGCCATTCTTCTATCTTCGTGATCAAGTTGCTCTTGAATGTTCTTGTGTAGGACTGGTCGGTGTCGTCAAACAGCAGCTTCCACTTTGGGCCTGTCTCTTCGCAGCCCTTTCCAATGAACGGGAATCTTCTGTGATGGATCAAAGTGTAGCCTGTTTGCTCCAGAACTCGACCTACCACGTAGGCAATGACAGAAATGAAGAAGAAATCCACCGCGCTCAGGTCAGCACCCTTGAATATGAGCTTGTTGGTCGCTATAGATGCATTAAGAAATATCAGACAGATAAACGTAAAGCCGGGGATCAAATAGGCGATCACATCATGGAAAAAGTCGGGGATCAATCCCGTTACTCCATTTCCCTTAATTTCGTCTTTACCCATGTGCAATTGCCCCTATGAGGTGCCCACAATGTTCATGCGGCGAGTGTCGACCAGTCTGTAACCCTTGGTTGGTCGCGGTATAGCCTCCCCAATTGCTCACCAAGAGCAGGAATTTGGTTGGCCAGAGTGGTGAGCGCAAGTGGTGCACCATAGCAATTTATGATCTCGCAGGAGCATTTAGCGCTCGTCTGCCGGCGGGAGCGCCTTGTCGAAAGACAGCGAGTAGACAAACGCCTTGCCTCGGACGGGCTCACTGAACGACAAGTAGCAAGCTCCCAACTGATTCCCCGCGACCAATGTCAGCAACCAGGAAAACTCCTGCGGCGTGAAGGTGACCACGGCATTGACGACGGGCTTGATCGCGAGAATCACCCCGACGTTGGGCTCCACCGTCGACGGCATGGAAACATCGTCGCGCGGGAAAATCGTACCGGACAGCTCCGACACATCTTTCACGGGTTCCTCGAGTCGTCCCCGAAATTCGACGCAATGAAGTGTCGCTCGGGCCGGGAGCATTCCGCGCTGCCTGTCGACGCGTACCGACAGCGATGTCCGCCATTCCGTTATCGTGGCATAGCGGGCGAGAATTTGTTTTGGGCCGCGGCGCTTCGATTGTCTTGGCATAAAGCTGCCGCTTCACTCTGAGGCGTTCACGATGGTGATCTGGTCATTGAGTGTCCAGAAGTCGTAAAGGTAGCCGATGCCCAGAATGCCGAGCGTACAAAGATACAGAATGCCCGTGACCCACTTGCCCATGTACATCCGATGAAGGCCAAAGAAACCTAGGAAGGCCAGCAGAATCCAGGCGACGGAATAGTTGACCTTGCCTGCTCGAAATCTGAGATCAGCCTGGCGGTCCATTGACGGGATGAGGAAGAGGTCTATCAACCATCCGACGCCGAGCAGGCCCAAGGTAAAGAACCAGATGGTTCCCGTCACGGGATTACCGTAATAGAAGCGATGGGCACCGGTGAACCCGAACAGCCAAAGGATATAGCCGACAGTCTTTGAATGGGTGTCGCTTGTTTGTGTCATCGCCTGGCTCCCGGTATGGCCGATGTCAATTGAGCATCAATATTGAGCTTGCCTTGAACATAGACAGTGAGCGGGCTCAACGATCAGGAGTATCCCCCAATCGGATTGGACTTCAACCCCCCAGTAGCTGAGCCATCAAGTGAAACATCATACTTCCGCGATCGGCGGATCGATCCGATATAAGATCGCCATATACCATCGCGGAGTCGTAGCAACATGATCATCAAGTCGGCCGACGACAAGCAACAAGGCATCTCAACGCTAGAGGGGCTGCACAGACGCCCAGACATCACCGATGCACAGCGAGAGGCGATTGCTAAGGAGCTGAAGCTACTACGTGCCGGAATGAAGGGGGAGGTGGAATCAGCCTATCTCATCGACTTCGATTTCAAATCGTCGAAGAATACCGCTGTGATTCATGATCTGCGTCTGGAAATCAATGGGCGAGTCGCCCAGATAGATCATTTGCTCCTGCACCGCACTCTGACGGTATATGTGCTTGAGACCAAGCACTTCAATTCCGGCATGAAGATCACTGACGACGGAGAGTTCCTACGCTGGAACGACTACAAAAAGACCTTCGATGGAATGGCATCGCCCTTGGCACAGAATGAGAGACACATCGAGGTCCTGAGGGATGTCTTTCAGGCGATTGAGATGCCAGCTCGACTTGGGATGAGGCTTTCTCCTGCTTTCGAGTCTCTTGTGTTGGTGTCTCAGAATGCCCGAATCGATCGCTCCAAGAAGTTCGATTCCAGTCACGTCATCAAGGCCGACGTCTTGCTCAAGACCCTCGATAACCAGGCGGAAAAAGAGGGTCTTCTGAATGCGCTGGGGAGTCTGAGCCGCATCGTTTCGACTGAGACCCTGGAGGAAATTGCTCGCAATCTGCGCTCACTTCACCGCCCCATTGCCATCAACTATCAGGCCAAGTTCGGTATCAGTGACTGGCCTTCCCCGACATCGCCGAAACCTCCTCCTGTTTCAGCGCCAGCTCGTGCTCCTGAGCCAACACCAAGCTCTGCTGTTGCCCCTGTACAGGCGCGACCAAAGCCTTCGACGCAGACTGTCGGTCTAGGCGCTAAACCTGCCTGCCGGGCTTGTGGCAGCTTCAATGTGTCCATTCAGTACGGAAAGTTTGGTTATTACTTCAAGTGCGCCGACTGTGATGGCAATACCCCGATCAAGATCACATGTGGTGTCGCTGGGCACAAGGAAAAGATCCGCAAGGATGGGTTTCGCTTCTACCGTGAGTGCGCCGACTGCAAAACCAGTGCATTGTTCTTCGAGAATATGCCGTCTGCGTCATAGGGGAGCTCAAAGTGGCTGGTTTCCTGACCGTACAGCAACACGCCGCGTCACTTTGAAGCATTCGCGATCGCAGCATCAGGTTCAGGATTAAAGCGACCCAGGAGAATTGGCAAATTCGCCGGGTTCAGGGGGCGCTGTGCAGCGCCCACAGTTGCCCCGCGATGCGGACTGGACACAACAGAGGATGGCGGCAACCTGCCCAGCCGGCACGCCTATTGTTTAGGCGCCGTCTCCACGTTCGCGGCTGTGGATATCGGCTCTGACTCCGGCGTTACGGCGATTCGTTTTGGCATATCCGCCAAACGCAGCTGAACCAGCCGTCGTGGGGTGTCGCCGAGCTTGATGAACAGCTGGACCAACGTTGCTGATTCGTCCTTGGACTGCCGGATCCAGGTGCTTCCAGTTGCCGACTCACCGGGGAGCAACACAATGGAGTCCCCTCTGGCGTTCAGGAAGAGTCTCTTCTTCAGCTCGTTCATGCGTGCCATGGGCGTGTCATACATGGTGTGCGCAACCGCTGCGTTGACCCCGACATGTGCGGCAACGGATCCGACGGGCCCCAGGAAGGCGCTCAGCAATCCGACCACGCCACCCACCGCCGTTGCCCCAGCGGTTTGTGCAGCACCGCTGCCATTGTTCATGGCCAGGATTTCTTTCAAGTCGGCAGAAGGGCGCCGGACCTCACCCGCGACGGTGATGCCGCCCGCCTGAAACGTAACCTCCTGATCCGGGGTTGAATTGGTCAGGGTGTAGCTGTATTCGGTCAGTGGGCTGATCGATATCGGTTCGTCGGGCCGAATAATCCTGTTCAGCCGAATGCTCGACTCCGGCAGAACCAGTAGCTCTCCGACGGTCAAAATCCCGGGCTGTGGCAATGCCGCGGGTACGGCCGTCTGGGCAAACGCCACCCCCTGCAACAACGCACCTGAAAGTACAGCCGCCAACCATGATCTTCTGCTCACGAGCATCCTCCCCTGAAAGTCCTGCCTAATTCACCCCAAACTCGCCTAAGGCATCCGACTGCGCCGGATGGGTTCCGCGGTGGCGGAACGGGTCCGTGCGTCAGGCCATGACTACTTTTATCACCAAGCTGAATTCGCGCAAGCCCTGTTCCGCTGTTTGACCACGGAGGGTGCTCGGCCGGGATCGTTAAGGAACCTTCCTTCAGCGGCGCCAATATCGCGCAACGGGCGTGGCCTCCGCCAATTCAAGGTCCTGCTATCCAGGTGCAAGCTCAGGCCGCAGACTACTTTCCGCCCACTGACTGCTGCGTATCGCGTACGGTCTTCAGTTCCTTCCAGGCCTTGTAGAGGTAGATCGGACCGACCACAATGCCGATCACCGCTGCGGCTCCTGCCTGCAGCGCCAGGTTCAGCCAGCGCATGGGCATATGGATATAGCCGCCGCTCGGCGCGAAGTAACGCCTCAAGAAACTCCATCCCGGCGGGAAGAATGCCGCCATCAAGGAATACAGGACGAGATCCGCCAGCGGCACGCGACCCCCCAGCATGAAGGGGGTAACGATCCCAAGAACCGCCATCAGCGCCAGTTGTTTCCACAGCGACGTGGAAACGTTCTGGTTGATTGCCAGGGCGCAGTGCCCACAAAGTGGCGGCGTAAATACCGACACGCACTCGGGACAAAGTCCCCGCCCACAACTGTTGCACGTCCCCACCGCGCCCAACTCGATGTGTTCTGCACAATTCATTTCTGCTCCTCCCGGTAACCGCACTATTTGAATGGTTATCAGGTCGGCATACTAAGTAATCCTTAGTATGCCGTCAATCGGTTTCCTAAGACTCTCTTAGTCCTCGTCAAAGGGGACTAAAAATGAAGGGGAAAGCGACGTTCGCCAGACGGCTGCGGGAGGCTCGCGAAGCGGTCGGGATTTCTCAAAAACAACTGGGCATTCTTGCCGGGATCGACGAGTTCGGCGCCAGCGCCCGGATCAACCAGTATGAGCGTGGCAAACACGTCCCGGATCTGCTCACTGCCCAGCGGCTGGCGGCTGAACTGAAGGTTCCTGTGTCCTACCTCTACGAACCAGACGACAACCTCGCGGACTTGCTTCGCATTGCAGGCCGGTTGCCTAGCCACAAAATGCGCAAATTGCTCAAGGCGCTTGGCGACGACGCGGCCTCCTGACCTGACGGAGAAGCAAGTATGGGTCAAGTTGGCGGCTTGGCCGCCGGCGGGTGGTCGAATGGAGGATGTCGATGCCTACGGCGGCAAGAGACGGACGGACTGATGTCTGCGTGGCGTCGATTGATTGGTTTGCGCGCTCTACGGCGATCTGAACAAATGGTGGGTCCCGACCGGGAAGTGAGCCTGCAAATGGTGATTATTGCAGGTCGCGTCTGCAATCTGCATTGCGGGCATTGACCAGCGCAACGACCACGGGCTGCAAGGGACCCACTCAGCGCAAAGATCACATCAGGTTCGCAGCCGAAGTCGGCCCGTCCCGCACGCACTTCAACCTCGTTCATTTCCGCCGAGACAGCCGCTTCGCTACGGGATGATGGAGGAACGCTCGGATCTCGACCTGTGCCAGCAGTTCGGATCGCGCTGCAACGGCAAGGTG
>Ga0066417_1000089_pt1 | contig 28801 bp, 24 predicted proteins | sample LakWasMet25_LOW6_2_FD_59544 | JGI IMG/M metagenome (GOLD analysis project Ga0066417, IMG submission 59544) | Freshwater sediment methanotrophic microbial communities from Lake Washington under simulated oxygen tension - Sediment Metagenome 25_LOW6 | ecosystem: Environmental > Aquatic >...
GCCTGATGTGCGCGTCGAAGCGCGCCTGATCGACGCCCCCGTCGGCCCCGCCCGAGCGCGCCCGGATCACCGCGCCGCGCGACCGCTCCTCCGGCAGCCAGCTCTCGTGAACCGTGCAGCCCCCGCAGCCCGACGAGAAGAGCAGCAGCGTCCCAGGGGCCGCCCCCCCCGGCCCCGGAGCGCAGGAGCACGCGTCCCACGGCCCTCCCCGGGCGCCGGCCCCCTGCGCCTGCACCTCGCCCAGCAGCACCCCGTGGTCGTTGCTCGCTACGGTGTTGGCCGTGAGCACCGGCATCGCGTCGCAGGCCGCCACGCCGACCCCCCCGCCCTCCACCCTCGACCTCACGATGACCACCCCGGTGCTCGCCAGAGGCATCGGCCGGGCGCACTGCCCCGCGTCGTCGGCCCCCATCGAGACGCCCACCCGGTTGCGCGCCAGCGCCGCGCGCACCACCCGCACGTCGCTCGAGCGCTCGATGCGCACGCCCACCCTCGCGTCGCTCACCACGGCGTTGAGCAGGGTCACCGCGCGCCCGCCCGCCACGCGAAACCCGACGCCCCCCTCCTGCGCCTGGACGTTGCGGACGACGACGTTCTCCGCCGCGACCTCGACCCCCACCGCCGCGCCGCGCACGGTGTGGCGGTGCCCGTCGAAGGTCGCCCCCCGCCCTGCGATGCGCACGCAGGTGGCGGCGCTCGACGCGTCGATGTCGCCCCGCAGCTCGGCGAAGGCGTTGTCCCGCGAGAGCGCCGCGGTGCACGATTCGCACGAGTCGCAGCTCGACCCCGACTGCTGCGCGCTCGCGACCGACGGCAGCGCCAGCAGCCCCGCGAGCGCCCATCCCCAGCGCCCCGTCACGGCTGCCCCCAGGTGCCGACGTCGCCTCGGTGCTGCTCCCCGGGCCAGCGGATCTTCGCGACCGCGGCGTAGGCCCGGCGCGCCGCCTCCTCCAGCGAGGCGCCCCTCGCGACGACGTCGAGCACCCTCCCCCCGGCGGTGCGCAGCGCCCCGCGCTCGTCCCTCCTCGTGCCCGCGTGAAACACCCAGGTCGCCTCCCCGGCGGCGTCGCCCACGCCCGAGATCTCTCCCCCGGTCACCGGGCTCTCCGGGTAGCCGGGCGCCGCCATCACCACGCAGGCCGCGGCCCCTCGGTGCCACCGCGGCGCTCTCGCTCGCGCGGGCGCCTCGTCCCCGCTCGCCTCGAGGAGGATCTCCCCGAGGTCATCGTCGAGCGCCACCATCAGGGCCTCGCACTCCGGGTCGCCGAAGCGGACGTTGTACTCGAGCAGCATCGGGCCCCGCTCGGTGAGCATCAGCCCCGCGTAGAGCACGCCTCGAAACGGCGCCCCCTCGGAGCGCATCGCGGCCACCGTCGGGCGGATGATGGTCTCCATCACCTGCTCGACGAGCTCGGGCGTCTGCATGGGGTGCGGGGTGATCGCTCCCATGCCGCCGGTGTTGGGTCCGACGCCTCCGTCTCCGAGGCGCTTGTAGTCCATGGCGGTGGCGAAGAAGCTCGCGGAGAGCCCGTCGGACAGCGCGAAGAAGCTCATCTCCGGCCCGACGAGGAAGTCCTCCACCACCACGCTCTGCCCGGCCTCGCCGAAGCGCAGCTCGCGCAGCGCCACGTCGACCGCCGCGACCGCCTCGTCGACGGTCATGGCGACGACGACCCCCTTGCCCGCGGCCAGCCCGTCGACCTTCACCACCACCGGCGCTCCATGAGCGCGGACGTACCCGACCGCCTCGTCCGCGTCGGTGAAGCGCCGATACGCCGCCGTCGGGATGCCGTGCCTCGCGCAGAGGTCCTTGAGGAAGCCCTTGGAGCCCTCCAGCCTCGCGGCCGCCGCGCTCGGGCCGAAGACCCCGATGCCCTTCTCCCTCAGCCGATCGGCGAGCCCCGCGACCAGCGGGCCCTCCGGCCCGATCACCACCAGGTCGGCCGCCATCGCCGCCGCCGCCTCGATGAGCCCGTCGATGTCCGCGACGCCGATCGGCAGGCAGCGCGCCACCTCCGCGATGCCTGGGTTGCCCGGCGCCACCGCCAGCGCTTCGACAGAGTGCGACCTCGCGAGGGCCCACGCCAGCGCGTGCTCCCGACCGCCACCACCGACCAGAAGTACTCTCACCCCTCCCTCGTTACCACCTCCGCCCCATGGGCGAGAACCCGCTCAGGGGACCCGACCGATGGCAGCGGTCCAGACCGCGACGTCCTCGGGGCTCATGGTTCCGACCGGCGGCAGCCGGGCGTCGGCGCACCCCCGATCGATGTCCACCAGGTACTGCTGCCTGGAGAGGAAGGTCCCCTTGCACACCGGGGGGTCGGCCGCCTCCGGGACCTCGGCCACCACGCGAGCGCAGAGGTCGAACATCACCCACCCCGGCACCTTCGCCCGCTCCGCCGGAAAGGCGTAGCCGAAGAGCACCAGGTGCGAGAGCAGCACCCGGGCGTGCTCTCCGAAGCGGGCGATGAGCCGCTCCCAGTCGAAGCGGTCGCCCCGGGCCAGCAGCAGGTGGTTGACGTCGGCGCCGTCGTAGCGCTCCCGCTCCATCACGAAGGCCTTGGAGCAGAGGGTCTCCTCCGCAGGGCAGATCCTCACCGGGACGCCCAGCAGCACGTCCGGCTCGGCGTACTCGAACCATCCGCGGTCCACCGCGCCGACGCCGTTGCCGGCGCCGAAGATCACGTCGATGAAGCGGTCGCCCACCCACGCCTTGGCGAGCCAGTGGGAGAAGACCAGCTCGGTGCGGAAGCCCGCGTCCTCCAGCGCCGAGAGCGCCCGGTCGAGCTCGGAGCGCTCCACGAAGAGGTCGACGTCCTTGGTGTCGCGGTTGATGCCGCAGTAGTGCTTGAGCGCGTAGGCACCGCCCACGAGGTAGGGCACGGCGCGCTCGTTGAGGGCCCTCAGCGCGTTGGCGAACTGCGTCAGAGTCGCCGCGTTCAGGGCAGGCTCCAGGGGAAGGAGGGATGCCAGTCTCATGCGCCGTCCTCCGCGATCGTTGCAGGCGGTGTCGTCTTCATCAGCCTGCACCGGCAGCAAGCCACGCGCCACGATGAGGGGATGCTGGCGACCTGGAGGCGGCGTCCCCAGAGAGGCGTCCATGCGCATCGCCGCCGTCGGGGACATCCACTGTCGCAAGGACGCCGCAGGCACCATCGGCCCCCACCTCGCGCCGGTGAACGACCTCGCGGAGGTGCTCCTGCTCTGCGGCGACCTCACCGACTACGGCCTCGCCGAGGAGGCCCACGTCCTGGCGAAGGAGCTCTCCGTGGTGCGAATCCCGATGATCGCCGTTCTGGGCAACCACGACTGGGAGTCCGGCACCCACGACGAGGTGGCGCACATCCTCCGCGAGGGGGGCGTCCAGGTGCTCGACGGCGACGCCTGCGAGGTGCGCGACGTCGGCTTCGCGGGCATCAAGGGCTTCATCGGAGGCTTCGGGCGGGCCACCCTCGGGCACTGGGGCGAGCCCGTGGTGAAGCGCTTCGTGCAAGAGGCCATCGACGAGGCGCTGAAGCTGGAGTCGGCGCTCAGCCGCCTGCGCACCGGGCGACGTGTGGCGCTGATGCACTACGCGCCCATCCAGGAGACGGTGATGGGCGAGCCCGCGGAGATCATCGCCTTCCTCGGCAACGGCCGCCTCGCCGAGCCGCTCGGCCGCTACCCCGTCGACGCGGTCTTCCACGGGCACGCGCACCACGGCACCCCTGAGGCGCGCAGCCCTACGGGCATCCCCGTCTACAACGTCGCGATGCCGCTGATGAGGCGCGCCTTCCCCGACTCGCCTCCCTTCCGCGTGCTCGACCTCGACGCGATGTAGCAGCGCTTGCGACCGCGCTCCGATGCGCGCGATGATGAGCCCCTCCCGTGCGACCCCGCCCCTCGGCACTGCCCCTCTGGATCCTCGCGCTCCTCGCGCTGCTGCTCGGCGCCCCCGCGGCGGTGGCCACGCCGCTCGGCGACACCGCGGTGATCTCGCTGGCCCAGCAGACCGGCGGGAGCTTCGGCGGCTCGCGCTGGGGCAGCGGCTCGTCCTCGTCGGGCGGCGGCTCGTCCTCCTCGGGCAGCGGGTCGTCCTCCTGGAGCGGCGGCGGCTCCTCCTACGGCGGCGGCCGCAGCCACAGCAGCGACGGCGGCGGCTTCGAGCTCGCCTGGATCGTCATCCAGCTGGTCATCTGGTGCTTCTCCGTGAGCCCCATCCTCGGCTTCGGGGTGCTCGGAGTCGGCCTCGTCTTCCTGCTCTTCGTCTGGTTCTCGAGGAGCTGATGACACGTCATGGCTGATGCCGCCTCCCACGAGTTCAACGCCGCCGACGACGCGACCTTCCTGTCGCTGGCGAGCTCTGCCGCGCGGGTCGGCGTCGCGGGCCACGGCCTCGGCGTCTGCCTCGCCGCCGCGGGCTTCCTCGGGCTGATCCATCCCCCCTTCCATCTGCCACCCCACGCCGCCCCGGTCATCGCCGCGACCTGCCTCGTGGGCGCGATCCCTCCCTTCCTGGCCGGGCGCCAGCTCCGCGCCGCGGCCCGCAGCCTGCGCGCGGTCGCGACCACCGAGGGCGACGACGTGGCGCACCTGATGACGGCCACCGACTCGCTCCAGCGCGCCTTCACGACCCTGATCGTCATGCTGTCGGTCTACGTCCTCGGCCTCGCGGTGGTGGTGGCGGTGATGTTTCCGAGGGGGGGCTGACCGATGGCCGCGCACGAGTTCATCGCCTCGGAGAACCTCCGCTTCGCGACCCTGGCGCACCGGATGCGCATCACGGCGCTGCTCCTGGTCGCCCTCACCGCGCTGGTGGTCGCTCTCTCCGTCGAGGCGCTCCACTCGCTCTGGTGGGCCGGGCCCCCGGGCGCTCGCTTCGGCATCCTCGCGGTGGCGGGCCTCGTGCTCGCGATGGTGCTCGCCGTGCTCGCCCGCTGGATCCACAGGGCGGCGAGCTCATTCAGGGCGGTGGTCGACACCTCCGGGGCCGACGTCTCCCACGCGATGACGGCCCTGCGCGCCCTGGGCCGCTCGCTCCGGGTGCTCGAGGCGGCCGCGGTCGCGAGCCTCGCGCTCACGGTGCTCGCGGGCATCGCGCACCTGCGCTGAGCGGTACGTCGAATGTCCGCGGCCGGGTCCGCGTACACTCGCGCCGTGAGGACCCACCCAGCACTCGTCGCCCTGCCCCTCCTCCTCGGCTGCGCCCACCGGCTCCAGATCCCGCAGCCTCCGCCTGCTGGTCCGGGCGCCGTTCTGCCGCCGCTCCCTGCGGCCTCCATCGACCTCCCGCTGCGCGCCGACATCCGTGGCACCCTCCGCTCGCTGGAGTCGCTCGTCCCCGAGGTCTTCGACACCAACGGCCGCTTCCAGATGATCGGCCCCACGCCCGTGGGCGTCCGCTACCGGGTGCAGCGCGCGCCCTTCCGCTTCGAGCCCAGGGGCGGCGGCATCCACGTGGAGGCCACCCTCGCCATCACCGCCGAGGCCTGCGTCGGCGCCCCGATGGGGATCCCCATCCCCTTCATGCCGAGCTGCCAGGTGGTCGCCTCGTGCGGCGTCAACGAGGCCCCCCGGCAGGTGACGGTGAGCGCCGACACCACCATCCGGCTCGACCCTTCGTGGCACATCTTCGCGCAGACCGTCCCCGCGGCGCCGGTGTTTCGCGACCGCTGCGAGCTCACGATGTTCCACGTCGACGTGACGGAGTTCGTCGCGACCTACGTCGCCCAGCAGGTGGGCGCGGCCACGCAGCGCATGGACGCCACCGTCAACGCCAACGGCGACCTCGGCCCTCGCGCCCAGGAACTCTGGTCGAACCTCAACACCCCGATGGACCTCGGCGACGGCTTCTGGCTCACGCTCTCCCCGCAGCGCGTCTTCGCGGCGCCCTTCGAGCTCACCACCGAGAGCGCCAGCACCCGCGTCGGCATCCTCGCCCGGCCCGCGGTCACCTCGGGCGCCCGCCCGACCCCGTCGCCCACTGCCCTCCCGGCGCTCGAGCCCCGGGCCCCGGGATCGCAGGGCGATCGCTTCGGGCTGACCCTCGACGCGAGGGTGAGCTTCGAGGAGACCACGGCCCTGGTCGCCCAGGAGTTTCGCGGCCGGGTGATGGAGCTGGAGGGCCACCACGCCCTGGTGCGCGAGGTGCGCGTCCGGGGCAACGGCGGCGCGCTGCTCTTCGAGCTCGACATCACCTTCCGCGACGGCCCCTTCGACGGAACCCCCGCAACCCTCTACCTCGCCGGGCTGCCCGACTACGACGCCGCGCGCGAGGCCATGGTCGTGCGCGACCTCGACTACACCCTCGAGACCCGCAACACCCTCCTCCAGGCGGGCGACTGGCTCCTCCGCGGATCGCTCCGTGACGGCCTCGCCCGACGCGCGGTGTTCCCCCTGGGCGACCGCATCCGGCGGCTGAGGGACAACGCCCAGCGGGCGCTCTCCCGCCCCCTCGGCGGCGGCTCCACCATGCGCGGCGAGCTCACCACGCTGCGGCCCGTCGGGGCCTTCGTGGTCGCCGACGGCGTCGTGGTGCGGGTGCAGACCGAGGGCCGCGCGGAGGTCTCCCAGGACCTCACCGGCCTCGACCTCACCGGTCAGCGCTCGGCGCCCTGAGCCCGCTCGGCGCCCCACGCCGCGGCGCTCGCGCAGGCCAGCGCGACGAACACCGCCCTCGCCGGGGCCACCCTCGGCTCCGTCGCGCTCCACCCGATCACCACCGCCGTCCCGATCGCCGCCGGGAGCAGCGGCCACCGTCGGAGCCCGCGCTCTCCGGCGTCCTGTAGCGCGACCAGCATCGCCGCCGCGACCCAGACCTCCCTCCCGTCGGCGATCCACCCGAGCGTCAGCGCCAGAGGGATCGCGAGGCGCATCCCCGCCAGCATCGCCAGCCCGACGGCCTCCGCGCGCACCCAGGCCGCGGGGCGTAGCGCGAGCGCGAGGGAGACGGCCCCCAGCGCGAGGCACATCGATGGCAGCCACGGCCCGCCCAGCACGAAGCCGGGCCCGAGGCGACGCACCACGGCCGCGGCGGCCACGGCGCCACACGCGCCAAGCAGGTACCCGAGGCGCTGGTCGGTGTTGGGCTTCGGGTTCAGGCCGCGCTTGATACACCGGATCGGCCCGCGCGGCGCCTTGACCGTGTGCGCGGCGCGACCGTACCGTCCCGGCCAACGTGGTGGCGGCGATTGTTTCGGTCGGGTCGGAGATCACTCGCGGGGAGGTCGCGGACAGCAACGCCGACTGGCTCGCGTCGAGGATGACCTCCCTGGGCTTCGAGGTGAGCGAGCGGGTCTGCGTGGACGCCAGCCGTCCTCGCCTCGCGGCGACGCTGGCGCGGCTTGGCCAGAGCGCTCGGGTCATCGTGGCCACCGGGGGCCTCGGCCCGACCGTCGACGACGTGACCGTCGACGCGGTGGCCGACGCGCTCGGCGTACAGCGCGCGGTGGACGCCTCGCTGGAGGAGGTCTCGCTCCGCCGGACGAGCGGCACCCTCGACCTCCGTACGCTGGAGCTTCCAGAGGGCGCCCTCTGGCTGGGCCGCGCGGCGCACGAACGGGCGTTCGCGATCCGCGTCGGCGGCGCGCAGGCGCTCTTCCTCCCGGGCGATCCGGCGGCGATGGAGGGGGTCTTCGAGTCGACGGCGCTGCGGCACATCATCGGCCTGGCCCAGCCCCTCGATGTGAGGGCGCGACTGCGAACCTGCGGCGTCTCCGAGGCGGCCCTCGAGACCCGGCTCCGCGACCTCGCGGGGCCGGAGGTGTCCTTCGGGTTCCGCGCGACGACGCCCGAGGTCACGCTGACCATCCGCGCCCTCGGCCATGACCGCGCCGAGGCCAGCGAGCGGCTCGCCAGGGTGGTGGAGGAGGTTCGGGCGCGGCTCGGCGGGGCGGTCTTCGGCGACGACGACCAGTCCTACGCGGCCTGCGTGGGCCGGGCGCTGCGCTCTCGCGGCCTGACCCTCGCGGTCGCGGAGAGCTGCACCGGCGGGCTCATCGGCTCGATGCTTACGGCGGTGCCCGGATCGAGCGAGTACCTGCTGCTCGACGCGGTGACCTACTCCAACGCCTCCAAGGAGCGGGTGCTCCACGTCTCCAACGAGCTCCTCCTCGGGCACGGGGCGGTGTCTCGGGAGTGCGCGCGGGCGATGGCCGCGGGGGCGCGCAGGGTGAGCGGGGCCGACCTGTCCATCGCAGTGAGCGGCGTCGCGGGCCCCACCGGCGGCAGCGCGGAGAAGCCTGTCGGGCTGGTGTTCCTGGCGCTGGAGGGGGCCGGCGGGGTGACCGAGCGCGTGGCTCGCTTCGAGGGCGACCGGGCCATGGTGCAGCGGCAGGCGGCGTACATGGCGCTCTCGATGGTGCGCGAGGCGTGCCTCGGCCCGGTGCCCGCGGCGCTCGCCTCCGTGTGCGGCTGATGGAGACCGTCCGCGCCTTCATCGGCTGCACCCTCGACCTCGGCGCCACCCGCAAGGTGCAGGAGCTCTCTCGCGCGACCCGCGCGCTCGCCGACGCCGCGGGCTGGGATGTGCGCTGGGTCCCCGCGCCCAACCTGCACTTCACGCTGCGGTTTCTGGGCGACATCGACCAGGGGCTGATCGAGCCCGTGGCCGAGGCGATGCGCTCGGCGGCGAGGGCGACCCCGACGCTGCTGGTGGGCGTCGGCGGCCTCGCGAGCTTCCCCGACCGCGACTCGCCGAAGGTCCTCTACGCCGACGTCTCCCGCGGCCACGAGGGCCTCGCGAAGCTGGCCGAGCGGCTCGAGACGGCGCTCGGCGCCATCGGCTTCCCGAAGGCCGACCGGCCCTTCGTGGGGCACATGACGCTCGGGCGGGTGCGCTCGTCCAGGGGCGGCCTCGGGGCGATCACTCCGCCCGGCACCGACTGCGGCGTGGGCACCGTCGCGGCGGTCACCCTCTACCGGAGCGACCTGTTTTCCAAGGGCGCGGAGTACATCGCCCTCGCCCGCGCCCCGCTCGGCACCGAGGGCTGACGGACAGGATATGTCACGAGGATCGGGACAGGGCCTTGTCGTCTGTTCAGTGCCGGGGCATACATCGGCTGCGTGACGCGGCGCCGAGAGGGCGAACGCCACCGCACCCCGTCACAACCCTCAGGAGAGACCACCATGGACGAGAACCGCAAGAAGGCACTGGAACTGGCGCTGCTCGGCATCGAGAAGCAGTACGGCAAGGGCGCGGTCATGCGCCTCGAGGGCGACTCGAAGACCGAGCGTCCGGACGTCGCGGTCATCTCGACCGGCTCGGTGTCGCTCGACATCGCGGTGGGCATCGGCGGCTACCCCCGCGGCCGCATCGTGGAGATCTACGGGCCGGAGAGCTCCGGCAAGACGACGCTGACGCTGCACGGCATCGCGGAGGCGCAGAAGGCGGGCGGCGTGTGCGCGTTCATCGACGCCGAGCACGCGCTCGACGTGAACTACGCCAGGCGCCTCGGCGTGAAGGTCGACGAGCTGCTGGTGTCGCAGCCCGACAACGGCGAGCAGGCGCTGGAGATCGCCGACATGCTGGTTCGCTCCGGCGCCGTCGACATGATCGTGGTCGACTCGGTCGCGGCGCTGGTGCCGAAGGCCGAGATCGAGGGCGAGATGGGCGAGCAGCTCCCCGGGCTCCAGGCGAGGCTGATGTCTCAGGCGCTGCGCAAGCTGACCGCGACGGTGCACCGGTCCAACACGCTGCTGGTGTTCATCAACCAGATCCGCATGAAGATCGGGGTGATGTTCGGCAACCCGGAGACCACGACGGGCGGCAACGCGCTGAAGTTCTACGCGTCGATGCGCCTCGACGTCCGCCGCATCGGCGCGCTGAAGAACGGCGAGCAGGTGGTCGGCAACCGCACCAAGGTGAAGGTCGTCAAGAACAAGATGGCCGCGCCCTTCCGCGAGGTGGAGTTCGACATCCTCTACGGGCAGGGCATCTCGCGCACCGGTGACCTCCTCGACCTGGCCTCCGAGGGCGGCATCGTGGAGAAGGCGGGCGCCTGGTACTCCTACAAGGGCGAGCGCATCGGCCAGGGGCGCGAGGCCGCCAAGGCCTTCATCGAGGAGCGCCCCGAGATGATGGCCCGCATCGAGCAGGAGGTGCTGGTGAAGCACGGCGTGAAGAAGGCCGGCCCGGCCAGCGAGAGGGCCGAGGCGGCGGCCGCGGCGAGCGCGGCGTCCAAGAAGGAGCGCCCCAAGGCGCAGGCCTGATCGTCCGATGCGCCGCCTCCGACGAGCCGGGTGGGTGCCGTGGGGACGATGCTTCCTGCTGGCCTCGCTCGGCGCGACCGGAGGATGCGCCTCCCGCCACACAGCTCCGCTCCCAACCTCGACCCGCGCTCCCAGGCCCCCCACTGCCACCTGTCCGACGAGCCTGAGCGCGATGGCGCCGCCGCACGCCCGACGCTGGCTCTGGCTGCGGCCGCGCGCCCTCTTCGATCACCCCCAGCTCGGGCCTATGCTGTCCCAGCTATCCCGTGATGCGGGGGAGCGGGCGCTGCTGGCCGAGGCCGAGCGCGTCGGCGTCGACCTGCGCACCATCGACCGGGCGCTGCAGGTCGAGCGGGGCGGCGCCTCGGTATCGCTCGCGGCGGGCCCCTTCGACGCCCGTCGCATCATCGACCTGCACTGGGACCGGATGCTCCCGCCGCAACGTCGCGGCGAGGCAGGGCCAGGCATCGCTCGCATCGAGGGGATGCTTGGGGGCCAGGCCGTGGCCCTCGCGACGGACGCCGCGTGCGGCCTGCTCGCGAGGTCCGAGCGAGACCCGCGCCTGGTCGACCGGCTCATCGACGACCGACGGATGGGGCCGCAGCCCGATCCGCCGGAGCTGATCCGCTGGCACCTCGAGGGCGCCCCCGCGGAGGTCGAGAGCCCCGACTCCGCGGCCCTCACCGCCTCGCTGCGGTGGACCGAGCTGCGCGCCGACGCCGCGGAGGACGGGCTGCGGGTGACCGTCGTGCTGGCGGGAGCGCTGCCCCAGAATACACCCGCTCGTATGACCCGGCTGCTCACGACCATGGCCGCGAGCCCGATGGGGATGGCCGTGGGCGCCGACGACTGGATGCGACCCACCGACGAGGCCTGGAGCCTGGAGGGCGATCAGTGGCGAGGGGCCTTCCTGATCCCATGGCGGGGACTGAGGGCGCTGGTGTCGCTGGCCACGGGCACCGTCGAGGCGCCAGGTCGCCGTGAACTTTGACGCAACGCGTTCGGCGTGATAGTTCTCGTGGGCTGCGGTGGCGATGAGGCGACCCGCACCTTCGGTCAGCGACGGTGCTCTGCTTCACCAGAAAAGGTGCGCCGCGGTGACCCGGTAGCGGTACTCTCCTCAAGGAGTATCGCAGCGATGTTTGGCGCGCGCGGAGGTACAAGCGGGATGCAATCGAGCTTCCAGGTTGGAGACAACGCGGTTCACCCGGCCCACGGGCTTGGTGAGGTCACTGGCATCGAGCGACGGGAGATCGCCGGGGCCACGAAGGCCTTCTACGTCGTGAAGATCCTCGAGACGGGGATGAGGGTGATGGTTCCGACGCAGACCTCGGACTCGGTCGGGCTGCGCACGGTGATGTCACAGGTCGACGCCGACTCGGTGATGGACGTGTTCAAGACCGCCGACAAGGCCGTCGGAGCCGGGCCGTGGAACCGTCGGCAGCGCGCCTACAACGAGATGATCAAGAGCGGCTCTCCTCACGAGGTCGCCAAGGTGCTGCGCGACCTCTACCGCATCAAGTTCCGCAGCGAGAAAGACCTCTCCTACGGTGAGCGCCGACTGATGGACCAGGCGCGGGGCCTGCTCTTCAAGGAGCTCGCGATGGCCCGGCACATCACCGAAGCCCAGATCGAGCAGGAGATCGAGGCGATCTTCGCCGAGGCGAGCTGACCGGCTCTTCTCCTTCCCCCCCTCTCAGCCCCCTGCGACCGGCGGAATCACCGCCACCTCGTCCCCATCACCCAACACCCGATCGTCCTTCGCGTACTCGCCGTTGACGGCGAAGCGCAGCGAGCGAGCGTGCCCCGCCAGCGCCGGGTAGCGCTCGAACAGCGCCTCGCGGAGCGTCGCCACGGTCGCCCCACCAGCGATCGTCCACGTCAGCTCGGCCTGGCCGACGAGCTCGCGCGCGGCCGCGAAGCACAGCACCTTCAAGGTGATCACTTCGGTCATCGCTCAGAGGTCCTGCAGGCGGAGGCACCGAACCGGCGAGCCCACGGGGAGCGAGGTCGCGTCGGCCTCGAGCTCCGCCAGCGCGTCGGCCCACGCGAAGGAGGTGAAGGCCCCCGACTGCTGGTTGTCGAGCGGCGTCACCGTCGGCAGCGGGCGCGTCGAGGAGTCGAGCCGCACCCTCACGAACTCCTTCCTCCCGGGAGCGCGGGTGATCGCCCTCCCCAGCGCCGCCTCGAAGCGAGGGGCCACCGGCTGCCGGTCGCCCTGCAGCGCCCGAAGCAGCGGGGCGCCGAAGAGCGTGAAGGTCAGCAGCGCCGAAGAGGGGTTGCCCGGCAGCCCCAGCACCCGCACCCCGTCGCGAGAGCGGCCCAGGCACAGGGGCTTGCCCGGCTTGATCGCCACGCGCCAGAAGTCGAGCGCCACCCCTTCGGCCTCCAGGGAGTCGCGCACCACGTCGCGGTCGCCCACGCTCACTCCGCCCACCGTGAGCACCAGGTCGGCGCCTCGCAGCGCCCGTCGCACCGTCGCGCGCACCGAGTCGCGATCGTCGAGCACCGTGGGCTCGACGCGGGCGAGTCCGCCGCACGCGGTCACCAGCGCCGAGAGCCCGGGGCCGATCACGTCGACGATCTTGCCCCGCCGCGCAGGGGTGCCTGCGTCGCGGAGCTCGTCGCCGGTCAGCACGATGGACACCACCGGGCGCCGCGCCACGGAGAGACGCAGCGCCTCGACGCCCACCAGGGCGGGGACGTGGAAGGGGGTCACGCGCGTCCCGGCGGGGAGCACCACGGCGCCCTCGGCGAGGTCGCTCCCGGCGCGGTGGACGCTGGTGCCTGGCTTTACCGCGCGGGTAAAGTGCGCCCGGTCTCCGTCGCGGGTCACCTCCTCCTGCATCACCACCGCGTCGGCCTCCTCGGGGAGCGGGGCGCCGGTGAAGATGCGCATGGCGGTGCCCTCCGAGAGGGCCTCGGGCCAGGAGCCTCCCGCGGCGGACTCGCCCACCACCGGCAGCGCACACGGCGCGCTCGCGAGGTCGGCGCTTCGCACCGCGTAGCCGTCCATCGTGCTGCGGTCGAAGGCAGGAACGTTCGCCCCCGACCGCACCTCCGCGGCGAGCACCCGCCCCACCGCCAGGGCGCAGTCCACGCGCTCCACGCCCGCGACGGCCACGTCGCCGAGCACCCGACCGAGGGCCTCTTCGTAGGTCAACATCGCCCGAATCCCCTCCACTCCGCTCACGGCGCCTTCCTGAGCAGCGCCACCATGTGACCGAGCACCGGGGCCAGCACGGCGTCGACGGCCAGCGCGACCGCCTTCGGGCTCCCAGGGAGCAGCACCAGCACCCTCCCCCTCGACACGCCCGCCACCGCGCGGGAGAGCATCGAGCGAGCGCCCACCTGGTTCCAGGACAGCCGGCGGAAGGCCTCGCCGAAACCGTCGAGGGTCTTCTCCAGCAGCGGCGAGAGGGCCTCGATGGTCTGGTCGCGCGGCGCGATGCCGGTGCCCCCGGTGGTGATCACCGCGTCGATCTCCGGGGCCGAGAGCAGCAGCTCCACCGCCGCGCGAATCGCCGCCGGATCATCGGTGACCCTCGCGTGCGAGACCACCACGGCGCCTGCGGCCCGGAGGCGCTCGCCCAGCAGCTCGCCGCCATGGTCGTCCGCGGCGGTGCGCGTGTCGCTGATGGTGACGGTGGCGACGCGAGGCGTGACCGCTCCCTGGTGGGTCATCGGCGGAGCCTAGAGCCCAATGCGCACGGGGCGCGTGGCGGTCGAGGGAGCGAGCTTCACCCAGACCCAGCGCATCGAGGGCTCCACCCAGAAGCCCTCGGTCGCCGCGTCGAAGGCCTCGCGGGTCTCGTGCTGCGGCACCCTGACGTTGTCGACCGAGACCCTGCGCGCGCCAGGGTCGAAGCGGACGCGGAGCAGCACCGGCGTCGTGACCGGGCCGATGGAGAGCGTGGCGGAGTCGAGGCCGCGCACGGCGGTGACCGGGCTCGGGGTCTCGGCCTCGTGGAGGTTGAAGCTCGACGGGTTGGTGTCGGGGTAGATCAGGATCGTGAGCGCGCCGCGCCCGGAGGCGTTGCCGAAGCCCAGCGTGGCGTCCTCCAGGTTGAGCGGGATGATCGCCCCGGAGCGCACCCAGATCGGGATCTGGTGGATGTTGCTGTAGTCCTGGTCCTCGATGACGCGGCCGCCTGCGAAGGAGGGGGCGTCCTGGTTCCACCAGCTGTACCAGGCGCCGTTGGGCATGGAGATGTTGCGCCGGCCCGTCGCGTCGAGGATTGGCGCCACCAGGAAGGCCGGGCCCAGCCGGTAGGTGTAGTTGTGCGGCCAGTTCACCATGTCGCCGAAGGGCCGCACGATGGGAGGACCGCCCGCGTAGGCCTCCTCGGCCAGCGCGTAGAGGTAGGGCACCAGCGCGTGGTGGAGCTTGGAGTAATAGCGGTAGATCTGCGCGATCTCAGTCGCCCGCTCGGGCACCGTCCAGGGCGTGAAGTTGCCGCGGCCGTGGAGCTGCATGAAGGGGCTCATCGCGCCGACGGCCGTCCACCGCGCGAAGTTGACCGGGTCGAAGGGCACCTCGGTCATCAGGTTGCGGTCGTCGCGGTCGAGGTAGCCGCCCACGTCCGAGCCGAGCATCACGTAGCCCGCGGCGGCTGAGCGGAAGATGTGGTCGAGGGCGTCTTCGAGGCCGATCCAGTCGCGGCGGTTGTCGCCCACCCAGGCCACCGGCGCGTGCTCGCGGCGGGCGAAGAAGCGCCCGGGAAACTGGTAAGACTCGTCCCACGGGCGAACCATGGTCACGAACTCCCTGCCCCGGCGCTGCACGCCGTAGGAGAGGAAGTCCCGGTAATACGCCTCGCTGTATTCCTGGTGAGGGCGGTCTCCGGCCGCGGTGCTCACCGTGCTGCCTGTGACGTAGCTCTCTCCGAAGTCGAGCTTCCAGCCGTCGATGCCCGCGTCGAGCACCCGGTTCTGCTGCGCGTGCCACCACGAGCGGGCGCGCGGGTTGAAGAAGTCCACGCCCGCGCCGCGGCCCTTCCACCAGGTGTAGAGCTGCCCGTCGTTCACGTAGAACTGGCAGCGCAGCCCCTCGGCGAAGTTGGGCGACGGGCCCAGGTAGGTGTCGCCGCCGGTCTCGAGGTCGTAGCCCGACTGGTTCACCATCTGGGTGATCCAGAGCACCACGCGCACCCCTCGGGAGTGCATGTCGCCCACCATCCGGTCGAAGTCGGGGTAGCGCGAGGGGGAGGGCTCGAAGGTGTTGTAGTGGGTCTCCCAGGGGCTATCGAGCACCACCGCGCCGACGGGGATGTCGCGCTCCCTGAAGCCGTCGACGAAGGCGTAGGTGTCGGCGGTGGTGGAGATGTCCTTGGAGATCCACGGCTCGAAGGCCCAGCGCGGCGTGTGGATGCGCGGCACCGGCACGTCCTCCACCGCGGCGTCCCAGGTGCACGCCCCCGCGTCCTCGGCGGGAGGCAGGTCGATCGCCGGGGGCACGTCGATCACGGGGGCGATGTCGGAGGTCGGGACGTCAGGGGCGCCCGCGTCGAGGGTGACCGCGACGGTGTTGCTACATCCGAGGGCCGCGAGGGCGATGGGGAGGAGGATCGGTGCGCGGGTCACGGCCATGCTCGTCACTGGCCTTGGAGCCCACGCGGGTCGTTGCGTGGGAGCGACCGGCCGTTGGAAGGGGTCAGTCGTAGTACTCGACGCCGAGGTGGGTGATGAGCTCGACGCCCTTCATCCACCGCAGGGTGTTCTTGAGCTTCATGAGCTGGATGAAGAGGTCGTGCTCGGGGTAGAGCCCCGGCGCGGTCATCGGGCTCTTGAAGTAGAAGCTCAGCCACTCCTGGGTGCCCGACATGTTCGCCCGGCTGGCGAGGTCGAGGAAGAGCGCCAGGTCGAGCACGATGGGCGCCGCGAGGATGGAGTCGCGGCAGAGGAAGTCGACCTTGATCTGCATCGGGTAGTTGAGCCACCCGAAGATGTCGATGTTGTCCCAGCCCTCCTTGTTGTCACCGCGAGGGGGGTAGTAGTTGATGCGCACCACGTGGGAGTAGTGCCCGTAGAGCTTGGGGTAGAGCTTCGGCTGGAAGATGTGCTCCAGCACCCCGAGCTTGGAGACCTCCTTGGACTTGAAGCTCTCCGGGTCGTCGAGCACCTCGCCGTCGCGGTTGCCCAGGATGTTGGTGCTGTACCAGCCGTCGAGCCCTAGCAGCCGCGCCTTGAAGCCCGGCGCCAGGATGGTCTTCATCAGGGTCTGGCCGGTCTTGAAGTCCTTGCCCGCGATGGGCATCGACTCCCGCTTCGCCAGCTCCTGCATCGCAGGGAAGTCGAGCGAGAGGTTGGGCGCCCCGTTGGCGTAGGGGACGCCCGAGCGAAGGCAGGCGTAGGCGTAGATGGCGCTCGGGGCGATGTCGTCGGAGCTGTCTCGAAGGCCCTGCTCGAAGGCCTCGAGGCTCGCGTGTACGGCCGTCGTGGGGCGCCAGGTCTCGGTCGATCCGCACCACACGGCCACGCAGCGCTCGACGCCGCGCTCGCGCTTGAAGGCGGCGATGTCCTCCATGAGCTGCTCGGCGAGGTGCATCTTGGAGGTGCCGGTCTTCACGTGCGTGCCCTCGAGGCGCTTCACGTAGCCGGGGTCGAACACGGCCTTCATGGGGACGATGCCCTCGAGGAAGTCCTTCACCACCGCGAGGTGCTCCTTGGAGAGCACGCCGGCCTTGGAGGCCGCGGCGTAGGCGCTGTCGGGGAAGATGTCCCAGGCGCCGAACTCGATGCTGTCGAGCGGGGCCAGCGGGACGAAGTCGGAGATGCGGGGGGAGGTCGCGTCGGTGCGCTTGCCCACCCGGACGGTGCCCATCTGAGTGAGCGACCCCACCGGCTCGGCGAGCCCCCGGCGGATCATCTCGACCCCGGCGATGAAGGTGGTGGAGACGGCTCCGAGGCCCGGCAGCAGGATGCCGAGGCGGCCGGTGACAGGACGAGGTGCGGGCGGTTTCTTCATGGGAGGGCGCGGACCCTAGCAGAGGGCCACGGTCACCATCAACGCGCCTCGACCCCGCCGGAGGCGCTCCTCGGCACCGTCGCCCAGAGCGGGAGCGCCACCAGGGCGGGCAGCGCGGCGGCGATGCTCCAGCCGTGCAGCCACCCCCGGCCGATGAGCGCCCCGGAGAGCAGCGGGCCCATGATCTGCGCCACGGAGGTGATCGACTGCGTGAGCCCCAGCACCACGCCCTGCTCGTCGCGCTGGCACTGCTGGGTGATCATCGCCGTGAGCGGCGCCCGGAGGATGCTCTGCGAGACCGCCGAGATGGTGGCGCTCACCAGGAGGATCGGCAGCGCGTAGGTCACGCCGAGCAGGGCGTAGGCGACGGCGGCGCAGAGGAAGCCGACGCCCACCATCGGGCGCTCTCCGAAGCGGCGCACCAGGCGACCCACCAGGCCCCCTTGGAGGAAGATGGCGATGAGGCCCGAATACGCGAACACGTAACCGACCTCCCGAACGCCCCACGGGGTGCCGGCGGCGGTGAGCAGCCGGCGCTCGGAGAAGAGGGCGAAGCCGGAGCTGAAGAGGGAGAAGGAGAAGGCGAAGCAGAAGAAGAGCCCGAGCAGGGTGCCGAGGGTGCGGCGCCGGAAGTACGAGGCGTAGCCCGACCAGGAGAACACGGTGAGCCGGCGCCCGGCGGGGAGCGCGGGGCCGGGCTCGGCGGAGGGGGCGTGGGCGGCGTCCTTCTGCGCGGCGGTGGGCTCGCGGAGGAGGAAGGCCGTGGCGGCGATGCTGGTCGCCGAGAGCCCGGCGGCGGCGTAGACGGGCCAGCGCGGGTCGTGCTGCGCCAGCCAGCCGGAGATGGCCGGGCCCAGGAGGAAGCCGACGCCGAAGGAGATGCCGATGACGGCGAAGGCGCGGGCGCGGTGCGCCGGGGGAGTGACGTCGGTGATGTAGGCCTGGGCGATGGTGAGGTTGCCCGCGGTGGCGCCGTCGATGACCCGGGAGAGGAAGACCACCCAGAGCACCTCGGCGCGGGCCAGCATGAGGAAGCCGAAGAAGGTTCCGACCTGGGAGACGAGGAGGAGCGGACGGCGGCCGTAGCGGTCGGAGAGCTGGCCCAGCACCGGGCCGGAGACGAGCTGGCAGGCCGCGAAGGTCGCCCCGAGCAGGCCCACCATCATCGGCGAGGCCCCGAAACGCTCGGCGTAGAAGGGCAGCAGGGGGAGGATCAGCGTGAGTCCGAGGACGTCGACGAGGATGACGAGGAAGATGGGAATCAGGGCGGAGGACATCGGTGGGCTTGCGGACCGGATGCACCGGATGGGTGCGCGGGCGCAAGGGCGGCCCGTAACGTGACCCTGAGGGCCCCGCCGTGCTAACGCTCGCGCCGCTTCGATGGCCGACCTCAGCTTTCGCGCATCCATCAAACCCCCGGAGGTCGAGGAGCTCATCGACCTCTTCGTCCACCGGCCGCTGGCGCACCTGATCGCCCGCAGCGCCTACCCCACCGCCGTCACCCCCGACCAGCTCACGATGCTGTCCATGTTCGTGGGCATCGCGGCCGGCTGGTGCACCTGGTCGTCGCTCGCCCGCGGCGACGGGTGGCTCGCGGCGGGCGGGGCGCTGCTCATCGCCTCCGCCGTGGTCGACTGCTCCGACGGCCAGCTCGCCCGCATGCGCCAGTCGAGCTCCCGCTTCGGCCGAATGCTCGACGGCCTCGTCGACGCCATCGTGCAGCTCGCGGTGATCCCCCCGGTGCTGGCCCACCTCTGGATGGAGCACCGGGCGCACCCCGCCGAGGCCGCCCTGTGGCTCGCGGTGGGCCTCGTCGCCGTGGTCACCGGCTCGCTGCACACCACCCTCTACGACCACTTCAAGAACGTCTACCTGGTGCAGACCCAGCCCACCCGCCGCGAGGGCAACGACGACCCCGAGGACGTCGAGGCCCACTACGCCGGGCTCCAGTCCGAGGGTCTGCGCCTCTTCGACGCGGTGCGCTTCTTCCTCTACCGCCGCTACGTCCCGCAGCAGCGCGCCCTCCTCGGCTGGGTCGACCCGTCCATCCCCTCGCGTTACAGCGCCATGCCCGAGTACGCGATCGAGCGCTCCGCCCGCTACCGCCTGCTGCACCGCGGCGTGATGCGCGCCTGGAGCTTCTACGGCATCGGCACCCACATCTTCGGCCTCGGCGTCGCCATGATGACCGGCCAGCTCGCGCTGTATGTGTTCTTCCGCGCGGTGGTGTTCAACATCGCGTTGCTGGCGCTGGTGCCCGCGCAGCGCCGCGCCTCGCGGGCCTTCTTCACCCGCGAGGGGATGTCATGACAACGGCCATCCTGCTGGTGGCGGGCGTCGGGAGCCGGCTCCGTCCGCTCACCGATCATCGTCCCAAGTGCCTCGTGTCGCTCGGCGAGGAGACCATCCTCGCCCGTCAGGTGCGCCTGCTCTCGGCGGCGGGCGTGACGCGCCTGGTGCTCTCCACGGGCTACGCGGCCGAGGCCGTACACGCCGCCCTCGCCGGGTGCCCCCTCCCGGTGACCTTCGTCCACAACCCCGACTTCGCCACCACCCAGAACATCGTCTCGCTCCACCGGGCCCTCGGGGCGGTGACCGGGGGGGACGTGGTGAAGCTCGACGGGGACGTGGTCTTCACCGGGGCGCTGCTGCCGAGGGTGCTGCGCCAGGGCGACGGGGCCGTGGTCGCCGTCGACGACCGACAGCCCGTCCGCGACGAGGCCATGAAGGTGAGCGCCCGAGACGGCGTGGCCGAGCGCTTCGGCAAGGGCATCGCGCCAGCCGAGGCCATGGGCGAGTCCATCGGCGTCGAGTGGTTCGGCGAGCGGGCGCGCGAGGCGCTGTCGGCCGCGGTAGCCTCCGCGGTGAACGCCGGGCTCACGGACCTCTATTACGAAGACGTGTATGCCGACGTCGTCGCGAGGGGCGTGCGGATGGCCTGCGTGGGCGTCGGCGACCTGCCCTGGACGGAGGTCGACGACCCGGCAGACCTCGCCCGAGCGGTCGATCTTGTGCGCTCCGCAGGTTGATTGCGACCCCGAGGCCGACCGTGTTAGAGCCGCGCGGTTGAAACGGGTCGGTCACAAAGACCGGCTCCGTTCTGATGTGCGGCGAAAGACCGGTGGCTTCGTGAGGCATTTGATTCCATGAGCGGTGCGGCGAAGCGTCGGGTCGAGCGGGCGATCATCCTGGCGGCGGGGCGCGGCTCGCGGCTCGACCGGGGCGATGCCCTCCCCAAGCCCCTGCGCCCGGTCGCGGGGGTGCCGCTCATCGGTCGCATCCTGCGTACGCTGGCCTCCGAGGGCATTCGCGAGGCGGTGGTGGTCGTCGGCTACGAGGGCGACCGCATCCAGGCCGCGCTGGCGGACGAGGCCCTGCACGCCGGGGTCACCGTACACTTCGTCGAGAACGCCCTGTGGGAGCGATCCAACGGGCTCTCGCTGCTCGCCGCGCGGGAGTTCCTCGACCGCGAGTGCCTGCTCACCATGGCCGACCACCTCGTGGCCCCGGCGCTGCTGCGTCGGCTGGTGCGCGCGGAGATCCCCGCCGGGGCCTGCGCGCTGGGGGTCGACTTCGACATCGAGCGCTGCTTCGACCTCGACGACGCCACCAAGGTGCTGGTCGAGGCGGGTCGCATCGGGGCCATCAGCAAGGAGCTCGACGCCTTCAACGCCATCGACACGGGCATCTTCCGGGTGAACAGCGCCCTGGTCGAGGCGCTCGACGAGGTGTTCGTCCGAGGCGGTGACGCGTCGCTGTCCGACGGGGTGCGCTCGCTCGCCGCCACCGGCCGCTTCGTGGCGGTGGACGTCGGCGACGCCCGCTGGATCGACGTGGACACGCCCGAGGCCCAGGCCCGCGCCGAGGCGATGCTCCGGGTCTTCGGCGACGGCCTCGACGACGCCGACGGCGACCATGTCCCGGGCCACCCCATCGAGCCCGAGGCCATGGAGATGTTTGCGCCCTCCTGGGTGCGCGGCGCCTCGCCCTACCGGGAAGACCACTTCGCCCTCGCTGACCAGGAGGGCCGCAACGGCAACGACGAGTTCGCCCGGCTCATGTCGAACGAGAGCCCCTTTCCCCCGTCGCCCCGGGTCATCGAGGCGGTGGTGAAGGCTCTCTCCCGTGGGCACCGCTACCCAAACGCCTCGATGGCGAAGGAACTCCGCTCCAGGCTCGCAGGCGCCGCCGGCCTCGACGCCGAGAGCTGCGTGCTCGGGGCGGGGTCGAGCGAGGTCATCGACCTGCTGGTGCGCGCCTTCGTGGCGCCCGGCGAGGAGGTCGTGATCGCCGTTCCGACCTTCTCGATGTACGAGGCCCGCACGCGCCTCGCGGGCGGAGTGCCCGTGCTGGTGCCCATGCGCGACGACCTCGAGATCGACGCCTCGGCCGTGATGCGCGCGGTGACCGAGCGCACCAAGCTGCTCTTCCTCTGCTCTCCCAACAACCCGACGGGCCGTCGTCTTGACGAGGGCACCCTCCGCCGGGTGCTGCGCCCCGGCATCCCCGTGGTGGTCGACGAGGCCTACGTGGAGTTCAGCGCCGACGACCGCTCCGTGGCCTCCATGATCGCCGCGAACCCCAACCTCATCGTCGCGCGCACCTTCTCCAAGGCCTTCGGCCTCGCGGGCCTCCGCGTCGGCTACGCCCTCGCGTGCCCTCCGGTCGCCCGCCTCCTCAGCCGCGTGAAGCTCCCGTGGAACGTCTCCACCGTCGCCCTCGCCGCCGCCCTAGCGGCCCTCGACGACGTGGCGGAGTACGACCGCCAGCGAGCCCTGCTGCGCGAGGAGCGCGACGTGCTGCGCCGCGAGCTGGGCTCCCTCCCCGGCGTGTCGGTCTTCGACGGCGACGGCAACTTCCTCCTGCTGGACATCCACGACACGGGCTGGAGCGCCGAGGCCCTGGTGCAGTCGATGCTCGGCGACGGGGTGTTCATCCGCGCGCTGGCGAGCCACCACCTGCGCCGCGGGTGGGTACGCGTCTCCGTCGGCGCGCCCGACGCCAACCGCCGCTGCATCGACTCCATGCGCCGCTCGCTCTCCCGCGGCCGCAGCCGCCCCGCCCTCCACTGACCTCCGACACTGCACGACCGCGATCGAGGCGTGGGCGGGAACACCCGTCGCTGCGCTCCGGCGAGGCCGCTGGCTGGGGGCGTGGGCGGGCGCTCCCGATGGGAGCGAGAGCCGCCCCCGAGACCCCCGTCAGAAGAAGTTGCCGATGGTGAACTCGAAGACCGAGGCCTCTTCGTAGGGGAGGCGGTTGAGGGGGAAGCCCCACTCGAAGCGCAGCAGGCCGAGGGGGCTCTGCCAGCGGACGCCGAAGCCCGCGGAGAAGCGGAGGTTGAGGGGGTTGTCCTGGAAGCGGGTGCAGGGGTCGACCACCGACGCGAGCCCGGTGCCGCCCGCGCCGCAGTACTGCGCCTCGGAGTTGAACACGTTGCCGCCGTCGCTGAAGATCACGCCGCGCAGGCCCACCGCGGTGAGGATCGGGAACTCGACCTCCAGGTTGTAGTACCCCTGGATGTTGCCGCCGATGACCGCGCCGTTGGAGACGAGGGCGGCGTTGGGGTCCTGCGAGAGGGGGAGCTGGAGCCGAGGGGCGATGGTGCGGAGGCGGTAGCCGCGCACGTCGAAGATGCCGCCGAGGAAGAAGCGCTCGAAGATCGGGACGCCCTGCGCGCGGTGGCTGAACACCACGCCGCCCTGGAGGTTCATCTTGAAGACCACGCCCGCGAAGAGCGGGCGGTAGAAGCGGAACCAGCCCGACACTCGGGTGTAGACGTTCTGGCTGCCGAGCACGCTGTCGGCCATGTCGACGCCGAGGCGGGCGTAGACGCCGTCCGTCGGGGTGAGCCGGTTGTCGCGGCTGTCGTAGGCCATCGAGAGGCCCACCGAGCTGGTGAAGCCCGACTGGAAGATGTTGGCCAGCGGCAGGCTGCGGAAGGCCGACGGGAGCGTGGTCTGACCGAAGAGCCCGGTGGAGGTGCTGGTGTTGGCGCCGACCTGCTCGCCCGTGTAGCTGGCGAAGAGGCGCAGGTCCTGCCCGATGATGGGGTAGCCGAAGGTGAGCGTGCCGCCGGTGCTGGTGCGGCTGAAGTCCGTGTACGCGCGCACCGTGTTGTAGAGGTCGACGGCGAAGGTCCAGTTGGAGTCGAGGAAGTAGGGCTCGACGAAGCGCAGCGAGAAGATCTGGCGCAGGCCCGAGAGCTGCGCCTGGAGCGTCAGCGACTGGCCGCGGCCGAAGAGGTTGAGCTGCTGGATCTGCGCCGTCGCGATGAAGTTCTCCACGGAGGAGAAGCCCGCGCCGATCTGGAAGGTTCCGGTGGGCCGCTCGGCGACCTCGACGTTGACCACGAGCTGGTCGGGGTGTCCCTCGACGGGCTCGGTGGAGAGGTCGACGCGCTCGAAGTACCCGAGCGCCATGATGCGCCGGCGCGAGTTCTGGTAGTCGCTCTCGCTGTAGCGCTCGCCCTCGAAGATCTGCATCTCCCGGCGGATGACCCGCTCGCTGGTCTTGGCGTTGCCGCGCACCTCGATGCGGTGGATGGTCACCACCGGCCCGCGCACGATGCGCACGGTGAGGTCGACGGTGCGCCGCCCGGTGTCGGGCTGGATGTCGGGCGTGACCTCGACGTTGGCGTAGCCGGCGTCGCGGTAGTGGGTCTGCACCGCCACGATGTCGCGGCCGATGACGCTGCGGGAGAAGAAGTCGCCCGGCACCGCGTGCACGCGCTCGCGCATCTGGCGGCGCCCGCCGAGGGGCTCGACCTCGTTGCCGTCCTCGTCGACCTCCTGCACGCGCAGCCGGCCGATGCGGTAGCGCGGCCCCTCGCGGACGGGGATCACGATGTCGATGAAGCGGCGGTCGGGGGAGAGCGCGACGCGGGGGGTGGAGATCTCGACGGTGAGGTGCCCGCGGTCGTAGTAGGCCGCCTGCAGCAGGTCCATGTCGTTGCGAAACGCCTCTTCGCGGTAGGTGCCGCTGGAGGTGATGAACGAGAAGAACCCGCTGGTGTTGGTGCTCATCACGCCGCGGAGCTCGGAGTCCGTGAGGCTGTGATTGCCGATGAACTCCACGCTCCGCACCTGCACCTGCGTGCCCTCGACGATGCGGAACACGATGTCCACCTCGTTGCGGTCGCCGGGCCGGGGCTCGACGGTGTGCGTCACCCGGGCGAGGAAGAAGCCCTTCTCCTCGTAGAGGTCGAGCAGCTTCTGGACGTTGCGGCGCACCGCCGACTCGGAGAGCACCGAGCCGTCGCGGATGTCGATGGTCTCGCGGAGCTTGTCCTCGTCGACGTCGTCGTAGCCCTCGAAGCGCACCGCGTGAACCGTCGGCCGCTCGCTCACCCGGTAGCGGACCTCGACGCCCCCTTCGGCGCGCTCGACCCCGACGCGCACGTCGCGGAAGAACCCGAGGTCCCAGAGCGTGCGGGCGTCGCGCGAGGCGCGGGCGCGGTCGAGGCACTCCCCGGTGCGAACCCTGATCGACTGCTGGAGGTCCTCCGCGTTCACGCGGCGCAGGCCCATGAAGCGGATGTTGACCACCCGCTGGCAGGCCTCGTCGGTGCGGGGCGTCGGCGTCGTCGCGGTGGTCTCGGCAGGGGTCTCGGCGGTGGTCTCCGGCGGGGTCTCGGCCGCGGGCTCGCCCGCCGACGGAGTCGCCTGGGCGGCCGGAGGCGGGGGCGGCAGCTGCAGGGCCTCGGTGTCGAGCCGTAGCCTCGGCGGCTGCGGCTGCGCCTCGGCGCGCAGGGAGACGAGCGCGCACACACACGCAAGGAGACACGCCAGCCGCCGTTGCACAGAACCCATCTTTAGCGCGCGGCGCTATAACCCGGGCTCGCCGACACCGGCAAGGCTGACCGCAGCAATCTGGCGACGCCCGATCGCCGCGGCGCCTCAGCCCGCGGGCGCCAGCGTGGCGTGGGGGTAGGGCCGCATCCGGATCGTGGCGACGTAGCCCGCCCCCTCGGCCAGCTCCGCGAGTTCACGCTCGCTGAAGCGGTAGGTGAAGCCCGCGAAGGGCAGGAAGCTCACCGCGTCGGGCAGTTCGGCGCCGGGCCAGCCGAGTCCGGCCGCCACCCGGCGCACCGCCCGGGCAGCTCGGGGGAGCGAAGGTCCCGAGGAGAGGCCGTGCACGCTCAACAGCACCGGGGCCGAGGGCCAGGCCCGACGCAGCGCCCCCAGGAGCGCTCGGTGGGCCGCGGGGTCAAGCACATGCGACAGGCTCCCCCACCCCAAGACCACGGCGTCGAAGCGCCTCGGGGGACCGAGCGACCGGAGCGGTCCGTCGCCCCCGGTCAGCGCCCGGACGAGCGCCTCGTAGTCCCCTCGCTGCGCGGTGCAGGCGGTGGGCGCGGCGAGGGCCACCCGGGCGAGGTCGTCGGCCAGCGCCGAGGGCTCGAAGGCGTCGACCTCATAGCCGAGCGCCGAAAGCGCGGAGAGTTCGCGCCCTCCCCCGGCCCCGCCCAGCAGCACCCTGCCCGAGCGAGGCCACGCCGGGTGCTCGAGGGCGGCGAGCTCCCAGTCGAAGAGCCCCTCGGAGAAGCGCGCCCCGCCGGGGGAGTAGGTGGACTGGCGGGCGAAGATGGCGTCGGTGAAGGGCCCCCGGGCCGAGGCAGGGAGCGCCGAGCGCAGGAGCTCGAGCGTCGCGGAGGCGCGCTGGTGATGGAGGCGGTCGAGGGCGCGGTGCGCGGCCATCAGGCCGAGGGCCCAGCGGGGGACGGCGGCCTCGGATCGGAGGCGGTGCGGCGGGTCGAGGTCACTCATGGCGGGGTCGAGAGCTAACGCACCCTCCCCCGCGGCGTCGACCGGCCAACCCTTCCGCGGAGGCCCGGCCCGGGGCTAACGTCGCTCGCAGATGAGGTCCTCCATGCGCTGGGTCGATGCGTTCTCGAAATGGTTGCCCGCCCTCGCGCTCGCCGCGACGGTCGGCTGTTCGACGGGCAGCAGCGTCGTCGGAGGCCCGGCCGACGCGGGCGCCGACGTCGCGACGGACATGGGTCCGCCCGCCTGCCCCACGGGCCAGTCCCGCTGCGGCGGGCAGTGCGTCGACACCGCCTCCGACCGCGCCAACTGCGGCGGGTGCGCCAACGCCTGCGGGCAGGCCCAGGTGTGCTCCTCCGGGGTCTGCACCCTGAGCTGTCCCACCGGGCAGAACGCCTGCGGCGGCGTGTGCGCCAACTTCCGCACCGACCTCCAAAACTGCGGCGCCTGCGACCGGCGCTGCCCCGCGGGCCAGGTGTGCAGCGACGGCGCCTGCACCACCACCTGCGCGGCCGACCTCGCGACCTGCTCCGTGTCCACCGACGGCGGCGTGCCCGACGGCGGCGCGGCGACCTTCTGCGCCGACCTGCGCATCGACCGCAACCACTGCGGCGCCTGCGGGATGGTCTGCCCGCCGGGCAACAACTGCGTCAACTCGCGCTGCACCGTCGACTGCCCGACGGCCTCCGTCGCCTGCGACAACCGCTGCGTCGACCCGCTCACCGACCGCGCCAACTGCGGCGGCTGCGGCACCGCCTGCCCCGCGGGCCAGGTCTGCTCCGCGGGCGCCTGCCAGGTCTCCTGCGGCAGCGGCACCACCAACTGCTCGGGCGTCTGCCGCGACACCCAGACCGACAACGCCAACTGCGGAGCCTGCGGCACCGCCTGCGCCGCGGGCCAGGTGTGCTCTCGCGGCTCGTGCGTGGTGACCTGCGGGGCGGGGCTCACCAACTGCGAGGGCGTCTGCCGTGACACGCAGACCGACGTCGCCAACTGCGGCGCCTGCGGGATGCCCTGCGGCGCCGGCCGGGTGTGCTCCGCGGGCGCATGCACCGTCTCCTGCGGCGGCGGCACCACCGACTGCGGCGGCGTCTGCCGCGACACCCAGACCGACATCGCCAACTGCGGCGCCTGCGGCACCGCCTGCCCCTCCGGGCAGGTGTGCTCCCGCGGGGCCTGCGTGGTGACCTGCGGCGCGGGCCTCACGGCCTGCGGCGGCGTGTGCCGCGACCTCGACTCCGACCTGCGCAACTGCGGCTCGTGCGGAACCTCCTGCCCCGCGGGCCAGGTGTGCTCCGCGGGCGCCTGCACCGTCTCCTGCGGCGGCGGCACCACCAACTGCTCGGGCGTCTGCCGAGACACGCAGACCGACAGCGCCCACTGCGGCGCCTGCGGCATCACCTGCCCGGCGGGCCAGCTTTGCTCCCGCGGGTCGTGCGTGGTGACCTGCGGCGCGGGGCTCAGCAACTGCGACGGCACCTGCCGTGACCAGCAGACGGACAACAACCACTGCGGCGCCTGCGGCCGTGCGTGCCTCGCCGGGCAGGTGTGCTCCCGCGGGGCCTGCGTGGTGACCTGCGGCGTCGGGCTCTCCAACTGCGACGGCGTCTGCCGCGACCTCGCGACGGACAACGCCAACTGCGGCACCTGCGGGCGCACCTGCGCCGACGGCGAGGCCTGCCGCCTCGGGGCGTGCCTGCTGAGCTGCATGAGCGGCCTCACCAACTGCTCGGGCGCCTGCCGCGACACCCGCACCGACAGCGCCAACTGCGGCGCGTGCGGGGCGGCCTGCGCGAGCGGCCAGGCCTGCGTGGCGGGCGCCTGCGTGGTGAGCTGCGCCGCGGGGCAGACCAACTGCGGCGGGGTGTGCCGCGACACGCAGACCGACCTCGCCCACTGCGGCGGCTGCGGGCGCGCGTGCGCCGCGGGGCAGGTGTGCTCCGGCGGGACGTGCCGCGCGTCGTGCGGGACGGGCCTCACGGACTGCAGCGGGAGCTGCGTCTCGACGCAGAACGACCCCGCCCACTGCGGCGGCTGCGCGACCTCGTGCGGGGCGAGCCAGGTGTGCGTGGCGGGGCGATGCTTCCTGCTGTGCGCCTCGGGGGAGACCGTGTGCGGGAGCGTCTGCGCCAACCTCCAGAGCTCGTCGACCAACTGCGGAGCCTGCGGCAACGCCTGCGTGGGCGGCGCTCCCTGCGTGGGCGGGCGCTGCGGAGGCTTCCCCTCCGACGGCACCGAAGGGGCGTTCAACCCGACGATGAACACCGTGCTCGCCCCGGGCGTGCACAACTTCACGACCATCACGATCCCGACGGGGGTGAGGGTCACCACGACGGGCACCGGGGTGCTCGACCTCCGGGCGACGGGGGCGATCAGCGTCGCGGGCACCATCGACGTGTCGGGCTCGCTCGGAGGCTTCCACACCGACTGCCTCGACAACGCGCAGGGCTCCGGCGGCGGCGCCACGGGCAACCCCCTGGCGGTGGCCGTGACGGGTGACACCGGCTCCGGGCGGGGAGGCCCCGGCGGCGGCGGCGGCAACCCCGCCCTCGTGGGCGCCTCGCCCAGCGGAACCAGCAGCGGCCTGGGCGGCTCGGGCGGCGGCGGCGGCGGCGGCTACTCGGCCGCGGGCGGCGGCGGCGGCGGCGGCGGTCCTGCGGGCGGCGGCGGCGGCGCGGCGTACGGCAACCTCGGCCCCGGCGGCAACGGCGCGGGCCCCGGCGGCGGAGCCGGAGGAGCGCAGGGCGGCGGCGGACCCAACCGCGGCGGCCGCGGCGGCAGCGCGGGCAGCGCGACCTACGACGGCGCCACCGGCTCGGACGCGGTGGTGCGCGGCGGGTACTCGCCCTACGGCGGCGGCGGCGGCGGCGGCGGCTCC
>Ga0066417_1000094_pt1 | contig 27666 bp, 26 predicted proteins | sample LakWasMet25_LOW6_2_FD_59544 | JGI IMG/M metagenome (GOLD analysis project Ga0066417, IMG submission 59544) | Freshwater sediment methanotrophic microbial communities from Lake Washington under simulated oxygen tension - Sediment Metagenome 25_LOW6 | ecosystem: Environmental > Aquatic >...
CCCACCGAGGGACGTTCCTCCCCCACCGAGGGACGTTCCTCCCCCACCGAGGGACGTTCCCCCGTCGAGCCCGCCGCAGACAGGGCTCCTCCTCGATGGCGCGCGCCCGATGCAGTGCGCCGACCCTGCGCTCTTCAGCGCCGCCAACGCCGAGGGCACCTACTACGCCTACTGCACCGGCATGGCGCACGTCTGGACCACCAGCGACTGGGCCCGCTTCGACGACCGGCGATCCGCGACGCGCTTCGACCTCACGGGCATGAGCGCCAACGGCCGCGAGCTCGGATCATGGTGGGCGCCCGGCATCGTCTACGCGCCCGATCTGCGCCAGTACGTCATGTGGGTGTCGGTTCCGGATGCGCGCGCGAGGCGTGGCGCGTCGGGGTGGGACACCCGCTCGCTCGCCGTGCTCACGGCCGCCACGCCGACCGGGCCCTGGGTCTACCGGAACATCGGGCTCGCCGCGTCCGCGACGGGGCAGCACGTCATCGATCCCTTCCTCTTCCGCGACCACGACGGCCGGCGCTACGTCTTCTTCAAGCGCTACGGCGGCGGGGCCTCGTCGAGCATCATGGGCGCCGCGGTCGACGCCTCGTGGCGACACCTCGTCGCGGGCAGCCAGGTGGAGATCATGGACGGCTACGGCGGTCCCAGGACCTGGGAGGACAACGTCCGCGAGAACCCGGCCGTCGACTACGACCCGGCCACCGGGCACCACCACATGCTCTTCTCGGGCGGCCACTGGGCCGAGGACAGCTACGCCACCGGCCACGCGCTCAGCACCTGCGGCCCGCTCTGCGTGAGCGCATCAGGCCGCTGGCGCATCGTCGCGAGCGGCGACCTAGGCATCAATCAGGTGGTGCGCGCCAACGGCGACCCGGACTTCCGCCACGGCGGCCCCGGCGGCGCCGTCTTCCAGGACGACCGGGCGCGCACCATCGTCTACGCCGCCGCGGCCCGCAGCGCGCGAGGCGACTCGGCGCGCTACCTGATGCGACAGGCGATCCGCTGGCGCAACGACGCGCCCTACGTCGACACCGCGGGGCACCGCCCCGAGCTGCGCTGACGCGCCCGGAGGCCGAGCCTTCACCCGCGAGGCGCGAGCTTGCCCTGGAGCGTTGCGAGCTTGTCGAGCGTGCCGTTGACGAAGGCCGCCGAGTCTTCGGTGCCGAAGCGCTTCGCCATCTCGATGGCCTCGTCGATGGCCACCTCCGGCGGAACATCCCCGAACACCATCTCCCAGGTCGCCATGCGCAGCACGTTGCGGTCGACGCGCGCCATGCGCTCGATGCGCCAGTTGGGGTTCGCCGCCCGGATCATCGGGTCGATCTCCGCCCACTTCGCCACCACCCCCCGCACCAGCGCGTCGCCGTAGGGCCGCCCCGGCGCCGGGCCCTCCAGGTGCGCCCAGTAGTTTCGCAGGGCGTCGTCGACGAACCCCTCGGACTGCTCGCCCGCCGCGTCGATGGCGTACAGCACCTGCACCGCCGCCTCGCGCGCCTGGCGCCGCAGCCCGTTGTCGTCGTGCTGGGGCTTCGGGGCCTTCGGCGCCTTCGGTGGCCTGGAGTCTCTAGAAGCCATCGGCCTTGAGCGCCCGCTGGAGGTTGGCCATCTCGATCGCGCTCGACGCGGCCTCCCAGCCCTTGTTGCCCGCCTTGGTGCCGGCCCGCTCGACGGCCTGCTCGATGGTGTCCACCGTCAGCACCCCGAAGGTCACCGGGACGCCCGTCGCCATCGACACCTGCGCCAGGCCCTTGGTGACCTCGCCCGCCACGTAGTCGAAGTGCGGCGTGCTCCCGCGGATCACCGCGCCCAGCGCCACGACCGCGTCGAAGCGGCCGCTGCGGGCGAGCGTCTGGCAGATCAGCGGCAGCTCCCAGGCGCCGGGGGCGCGCACCAGGGTGATGTCCTCGCCGCCGTGGCGCTTCACGCAGTCCGTGGCGCCCTCGACCAGGCGGTCGACGATGAAATGGTTGAAGCGGCTCGCCAGCAGCGCGACGCGTAGCCCGCGGGCGACCAGGTCGGCCTCGATGATTTTTACGTCCATGGGTATTCCGTGGGAAGGCGACGGAGGCGGTACATCCCACCAAGGCAGGCACCCGGTCAACCCGGTAGGTGCCTGCGCTCGGAGAAGGGCGGAGCGCCCGAAGGGCAGGGGCCGCGATTGTCGGACGCGCGCTCCCGGCCGCGGCGCTATGGTGCCTGCGTGAGCGAGCGATCGATTCCGCGCGACGCCCTCGGGCTTGGACTGCGGCCCGCGCACTACCCCTACCTCTTCGAGCACTGGCCCGAGCTCGGGTACCTCGAGGTCATCAGCGAGAACTTCCTCGGCGCCGCGCCGCCGCCACGAGAGCGCCTCGCCGCGGTGAGCGCCCGCTACCCCGTGGTGCTCCACGGCGTCGGGCTCAACCTGCTGGGTCACTCCGAGCTCGACGAGTCCTACCTCGACTCGCTCTGCCGCCTCGCCGACCGGGTCGACGCGCCCTTCGTGACCGACCACCTCTGCTGGACGGGAGCGCACGGCGTCTCCCACCACGACCTGCTCCCAGCGCCCTATGTGCCCGAGCTGGTCGAGCTTGCCGCCGAGCGCGCCTGGCGGGTGCAGCGTCGGCTGGGGCGCCCCTTCGGCATCGAGAACCTCTCCAGCTACGTGGGCTTCCGCCGCTCGACGATGACCGAGTGGGACTTCTACGCGGCGGTGGTCCGCGAGTCGGGGTGCTGGTTCATGCTCGACGTGAACAACATCTACGTGTCGAGCCAGAACCACGGCTTCGACCCGCTGGAGTACCTCGGCGCCATCGACTTCTCCCGCGTGCTCCAGGTGCACCTCGCGGGGCACACCCGCGAGCCCGACGGGACCCTCGTCGACACCCACGACCACCCGGTGTCGGACGCCGTCTGGTCGCTCTACGCCCACGCGTGGAAGCAGGGCGGTCCCTTCCCCACGCTGCTGGAGTGGGACGAGCGCATCCCGCCGATGCCCGAGGCCCTCGCGGAGCTGGAAAAGGCGAAGGGGCGTAGAGCGTGAAGGCAGGCCTCGCCCCCGAGTGGCTCGCGGCGCTTCAGTCAGGCTTCGGCGCCGTGCTGCGCACCCCCCTCGACCGCAGCACCGGAACCCTCCGGGCGACCCCCTCGGCCTACGACCCCGGGACGCTCGGGGAGATCCTCGAAGGGCCGCGCGGGCGCGCGGACGAGCACCTCGCGGTCTACAACCGTCAGTACTGGTTTCGTCTCTTCGGGGTGTTCCAGACGGCCTTCCCGCTCACCTCTCGCCTCTTCGGTCACTGGCACTTCAACGGCCATGTGACGCGCTTCCTCCTCGCGCACCCGCCACGCCACTGGGACCTCGACCGCGCCCCCGACGGCTTCGAGGCCTTCCTCGCCGAGGCGATCGGCGACGCGGACCATCGCGAGGCCCTGCTCGACGCCGCCCGCCTGGACGTCACCTGGCGCGCGCTCTTCCGGGCGCCCTCGACGGCGCCCTTCCAGCCGCGCGCGGAGGACGCACCCCGGCTGCTCGACTCCCGCCTCGTGCCCTCACCCTCCGTGGCGGTGGTGGTCGAGCGCTGGCCCCTGCTGGAGCTGAAGGCCTCCCTCGCGAGGAGCGGCGGAGAGTCGGCCGTCCCTCTGCCCCCGGCCCTGGACGAGCCCCGCTGCTGGGCGCTGGCGAGAGAGCCCGGGGGCATCCGTCACCTCGCGCTGGCGTCGCGAGAGGGAGAACTCCTGATGTTGCTGCGCCGCCACACCATCCGCGACGCGCTCGCGGCGCTGGAGTCGGCGTGCCCGGAGCCCGAGCGGGCGGCGCTACCCGAGCAGGCGCAGCGGTGGCTGGCCCGTAGCGTCGAGCGAGGATTCTGGGCGGGGCTGACGACGGAGGGAGAGGGTCAGGGAATGACGCAGGTGTAGCCGGTGCAGGTGTTGAGGCCCGCGCAGTTGTGCTCGCTGAAGACCCCGGTGGTCTCGTCGAAGGAGAAGCCGCCGCAGCTGTTCGCCCCGCCGCAGTGCGGATGGATCTCGACGAAGCCGCCGACCCGGTCGCACATCGAGGTGAAGGCCTCGCGGGTGATGCCGGGCGCCCCGTCGAGGGCGGGGATCACGTCCCTGGAGCTGACCACCCGGTCGGCCGCGACGTCGCACACGAAGGGCGCCGCGTCGACGGACGCATCCCGGGCGCTTGCGTCCCGGGAGACCGTCGCGTCGATCCCGGTGGCGCCCGAGTCGAGGGGAGCGCTGACGTCGACCGCAGAGCCCGCATCGACCGCGGAGCCCGCATCGACGGCGGAGCCCGAGTCGACCGCAGCGCCGGTATCGACGGCGGAGCCCGAGTCGACCGCGGAGCCCGAGTCGACCGCAGAGCCCGAGTCGACCGCAGAGCCGGCATCGACCGCGGAGCCCGAGTCGACGGGAGCGCCCGAATCGACCGCGGAGCCCGAGTCGACGGGAGCGCCGGTGTCGACAGGAGCGCCGACGTCCGTGCGGGAGCCGACGTCGACAGGAGCGCCGGTGTCGGCGATGGAGCCCGCGTCGGCAACGCCGGGATCGGGGTTGGAGCTGCAGGACGCGGCGAAGGAGAGGAGCCCGCCGAGCGCGGCGGTGAGGAGAGCGCTGCTCGCGGACGGAGCGCGCGAGCGAAGGGTTTCGTCAGGGTAGGTCATCGATGTGACCCCCACTGTAGCGGAACTACCCCGCCGCGAGTGAGGGCTTCGATCACTCCCCGAGGGCCACCTGCTCGACGACCTCCAGGTCGTAGGCGCTAAGCCCCAGGAGCCGCCGCGGGTTGTTGGTCATCAGCCTGATCTTGCGCAGCCCCAGCGTGCGGAGCACCTGCGCGCCCATGCCGTGCTCGCGCTGCGCGGGCGACCCGTTGCTCGCCAGGTCGTGGGTGCGCGTCGGCGCCTCGCCGGTGACGACGCGCAGGTCGTCCTGCAGGTCGAAGTGCCTCGGCGGGACGTACACCACCACCCCGGCGCCCTCGCGCTCCATCCGGTGCATCGCCTCGGTGAGGTAGGCCCCGCCGCCCACGATGGCCTTGCCCTCGGCCGTCTTCGCGGGGGCGAAGAGGTCGGCGAAGACCGCCCCGGGGTGCATCCGCACCAGCGTCGGCTGCTCCGCCGTGGGCTCGCCGTGCACCAGCGCCAGGAACTGCCGCCCCGCCTCCACCGAGGCCTCGAAGACGTGGGCCTCCCAGGTGCCGGTCATACCCCTCGGGGTAAACTTCGCCGAGCTCACGCGCCGCACCAGCCGGTCGGTGCGCAGCCTGAACTGGATCAGGTCCTCGACGGTCACCAGCGGCACGTGGTGCTCGCGGGAGAAGGCCAGCAGCTCGGGCATCCTCGCCATGGTGCCGTCGTCGTTCATGATCTCGCAGATCACCCCCGAGGGGTGCAAGCCCGCGAGCACCGCGAGGTCGACGCTCCCCTCGGTCTGCCCGGTGCGCTGCAGCACTCCTCCGGGCCGCGCCCTCAGCGGGAAGATGTGCCCCGGGGAGACCAGGTCGTCGGGCTTCGTGTCGGGCGCCACGGCCACCTTGATGGTGTGCGCCCGGTCGGCCGCGGAGATGCCCGTCGAGACGCCCTCGCGCGCCTCCACGCTCACCGTGAAGGCCGTGCCCAGCGAGGCCTTGTTCTTCTCCACCATCATCGGCAGCCGGAGCTTCTCGATGTGCTCCTCGGTGAGCGTGAGGCAGATCAACCCGCGGGCGTACTTCGCCATGAAGTTGATCGCCTCCGGGGTCACCAGCTCCGCGGCGAGCACCAGGTCGCCCTCGTTCTCGCGGTCCTCGTCGTCGGTGAGGATCACCATGCGCCCCGCGCGGATCGCCTCCACCGCCAGGCGCACCCGCTCCTCTGGGGTTCGTTCAAGCATCGTCGTCACTGTCCCTTCCCGAAGCCATCGAGCAGCGCCCGCCATCGGGCATCCTTCTCCGCGCCCGCCGCGCCGGGATCTGTGCCCTCGCGCTCCCAGATCAACGCCCTCGCCACGTATCGGGCGATCACGTCGGCCTCCAGGTTCACCCGGTCGCCCGCGCGCCGATCGGGGAGCGTGGTCGCCCCCTGCGTGAAGGGCACCAGCATCACCTCGAAGGTCTCCCCCTCCACCGCGTTGACCGTCAGGCTCACCCCGTCGATCGCCACGCTGCCCTTCTCCGCGATGTACCGCAGCACCTCCCGGGGCGCGCGAAGCACCACCCGCTCGGCGCTCTCCACCCGCTCTCGCCGCAGCAGCTCGCCCACGCCGTCGACGTGCCCCGCCACGATGTGCCCGCCCATGCGCTCGCCTAGCGCCAGGGCCCGCTCCAGGTTGACCCGGTGCCCCACCGAGCGCTCGCCCAGCGTCGTGCGCGCCAGCGTCTCGGCGCTCGCGTCGGCGGTGAACCCGCCGTCCACCACGCGCACCACCGTGAGGCACACCCCGTCCACGGCCACGCTCTCCCCGAGCTCGAGCTTCGCGAAGGGACACGCCACGCTCAGCCACGCCGAAGCCCCGCGGCGCTCGATCGCGCGGAGGCTGCCTACCGCCTGGATGATCCCCGTGAACACTTCAGCGAACCTCCGCCTCGATGCGCAGGTCAGGGCCCACCGGGCGCACCGACCAGTCCGACAGCCGCGTGACCTCCGAGAGCCGCTCGGCCCCGGCGCCGCCGATCGCCCTCAGCCCCGGGCCGCCCATCAGCATCGGGGCCACGTAGCAGACCACCCGGTCGACCAGGCCCGCGTCGCGGAGCCTGCCGTGGAGCGTTCCGCCGCCCTCGCAGAGCACCGACACGACGCCCTCCGCCGCGAGCGCTCTCAGTCCCAGCCCCAGGTCGATGCCTCCGCCCTCTCCCCGGGCGACCGCGAGCACCCGCACCCCGGCGCCCGCCAGCTCCCTCCTCGGGGCCTCGTCGGCGTCGCTCGCGCAGAGCACCCAGGTCGGGACCTCCCTCGCCGTCGACACCAGCTTCGCTCCCATGGGCAGCCGGGCGTCGCGGGACACCACCACCCTCACAGGGATGCGCTCGAATGGCACGTCCCGCGCCGTCAACATCGGGTCATCGACGAGCACGGTGCCGCTCCCCACCAGCACCGCATCGCACGAGGCCCGCAGCAGGTGGCCGTCCCGGCGCGCCTCGGGGGAGGTGATCCACCGGCTCTCTCCGCCGCGCGTGGCGATGCTGCCGTCGAGCGACATCGCGGCCTTCAGGGTGACGTGCGCGCGGCTGCTGGTGATGAAGCGCATCCACGGCGCGATGCGGTGCTCCGCGGCCCGCTGCGCCTCGGGGTCGAAGCCGTGATCGACCACCACCCCGGCGGCGCGCAGGGTGTCCCTCCCGTGGCCTCTCACATGGGGGTTGGGATCGGAGACCGCGAAGACCACCCTCGCCACGCCCGCGCGCAGCAGCGCCTCGGTGCACGGCGCCGTGCGCCCGTGGTGGTTGCAGGGCTCCAGCGTCACGAACACCGTCGCGCCTCGCGCCCGCTCGCCCGCCTCGCGGAGCGCCATGACCTCCGCGTGGTCTTCGCCCGCGCGACGATGGTGGCCTACGCCCACGAGCTCTCCCCCGGACACGATCGCCGCGCCGACGGGGGGATTGGGGGAGGGGACGCCCCGGTGGGAGGCCGCCACCGCGCGCGCCATGGCTTCGAGTTCAATGGGGAGAAATCCCCTGGAATTGGCGTCGCTCACAAGAAGAATGGCCCGCGACGGAGAGCGCCGCTCGGGCTTGTGTCCGCTGAAGGCGCGCGGACTCTAGACCCGACCCGGCGCGAAGACCAGATCGCGCGGCGCGTCACCCAAGGTCCGCTCGGGTGCCGCTGTCGGAGCGCCCATCGAACTCGCGTGACACCCGCACCGTGCATATGCGGTCCGGGTGCCACGCTGACGGACGATCTGAGGCGGGCGTGACGTTCCGTTGCGCCCTGGAAGTCGAGGCGCTAGCGTGGACGCCGCGCGACGCACCGGGTGAGGCCAAAACTTGATGACTGCACTGGATGAATCGACGCACCGCCCCTCCGACCAACCGCTCTGGCGCCAAGGCACGCTGAGCGACGACGAGTTCGAGAGGGCGGCGCTGGCCATCACCCCGAGCTGGGAGCTCGGCCTCGACGCCGCACACGCGACGCTCTCCTCTCCGCCCCCGGTCGCCGTGACCGCTGGCGCCTTCGCGGCCCCGAGCGCGGCCGTCCATTCCATGCTCGCCTCCGCGGCCGTCGAGGCGACCCCCTCGCTGCCGACGCCCGCCCCGACGACGACCGCCACCCCGGCGAAGGCCGCGGGCGTCGTCCCGGTCGAGGCTTCGATGATGTCGGGCTCTGCGAAGGTCAGCGACGCTCCCCCCCGCCGGCCGCCCTCGATGCGTCCCCCCGTGGCGAGGCGCTCCAGCGACGACGCCTTCGAGGCCCCGAAGCGCAGCAACAACAAGGTCTGGGCGGCCGTCGGAGGCGCGATGCTCCTGGCCGGCGCCCTCTTCGTGGGCTTCGCCAGCAGCTCCAGCAACACCCCGAGCACCCCGGCGCCCGAGCCCGCTCCCGTCGCGGTCACGGAGCCCCCCGCGGCCCCCATCGCCGAGCCTGCGCCGCCGGTCGCCGAGCCGACGCCCGCGGTCGCCATCGCAGCCCCGGAGCCCGTCGCGCCCCCGGCTCCCGTCGCGGCCCCGGAGCCTCCTCCTCCCGCCCCTGAGCCTCCTCCCCCCGCGGTCGTCGCGGCCCCTGAGCCTCCGCCTCCCGCGCCGCCGGCCCCCGTGGCCATGGCTGCCTCGCCCGTCGCCCCCGCTCTCGTACGACACCGAGTGATTCGCGAGCCCGTCCGCCCCGCGCCGGTCGCTCGGGCGCCTCGCGTTCGCGCGCCGGCAGCCCCCGAGCCCGCGCGCCCCGCGGCCGCTCCCCGCGCGCCCTCCGGCGCCGGATTCGTGACAGAGAGCCCGTACTGAGCGTTACGCTCCCCGGCCAGACACACGCATGAAATCACCCCGAGAGATCCTTCTGGCGGGCGCGCTCGCCCTCGCCGCGCTCAGCCACTCCCCGAGCGCCGCGGCCCAGACCAACGAGGCGCGGGTGGCTTTTCAGTCCGGGGTGCAGGCCTACGCCGCGCAGCACTACGCCGAGGCCCTCGAGGCGTTTCGCACGGCGTACCGCATCCGTCCCCACCCGAGCGTGCTGGTCAACATCGCCAACTGCTACGTCGCCCTCAACCGCCCGCAGGACGCGATCTCGACCTTCGAGCGCTTCCTCAACGATCCGACGGTCAGTCCGTCGCCGCAGCAGCGCGCGGAGATCGAGACCGCCCTCGCCGAGGCGCGGCGGCACCTCGCCACCATCAACGTGCTGGTCTTCCCGCCGGGCGCCGAGGTCTACCTCGATGGTGACCTCGTCGGCACCGCCCCGCTGCGTCGCCCGCTCCAGACCGGCCCCGGCCCCCACGTGATCGAGGCCCGCCAGCCCGGCGGCGGAACCGTCCAGCACCAGGCGCGCGTCGAGGGCGGCGGCACCGTCACCCTGACCCTCGACATCCTCCGCGGCCGATCGTTCATCGGCAGCGTCGCCCCGGAGGCCGCGCCCCCGGTGCCCATCGCAGCCCCGCCGGTCGTCGCCCCGCCCCGTCCGCCGCCGCCCGTCGTCGCCGTGATGCCGCCGCCCGTCGTCACTCCGCCGGTGGTGCGCGTCGAGCCCGCGCGCCGCCCGCCCCCGTCCGCTCCGCTGCTACCCCTTGCCCGCCGGGTGACGGGGCCGAGCGTGACCGTCCAGCCCCCGGTCGATCCAGGGAGCTCTGGCGCCCGAGGCGTCGGCGCAGGCTTCTGGACGGGCCTCACCATCGCCGTCGCCGCAGGGGGCACGGCCATCGGGTTCTTCGTCTACTCGAACTCCCTCGAGGACGACTACTACCGCATCGTGGCGCTGTTCCAGGCGCAGACCGACCCCTCGCCCCGCAGCTACTACCAGGCCCTCGGGTACTCCTACGCCGACGCCGTCGATCAGAACCGCCTGATCTCGTACATCACCGGCGGCGTCGCGGGCGCGGCCGCCGCGTTCACCATCGGGGCCGCCATCTACGGCGCCACCAGCAGCTCCACGCCCCGCCGCGCCAGCCTCCAGGTGCTCCCCTCGCTTCGCGGCGACGGCATCACCGTCAGCGGAACCTTCTAGACCCACCGAGACTTTACCCCCTCCGGTAAAGCCCCTCTAGCCCCGCGAGCGCTCGACCTCGATCACCGCCGCGGCGCGCCGCTGCGGCACCCCCGGCTTGGTCACCCGCACCCGCACCCGCTGCGTCGGGAAGCGCGCGAGGATCGTGGCCGCCACCACCTCGGCCACCGTCTCGATCAGGTTGTAGTGCTGCCGCGCGATGATCTCCGCAATCGCCTCGGTCACCGCCGCGTAGTCGATGGTGTCGCGCAGCGCGTCCGCCGTCGCCGCGCGCGCCGCGTCGACGTCGAAGTCCAGGTCGAAGGTCAGCGTCTGCTGTCGGCCCTTCTCCCGCGGGTACGCGCCGATGCGCGCCGGGAGCGAGATGCCCCGCAGCCCCAGCCGGTCGCTCGCCCCGCGTACCACCGCCGCCGTCGGCCTCGCCCCGCCGTCCATCGCTCGTATCGCCTTCGCCACCGCCGACCCGGACCCCATCGCGTGGGCGATGGTGGGCGCCTCGGCGCTGCACACGTCGCCCGCCGCGAAGACCCCCTCGCGAGACGTCCGCCCCTGGGCGTCGACCCGCACATAGCCCTTCGCGTCCGTCGCCACGCCGTAGCCCTCGCTCACCGGCTCAGGGCCCACGCACACGAACACCACGTCCGCCTCGATGCGCTCCGCCCCGTGCGGCCCGTGCGCTCGCACTCCGGTCACCGCCCCGTCGCCCTCGATGGCCTCGATGCGCATCCGCGGCCGGCGCGTCACGTTGGCGTGCGCCTCCACCGCCGTGCGCAGCGCGGGCCTCGCGCTCAGCCGCTCTCCCCGGTGCAGCAGCGTGACCGAGCGCGCGTGAAGGGCCGCCAGGTGCGCGTGCTCCACCGCGTCGTCGCCGCCGCCGATCACCGCCACCCTCGCGCCCTTCAGCCGCTCCGGATCGCGCCCGATGTTGAAGGCCACGCCCCTGCCGAGGAGCTCGTCCTCGCCCGGCACCCCGAGCCGCCGCCGCCGCACGCCCGTGGCGATCACCACCGCGCGCGGGGAGAGCGGCTCGGCGACGCCGTCGAGGTGCACCCGAAGCGAGGCCGCGTCGAGCCGGGCGCCCACCCCCGAGCGCACCGTCGCGCCCTGGGAGATCGCCTGGGAGCGCAGCACCTCCGCGAGGGTCACGCCCTCGATGGACGCGATGCCAGGGACGTTCTCCAGCGCGTAGGGGATCACCCGGAGCTGCCCGCCCACCTCGCGCTGCGACTCGACCAGCAGGGTCGACAGGCCGAGCGACGCGCACCAGAGCGCGGCGGAGAGCCCCGCGGGTCCGGCGCCCAGCACGATCACCTCCGGCGACGCGTCGAGCTCGCTCACTTCAGCGCGAGGAAGGCGACCGCCCCGAGGGCGATCACCCCGATCACGGCCGCGAGGTAGACCCAGGCCGGGGTCGAGCGCGTCGGCACGCTCATCGAGGGGGAGGAGCCGGGCGCCCACGACACCGGCGGGGGACCATGGGCCACCGGGGGCTGCCACGAGACCGGCGGAGGAGGAGCCTCCATGGGAGCTACGGGCGCAGGCGACGGCGCAGAGGGGACCGCGTGGGCGGCGGCCTCGACGGCGGCGTGGAGCGAGTGCTCGGACATCGTCGCCCACTCGGCGGGAGTGCCCGAGAGGCCGAAGGCCCGCCCCAGCGCCTCGGCGAACTCGCCTGCGTGCTGGAAGCGGTGGGCGGGGTCTTTGCGCAGTGCCTTGTGGAGGAGGTCGTCGAGCTGCGGCGGCGCCTGGTCGTTGGCGAAGGTGGGAGGCATCGCCTCGTCGCCGAGGATCTTGAAGAGGATCTGCGCGCCGTTGGAGGCGTGGAAGGGCACCTTGCCCACGAACATCTCGTAGACGATGACCGCGACGGCCCAGACGTCCGTGCGCTGGTCGAGGTCGGGCGACCCCTGGGCCTGCTCGGGGGACATGTAGAAGGGCGACCCGATGGTGGTGCCCATCACCGTGAGCTTCTGCCCGCGGTCTTGCCCCTTGGTGAACTTCACCGAGCCGAAGTCGAGGAGCTTCACCGTGTCCCCGTCCGGCCCCCGCACCAGGAACACGTTGTCGGGCTTCAGGTCGCGGTGCACGAAGCCCTTCGCGTGCGCCGAGTCGAGCGCCAGCGCGAGCTGCGACACGATCCGGATGCCCCGGTGCACGGGGATGGTCTTGTCGCGGGTGAGCACGTGACGGAGCTCCTCCCCGTCGAGGTACTCCATCACCAGGAACCAGCTCTTGCCGGGTCGCCCCGGGAGCATCGCCGTGGCGGCGAAGTCCATCACCTTCACCACGTGGGGGTGGTCGAGCTGCTGCGACGTGGTGGCCTCGCGCCGGAAGCGCTCGATGTTCACCTCGTCCTCCGCCACGTCGGCGTGCAGGATCTTGATCGCCACCCGCTCCTGCCGGGTCAGCTCCCGCGCCTCGTACACCCGGCCCATGCCCCCGTTGGCGATCACCCGACGGAGCTCGTAGCGCCCCGCGACGGTGCTGGTGACCAGCGGGTCCTTCGGGTCGCGCACCGGCGTGACCTCGTCGATGGCCAACAGCTTCGCCCCGTCGTGCGGGCAGAAGGTGCTGCCCTCCGCCGGGTAGGTGCGCTGGCACTTCGGACAGGCGACGAGCATAGAGGGGGCTTCGGTTCTTTCAGCGAGACAGGTTCGGCGGCAGCAGGATGCGCTGGCAGTTGGGGCACTGGATCAGCTTCTCCGCGCGCAGCATCACGTTGTAGAGCTGCGGCGGCGTCGCCATGTAGCAGCCGCGGCAGATGCCATCGCGGCACTCGGCCACCGCGGTGCCCCGGCGGTTGAGCACGATCTGGTAGATGCGCATGATCTCGGGGCGCACCCGGCCGGTGAGCTCCTTGCGGGCGCCCTGGTGCAGCTCCTTGCGGGCGAGCAGCGCCTCGCGGGTCTTGACCGCCTCGGCCTCCTCGGTGGCGAGCATGTCGGTGAGGCCCTTGAAGTCCTCCTCGTGCTGCTTGAGCTGCGACCCGACCGCAGCCACCACCTCTTCGAGCCTCGCGGCCTCTGCGGTGCGCTCCTCGCGCTCGCGCTTGAGCACCTCGATCTCGCGGCTCATCGCCTCCATCTCGCGGTTGTTGCGAGCGACCTCCTGTCGCTTCTTCGAGCGGATGGTCTTCTCGTCGATGGCGGCGAGCTCATCGACGTGGGTCTGCTTCAGCCGCTGGGCCTCGGTCAGCTGAGCGCGCTCTCGATCGAGCAGGTCTCGAATCCGGTCGACGTCGGATCGCGTGGCCACCAGGTGGGCATCCACATCGGCGAGTTCGACGTCGATCTGGCGCCACGCCAGGTCACTCTTTGCAAGTTCTTCCAGGGCTAGGAGCTGTTCGCGCAACGGGTCTTCTCCACTAAGCGGTTCGCAAGCACTGCTGTACCGCGCGGTGAGTGGGCCCATCGGGGATCGAACCCGAAACCTCCCGATTATAAGTCAGGTGCTCTAACCGGTTGAGCTATGGGCCCGAACGCGCCGCGCGACGCCGGCGCACCATAGCCCCAGGGTTCGCCCATACGCAACGCTTCGGCCCGAAACTGGCTCTCGACCCCTCCGGCCCCGTAGCTTTCCGCGGGTGTCCGACGACGATCAGCTCCTCGACGCGTGGCTCGCGCACCTCCGGGTGGAGAAGGGCCTCAGCCCGCGCTCCGTCGAGGCCTACGCGACGGACCTCGTGCGCTTCGCCGTCTTCGTGCGCCAGGAGCTGCAGCGCGGCTTCTGCGACATCGAGGGCGGCGACGTGGCCGCCTGGATGATCGCCCTCTCCAAGGAGGGCCTCGCGGCGCGCGCCCAGGCGAGGAAGCTCTCGGCGCTGCGGGGCTTCTACAAGTACCTCGTGGCCGAGCGGCGGGTGAAGAACGACCCGACGAAGCTGGTCACCGGCCCGCGCCTCCCTCGCAAGCTCCCCCACGTGCTGACCTTCCCGGAGGTCGAGGCCCTGCTCTCCGCGCCGGAGACCAGCACACCCCGCGGGGTGCGCGACCGCGCGATGATCCAGCTGCTCTACGCCTCGGGGCTGCGCGTCTCCGAGCTGGTGAACCTCAAGGTCACCGACGTCGACCTCGACCAGGGCGTGCTCGCGGCCTTCGGCAAGGGCGAGAAGCGCAGGCTCGTCCCCTTCGGCGAGGTCGCCCGCGAGGCCCTGCTGCTCTACCTCCAGACCGTGCGAGGGACCTTCACCAAGGGCCGCGCGGCCAACGACCTCTTCGTCACGCACTTCGGCTCGGCCATGACCCGCCAGGGCTTCTGGAAGCTGCTCAAGCGCTACGCCCTGGTCGCGGGCATCGACCGCCCCATCTCGCCGCACAAGCTCCGCCACTCCTTCGCCACGCACCTGCTGGAGCGCGGCGCCGACCTTCGCGCCGTGCAGACCATGCTGGGCCACGCGGACATCGTGACCACGCAGATCTACACGCACGTCACCGTCGCGCACCTCCAGGCCGCGCACGCGCGCTTCCACCCCCGCGGCTGAGACCATGATCGATCCGCTCGACGAGCCCTTCACCGACGACCCGCTGGTGCGGGTGCAGCTCGACGTCTTCGAGGGGCCGCTCGACCTCCTGCTTCACCTCATCCAGAAGCACGAGCTCGACATCTTCGACATCCCCATCTCCTTCATCACCGAGCGCTACCTCGCGTACGTCTCGATGATGCAGGCGCTCAACCTCGACCTCGCGGCGGAGTACCTGCTGATGGCCGCGACGCTCACGCACATCAAGTCGCGGATGCTCCTTCCGACGCCTCCGCCGGAGGAGAACATCAACGCCGACCCCGACGCCGACCAGGGCGAAGACCCTCGCGTCGAGCTGGTGCGCCGGCTGCTCGAGTACCAGAAGTTTCGCGCCGCGGGCGAGGAGCTGGCCGCGCGAGGAGTGGCCGGGCGAGACGTGTTCCCGAGGGGGATGGAGGTCACCGCGGAGTCGACCGGGGAGGCGCCGCTCGCGCCCTTCCCCGCCATCGCGATGATCGAGGCGTTTCAGAAGCTGCTCGCCCGGCGCAAGCTCTCCATCGCGCACGAGGTCACCCCCGAGCGGGTCTCCATCGCCGACCGCATCAACGTCCTGGTCGAGCGTCTCCGGGAGCGCCGCTCGATGCGCTTCGACGAGCTCTTCGACGACGACGGCAGCACGCCGGAGCTGGTGGTGACCTTCCTCGCGCTGCTGGAGATGACCCGGCTGCGCATGACCCGGCTCTACCAGTCGGGCAACTACGAGCAGCTCCACGTGACCCTGGTGCTCACCGACGTGACCGACCCTGGGGCCGCCGTGAGGGACGACTGGCGATGACCATCGGCGACCCGAAGGAGGGCGGCGACGAGGCGCCCGAGGAGCCCCAGGAGGGCGCCCCCGAGGACGAGCTCCCCGCCTCGCCGGGCCTCGCCCGCGCCATCGGCCGCTCGGTCTCCGAGCAGCACCTTCGCACGGTGCTGGAGAGCCTGGTGTTCGCGAGCGACCACCCCATCACCGTGGCGGAGCTGGCGAAGATCACCCGCGCCGAGGCGCGCGACGTGCGCAAGCTCCTCAACGAGCTCAAGGCCGAGTACCAGCCCCGGGGGATCCACCTCGACGAGGTCGCAGGGGCGTGGCTCTTCCGGTCGAGCGCGGGCAACGCCCCCTTCGTGAGGGAGCTGCTCCAGGCCAAGCCAGTGCGCCTCAGCCGCGCGCAGGTCGAGACGCTGGCCATCGTCGCGTACCGTCAGCCCATCACCCGGCCGGAGATCGACGAGGTGCGCGGCGTCGACACGGGCTCTGCGCTGAAGGTGCTGCTGGAGCGCGAGCTTGTGCGCACCATCGGCCGCCGCGAGGAGCCCGGGCGCCCGCTGCTCTACGGCACGACGAAGACCTTCCTGGAGTTCTTCGGGTTGCGCTCGCTGCGCGACCTTCCGATGCTCCGCGAGTACACCGAGCTCTCCGAGGAGAGCCAGGCGTCGCTCACCGCGAGGCTCTCGGAGGTCGGTCTCGCCGCGGAGGGCCCCAGCCCTCCCGAGGAGGCGCCCGTCGCGCCGACAGAAGAGAAGCCCTCAGCGGACGAGCCGACGGAGTGACTCTCGCACCAGCACGTCGAGCCCCTCTCCCATGCGCGGCGCCAGCTCGGCGGCGACCCGCTCGGCCTCAGGCGCCTTGAAGCCCATGTTGACCAGCGCCGCCACCAGCGCCGCGGCAGGACCCACCGCCGCCACCGGGCTCATGGTGGACATGGGTGCGCCCGAGGTGATCACCGCCCCGACGCCGCCGGACGAGAGGCCGGTGAGCTTGTCCTTCAGCTCCAGCACCAGGCGCTCGGCGATGCGCTTGCCCACGCCCGGGACCGACGTGATCTTCTTCACGTCGCTGCGCGCGAGCGCGTGAGCGAGCTCTCCCGAGGGCAGCACGCCCAGCACCGACACCGCGATGCGAGGACCCACGCCCGCCACGGCGGTGAGCAGCCGGAAGGCCGAGCGCTCGCGGTCGTCGGAGAAGCCGAAGAGGGTGATCGCGTCTTCGCGCACGTGCGTCACGACCTGCAGCGTCACCCGACCCTCCGCGTCGGGCGCACACCGGCCGAGCGTGCCCAGAGGCACCAGCACCTCGTACCCGACGCCCGCCACGTCGACGACCACCATGCCGTCCGGAGACTCCGACACCACCCGACCCTGAAGACGTCCGATCATCGCCCGGCCATCGTATCGGCTCCGGCGTGCGACCGCACCCGATCTCTCACGACGTGTCGGACAGGATATGTCACGATCCGGCGCCCCGGAAACCGCGACACGATTGTCAGTGCCTCCGCGCCCGGTCGCTCGCTCGCATGACGTGGAATCGCTGCTTCTGTAGGCTTCCTGGGGGCCGTGGTATGGATCTCGCTGTCGTGCGTCCCATCGCTTTGATGCTTGCCCTGACTACAGCGCTGTCCTCGTGCCTGATCACGCGCACCGACGAGGTGCGGGTGCCGACGCCCCTGACTCCGCCGCGCATCCAGGACATCCAGGGCATCACCACGCCCCGCCTCGGCGCGCTGCTGCAGATCGACGAGGCCGACCTCACGACCTACGCCTTCCGCGTCCCTGTGGACGACGACGGGGTCAACGACCTGCTCCAGTGGCGCTTCTTCGTCAACGACGACCGCGACTGCGTACCGCAGGACGGCGGGGCCGACTGCGAGCCGGTCGACCAGCCGCAGCCGCATGAGTTTCCCTCGGACGGCAACCGTCGCCGGGAGATCCGCGAGACGGTCCGGCTGCCCAAGACGGGCTGCAACCGCGTCGAGCTCTACGTGTCCTCGCGCCTCCGGCTGAGCGGCAACTTCCGCACTCCCGAGCGTGAGGGCGACGTCGACTTCCGCACCTGGTGGATCTTCGTTCGCCCGCGCGGCGGCACCATCCCCGCCGACGGCGGGGTCGACGACCCCATCGAGCGCTGCCCCCATCTGGTGCAGCCATGAGGGCCCCTCGCGCGCTGCTCCTCGGGCTCCTCTTCGCCCCCGCGGCCTGCCTCGACGGTAGCCCGGTGGTGGGCCGCGAGGCCGAGCGCTGCGCCTCCGACAGCGACTGCCCCGGGGCCACCTGCGACCGCGCCACGCAGCGGTGCGTGTCCCGCGCCCGCGCCGAGGTCTTCTTCGCGGTGACCCCGGCCACCGGCCGGGTGAGCGCCGACGCGTACCCCACGCTGACCCGGCCCCGCAGCATCCTCGCGGACGAGAGCGTCGACCTCGCGCTGCGCGCCCCGCGCGTGGTCTACGGCGTGGTGACGGTGCCCTCGGACCCCGACTCGGCCGGGCGCTACATCCCCGCGACGCTGGAGTTCACTCCCACCGACCTCGCTGGGGTGTCTCCCCCGGTGCAGGCGGTCGCCGGCACCACGGCGTCGCCCAACCTCAGCCGCGACCGCGACTCGTTCACCTGGTCGGCGACGCTCACCGAGGGGCTCTTCGACGTGCTGGTGCGCCCCGCCTCGACGCTGGCGGCGACGGTTCCGCCGCGCTTCGAGCGGGGCTTCGAGGTGCGCGGCGGAGCGGTGATGCAGCGCTTCGACATCGCATACCCGACCACGTATGCGCGCTGGGCCGGATCGGTCGAGGCCGCCTCGGGGCAGCCGCTCGCGGGCTTCGTCGCGCGCGCCGTCGACCCCGCCGCCAACCGCAGGGTGCTCTCCACGGTGAGCTCGACCGCGGGCGATGGCACCGAGGGGAGCGCGGGGCGCTTCGCGTGCAGCATGGCCCCCGGGGCTCCTGAGGCCTGGACGCTACGGCTCTCGGCGGACAACGGCGCGGGCGGAGGGCTCATCGTGGACATCCCCCGCTCGGCGCTCGCCGCGGCGGCCCCGAGCGGTCGCGACCTGCGGGTGGTGCTGCCCGAGCTCACCGGGCTCACGCACGCGACGGCGGCGCGCCCGGTGGTCCCCGGCGCCCCGGCGCCCAACGGGCCCTGCGTGGGCTGCGTCGACGTGCGCGCCACGGTCGAGGGCCTCGACGGCGCGGGGCAGAGCCGCTCGATGCGCGGGGCCACGGTGACGATGCGCGCGGCGATGCGCCCGCCGGCGGGCATCCCCGCGGCGACGAGCTGGTACGAGTCGAGGGCGGTCACCGAGGCCGACGGGAGCTTCCGGGCGTGGCTGGTCCCGGGCGACTACGACGTGGTGGTGACGCCCGCGGGCGAGGCCTACCGCAGCGCCGTTCAGCATGGGTTTCGCGTGCGCGCCGACGCCACCGAGCAGGCGGGCCAGGTGTTCACCCTGGAGCGCCGGCCCTCGCTCTCCGGGCGAGTGCTCGGCCGCGACGGGCTGGCGGTGCGAGGCGCGCGGGTGACCGCGGTGCCCTACCACGACGCGGCGCCGACCAACCCCTGCCTCGAAGACCCCGACATGCGAGCGCTCGCGAGCCGGGCGACCACCACGGAGACCGTCACCGCGGCGGACGGTGCCTACCAGGTGGAGCTCAACCCGGGTCTCTACCGCCTGCTGATCGAGCCCGCGGAGAGCTCAGGGTTCCCGGTGACGCTGGGCGCTCCCATCTGCGTGGCGCGCCGGGTGAGCAACTTCGACACGACCCTCGAGGCGCCGGTGCTGGTGCGCGGCGTGGTGCGGGACGCGCGCGGGGCGCCGTCGCCGCTGGCCACGGTCGAGGCCCTGGTGCGGCTGCGCGAGGGCGACGCCCCAGGCGTGGTGCTGCGCGTGGCGAGGGCGACCGCGGACGCCAGCGGAGCCTACCGGCTGCTGATCCCCGCGAGCGCGGCGGGCGCTCCGTGACGGTCAGAGACCGGGGCTGAAGGAAAGCACCTGGCGGGCGGTGGTGGGGAGGTCCCCAGCGGCCTGCTGCGGCAGACACTGGTTGTTGGCGAGGCTGTCGCCCTCGGCGTTGGTGATACGCACGAAGAGCCCGAGCATCGGCACCGGCGGGGCAACGCTGCCGTAGAGGGCGCTCCACTCGATGGAGACCTCGCACGCGGGCGTCGCGCCGCCCACGCAGACGGCGGCGTCGCCGAGGGTCCAGCGGAAGTCGCTGCGGCAGGTGGGGCAGCTCACATCGCGGAGCCCGATGGAGGCGTCGAGGGCGGTGGCGGTCTTCATCAGCATCCCGCGGGTGCCCCAGACCATGTCGGCCCCGAAGCCGGGGGGCGCCTCGGTGATGTTGCAGGAGATGGAGTTGTCGAGCGATCCGACGCCGTCGGTGAGCGTCGAGATCGCCGTCACTCCCGTGGCGGTCATCCCCGGCAGGTAGTCGCGGTCGATGAACACCATCATCGCGTTGGTCGCCTCGACGGTGCCGCTGATGCCGAGGTAGAGGCGGCTCGAGTCCCACGCGACGCGGATCGAGCGCAGCGCGTTGAGCGTCGGGCCCCACGAGGAGGGCACCGTGTTGGTCGCGACGATCGCGCCGACGGGCCAGTCGCTCCCGATGACGCCGTCGATCACGGGCGTGCCCCGAGGGCTCCCGGCGTCGGCGGGCCCTGCATCGGCGGACCCCAGGTCGGAGGCGGTGGCGTCGACCCGGGGGACATCGGAAGCGCTCGCATCGGCCGCGCCCGCGTCGGCGGCGCCCGCATCGGTGGCGCCGACCTCCGGGCGATCGGGCGCGCCTGCGTCCATGGCGACGTCCGTCGCGGGCACGTCCGCGCGCGGGACGTCGGTCGCGCCCGCGTCGAGGGCCCCGGCGTCGGAGCCGACGTCCGAGCGCACGTCGGGTGTGACGTCCAGTGACGCCCCGCGGTCGACCGCGACATCGCTGCCGGTGTCGAGCGCGCCGGAGTCCGCGGCTCCGAGGTCGGCCGACGGGACGTCGATCACGCCGAGGTCGTCGGCCCCGGAGTCGAGCAGGCGGTTGTTGTCATCGCCGCAGCCGACGAGGAGCGTTGCCACGACGGACGCGAGCGGCCACCCGATGCTTCGCAGGTTCACGGGAGGGTCGGTAGCAACAGAAGCCCCAGGCGCGCAAGCGCTGGGCGTCGCGCGTCGGTGATCCGCCCACACACAGGGCGCTCGCGTCGCGGGTTCGATACTTCCTGCGCACCCCGCGATGGCGATGTCGTGCCCGGAGGGGGCGACGGGGTGAGCGCGAGCGGCCCAGGTTCGCAACGAAAATGCCATGAAAAAGAGTGCTCGCCCGGAATAGATCAGGGCATCGGCTGACCCTGGTCCATGCGTTGCAGTTCATTCCAGCATCCCGAACTTTTGGAGGCTTTATCATGGACGTCCGATCGGTCTTTCGACGACACGCGGCCCTCTCTCGCATCACGGGAGACGCCCTGGAGGAAATCGCGAAGACAGCCACCCAGCAGCGGCTGCGGAGAGGTGAGGCGGTCTGGAGGTCCGGGGAGTCGGCCAGCAGCTTCGTGCTGGTGGGCCTCGGCCTGGTGAAGGTGCTGATGCCGGGAGGCCCCTCTCGCGACCTGGTGCTTGGGCTCGCGGGCCCCGGGGAGAGCGTCGGCGACGCCGAGGCCCTCGAGGCCGGTTGCTACGACGCCGACGCCTTCGCGCTGACCGAGTCGGCCATCGTGGTGCGGGTGCCGCGCGAGGTGATGCTCGCCGCGCTGGAGAAGTCGGGCCCCGCGTCGCTGGCCCTGGCGATCGGCCTCGGCCGCTCGGGCGCGGTGGCCAACCGCCGGCTCGCGCTCTTCACCGCCTCGGCCGAAGAGCGGCTCGCGACCACGCTCATGGAGCTTGGCGAGCGCTTCGGCGACGAGATGGAAGACGGCTCCACGCTGATTCCGCTGCGGCTGACGCGCGCCGAGCTCGCGGCGCTGGTGGGCACCACCGTCGAGACGACCATCCGCACGCTCTCCCGCTGGAGCCGCGAGGGCCTGGTCTCGACCGGAGACTGCGGCCTCACCGTGCACGACGCGGTGGGTCTGGCGCGTCGCACCGCGGCGCAGCACCCCGGCCGGGCCTGATCCTTCTCCCCGAAGCGCCCTGTCGGCGATTGTCGACGCGGAGCGAGCGACGATAGACTCCGCAAGACCTGAGCGGACCCTTGATGGGTCCCGATCACCCGTCGCCCTGGAGTCGAAGCCCATGAAGGTCCGCGCCATCCTGGCTGTCGCGCTCGCCGCGGCGGCCTGTGCCCCCGAAGACATCTACCAGTCCGACCTGACCCCGGACGGCGGTGCCAGGGACAGCGGCGCGCGTCGCGACACCGGGCGCGCGGTCGACGCGCCGAGGCCGGCCGATGTGCCCAACACCCGCGACGCGCCCTCCCCGCTGGACCTCGGGGCCACGGATGGGTCGACGGGCGTGGACGCCGGGGCGGGCGTCGATGCGGGCTTCGTCGACGTCGGGGTCGACGTCGGGGTCGACACCGGCCCGCCGCCCTGTCGCGACGAGGACGGCGATGGCATCTCCGACGACCTGGAGGGCTCGCCCTTCCTGCGCACGGCGATGGCCGCGGGCGCGATGCCCGACTACCAGAACACCGACAGCGACGAGGACGGCGTGCCCGACGTCGACGAGGCGCGGCGCAACTACCCGGGCTTCGCGTCGGCGGCGCGGCCTGCGCTCACCTGCGGCGACCTGCCCGACGACTGCGACATGGACGGGTACGCCAACCAGCGCGACCGAGACGCGGACAACGACGGACTGACCGACCGCGAGGAGGCGATGCGGACGCACACCGATCCCTGCGTGGCCGACACCGACGGCGACGGCGTCGGGGACCTCACCGAGAGCGCCGCCGGGAGCAGCCCCACCGACCCGATGAGCCGGCCTCCCGCGGGCTCGCTCTACGTGACCCTGCCGTACATGGACCCGATGGGGCCGCAGACGCGCTCCTTCGACTTCTCCACGCGCATCCGAAGCGCGGACATCATGTTCCTGGTCGACACCACCGGGTCGATGAGCGGGACCATCACCGCGGTGCGCAACACCCTGAGCACCACCATCGTCCCGGGCATCGTGCGCGCCATCGGGCCCGGCGCCGACATGCGCTACGGGATGTCCGAGCACCGCGACTTCGCCAACGGCGGCGGCTCCGGCGATTTCGCCCTGCGAGTGCTCCAGCGCCTCGACGCCAACCCCATGCTCTCGCAGGCCGCGACGTCGCGTCTCGTGGCCTCCGGGGGCGCCGACGGCCCCGAGTCGCAGGTGCCCGCGATGCACTCGCTGCTCTCGGGCTTCGGCATCCCGGAGTACGGCGGCAGCGCGACGCGCATGTCCACCGCGGCGGACTGCGGCGGCGACGCGACGTCCTTCGGGTGGGGCTGCTTCCGCCCCGGGCGCGTGCCCATCATCGTGCTCTTCTCCGACGCCGCCTGGCACAACGGCACCACGATGCCCACGACCAACTTCTACACGCGCGCCCCGAGGGCCGCGACGTGGACGCAGCTCGTGGCTGAGTTTCGCCGGCGGGAGGCCTACTTCATCGGCATCGACGTGCTCTCGACGGCCACGTACACCAACGCCATCGCGCTGGCGCGCGACTCTCGCACGCTCGACGGCGCGGGGATGCCCATCGCCTTCCGTGGCTCGCCCTCGTCGGTGGCCGCCAACGTCATCTCCGCGGTCACCACGCTGGCGCAGGGCACCCGGCAGGACGTCACCCGCCGCGGCGTCGGCGACCCGATGGAGACCCGCCTCGCCGCAGGGCGCCGCACCGACGAGTTCATGCAGCGCATCGTCCCGCTGCGGGGCACGCCCGCGGCCCCGACGGGCTTCGACCGCTTCGACGCCACGACCTTCTACAACGTCTCGCCGTCGACGGTGGTCACCTTCGAGGTGACCTTCTTCAACGACTTCCACCGCAACACCAGCGGCACGGCGCAGCTCTTCCGGGCGACCATCGAGGTGCTCGGCCGAGCCTCGTCGGTGCTTGACACCATCCAGGTGTTCGTGATCGTCCCCGCCGACGCAAACAGCACCCCCGGCTGAGCGGCGACGCCCTTCCTGCACCCCCCAGCGGCATCCTGCCGCATCCCCGTGGACCGCTTGAAGTGCCGGGTGCGGAACCCCATGGACCTCCGCAGCGCTTTGCGTATTCTCCCGCTCCCGACACCGCAACCGCATCGCTTGAGAGGAATCGTCTGATGGCGAACATCACCCTGAACTACGACGGCAAGACCCTGGAGTTCCCTCTCACCGTGGGATCGGAGAAGGAGGGCGGGATCGACATCGCGAAGCTGCGGTCCAGCTCCGGCCTGGTGACGCTCGACCCCGGCTTCCTGAACACCGCCTCCACCACCAGCGCGATCACCTTCCTCGACGGCGAGAAGGGCATCCTGCGCTACCGCGGCTACCCCATCGAGCAGCTCGCGGAGAAGTCGACCTTCATCGAGGTCGCGTACCTCCTGCTCTACGGGGAGCTCCCCTCGGCGTCGCAGCTCGCGGCCTTCCAGGCCAGCATCGCCGCGCAGTCGCTGGTGCCCGAAGACCTCAAGCACCTCTACCGCGCCTTCCCCCGCACCGCGCACCCGATGGCGATGCTGGGCTCCGCGATCAACGCGCTCTCGGCCTTCAACGACGACGCCAACGACCCCAACGTCCCCGCGGAGGTCGAGCTCGCCACGCACCGCATCCTGGCGCAGCTCCCGGTGCTCGCCTCCTGGGGCTACAAGCACTCGAAGAACCAGCCCTTCGTCTACCCCGACGCCTCGCTGGGCTACACCGCCAGCTTCCTGAAGACCCTCTTCGGCGTGCCCACCGAGCAGTACGCCGTCGACGACGAGATCCGCAGCATCCTCGACCTGCTGCTCATCCTCCACGCCGACCACGAGCAGAACTGCTCCACGTCGACGGTGCGCATCGTCGGCAGCTCCAAGGCCAACCTGTTCACGTCCGTCAACGCGGGCATCTCGGCGCTCTGGGGCCCGCGCCACGGCGGCGCCAACCAGGAGGTGCTCGAGATGCTGGAGCTGATCCACAACGACGGGAACAACCTCCAGAAGTACGTCGACAAGGCCAAGGACAAGAACTCCGGGTTCCTGCTCATGGGCTTCGGCCACCGCGTCTACAAGAACTTCGACCCGCGCGCGAAGATCATCAAGGTCGCCGCCGACAAGGTGCTCGCCAGGCTGGGCATCAACGACCCGCTGCTCGACCTCGCCAAGCGCCTCGAGGAGACCGCGCTCAAGGACGACTACTTCGTCTCGCGCAAGCTCTACCCCAACGTCGACTTCTACTCGGGCATCATCTACCGCGCGCTGAAGATCCCGACGAACATGTTCACGGTGATGTTCGCCCTCGGCCGCCTCCCGGGCTGGACCGCGCACTGGCGCGAGATGAACGCCCTCAAGACCCCCATCGGCCGCCCGCGGCAGATCTACACCGGCGCCACCGAGCGCAACTACGTCGGCATCGACCAGCGCTGATCGCGCCTCTCACCTTCAGCTTCCCCCCACAACGCTGCGCTCGCTCACCCTGCGACGAAACACCTCACCCGAGGGCGTTTCGCGAGGGGTGGGCTTCGTGCGAGAGTCCCGCGCACGATGGCTTCCTTGAAGACCTGGGTCGCGCTCTCCATGACGCTCGCGGCTTGTAGCGGGGGCGCCGACATGGCCGACCCGACGCCCACGAGCGACGCGGCGACCGACGCGTTCCGCCTCCCGGAGATCCCCGCTCTTGACGACGACGCAGGCGCCGTGGACGCGCCTCCTCCGGCAGATGTTCCCGCCGCGGTGGATGTCCCCGCCGCGGTGGATGCGCCTTCGCCCATGGACGTCCCCGCCGCGGAGGATGTCCCCTCGACGGTCGACGTCCCGGTGAGCGTCGACGTCCCCGCGGCGGTCGACGTCCCGGTGAGCGCCGACGTCCCGGTGAGCGCTGACGTCCCAATGCCGACCGACTCGGGCGCGCTCTGCGACGAGCCGCCGATGTGCGACGCCGCCCCGCCGACGCCCTCGGCCATCGCCTCGTGGCGTCACATCACCACGCGCATCACCGTCACCCTCGGCTCGCAGCGCCACCGGGGCAGGGACCTCTTCCTCCGCCAGAGCGACGCGCAGTGGGGCATCGCTCGCTTCACCTACGGCCCCGCCGACGACGACCTGGTCGACGAGGACGTCGAGGTCTTCCTGCTACGCAACTGCCGCACCTGGGAGCGGCTCGGCGTGGCGCGCACCACCCGCGACGGCGACCACCCCACCGTCGAGGGCGTCGTCGACAACGGCGGCTTCGTGTACTTCCCGATCCCCGCGAGCGCGCGGCTCGGCGTGGGGAGGCACCGGCTGCGCTACGTCGTTCGCGGCGACCACACCTTCGCCGATCAGTACATCGAGGTGCTTCCCGACAGCGCCCACGTCGTGGTCACGGACGTCGACGGCACCCTCACCGAGAGCGAGACCGCCGAGTGGCTCGCGGTCTTCGGCGGCGCCTCTCCGGCCGTCAACGTCGGCGCTCCGGAGGCGCTCTGGGCGCTCGCCCGCCGCGGCTACATCATCTTCTACCTGTCCGCGCGCCCCGAGTGGCTCACCACCCGCACGCACCAGTGGACCCGCGAGCGGGGCCTCCCCTCGGGGCTCGTGCACACGATGATGAACCTCACCGGGGCCACCGGCGCGCCGGCCTTCACCTTCAAGCGCGACGAGCTCAACGCCCTGCGCACCCGCCTCGGTCACCCGGTGGATTACGGCTTCGGCAACACCGACACCGACGCCCAGGCCTACGAGGCCGTGGGCATCCCCGGGTCCAACGCCTACTACTACCGCTTCACCGGCGACCGCCGCGGGGGCCAGCTCAACAACGACTACCGCACCCTCGTGGCGCCGCTCTCCGCGGGCCCTCGCTACTGCCGCTAGGGGCGCGCCTGGCGCACGGCAGCGTGGACCTCTGCGGGAGTGCCGCGGTCGAGGGACCTCGCCTCGAGATTGGCGTCGCCCCGGAACCACGCGAGGCACCCGATGACTCCAAAGGCCACCAGCGCCAGGGCGCTGCGCACGGCATCGAATTTCAACAAGGTCGCATCCATGGGATCGCCATTCGCTCCTTCGAAGCGGTCGAAGGGAGTACGCGCCCGGGTGATGGGATCGCCCGTGCGTGGGAGTGGTTGCCCTGGACGCGCCCGTCGTTCACCGCTAACTCCAACCGCGCTTCACAGGGAGTCCAACGCACCGTCATGAGCACCGACATCAGCCAGCGTAAGCGCGACCACATCGACCTCTGCGCCACCGGGGAGGTGGGCTTCCGCGACGCCACCACCCTGCTCTCGTGTGTGCGACTGGTTCACGACGCGCTGCCCGACCTCGACGCCGACGCGCTCGACACGCGCGTGACCCTGCTGGGCAAGACCCTGCGCTTCCCGCTTGTGATCGCGGCGATGACCGGCGGCACCGCGGAGGCCGCGGCGATCAACCGCGACCTGGCCGCCATCGCCGAGGCGCGAGGCTACGGCTTCGGCCTCGGCAGCCAGCGGGCGATGCAGCGCAAGGGCGAGGTGGCCTGGACCTACGCCGTGCGCGAGGTGGCCCCGACCACCCTGCTGCTGGGCAACGTGGGCATGGTGCAGGGGCGCCAGATGGGCCTCGACGTGCTGCGTGGGCTCGTGCGCGACGTGGGCGCCGACGCGCTCTGCGTGCACCTCAACCCCGCCATGGAGCTGGTGCAGCCCGGAGGCGACCGCGACTTCCGGGGGGGCGCGGACTTCTTCCGTGAGCTGGGCGGGTTCGATGTTCCGGTGGTGGCCAAGGAGACGGGCAACGGCATCGGAGGCGCGGCGGCGAGGAAGCTGCGGGCGGCGGGGGTGAAGCACGTCGACGTGAGCGGCGCGGGCGGCACCTCCTGGGTGGGCGTGGAGACGCTGCGCGCGACGGGCGAGGCCAGGGCGCTGGGCGAGGCGCTCTGGGACTGGGGCGTGCCGACGGCGGCGAGCGTGGCCCTCACGGCGGCGGCGGGCTTCGAGACCATCATCGCCACCGGCGGGGTGTTCACGGGCAGCGACGTGGCGAGGGCGATCGCGCTGGGGGCGAGCGCTGCGGGCATCGCGAGGCCGGTGCTGCAGGCGCACCGGAAGGGCGGGCGCGCGGGCGCGGAGGCCTACCTGGAGGGCGTGGAGCGAGAGCTGAAGGCGATCATGCTGCTCACCGGGTCGGCGGACGTGGCGGCGCTGCGGAGGGCGCCGAGGGTGATCGTCGGCGAGCTGGAGA
>Ga0066417_1000102_pt1 | contig 26655 bp, 18 predicted proteins | sample LakWasMet25_LOW6_2_FD_59544 | JGI IMG/M metagenome (GOLD analysis project Ga0066417, IMG submission 59544) | Freshwater sediment methanotrophic microbial communities from Lake Washington under simulated oxygen tension - Sediment Metagenome 25_LOW6 | ecosystem: Environmental > Aquatic >...
CGAGCTGGTCGCCGCCATCCGCGCGCTCCCCGAAGACTTCGTCCTCGGCGTGACCGACGCGGCGAGGGTCCCGGTGCGAGAGGTCACCGACGCCACGCTCGACGAGGCCCTGGCCGCCTGGTCGCAGCCGACGCAGTGGTGGTCCGTCGGGTGGCCGCTCTCCCGCGCGGTGGTGCTCGACCAGGGCGCCTCGCTGGAGGAGCCCATCCTCGCGGCCTTCCGCGCGCTGATGCCCATCTACCGCCTCGTGGCGTGGTCGCGCGACAACGACCTCATCGCCGTCGACAGCGCGCTCGCCCAGGCCCAGGCCGAGCGGGCCGCGCAGGTCCAGGAGGCCGCCGCGAGGGACTCCGCGTGGCAGACCCGCAACGACGCCGAGATCGCCCGCCGCCGCGACCTCGCCGCCACCGAGACCCGCGAGCGCCTCGCCGCGATGGACCGTCCCCGGCCGGCCTTCACCCGCCCTGCGCCCGCCCCCGCGGCGGAGCCCCGCCCCGCGCCCCGCCCCGCCGCCGCGCCGGTCGTCCGCGCGGCGCCCGCGCCCGCCCCGAAGCCCGTCGCCGTACCTGCCCCGGTAAACCCCGAGGCGGCGCTGCTGCCCGGCGCTCGGGTGCAGGTGAAGTCCGGCCCCTTCGCGGGGAAGGTAGGGGCCATCGTCGAGCGCGACGTGCGCGGCGCCAAGGTCTCCTTCGGGCTGCTCTCCGCCCGAGTGAACCTCGGCGACCTCGAAGCGCTGACGACCTGAGCCCTAAGGCCTAGACCGGGCCCTCGTCGTCGCTCGGCGGCGGGGGCTTCTTGGTGTGCTTCACCCGAGTCCGGGCCTGGACGTCGGGGCGCACCGTCCCTTCGCCGTCCTCCCCTTCGACGTTCTTGAAGCGCACCTCCATCTTCACCTCGAAGGCGAGGCCGGTGAGCACCTTCTTGATGTCCGAGGCGAAGCTGGTGCTCGTGAGGAAGTCGCGAATCTCCTTGGCGACGACCGAGTAGATCCCCTTCTTGGTCTCGTCCATCTGGTCGAGGAGGGCGTGGGCTACCTCCTTCGGCAGCCGCGTCTTGTCGACGAAGGACCGCACGGTGTCCTCGCTCCGGCTGATGGCGTCGATGCCCGACTCGATGCCCTTCTTGACGAAGCGCTCGAGGAGACCCGACCGCTCCGGCTCCGCCGCCTCGGGCTCTGTCTTCTTCTCGTCCATGGGATCTCCGCCGCGACGCTACGGGCGCCCCGTCCCGCCCGTCAACGTGCGCGATGTGTGCTACCGACCGCTCCGCCATGCGCGACGTGCTCCTCGTCTCCAAGCCCATCGCCCCCCCGTGGACGGACTCCAACAAGAACCTCGTGCGCGACCTCGCCGGCGCCATGCGCCGCTACCGTCCTCGGGTGATGGTGCCCGCCGGGGCCTCGCTCCCCGGGGTCGTCAGCGAGGCCGTGTACACCGCCGCCGGGGCCTACGCGCCGAGCCGCCTGGCCAACGCCAGGGTCTTCGCCCGACTGCTCGGCGGGCCTCGCGTCGACCTCTGGCATTTCTTCTTCGCCCCCAACCCCCTCACGCTCCGCGCAGGCGCCGTCGCCCGCGCCGCGCGCCGGGTGCCCGCGGTGCACACCATCGCGAGCGCGCCCGACGACCTCGAGCGCGTGGCCCCGCTGCTCTTCGCCGACGCGGTCATCGCCCTCAGCCAGCACTCCGCCCGTCGCCTCTCCGCCGCTGGGGTCCACGCCAGGGTGATCCCGCCCGCGCTCGCGCCCGTCGAGGTGTCTCCGGCCGCCATCGACGCTGCGCGCCACCAGCACGACCTCGCCAGTCCCTATGTGCTCTACCCGGGCGACCTCGAGCACTCCGACGGCGCCCGCACCTTCATCGAGGCCGCGGCGCTCGACGACGGCGCGCTCACCTGGGTGATCGCCGCCCGCCCGAAGACGCCCCGCGCCCGCGAGGCCCTCGCCGAGCTCACCACGCTGGCCGCCGCGCGCCGCGCGAGCGTGCGCTTCCTCGGCGAGATCTCCGACATCCACGCCGTGGTGGCCGGGGCCGCGCTCACCACCCTCGTCGTCGACACCCTTCACGCCAAGATGGACCTCCCCCTGGTGCTCCTCGAGTCCCTCGCGCTGCGGGTCCCGGTGGTGGTGTCCTCGACCACCGCCGCCGCGGAGATCATGCCCTCCGGCGGGGCCGCCTCGATCGCCCCGGGCGACCCCTCCGCGCTCTTCGCGCAGGTGCGCTCGCTCCTCGAGTCGCCCTCGCAGCGCGGCGTCATGGGCCTCTCGGGAGAGCGCTGGGTGGCCGACACCTGCCACCCCTCGGTGGTGGCCGCGGCGCACGAGGCGCTCTACGACGAGGTGCTGGCGACCCGCGGGTGAGCGGAGTTCCGGGCGGAGCCCCGTCGTGCTAGAGGGCCGCGCATGAGCCGCGACGAAGCCACCCGCGCCTATTACGACGACTTCAGCAAGTGGTACGAGCGAGAGCGAGGCCGCGGCTACCACGGGATGATCGACGACCTCGAGTTCGAGATCACCGCCCCCTTCGCGCGCGGCAAGCGCTGCCTGGAGGTCGGCTGCGGGACGGGGCTCATCCTCGAGCGCGTGGCCGGGGTTGCCAGCGAGGCGGTGGGCATCGACCTGTCCCCGGGCATGCTGGAGAAGGCCCGAGAGCGCGGGCTGACGGTACACGAGGCGCCCGCGACGAAGCTGCCCTTCGAGGACGCGCGCTTCGACCTCGTCTACTCGTACAAGGTCCTGGCGCACGTGCCCGAGATCGAGACCGCGCTCGCCGAGATGGCCCGCGTCTGCGTCCCCGGCGGGACCATCCTCGCCGAGTTCTACAACCCCTACAGCCTGCGATACCTCGCCAAGACCCTCGGGCCCGCGCAGAAGGTCTCCGAGACCCGCACCGAGGCGGCGGTCTACACCCGCTTCGACCCGCCCGCGCGCATCGAGGCGATGCTCCCGCGGGGCACCACCCTGGTCGACTTCCACGGCGTGCGGGTGTTCACCCCGACCGCCCGCGCGGTGACGCTCCCTGTGGTGGGGCGGCTCCTGCAGCGGGCAGAGCACCTCGCGCTGCGCTCGCCCCTGGCGCGCCTCGGGGGCTTCCTCGTGGCCGTCATCCGCCGCGACGCCTGAACCCGCCGCCACCCCTGCGCTGCGACGTTTCGACCACCGGGGGGCATCGCGTACACTCCTGCGCGATGACCGCCCCCGCACGCATCCTTGTCGTCGACGACGAAGCCTCGCTCCGGCAGATGATGGACGTGCTGCTACGGCGCATGGGCCACGTCGTCGAGCAGGCCTCCGGCGTGCGCGAGGCCAAGGAGCGGCTCGACGCCGCGACGACGCCCTTCGACCTCGTGGTCACCGACCTGATGATGGCCGACGGGACGGGCCTCGAGGTGCTCGACCACGCGCGCGCCATCTCCACCGAGACGCAGATGCTGGTGGTGACCGCGCACGGTTCGGTGGAGACCGCGGTCGACGCGATGCGCCGCGGGGCCTACTGCTACCTGGAGAAGCCGCTCAGCGTGAACGAGGCGCGGGCGCAGGTGGAGAAGGCGCTCGAGAAGCGCTCGCTGCTCAAGGACAACGTCTCGCTGCGCATCATCACCCGGGGCCTGACGCCGGAGGGCGGGAGCGGCTCGCTCATCGGGCGCAGCACGGCCTTCCAGACGGCGATGGAGTTCGTGCGAAGGGCGGCCCCCAACCGCGCGAGCGTGCTCATCACCGGCGAGAGCGGCACCGGCAAGGAGCTCTTCGCCCGCGCCATCCACACCAGCAGCGACCGGAGCTCCGGGCCCTTCGTGGTGGTCAACTGCGGCGCCATCCCCGCCGACCTGGTGGAGAGCGAGCTCTTCGGACACGAGAAGGGCTCGTACACCGGCGCCTCCAGCAAGACGCTGGGGATGTTCCGCCAGGCGGACACCGGGACGCTCTTCCTCGACGAGGTCGGAGAGATCCCGCTGCCGCTCCAGGTGAAGCTCCTGCGCGCCCTTCAAGAGCGCAAGGTGCGCCCCGTCGGCGGAACGATGGAGATCCCCGTGGACACCCGCATCGTCGCGGCGACCAACCGCGACCTCGCCCAGATGGTGAAGGAGAAGCTCTTCCGCGAGGACCTCTACTACCGCCTCAACGTGCTCCGGCTCCACCTGCCGCCGCTGCGCGAGCGGCGCGAAGACCTCCCCGCCCTCATCGAGCACTTCCGCAGCCGCTTCGCCGCGGAGAACGGCCGGGCCTTCGTGAGCTTCTCCCCGGAGGCGCTGCGGCTCATGCTCGCGCACCAGTGGCCCGGCAACGTCCGCGAGCTGGAGAACGCCGTCGAGCGCGCCGTGACCCTCGCCCAGGGGAGCACGGTCATCCGCGACGACCTGCCGCCCGAGCTCCTCGGCGCCGCGGGCATCTCCCGCCCGGGAGAGCTGCTGCTGCCGCCCGAGGGGATGCAGCTGGAGGCCACGCTCGAGGACATCGAGCGCAGCTTCATCCGGCAGGCGCTAGAGCGCGCCAAGGGCGTACGCACGCACGCGGCGGCACACCTCGGGCTGACCTTCCGCTCCTTCCGCTACCGCCTTCAGAAGCTCGGGATGGCGGGCGGCGACACTGGCGCGGGCGAGGGCGAGGGCGAGGGCGAGGGCGAAGACCTCCGCACCCGACGCTGAGATCCGTCGACCGGGCACCCTGCGCACGCCGCGAGCCCCCTTCGCGGGCGCGGCTTCCCAGGCTACGATCCATGATTCAAGCGCCCCGTAGCTGCCCGGCGCGCCGCTCCTGGAGGATCCGATGAAGACCCCGACCGCCTCTCGCCGTCTCGCCTATCGCTGGGCCAGCGCCGGCATGACCCTGATCGAGCTGATGATGGTTGTGGTGATCCTCGGCATCCTCGCGGGCGTCGGAGCCTTCACCTACTCCTCGTATCTCCGCCGCAGCCGCTCCCAGGAGGCGCGCACGATGCTCGCCTCCATCGCCGCGCGCGAGGACGCGTACCGCTCGGAGTTCTCGACCTACTGCGCTGCCGGAGCGATGGGGGCGCCCACCTCGCTCGGCCTCAGCAACGCGTGGCCCGCCGCTGCGCCGTCGAGCGCGCGCGTGCCCTTCCTCGTCTCCGGGATGCCGCAGGAGTGGTTGCAGCTCGGGTTCCGCCCCGTCGGCGACGTGCGATACCGCTACGTGGTCGTCGTGGGTGCGCCCCCGCTGACCCCGCCGAGCCCCTATGACTCGGGCTTCTCGGCCGCCCCCAACCAGGACCTCTGGTACGTCGCCGAGGCCTACGGAAACCTCGACGGCGACAGCGTCATCTCGACCTTCGGGATCTTCTCGGGCAACAGCAACACGGTTCGCATCGTGAACGAGACCGAGTAGCTCCCTCCAGACGGTCCCATCCGATGCAACGAAGCTCCCTCGTCGGCGTGCTGGTGATGCTCCTTGGCGCGGCCGGAGTCGCGCCGATGCGAGGCGCCCTCAACCGCCAGTACGACCGTCACCGCAGGGTGCTGGACACCGCGGAGATCCCCACCCTCGGCGTCGCCCGCGTCGCCTCCCTCGGTCACGTCGAGTGGCTCGCCGACGTCCTCTGGATCAACGCGCTTCTCTACTACGGCGAGTCGCTCACCGCCCGTAACCCAGGCCGCTACGTCGACCGTTACGCGTCCGTGATGGTCGCGCTCGATCCGCACTTCCGGCTGGCCTACCTCTGGGCCGCGGTGGCGATGGTGCTGCGCACCGGCGAGGTCCCGGTCGAGGACATCCGGCGGGCCGCGGAGTACCTCGAGGTCGGGCTACGGATCTTCCCCGAGGACGGCGAGCTGCACTTCCAGCGGGGCGCCACGCTGGCCTTCGAGCTGTCTCCCCGGCTGCCCCGCAACTCCGACGAGCGTCGCCAGGTGCGGGCCACCGCAGCCGAGCACTTCCGCAAGTCCGCCGCGCTGGGCGAGGGACCCGAGTGGATGTCCCTGACCGCCGCCACGCTGCTCTCCGAGGCGGGGCGCGCGGACGCAGCCATCGAGGCGCTGCGCGATGGCCTGGTGCATGTGGAGAACCCGGTGTTCCGCGACCGCATCCAGCAGCGCCTGGTCGAGCTGCTTCGTACGCACCCGAGCGAAGACCGCGGCCTCTCCGGGATGCAGGCATTGGAGGCGGCGAGGCGCCGGGAGTACCCGTACCTGCCGACGCCGCTGTACCTGTTCGTGGGCCCGCGCATCGGGCCCTGAGCAGGCCGGTCGCGCGCTATTCGAGGGGGCGGTTGCGGAAGTCCGCGGTGCCGCCCGCGGTGATGGTGACCGAGAAGGTGCCGTGCGCAGCGAGCTCTTCGTTGCTGCACGTGACGCGGTAGGTGCCGGCCGGGAGGGTGACCCGGCGCGGGGTGTTGAAGGTCGTCCCCTGACCGGACACGGTGCAGCTCGACGCGGGCCGCGTGGAGATCAACAGGAAGCCCGTGGCGCCGCCCGCCGCCGGGACCGGCGGGGTCGGGGCCGGGCGTACCGCCGAGGCCGCAGCCGTAGCGGGACGGACCGTGGGACGCGCCACCCGAACGGTGGGCCGGGGCGCAGGGGCGACCGGGGCCACCACCGGTGCGGGGGCGGGCGTGGGCGCAGGAGCGACGGTCGGAGCCGTGGCGGGGGGCGGGGAGTTCTCCGCGACGACCTGGGCGGGGCTCGGGGGCGTCGGGGTCTGCGCGACCGCGTTGGGGTCGGGCATCGGCGGCACGATCGGCGGCACCATCGCCGTCGTCGGCTCGGGCTCGAGCTCGACCTGCATCTGGGTGATCTGCGCCTCGCGAACCGGCACCTCCTGGGTGAAGGGCCGGAAGCCAGGCTTGCGGACCTCGACGCGGTGGAGCCGAACGACGGAGAGTTCCGGCACCTCGAAGCGCTGGCCGTTACCGACGAGCGGCTGGCTGTCGACGAGCACCGCGACACCGCCCACGTTGGTGGTGATGAGCAGTCCGCCGGAGGGCTCTCCGCGGGTGAGCTTGAGCGCGATGATGACCAGCGCCGCGACCGCGACGACGCCCAGCAGCGCGAGCACGACGACGGAGCTGCCCTCGTTACGCCGGGGCTCCGGGCGAGGAGGCGCGGACGACTCGGCCGGGGGACGGGAGAACTTCGGGTCACCGCCGATGCGCCAGGCGTCCTTGCCCGCGCCGCTGGGGCGGGGAGGGACGCTGGGCGAGGGCTGGACGCTGGGCATGGACGGCGAGCTCGCGGCCGGCGCCGACACCGCAGGCGCGGAGACCATCGGGCCGAGCGGCGGAGCGTTGACGATCGGCGCGGCGACCGCAGGGAGCGCAGTGGACGGCATCGGCGGCGCGGGGACCGCCGAGGCGGGCACGCCCGCGGGCTGCGAGGGGACCGAGGAGCTGCGACCGGGGAGCGCAGGCAGGGCCGGGAGGACGCCCGTGGTACGACCGTTGGCGGGGGCCCTGGCCCCGGAGTTGCCGCGCAGGGGAAGCGGCGGCGAGCTCGGGATCTTCATCCCCTCGGGGCGATCGTAGATCTGGGTGGCGAGCTCCTCCTCGTCCCAGTCCATCTCGTGGATCTCCTCCGGCGCGGGGGCCGCGACTACCGGAGCGGCGACCGGGAGGGAGGGCACGGCGACCGCGGCCACGGGACCCGAGACGGCCGATGGGCGAGTCCCGGGGGGAGGGGAGACGGGGGAGTTGCGCACGGCGGCCTGGGCAGCCTGGGCGGAACCGCCCATGCCCATCACGGTACCGCGGGGGGCGCGGGGCGGCGGCGGGGGCGGCGGGGGCGTGCCGAGACGCGGGCTCGGGGGCGCGCCCCTGGGCGATCCACCCGGAGGCGTCGGCGTCGAGAGCACCGCGGTGCCCTCGAGCTCCTCGAGGTCATTGGCGCGCCGCGAGTCGAACTTGCGGAACTCCTCGTCGCGGCTGAGTTCCCGCGTGATCTCGTCGGCGAAGATCTTATGCACGTAGGCGCTCAGGTCCTTGCGGGCGAAGAAGTTGCCCGACGTGTACATGAACGACTGCAGGTCGTCGTGCAGGTCCATCGCGCTGCGGTACCGGTCCTCCGGGTGCTTCGCGAGAGCCTTGAGCACGATGGCCTCGAGCTCGTCGGGGATGCGCTTGTTGTACGTCGTCGGGGGCATGATCTCGACGTTGCGGACCTTCTCCAGCGTGGAGAAATCCGACTCGCCGACGAAGAGCCTCTCGTTGGTGAGCAGCTCGTAGAGGCAGATGCCGACCGCGAACACGTCGCTGCGGCGGTCGACCTGGAGCCCTCGCACCTGCTCCGGGGACATGTACCCGAACTTGCCCTTGAGGATTCCCGCCTGGGTCTTCGAGCTCTTGCTCGCCGCCTTGGCGATGCCGAAGTCGATGAGCTTCACGTCCCCGTCGTAGGAGATGAGGATGTTCTGCGGGGACACGTCGCGGTGCACCAGCTCGAGCGAGCGGCCCGCGGCGTCCTTCTTGTTGTGCGCGTAGTCCAGGCCCTCGCACAGCTTCATGACCATGTAGCAGGCCATCGGAACCATGATCGGCTCCGAGCGCTTCTTCACGCGCTCGAAGATCGCGCGCATGTCCTTGCCGGCCACGTATTCGAGGGCGATGAAGTACGAGTCGCCGACCTTACCCAGCTCGAAGATCTGAGCGATGTTGGGGTGCGTGAGCTGCACCGCGAGCTTCGCCTCGTCGACGAACATCGCGATGAACTCCTGGTCCTCCGCGATGGACGGCAAGATGCGCTTGAGGGCCACCAGCCGCTCGAAGCCCGCCTCCCCAAAGGACTTCGCCTTGAACACCTCGGCCATGCCGCCGACGCTGATGCGTTCAAGGAGGTAGTACTTCCCGAACTTGACGGGACTCTTCACCGCGCGACTCTCCTCGGGCCGATCTCCACGCACTGGCAGCGGCGAGTCGGGATCATTGGTTGAAATGCCACGGGGTTCTACTCGTTCCGTTCGCGCCCCGTCAACGACACCAGCGCACCACCGACCATTGCGAACAGCCCATCGAAGCTGCGGGCAGAGAGTCGCGCCAGTGGGAAGGGGAGCACCGGGAGGTTGGATCGCCCGGGCGGGTCGCAACCTTGGGTCGCGGAGCTCAGCGCGGGGCGCCAGCGTCTCCGGATGACCGGGACGATCCGCCGCCCCAGCTCGGGACCGACACCCGCTGGCCGCCGGTGAGGTTGATCTGCACCCCGCCGTCGCCGGTCTGCCGGTAGCGCACCCGACGATGCTGCGCGTCGTGCCAGACCCTCACCGGCACCGGACGCACCTCCGGGAACACCCGCTCCGCCCCTCCGCCGCCGCGCAGCACCAGGTCGAAGCGGGGCGTCGCGTCGGGCGCGATGGTGGCGCCGAGGGCGTCCCTCGTCGCCTCGGTGCCGATGGTCACCCCCGGCGCGAGGGCGAGGGGGCTCCCGGTGCAGCCCGCGAGCTGAAACGCCGCGGCCAGAAGGTCGGGCATCGGTCGATCGGCCACCGCCAGCACCAGGAACCCGTCGCGGTCGACGCAGGCTCCCCGCGTCGCCGTCGCCCCGGCCGCGAGCGCGCTGCCCTCGAAGCCCTCGCCCTCGGTCGACTCGATCCAGCGCCCGCCCGCCTGCGCGTCCCACCGTAGCCTCTGCGCACCGGCGACCGGATCGCGCGCGGCCACCACCGTCGCCACGCGTCCCTCCGAGCCGACCGGACCGGTGCCCACCCGCCGGGGGTCGACCCTCAGCAGGTTCACCCAGCGGTCGGGGTGCGCGACGTCGGGCCGCACCCGGTCCTCGCCATGGGCCACGGAAAGGCCGCGTGCGAGAGGCCGTCGATGCTCCAGCGCCCTTCGCCGTCGACCGCCGGGGAGACCGGCGCGGCCATCGGAGCGCCGGGCAGCACGGGCCGGAGCTGGAGATAGAAGAAGTCCCGCGGGTCGCGCTTGATGTACCGGGGGAAGCCCAGCGGGTGCATCCCACGGACCATGCGTCGGGTGCGGTACTCGAAGCCCGGAGCGCCAGGCACAGGACCCTGCGCCTCGCCCTCGCGGTTGATGGTGCGAGGCAAGGGAGGGAGCGTGCCGGTGCGAGCGACCCGGTAGAACTCGAAGCCGGTGTTGGCGCCGTTCATGTCGAGGTGCAGCCCGTAGGAGCACCGCGCCGCGAGCATCGCCTCGCCCAGCGAGACCTCCGTCAGGCCGTTGCCCCAGAAGAACGCCACGTGGCCCTCGGTCGTCGCGCAGAGCCCCGTGCGCGCGGTGTGCGTCTCCCCCGGCGGACCGCCCGGCGCGGTGCCTCCCCAGAACGAGCGTCGGTACGGGTTGAGCACCCCGTCCTCCACCAGCGGCGTCAGGTTCTGCCGGAACTCCAGCACATCCGACGGGAGGCTCGCCTGGTCCGGCGGCCACGAGCCGAAGCCGGTGCGCCCCCCCTCGAGGGCCGTGATCGTCGCGCCCCAGGGCTTCGGCGGGAGGAAGAGGGTGCCCTCCGCGAAGACCCCCCACTCGCCGTGCAGCGCCTGGAAGCCTCCGTTGAATCCCGCCACCAGCCGGCTCATCGTGCGGGGGTCACGAGGCACCGAGCCGCTGCCGGTCTCCCCGGTGGCGCCCATCGGCTCCTGGGAGCCCGGCACCACGTGGAGCTCGACCTGGCGCGCGTCCCAGAGCGTCACGTAGACCCGGGTGTCTGGGCGCTCGGGGTCGGTGCGGATAAACGACTGCGCGAACGCAGGCGGCGCCCCCGGGTTGCCCCCCACGAAGGGATCATCCCGCTGGATCAGCGCCCACTCGCCCTCGTGCGCGAGACCAGGTCGCAGCCTCGCGGTCATCGGCGCCGGGGGCCACCCCTCGACCGGCCCGTCGACGTCGCGAGGCGGGCCGGAGCGCAGCACGTCCGCGAGGTCTTCCGCCGCGTCCGCCTGCGAGGTGTCCTCGGCGATTCGCACCCGCGCCCGGGCCACCTCGTGCTGCAGCCCGAAGGCGATGCGCTCGGCCCACGCGATCGGCGCGCCCCCTACCCAGGGCACCGACCGCACCGTGTCCACCAGCCAGGTGATCCACCCCGTGGTGCCCGCGAGCCGGGGGCGCTCTCGCAGCAGGTCGGCGCCCGCCGTGATCGCCCGGGAGGGAGCGTCGACGGTGAGCGACCGTGCCCCGGCGTCGGCCACGAGGCGCTCTCCCTCCAGGCGCAGCGAGAGCGATCGCACCGGCCGCGACAGGTCGAAGCGGTCGAGCCCGTAGCCCTGCCAGCGGCCGCTGCTCTGGAGCCTCGTGACAGCCCCGCGAAACCTCGCTCCCCGATCGCCCGCGGACGAGAGGGCCTCCGGGGTGCCCGCGAGGTCGACCAGGGTGAAGGCCACGACGTCGTCGCCCACGCGGGTCCAGTAGGCGGCCCAGCGTCCGCTGGCGGTGAGCCCGCCCTCCTCGGCGCCGGGGGAGCGGGTGAGGTTGGAGACGTCGCGAAGCGCGAGCACCTGCCGCCGGTGGTTGGTGCGGGCGGTGACCGCGAGCACGTCCACGCTCTCGTCGCCTGTACGCGCCAGCACCAGGGCGCGGCTCTCCCCGAGCGTGGAGCGAGAGATCCACACCGGTTCGGCCACGAGCCGGATACCTCGTCGGGTAAGCGCGCCCCGCAGGTCCGTCGGCCCGGGCGATCCCACCACCAGCACGGCCCCGAGGCCGACGCCGAGAACCCACGCGAGCGCGGTCGGAGCCCAGGTCGAAGGCCGGGTCCCTGGGGCGTGGTGGTGTTCGCGTTGGCGCATCGGGCGGGTCGTGGAGGCCACGACCGGTGGTGTCTACCCGCAACCCCCTCCCTCGCGCAAAGCCGCCTAAGGCTCCCCGAGGCCTCCCTTGATCGCGCGCACCGCCTCGTTCTAGAACCTCCCGCGACCGCTCGTCCCCATTCCTTGGGAGCCCATTGATGCACAACCTCTCCCGGCTCAGCGCCGCGTCCTTCTGCCTCGCGTCGCTCGCGGCCCTGTCCCCCGCCTCCGCGCAGCCCCGACCGCCAGCGACCGCCGCCGCCCCAGCGCGCCCGCTCACGCTCCGCGAGGCGACGCAGCGCCTGCAGTCCGCCGACCCCGACGAGATCACCGAGGGGGTCGACGCGCTCACCCGCATCGGCACCGCCGAGGCGGTGCCCCCGCTCGTCACGCTGGCGCGCAGCGGCCTGCCGGACGACCTGCTCGACCTCGTCGTGACCAAGCTCGGCATCCTCGGGCGCCCGGAGGCCATCGAGGAGCTCGGGTCGCTGATGCGCCACCGCCGCGCCGCGGTGCGACAGCGCGCCGTGACCTCGCTCAGCCAGATCCGCGACGAGCGCAGCCGCCCCCTCATCGAGTCGGGCCTGCGGGACTCCGATCACAGCGTCCGCGCCGAGGCCGCCCGCGCCCTCGGCCGCATCAACGCCCGCGCCTCGCTCGCGCTGCTTCAGCGGGCCTTCGAGCGCAACATCCCCGAGGCCGCGGAGTCCATCGGCGCCCTCGGCGACGCCGCCGCCGCCGACCGGCTGCTCGAGTCCGTCGGGCGCTCGCCCCTCTCGGTGCTCCTCCCCGGCTTCCGGCGCTTCCTCGACCGACGCGACCTGCCCGACCCCGTGAAGCTCCGCATCGTCGAGCAGCTCGTGTCCCGCTCGCCGACCACGCAGGTGAAGGCCTTCCTCCAGGAGTGGGTGCGAGAGCTCCCGCCTGCCGACCGCTCTCGCGCCCGCGCCCGGGCCGAGCTCGCGATCCGCCAGATCAACGACGCCCCCGCGCCAGGAGCCTCCCGATGAACCGCCGCGCCCTCGCGCTCTCAGCCCTCGTCTCCGCCGGTCTCGTCGGGTGCATGCCCCCGATCCGCACGACCACGGCCTTCTCGTCGCGCTTCGGTGACAACAACCGCGGCCGCCTTGGGGAGGTCTCCGCCTCCGCCGGCGCGGGCGCCCTCGCCGACCGGCCGCGCAACAGCCTGGGCCGACCGCTGCTCGCCACGGTCATCCAGGGCGAAGGCCGCGCGGTCGCTGTGTACGACGTGCAGACGGGCCAGGCGCTCTGGTCCCGGCCGATGGCCGCGTCGAGCACGCCGGAGATCCTCGGCGACGCCCTGGTGGTGGAAGTCGGGTCGTCGACGAAGGTGCTCGACCTCGCCACCGGCGCCGAGCGGGGCCACGTCGACCACAACGGCCTGGAGTTCGCGGGCGCCGACCGCGACGGCGACACCATCGTGATGTGCTTCGCCGCGGGTCTCACCGGCGGCAGCCGACGCGCCGGCCGGGTGCAGGCGGTCGACGCCCGCAGCGGCAGCGAGCGCTGGACCCACGAGGTCGGCGGCATCCTCGGTCGGCCCGCCGCCAAGGGGGGGCTCGCGTTCGTTCCGTGGGACCGGCAGAGCATCGCGGTGCTCGACCTCGGCACCGGCGTCGAGCGGGCGCGCCTCCGCTCCACCGACGACGTGCTCTCGTGGGTGTTCGCCTCGCCGCAGGGCGTCTTCTACGGTGGCCGCGGCATCTACCGCCTCAACGCCGACAGCGCCTCGGGCACCCGCGCGGGCAGCCAGTTTCTCGCCAACCCCTTCGAGGGGATCCCGGGCGATCCGCTCATCCACCGCGACGCCTTCCAGCCCACGACCGGCACTCGCACGGCGCGCGACCGCATCGGCTTCACCTTCCTGCCGGGCGCGCCCGCGGAGGGCGGACGTCTCACGGTGCACGGCGACACGATCTACGCGTCGTACTATCACGACGTCCTCGCGGTGGACGCGGCGACCGGCGCGGTGCGCTGGGCCGTGCGCCTCGAGGAGGACGTCGAGGCCATGGAGCTCACCCCGACGGGGCTCTTCGTGGTCTCTGCTGGCGGCCACGTGCGGGGCATCGACCCGGCCACCGGCGCCGTCGGCGTCGTCTCGCAGCTCAACGCCCAGGTTGGGGCCATCGCGATGGACGTCGGGGGCCTCGCGCTCCCGGCCGAGCGCACCGCCCCGGAGGGCAGCGCGCGAGAGCAGCTCGTCTCGCTCATCCGCGACCCCGACAACCGCCTGGTGCCGCTGCGCTCGTTCCTCGTGACCCGCCTCGCGCGGCTGGAGGACGAGGAGGTCACCCACGACCTGCTCGACCTCTATACGCAGCGGTCGATCCCGGTGCAGCTCCGGCAGAGCATCGCCACGGCGCTGCAGTCCCGCCGAACGGGAGCGCGCTTCCTGGTCGCCGCCCTCGAGGAGCACTTCGACTACCTCGAGAACCACTCCGCCCCGCCGCTGCAGGTCATCGCCCCGACGCTTGTGGCGATGAGCGCCCGCGAGGCCGTGCCGGGCCTCACCGCCCACCTCCTCGACCACGAGACCCCGATGGAGTCGCTGCCCGACGTGATCAACGCGATCGGGGCGCTGGGCGAGGGGAGCGCGGTCCCGGTGTTCCAGCGGTGGGTGCAGATGTACCGCTCGGACAGCACCTTCCGCGGCCCCGAGCGCGTGGTGGCCATGAACACCGCCATCGACGCGATCTTCCGCCACGGCGACGCGTCGGCGCGGGCCTGGCTCCAGCAGCTCTCGGAGGACACCCGGGCGAACCCGCTCGCCCGGGCGCACGTCACCGAGCTGCAGCAGCGCGACGCCTCGGACATCCAGCGCCGGGAGACCCAGCAGACCGAGGCCGAGCGCCAGGCCGCGCTCCAGGCCGAGGTCAACCGCCTGCACGAACTCCAGGCGACGGTGCCCTCGTCGCTCACCGACGCAGCCTTCGACGAGGCCTGGAACGCCCACCTCGACGATGTGAGGGAGTGCGCCCAGGGGGCGGTGAGCCGTAACCCCTCGCTCAACCAGATCCGCGTGGTCGTCACGCTGCGCAGCGAGCTGCCCCGGCGCTTGATGGAGGCCAATCCTCCGGCGCGCACCGCCGGGGCCGACGGGGTGACGCACCCGACGACCTCCGAGGAGGCGCTCACCTGGACGGGCTCGCAGATGGCCGCGCTGACCGCGCAGCGCTCGCGGGTGCGTCTGGCCACCTACGCGCCCGCCGACGCCGAACTGCGCTCGTGCATGGACCGGGTGGTGCTCCCGCTGGAGTTCCCGGTGTTCCGCGAGATGCGGCAGGAGTTCCGGCGGGTGATCGACACCCGAGCGGCGCGCGCCCAGGGCGGTGGCGAGACCATCAACGGCCTCGGCCTCGACGCCCAGGGCCGGGAGCTCCCCTGGTGGCTGGTCTCTGCGCCAACCCTGGAGGTCGAGAACCCGCCACCGCCGGTTCGCCCCGGCACCACGCCCGCGACGGTACGCCCCGGCACCGGGCCGACCACGCCCACCACGCCGGGCACCCCCACGACTCCCACCACCCCGACCGCGCCGGGTACGCCTGCGCAGCGGCCCTGGTGGGAGGAGTGACCGGAAACCCCGTCGACCGCGTAGGGTCGTACGGGGTGTACTTTGGCCTTGCCGCCCTGTCAGGGGTGGGGCTATGAGACGTTCCCGCGTGCGATCGCGCACCGATCCCGAGGAGGGCGTCTGTGAAGGAACTTGTCCGTTATCTGCTCGAAAACATCCAGTTGGACTTCCAGGGCGACATCGGCATCGACGCCGTCCGCGAGTTTCTTCGGAAGGACGACAGCCACGAGTCACGTCAGCTCTTGCAGAAGCTCAATCAGGAGGGCTCGGTCGACGATATGCTCCTGACACTGGCCGATGTGCTCAAGCCAATGATCACAAGCGGCATCACCGATCAGGTGGTACGCGAGCAGATCAACGAGTACGCCGATTCCTGATCGCCTCCACCTTCTGGTTGGGCGCGTGCGACACGCGGCCCACCGACTCCCCCACCCCTGACCCTCTCCGCGTCGTCGAAACGACCCCGTCCGCTCCGGACGGCGGTCGTGGAACGCACCCCATCGGTCCTCCGCTGCGGGTGCGCTTCGACCGGCTGCTCGCCCCCTCCACCATCGACCGCTCCCAGCTCAGGGTGACCACCGGCGGCCTCCAAGCCTTCGGAGGTCTTCGCTACGACGTGCTGCGCCGCGAGCTCAGCCTCTTCCCCAACCCCAACGACCTGCGCCCCGGGCTCGAGTACGTCCTCACCGTGGGCGACGGCATCCGCTCCTGGGACGGCAGCGCCCTCGCGGCCCCGGTGATCGTGCGCTTCCTGCCCACCGTCCGCGAGCCGGTGCCCCGCGACGCTGTGCCATCGCTCCGTCGCGACGTCGCTCCGCTGCTCATCCAGCGCTGCACCGGCGGTGGCTGTCACGGCGAGCTCACTCCCGCGATGGGCCTCGACCTCTCGTCGGCGCGCGCGATCCGCGCTTCATGCGTGGGCGTCATGGCGCGACAGCGGGCAGACCGGGTGGCGCTTGAGCTGCTCGATCCTCGCTGGTCGACGCTGCCCCTCATCGACCCCGGGATCACCGCGGGGCAGGGGCGCCCCGAGTACAGCTACCTCGTCTACAAGCTGCTTGGTGACGGTCCGATCTGGGGTGCTCGGATGCCCCTCGGGAGGGCGCCGCTTCGCGAGGAGGAGATCCGCCTCGTCGTCGATTGGGTCACCGCTGGCGCCCCGGACAATTGAGCGTCTTGACACCCTCGCGAGCCGCAACGTAGAGCCCTCCCTCATGGCTCGTCCTCGTCTCGCCTTGTGCGTCGTGCTGGTCCTCGCGGGGGTCGGCTTCGGCGCGAGCTGCCGCAACAACCGTGTCGGCTCGACCCCCGACTCCGCGACCCGCGGCGCCGCGCAGGACGCGCCTGCGCCCGCAGCGGCCCGCCAGGGCGACGTGACCGCGATCCCGGGCATCGACCTGGCCGACCTCAGCGCCAGCGAGCGGGAGAGCTTCTGGTCGCTCGCCAACGAAGAGCTCTCGACCTGCGGCGACCCGTACTCCCTCGCGGCCTGCGCGCGCGACCGCAGGCCCTGCCGCACCTGCGCCCCGGCGCTGCGGTTCCTGGCCCGGATGGTGCGCGACGGCCGCAGCCGCGACGACGCCTCGGAGCAGCTCCGGCTGCGCTACAGCCCCTCCAACGCCGCGCAGGTGAACACCACCGGCGCCCCGTCGCACGGGCCCGCGAACGCGCCCGTCACGCTCGTCGAGTTCAGCGACTACGAGTGCCCCCACTGCGCTCACGCGATCCCGATCATCCGCCAGGTGGAGCACGACTTCCCCGGCCGCCTTCGGGTCGTGCACATGAACTTCCCGCTCAGCGGGCACACCCACGCCATGGCCGCCGCACGCGCCGCGCTCGCGGCGGGCCGCCAGGGGAAGTTCTGGGAGATGCACGAGCTGCTGTTCACCAACCAGCGCTCGCTCGAGACGGCCGACATCAACCGCTACGCCCAGCAGCTCGGCCTCGACATGGCGCGCTTCCGCGCGGACAGCGCCTCGCCCGAGGTGGAGGCGGAGATCGCGGCGACGCGGCGTGAGGGCGAGCGCCTGGAGATCAGCGGCACCCCGGCGATCTTCATCAACGGCCGCCGCTACGACCTGCCCATCGAGCGCCCGATGCTCCGCGACTGGATCCAGGAAGACCTGGACGCCGCGGCCACCCCGCACTGACCCTCCCGACAGGCCCGGGAGGGGGTCAGCGGCGGCGGCCGGTGTCCTTCGCGGGCGCGGGCTTGTGGTCGGCCAGGTCGGCCGCGGTCTGGCGCATCGAGACGTGCGAGAGCGCCTCCGCGAGCTGGCCGGAGATGTACGTCGCCGCGTCGAGCTCATCGGCCTCGAAGGCCGGCGAGCCCGGGAGACGAGCCACCTGCACCAGCGCGAAGAGCCGGTCGTGGAAGAGCGCCGGGACGTACATCGCCGGGCCGCCCTCGCAGCCCTCGTCGGCGCGGTCGTCGCCCTTCGCTGCGACGACGTTCACGCCCCGCTTGGAGCGCGTGGCGACCCCGTAGGAGCCGACCTTCGCGCGCACCCGATGCTCCATGCGCCCGGTGTTCGCCTCGCCGTGCACCACGAACTCGTCGCGGTTGATGTCGTAGCTGAAGACCAGCACGGCGTCGCAGCGGAGGTTCTGCGTGATGACCCCCGCGACGAACGAGCAGGCCTCGGGCGCGCTGTGCTGGAACGACAGCTCCATCACCGAGTCGAACAGGTCGCTGAGCAGATCGGGTCCGCGACGGCCGCCGGTGAAGCGCTTGCGATCGTCGGCCACCACCGGGGCCTCGACCGCCGCTGCGACGACCGCCGGCGTCGGCTCGACCTTCGGGAGCGAGGGCTGCGACTCACGACGGCCGCGCTTCCTCTTGCGACGCCCGCCGGACTCGCCGACGGTCGACTCGCTGCCAGCGGCCTCGTGCTCCCCAGAAGACTCGATCTCGGGGGAGGCGCTGACCTCGGCGGCGGGGGTCGCCTCGGTGACCGCTGCGGATGCCTCGACCTTGGCAGGAGCCGCTTCCGCCACCGCAGCGGCAGCTTCGACCACCGCAGGCGCAGGCTCGGCCGGAGCAGGCTCGACCGCCGCTGGGGCGTGTGCTGTAGGCTCGACCGCAACGGGAGCGGGCGTGGGCTCGACCGCGACAGGAGCGGGCGTGGGCTCGACCGCGGCAGGAGCGGGCGTGGGCTCGGCCAGCACGGGCGCAGGCGGAGACTCGGCCGCGGCAGGAGCGGGCTCGGCCACCACAGGCGCAGGCTCGACCGCGACGGGCGCAGGCGCAGGCTCGACCGCGAGCGCGACGGGCGCAGGCTCGACGACAGGCTCGACCGCGACAGGGACGGGTGCTGGCTCGACGACGATCGGCGCTGCCTCCGCTGCGACCGGCGCAGGGGCGGGCTCGACCGCGGCGGGCGGTGGCTCGACTGCGACCGGAGCGGGCTCGACGACGGCGGGCGCAGGCTTCGCCTCGACGATCGGGGTCTCGACGACGATCGGAGCTTCGGCGACCGTCGGAGGGGTCGGGGTCGGCTCGGCCGGAGCAGGCGTCGGGTTCGGCGCGACTGGGGCGAGCGCGGGGCGCACCTGCAGCTCGGCCACGTCGCTGCGCCAGTCCTTCCAGCGAAGGACGACGAGCGGCGACTCCGAGGGACGGTGAGAGAAGACGTGGTCGAAGACGGCGACGGTCACGTAGCGACCGCGAGGGCGGGTCGCGAGGGAGCGCTTCAGCGTCGTGAGGGCTTGTCGTGCGACGGCCTCGGCCTGGGCGACGGTGGTGCCGGGAGCCACCGTGAAGACGCGCTCGCGATAGGTCAGCGGGTTGGTCGCGCTGGGGTCCTGATCGCGCTCGAACAACACGGTGCTGGCGACGGTCGTGGCCTCGGAACCGTTGCCGTTGACGGCCGGGCGCTCGCTGACCACGTCGTGGGTGGTCGTGGATGCGACGGCCGGGGCCTCAGGGGCGGCAGGCTCCGCGGCGACCGGAGGCGCGACGAAGACCGGGAGGTCGACGGAGGTGGCCGCGAGGTCGGCGCTAGACGCAGGCGTCTCCGAAGCCTGGACCGGCACCACGGCGACCGCTGGCTCGGCGGGCTTCGCGACGGGCTCGGCGACCGCAGGGGCCGCTTCGATCTGGGTCGGCGGTCGGTCGGTGGTCACCGCCGAGGTGATCAGGGTGCTCGTCAGCGAGGACGGGACATCGATGCCGGCCGTGGGATCGGCGGCGATCGGAGAGACCGGAGGCACGCTGCTTCGCGGAGGGATGGCTACGGACGTTCCGGGAGGGGGAGGCACCGAGAAGCTGGTGGCGCCAGCCGGTGCGGGAGCGCGTGACGGCCGACCGCTCGCGGGCGGAATGGTCACGCCTCGGAGCACGGCCGGCGCGGCTGCCTCGGCGGGCAAATCTGCCGCAGGCACCACCGACGCGCGGTAGGGGCGCACGGTGTAGCGCTCGTTGGCCTCGAGGTCGTTGACCCGGACGACGCCCTCGTTCTCGAATTCGCAGCGAAACTTCCGTATCGAGACCCCGCCTCGGGCGCTACTCAGCGCGCCAGCCCAGGAGTCTGATTCGACGGTCACTGTGGCGGCGGTGCCGCCGGATGGCGCGGGAAGCTCGACGACCCATCGCATGGTGGAATTTGGCCTTCCGGACAGGTGTTTGCGGGGAGTAACAGAACGCCGCTCGCCGCGTCAAGGCGGAGCACAGTACGCTGCGCGCGTGCGGATCGCGCTCGTCAGTCAAGCACAGCCCGCGGAGGCGTTGGAGATTCTTCGCGACCTCGGCTGTCGTCCCGTGGAGCACTCACCCACGGATGATCCGGTCGCGATCGCGCACGACGGCGACGCGGTGCTGGTCGAGTGCGGCGCGGACGTCGACCCGATGCGGACGCTGCTCTTCCGCCTTCGTCGCGCGGGCGCGGCGTCGGTGATGCTGGCGGTGCGCAGCGAGCAGGTGCTGCGGGTCGACCCCGGCTGGCCCTTCGACGACCTGACCCTCCAGCCCTACGTCCCGCCGGAGCTGTACCTCCGGCTGAGGGTTCTGGAGTGGCGCCGGCGCGACGCGCCCAACGACCTTCACGTCGACGTCGGGTCGATGCGGGTCGACCTCGGGGCGCGCGCGGTCGACCTCGCCGGCGAGCGGGTGCCGCTGTCTCCGCAGGAGTTCGCGCTGCTGGCCTACCTCACCCGCTTCCGCGGCCGCGCGGTCTCCCGCGAGGTGCTGCTGCGCGACGTGTGGGGGCTCCGCTCGATCGAGACCCGCACCGTCGACGTGCACATCCGCAAGCTGCGTCAGAAGCTCGGCGAGGCGGTGAACATCGACACCGTGCGTGGCGTGGGCTACCGCCTGGAGGCCATGAACAAGGAGCGTCTCCGATGAGCCCCATCACGCTCGCCATCTCCACAGGGTGCCCGTGCGGCATCGGCCCAGAGGTCACCGCCGCCGCGCTCGCCTCGATGACCCCGAAGCACCCCGACGTGTCCTTCGTCGTGCACGGCGACGAGGGGGCCCTCGCCGACGCGGGGGCCCTTCGAGGGGTGCGCTGGGGCGAGCTGCCCCGGGTGACGCTCGCTCCTGCGACGACGCTCTCGGCGGATGATCGTCGCCCCGGCCCGCCGTCGATGGCGGCCGGTCGGGCGCAGCTCGTCGCCCTCGACGCCGCGCTCGACACGGTGCTCGCGGGATCGGCCGACGCCCTGGTCACCGGACCCATCGACAAGGCCGCGGTCACCCGCTCGGGGACGCCCTTCCTCGGGCACACCGAGCACCTCGCCGAGCGCTGCGGCGTGCCGCGGGTGGTGATGATGTTCGCCGGACCGCGCCTTCGCACCACGCTGGTGACCACGCACCGGCCCATCGCCCGGCTCTCCGTCGAGCTGTCCCGCGAGGCCGTCCGAGAGAGCGTGCTCATCACGGCCCGCGCGCTGCTTACCTGGTTCGGTATGCGAACTCCCCGCGTCGTGGTGTGCGGGCTCAACCCCCACGCCGGCGAAGGGGGACTCATCGGGCGCGAGGAGATCGAGGTCATCGCGCCCGCCCTCGACGAGGCCCGCGCCGCGCTCGGGGCCGGCGTCGAGATCGTCGGACCGATGGGGGCGGAGTCGGCCTACCGCAAGGCGAAGGACGGGCGCTTCGACGCCGTGGTCGCGATGTTCCACGACCAGGCGACCATCGCCTCGAAGCTGCTCGATTTCGGCGACGCGGTGAACGTCACCCTCGGTCTGCCGATCATCCGCACCAGCGTCGACCACGGCACCGGCGCCGACATCGCAGGGCAGGGCATCGCCGACCCTTCGGGGATGGTGTCCGCCCTCGAGCTGGCGATCTCCTTCGCCCGCCAGGGTCACCCTCGGCCTTGAGCGCGCCGATGGGAGCGATCACCGTCCGCGGCGCCCGCACGCACAACCTCAAGGACGTCACGGTGGTGATCCCCCGCGACGCCCTGGTGGTGATCACCGGCCCTTCGGGATCGGGCAAGAGCTCGCTGGCCTTCTCGACCCTCCACGCCGAGGGGCAGCGGCGATACATCGAGGCGCTCGGGGTCGCCGCGAGGCGCGCCATCGGTCACCTGCCCAAACCCCCGGTCGACTCCATCGACGGGCTCACGCCGACCGTCGCGGTGGCCCAGGCGCCTCCCCCGGCGACCGCCCGCGCCACGGTCGGAACCCTCACCGAGATCGACGACTACCTGCGGCTCCTGATGGCGCGCATCGGCCGGGCGCGCTGTCCCCGCTGCGAGGCCGAGGTGCGGGCGACGCACCCCGCCGAGGTCGTCGCGGAGGTGATGGCGCTGGGGGAGGGGAGCCGGCTGAGCGTGCGGGCGCCGGTGCTGCGCGCCGCGACCGGCGACCATCGCGCGGCGTGGCTGGCGTGGCGCAAGGAGGGCTTCGTCCGAGCGAGCGTGGACAACCACGACCACGACCTCGGCGACGAGCTCGAACTCGACCCGGCGAAGCCCCACGACATCGACCTGGTGATCGACCGCGTGGTGGTGAAGGACGGGGCTCGGGGGCGCATCCAGGAGGCGGTCGAGCTGGCGATGCGCCAGGCCGGAGGGGTCGTGCGCATCGTCCCAGTGGAGGGCGAGGCGTGGCTGCGGAGCGACCGCTTCGTGTGCGTGGGCTGCGGCATGGCGCTGCCGTCGCCGGAGCCGGCGCTCTTCTCCTTCAACAGCCCCAAGGGCGCCTGCCCGGAGTGCCGAGGCCTCGGGACGCAGCGCCTCACGCGAGAGACCGAGGTGTCCATCGAGCGGGGAAGGTCCATCCGGGGAGGGGCCCTCGCGTCGCTGCTGGGCAAGAAGATCCCCGAGGCCTGGAGCGCCCTGGCGGCGGCGGCGGGGGTGGACCTCGATCGGCCCTGGGACGAGCTCCCCCCGGAGTCGCGGGAGTGGGTGCTGCTGGGCGACGAGTCCTCGCCGGGGCTCCTCGACGCGACGGCCCGCTCCCCGAAGGTGAAGGACGAGCCCGACGAGCTGGTGGCCGACCTTCGCTGGGAGGCGACGGTGGCTTGCGCCCGGTGCGCAGGCGCCCGTCTGCGGCCCGAGGCTCTGGCCTTCTCCATCGATGGGCGCTCCATCGCCTCGATCGCAGCCCTCCAGGTGGGCTCGCTCGACGCCTTCCTCCGCGGCCTCCGCTTCGAGGGCGCCCTCGCTCCGGCGGCGGAGGGGCTACGGGCGGAGGCGCTGGGGCGGCTCGGGTACTTGCAGCGCGCGGGCCTCGACTACGTCTCCCTCGACCGCCCGGCGAGGACGCTCTCCAACGGGGAGTTCCAGCGCGCGAGGCTGGCGGCGCAGCTCGGCGGAGGACTGAGCGGCGTGACCTATGTCCTCGACGAGCCCACGCTCGGGCTCCACCCGCGGGACGTCGACCGGCTGATGTCGGCGATTCGTGACCTCCTCTCCCGCGGCAACGCGGTGGTGATGGTCGAGCACGACCTCGACGTGATCGCGGGCTCCGACCACGTCATCGACATGGGGCCCGGCGCGGGCGTACGCGGCGGTCGCGTCGTCGCCGAGGGGGCGCCCCATACACTGCCCGGTAATCCGTCGAGCGTGACCGGACCGTGGATGACCTCGGCCAGTCGCCCGCTGAGGCCGAGGGCCCACCACGCTCCGTCCGGCGCGCTCACCTTCCGAGGGGCCTCCCTCCACACCCTGAAGGACGTGACGGTGAGCGTTCCCCTTGGCGGGCTCACGGTCGTCACGGGGGTATCCGGGAGCGGGAAAAGCTCATTGATCCTGGGGACCATGGCCCCATGGCTGAGGGCGAAGGTCGAGGGGTTGCCTCCGCCCCCGGCTCCCCTCCGGGGCCTCGACGGGTACGCACCGGTGGAGCGCGTGGTCATCGTCGATGCCCGCCCCCTCGGGCGAACGCCTCGCTCGGTGCCCGCCTCCGCGGTCGGTCTCATGGGCGAGCTGCGCACCCTCTTCGCGCAGATGCCCGAGGCGAAGACCCGCGGGTTCAACGCGGCGCGCTTCAGCTTCAACCTGAAGGGCGGGCGCTGCGAGCGCTGCCAGGGGGCCGGGGTGATCCGCGTGGGGATGGACTTCCTCCCCGACCTGTCGCTCCGCTGCGACCTCTGCGACGGGGCGCGCTACGAGCCCGAGACCCTGCAGGTGAGGTTCCGCGGGTGGTCCATCGCCGACCTGCTCGGGATGACCGTCGACGAGGCGATCCCGGTGCTCGAGGCGATCCCGAAGGCGCGAGACCTGCTGCTGGGGCTGCGGGACGTGGGCCTCGGCTACCTCCAGCTGGGGCAGTCGGTGACGACGCTCTCCGGCGGCGAGGCGCAGCGGGTGCGGCTTGCTACGGAGCTGGCCCGTCGGGGGAGGGCTCGCACCGTCTACCTGCTCGACGAGCCCACCTCCGGCCTCCACGCGAGCGACGTCGACGTGCTTCTCACCCTGCTCGAAGGCCTGGTCTCCGATGGTCATACGGTGGTCTGCGTCGAGCACCACCTCGACGTCATCGCGAGGGCCGACCACGTGATCGAGCTGGGCCCCGGCGGGGGCGAGGCAGGGGGGACGGTGGTGGCGACCGGCTCCCCGGAGGCGCTGGCGCTGATGGACACCCCGACGGCGCCCTTCCTCGCGAGGCGCATGGGGATCGCGCGCGGCGCTTGACCATGTGCGCCTCGTGTCGGTAGACCCTCGTCCCATCATGACGGACCGAAAGGCGCGGATCCTCGTTGCGAAGCCAGGGCTCGACGGTCACGACCGGGGGGCGAAGGTGGTCGCTCGCGCGCTGCGCGACGCCGGCTTCGAGGTGATCTACACGGGGCTCCACCAGACCCCGGAGATGATCGCCGCCGCCGCGGTGCAGGAGGACGTCGACGCGGTCGGGCTCTCGATCATGTCGGGCGCCCACAACACGCTCTTCCCCGCGGTGATCGCTGCCCTTCGCGGCCGCGGGGGCGACGACATCCAGGTCTTCGGCGGGGGCATCATCCCCGACGAGGACTTCGAGCGGCTCCAGAAGGCCGGGGTGTCCAAGGTGTTCACCCCGGGCGCGACGCTGGGCGACATCGTGGCCTGGGTGCACGAGTCGGTGAAGCCGCGCAACGCCGCCTGAGTCGACCTCTGGCGCGCTGTGCCGCGCCGCCCGCCTCCCGAGTTCGACCGAAACCCCCACTGAACCTTCCGTGAGGTTCGGAGAGAGCATCCATGAACTTCGACCTTCCCGAGAGCCACCGCGAGATTCAGCGCAGCGTGCGCGACTTCTGCCTCCGCCACGTGGCGCCCAACGCGCGCCGCTGGGACGAGGAGGAGCGCTTCCCCTCGGAGCTCATCCCCCACCTGGCCGAGCTCGGGCTGCTGGGCATCCGCATCCCCGAGGCCTACGGCGGCAGCGGGCTCGACACCCTGGCCTACGCGATGATCGTCGAGGAGATCGCGAAGTTCGACGGCTCGCTCGCGCTCACCATCGCCTCTCACAACGGGCTCGGTACGGGCCACATCCTGCGCTTCGGCAGCGAGGCCCAGAAGCAGAAGTACTTACCGAAGGCCGTCACCGGGGAGTGGCTCGCGGCCTGGGCGCTCACCGAGCCGGGGTCCGGCTCCGACGCGGCCGGGATGCGCACCACGGCGGTGCGACAGGGCGACGGCTGGGTGCTCAACGGCACCAAGATGTTCATCACCCAGGGGTCCGTCGGCGGCTTCTGCGTGGTGCTCGCGTCGACCGACCCCTCGCGCAAGCAGAAGGGCATCACGGCCTTCGTGGTGGAGCACGGCACCCCGGGGTTCCGCGCCAGCAAGCACCTCGAGAAGATGGGCATGCGCTCGAGCGACACCGTCGAGCTCACCTTCGAGGACTGCTACGTCTCGGATGAGCAGCGCGTGGGCGAGCTCAACCAGGGCTTCATCGACACCCTCGGCATCCTCGACCGGGGCCGCGTCTCCATCGGCGCCCTCTCGCTGGGCCTCGGCGAAGGGGCCCTCGACGCCGCGGTGAAGTACGCCAAGGACCGCCAGCAGTTCGGCAAGGCCATCTCGGAGTTCCAGGCGATCCAGTGGATGATCGCCGACTCGCGCACCGAGCTCGACGCCGCGCGCCTGCTCGTCTACCGGGCGGCGGTGATGGCCGACAGCGGCGCTCGCTACTCCCTCGAAGCCTCGACGGCCAAGCTCTTCGCGAGCGAGGTAGGGAGCCGGGTGTGCAACCGCTCTCTCCAGATCCACGGCGGCTACGGGTACACTCGGGAGTTTCCGGTGGAGCGGCACCTGCGCGACGCCAAGCTCTGCGAGATCGGCGAGGGCACCAGCGAGGTGCAGCGCATGATCATCGCCCGCCACGTCCTCGCGGGCTGAACCCTCTCTCCCTTCCGCATCTCTTCTCCTTCCCCGCCGCGCCTTCGGTAGACTGCGCCCCTCTATGCAGGGCCATCGGTTCATCGCGGCCGTCTTTCTCCTGACGCTCAGCGTCCTCGGCGTGCTGCTCCCGCTGGGGCCCGTGGGCTACGGCGCGCTCGCGGCGCTGGGCGTCGCCGTGGTCGTGTACGCGGCGCTGGGCGAGCGCAACCTCGCGGCCGTTGGATCAGTCTCCCAGCGAGGGGCCCTCGCCAGCACCATCGCGCGCCGGGCGCTGGCCGCCACCGACGAGCAGCGCGCGGGCATCGCAAGCATGGAGGAGGACCTCCGCGACGCCGTGCAGCGGCTCACCGGGGCCTCCGCGGGGCAGTCGGGTCGGCACGCGGTCGACGCGCTCCCGTGGGTGCTGGTGATGGGCCTGCCGCAGTCGGGCAAGAGCAGCATGCTGGCCTCGTCGGGGCAGCCCTTCGCCTACGCCACGCCCTCCGGCGGGGCCCGCGGCGCCCGCAATTGCCGCTGGTGGATCACCCCCCAGTGCGCCTGGATCGACACGGGCGGCAGCTACATCCTCGGCGAGTCCGCGCTCCCCGAGTGGCTCACGCTCCTGCGCAACC
>Ga0066417_1000139_pt1 | contig 22339 bp, 19 predicted proteins | sample LakWasMet25_LOW6_2_FD_59544 | JGI IMG/M metagenome (GOLD analysis project Ga0066417, IMG submission 59544) | Freshwater sediment methanotrophic microbial communities from Lake Washington under simulated oxygen tension - Sediment Metagenome 25_LOW6 | ecosystem: Environmental > Aquatic >...
CGCCGCAAGTTCGACCGCCAGGCCGACATGCGCCGCGCGGAGCTGAGCGGCGGCGAGCAGATCCGCATCCTCGACGCCCCATCGCGACCCATCGAGCCCGAGCCCCCGGGGCGCACCAAGCTCGCGGTGATCGTCTCGCTCCTCGCCATGATCTTCGCCTTCGGCACGGCGCTGATCTCAGGCTTCATCGACACCCGCATCTACGACCAGGACGACCTGCGCCGCTGGGGCGAGCTCCCCGAGCTGCCGTTCATCCCCGACCTGCACTTCGACGGCCCCGTGACCCGCTCCGGCGCCTCCACTTCGTCCGCCCCGCCTCCGGTCTGACCCTGTCGGCATTTCGCCGATTGCCATCCACGGCCCTGGATATGATACATCGCGAACCATGCGTGATTTGCGCTCGATGTGTCTCGCCAGCCTCCTGTCCCTCGCGGCCTGCCGCTCGACCCTCACGGGTCCGTGGCCGCCCGTCGAGGCCGCCATCCAGGAGTACCGCGTCGGCTCCGGCGACATCGTGCGCATCGCCGTCTTCGGCAACGCCGAGCTCAACACCCGGGTGACCGTGCGGCCCGACGGGCGCATCACGCTGCCGCTCCTCAACGAGGTCACCGTCACCGGCAAGACCATCAACGAGATCACCCGCGAGGTCACCGAGGGCTACCGCCGCTTCGTGCAAGACGCGCGCGTCTCCGTGGTCGTCGAGGAGGTGCACAGCTACCGGGTCTTCGTGACCGGCAAGGTCATCCGCCCCGGCGACTTCGAGTCCCGGATGCCCGTCACCGTGATGCAGGCCCTCGCGCTCGCGGGCGGCGGGGCGCGGGGCGCCAACCTCGACCACATCATCGTCCTGCGCCGGGCCAGCAACGGCCGCGAGGAGCGCTACGAGGTGTCCCTCAACGACATCCTCGAAGGCCAGATGCAGCAGAACTTCACGCTGCGCTCGGGCGACACCGTCGTCGTCCCCTGACGGTCGCCCTCTTCTACCCCTCACTTCACCGACGCTCAACGCGCCCGCCCGGGAGGTCACTCCTCCCGGGCGAACACCGGATCTCTCAGGGACGCTTCAGTGGTGCGCGCCGCCGTGGCCGTGCACGTGCCCGTGGGCGAGCTCCTCCTCGGAGGCCGCGCGCACGTCCTGGACGCTCACGTCGAAGTGGAGCTCCTGGCCCGCCAGGGGGTGGTTGGCGTCGAGGCTGATCATGTCGCCCTCGATCGCGATCACCCGCAGGTGCAGCGGCTCGCCGCCCGGGCCGACGCCCTGCAGCTCGAGGCCAACCCGGGGCTCCGGGGTCTTGGGCAGGCGCGCCCGGGCGACCTTCATCACCAGCTCTTCGCGCCACTCGCCGTAGCCGTCTTCGGGCTTCACGGTGACCTTCAGGTTGGACCCGGCCGTCTTGCCCTGGAGGGCCTCCTCGAGCCCCGCCACGATGTTGCCGTGACCGTGGAGGTAGACCATCGGCGCGCCCCCCTGGGAGCTGTCGATCACCGCGCCCGCCCCGTCGCGGAGCGTGTAGTCGAAGGACACCACCGAACCATTCGCAATCGTCGTCATCGTCTGCCTCGTCTCCTCGATGCCCGCGCCGTCACGCATCACCAGCGTCCGTGCGCAAGTTTCGGCGCAACCTGCCATCAACCCCCAGCGCCGTCGATGCCAGAGAGGCCAAAATCCCCGACGAATCCTTGTGGGGACAATGTAGGTGTAGTTCGCTGACCGCAGGACGCATCACGGCCTCGGTAACGCCCGGCAAACCTGCTGGAGGGGGCGCTCGAGGGTGGCCCATGCCGTGCATTCCGCGCCCGACGGTGCTCTCCATGGATTTGATCGCTCCCTATGGCCTTCGCAGCGTGTTGGCGCTCGTCGTGGTGGCCTCTGCGTCCTTCAGCGCACATGGGGTCGCTCGCGGGCAGAACCGCCCCCCTTCGGACGCCTCGGCGCCGGTCGTCGCGCCCTCGCGGCCCTCGCCCGCGGTGGTCCCCGCGGCGCCGCCGACGCCGCGATGCCCCGACGGGATGGTGCTCGCCGAGGGGGAGTACTGCAGCAACGTCGACCAGCGATGCCTTCGCTGGCTCGACCCGGAGACGCAGATGCGCTGCGCGGAGTTCGCCCCGTCGCGCTGCACCGGCCGCCGCCGGCCGCTCTCGGTGTGCGTCGATCGCTACGAGTACCCCAACCAGCCGGGCGTGCGCCCGGAGGTGATGGTGAGCTGGTACGAGGCCCGGCGCGCCTGCGAAAACCAGCACAAGCGCCTCTGCACGCAGTCCGAGTGGACCTTCGCCTGCGAGGGCCCGGAGATGAACCCCTACCCCACCGGGCTGCGGCGCGACCCCGAGGCCTGCCGCATCGACCACCAGACGATCCGCCCCAACCGCCCGCGGCTGAGCAACCCGATGACCACCGCCGACGAGAGCGCCAGGCTCTACGAGGCCGTCCCCTCGGGCACCATGAACCGCTGCGTCTCCTGGGCGGGCGTGCACGACATGACCGGCAACGCCGACGAGTGGACCGTCAACGAGTCGAGCAGGCCCTTCCAATCGGCGCTCAAGGGCGGCTGGTGGGGCCACATCCGGGCGCGCTGCCGCCCGTCGACGATCTCCCACAACGAGGGCTTCGTGTACTACCAGATCGGGTTCCGCTGCTGCGCCGACCCGACCGCCTCGACCCCCTGAGCGCCCATCGCGGCGCACGCCGTTGCGGGCCGCGACAGCGATGTCAGTACTCGCCCCGCCCAGCGATGCGGATGCGCGACGCCGACTGGCGCTCGTCCCACGGGTCGCCCTCCCTCCAGGCGACCTCGCCGCTCGTCCCCCAGCCCACCTCGCGCACCGTCGAGCCCTCGATGTCCATCCAGAGCAGGCCGCCGTCCGAGCGCGTCGCCTGGTCGAGGCAGGCCACCCGGGTGGTCTCGCCGTTGTCCCAGTAGAGCGACGCGGCGTGCGGGACGTGGATGTGCCCGCAGAGCACCCACGGCGGCCGGAGCCGGGTGACCAGCAGCGCCGCGTAGGGGTTTCCCACCTGGGGCCAGTGCGCTCGACGGATGCCGCGGGCGCCCACCACCGCCACGGCGCTCTCCATCCCGGCGATGCCGCGGGGCCACTCGTGGAGCAGCAGCAGGTCGGCCCCGGGGATGGCGCAGGCCGCGTCCACGTCGTCCTTGCGGAAGTACCCGGCCTGCTTGTTGGTCTCGGCGTTACAGGCCGGGACCCTCGGGCGCATGTAGCGCGTCGGCGCGTAGATGCCCGAGAGGTAGCCCACCTGAAGGCCCTCGACGGCCCGCACCCCGGCCCGCCCGAGGTAGGTGACCTTCGGCGCCAGCTCGCCCCCGTCGGGCATCAGGTCGAGCTCCTCGAAGCTCTCGTTGTTGCCGCCCACGAAGTAGAACGGCCGGGACATCTCCCGCTCGCCCGTCGCGTAGGCCGCGAACTCCGCGGGCATGGCGCGCTTGGTGGCCTTGCGCCGGTGGTCGTCGGGCGTCGCGAAGGTCTCCACGTCGCCGACGCAAAGCACCGCCGCGACCCGCTCACCACGCGACTGTTCGAGCGCGTCGATCCACTCTTCGACGCGGAAGAACCTTCCGTGCACATCTCCTACCGCCGCCACGAGCATCGCGCGTTGAAGGCAGCCTAGCGCACCTGGGGAGCCCGCGGGGGCCTGACAAGCTATGTCCGATGCATCGGATGGGCCGAGGAGCGGGCACCGCAGGCGCCATCCCCCCGGGCTGCCCCGTGGTTTCGTTGCTACCGGGCGGTGGGTGGAGGTTCGACCCCGGGGGCGGAGCTCCCGGTGGGGGGCTTCGGGAGGTCTCAGCGGTAGCGGGCGAGGGTCTCGAGGAAGCGGCTCTCGGCGACCTCGAGCCAGGCCGCGGGGGCCTCGGCCAGGGTCGCGGCGAGGGCCTCTCCCCAGCGCTCCAGGATCGACGTGTTGGGGACCTCGTTGGCGGTGCGCATCGGGAGGCCGAAGGCCTCGACGAGGTCCTGCGCCCGGTCGGTCTCCAGCAGCGCGAGCCCGGCCCGCAGCGCCGCCCTCACCCGCTCGGCCTCGATCTCCGAGAAGACCGGGTCGGCGGGCGTGCGGTGCTTCTCGAAGTAGCGCCGCAGCAGCAGGCCCGCGCCGTAGGTGCGGTAGACGTTGTTCACCGCGTCGGCCGCCCTGCCGCCGGGGACGAAGCGCTCGAAGACCCAGCGCATGCCCTGGGTGACGTTGCCCCGGATGGTGGCGGTCTCCTCGATGTCCACCAGGATGCGGCGGGCGCCGTGGGTGAGCACCACCCCGTAGCTTCGGGCCAGGCGGTCGACCATCGCCGCGCGGAGGGTGCGCACCACCGGGAGGTCGACCAGCGGGGGCAGCGCCAGCCGGGCGCCCCCCGCGAGGAGGCCGTACATCGCCAGCACCGAGTCGCTCTGCGCGCGTTCGCTCATGGTCGAACCGTACCCGAGCGCCCTGGAAGCCGCGAGCAGGGACCGCTACGGTGCCCGCCCATGAGCCTGCCCCCCGGACCGTCCACGCCCGCGCCGTGGAACCTCCTTCGCTGGATGCGCGAGCCCCTGAGCGTGCTGGGGGAGTGCCGCGAGCGCTACGGCGAGATCTTCACCCTCCACCTTGGGGCCCTGCCTCCGATGGTGATCCTCTCCAACCCGGAGCACGTCCGGGAGGTCTTCGCGAGCGCCGGGGACGACATGCACGGCGGCAAGATCGCCCACGCCCTCCGCCCCTTCCTGGGCGAGCGCTCGGTGATCGTCCTCGACGGCGCGCCGCACCGCGCGATGCGCAAGCTGGTGATGCCGCCCTTCCACGGCGAGCGCATGCACGCGTACGGGCGCGACATGGTCGAGCTCACCCACGCCTCGATCGACCGATGGCCCGTGGGGAGGGTGTTTCCCATCCACGAGCCGCTCCAGGGCATCACCCTCGACGTCATCCTGCGCACCGTCTACGGCGTAGACGACGCCGCCGAGCGAGAGCGCCTCGGGGCCCAGCTCACGCGCCTCACCCACCTGGCCTCGTGGCCGCCTTTGCTGCTCCCGCAGGTGCAGCGCGACCTCGGCCCGTGGAGCCCGTGGGGGAGGTTCTTGCGCGAGGGCCTGGTCGCCGACGCGAGCCTGATGGCCGGAATCGCCCGGCGGCGGCGCGAGGGCACCGACGGTCGCACGGACATCCTCTCGATGTTCGTGAACGTCCGCGACGAGGAGGGCCGCGGCCTCGACGACCAGGACCTCCGCGACCAGCTCGTGACCCTCCTGGTCGCCGGTCACGAGACCACCGCCACCGCCCTCGCCTGGACCCTCCGCTGGGTGCTCTCCCTGCCCGCCGTGCGCGACCGGCTTCTGTCCGAGCTCCACGCCGCACAGCGCACCGGGCCGCTCACCCCGGAGCGCATCGCGAAGCTCGAGTACCTCGACGCGACCGTGCGCGAGGGCCTGCGCCTCCAGCCGGTGATCCCGCTGGTGGGGCGGGTGCTGCAGCAGCCGATGCGCTTCGCGGGCTACGACCTCCCCGCGGGCGTCGCGCTCGCGCCCTCGGTACACCTCCTCCACCAGAACCCTTCGCTCTACGAGAGCCCCTCGCGCTTCGAGCCCGAGCGCTTCATCGGCCGACAGTACAAGTCGCACGAGTGGATCCCCTTCGGCGGCGGCATCCGCAAGTGCGTGGGGATGGCCTTCGCCCTCTACGAGATGAAGATGGTGCTCGCCACGGTGCTCTCCCGCGTCTGGCTCCGCAGCGCCCCCGGCTACGCTCCTCGCGCGGTGCGCCGGAGCATCACCCTGACCCCCTCGCTGGGTATGCCCGTGATCGTCGACGCGGTGCTCCCTCGCGCCGCCGTCCCCGCCGCCGCCTGAGACCCCGCCGTGCGCGTCGCCCTGCTCCTGACCTCCGCCGCGCTCTGCGCCGCGGGCTGCCATCGCTCCAGGCCGCACCCTCCCCGCGCGCCGACGGCCGACGTGCCCGTCGACCTCGGCCCGCCCCCGGTTGTGCTGGAAACGCCGCCTCCCGCGCTGCCGCCGAGGATGTTCCGCTTCGACGCGAGGCACTCCGGGCGGAGCGGCTACCGGCTGCCCAGGCGCCCGGTGATCACGGCGCGCTACGCCACCCGCGGGCGCATCACGTCGCAGCCGGTGGTGAGCGCCCGAGGCGCCGTCGTCGTGACCTCCCACGACGGGGTGGTGTACGGCCTCGCGAGGGACGGATCTTTACACTGGCAGGTAAATACCGGCGACCGGGTGTACACCACGCCGCTCGTCCGCGCGGACGGGACGATGGTGCTCGGCACCGACGCCGACCGGGTGGTGATGCTCGGCCCCGACGGCTCGCTGCGCCTCGCGCTGGGCACCGACGACGACGCGGACACCTCCGCCGCCGCCGCGGGCGACGGGTCGATGCGCTTCGGCTCGGGGAGGTCTCTCTACGCGACCGAGGCCGACCTCACGGTGCGCTGGCGGCTGCTGCTCGGGGCGAAGGTGTACTCGTCGCCCGCGGTCACCGACGACGGCGTCGCCGTGGTGGGCGCGCAGGACGACCGGGTGCGCGCGGTCGACCCCGACGGCGGGGTGCGCTGGACGGTGACCACCCGCGACGACGTCGACGCCCCGCCGGCGATCGGCGACGACGGGACGGTGTACGTGGGCGGGGACGACGGCGTGCTGCGGGCGATCACGCGCGACGGCGTCGAGCGGTGGCAGCGGCCGCTGGGCGGGTACGTGCGCGCGGGCGTGGCGCTGGGCCTCGACGGCGCGCTGGTGGTCGGCACCTACGGCCCGCGCGCAAGGGTGGTGGCGGTCGACCGGGAGAGCGGCGCGGTGCGCTGGGAGCGGGCGGTGCCTGGGCCTCCGACGCGGGACTACGGCGTCGCGTCGAGCGCGCTGGTGGACGTCGACGGGTCATACGCCGTGGGGGTGCCCGACGACGCGCTCTGGCTGCTGGGTCGAGACGGCGAGCTGCTGGCGCGGGTGCCGCTCCCGGGCGACGCCGACGGCAGTCCGGCGTTGATCGACGACGGCGTGCTCGTGATAGGGTGTGATGACGGTTCGGTGTACTTCGTCGGAGACGGCCCCTCGGCGGGCGCGGCTCCGCAGTGAACGGGTCAATCGAGGGTAACGGGGAATGGGCGAGACAACGGTCGAGCGACACTGGGACCGCACGCGAGGGAGCGCACCCAACGTCCTGGCGATGGTGCTGGCGGGCGGTGAGGGCAAGCGCCTCTCCCCGCTGACCCTGGAGCGGGCCAAGCCCGCGGTGCCCTTCGGCGGGCGCTACCGCATCATCGACGTGGTGCTCTCCAACCTGGTGAACTCCAACATCACCAAGATCAAGGTGCTGACGCAGTACAAGTCCGCCTCGCTGGAGGAGCACATCGCGAGGGCGTGGCGGCTCTCGCCGATCCTCGACGGCTTCATCGAGACGATCCCCGCGCAGCAGCGCACCGGGCTCTCGTGGTTCAAGGGCAGCGCCGACGCCGTGTGGCAGTGCTTCCACGCGATCGAAGACTCGCAGCCCGACTATGTCGCCATCTTCGGCGGCGACCACATCTACAAGATGGACGTTCGGTTGATGCTCGACCGGCACTTCGACACCGACGCCGAGCTCACCGTCGCGGGCATCCCGGTGCCTGTGGAGGAGGCCTACGGCTTCGGGGTGCTGCAGGTCGACGCCGAGGGGCGGGTGATCGACTTCGTGGAGAAGTCCAGGACCCCGCCGGAGATCCCCGGGAGGCCGGGGTGGGTGCTCGCCTCGATGGGCAACTACATCTTCAACACCAAGGTGCTGGCCGACGAGCTGCGGCGCGACGCCCTGGAGGAAGACAGCGCGCACGACTTCGGCAAGAGCATCCTGCCCTCGATGGTGCAGTCGGGCCGCAAGGTGATGCTCTTCGACTTCGGCACCAACGAGATCCCCGGCGAGGGCCTGGTCACCTACTGGCGCGACATCGGCACCATCCAGGCCTACTTCGACGCGCACATGGACCTCGTGGAGATCAAGCCCGAGTTCAACCTCTACAACCGCCGCTGGCCCATCCGCACCGGGATGAGCTTCGACCCGCCGGCGAAGTTCGTGTTCAGCGACCAGACCAACGCGCGCGTCGGCAGCGCCACCGACTCGCTCGTCTGCGACGGGTGCATCATCTCGGGCGGAGCGATCCACCGGGCGGTGCTCGCCGCGGGCGTGCGGGTGAACTCCTTCTCGCACGTCGAGCAGTGCGTACTGCTCGAGCGGGTGCAGGTCGGTCGCTACGCCCGGCTGCGGCGGGTCATCGTCGACAAGGACGTCGAGATCCCGCAGGGGATGCAGATCGGCTTCGACCTGGAGGAGGATCGCAAGCGCTTCACCGTCACCGAAGACGGGATGGTGGTGATCCCCAAGCGCGCCCGCCTCACGGGCTGAGCGCCGCGCTACCTCCGCCGCGCCACCAGCCTGAACAACGGCGCCGCGCTCACCCTCACCGCCCCCCACATCCTCGCCACGCCACGCAGCCCCGGGAGCCCCGGGGCGCGGGCGTCCCACCACCGCGCGGCGTCGTCCCGGGCGCTGTCGATGACCGTGAGCCCGTCCTTCGCGAGCCATCGCTCTACCACCGCCCCGACCGGCAGCACGCCCACCTCGTAGCGGGGGAAGCCTCGCACGCGCGTCACGTAGAGCTCGCCCAGCCAGTGGGGCATCGCGCTCACGCCCGCGAGCTGATAGTGCGGGTCGCTGCGCAGCAGGGACGGCGAGAGGCGGTTGGGGCCGAAGAGGTAGAGGGTTCCGCCGGGGCGCAGCACGCGGGCGATCTCGCGCACCGCGGCGCGGGCGTCGGCGACGTGCTCGATGACGTCGACGAAGGTCACGACGTCGAAGCTCGCGTCGGGGAAGGGCAGCGCCTCCGCGAGCGCCACCTGAAAGGCGGGCTCGACGCCGTGGCCGCGGGCCCGGATGCGCGCCCCCTCGATGAGCTTCTCGTCGACGTCGACGCCGGTCACGCTCGCGCCGAGGCGGCTCAGGGCGATGGGCAGCGCGCCGGTCTGGCAGCCGACGTCGAGCACCCGGCGGCCGCGCAGCGAGACGAAGCGCTCGACCTCCGCGGCGATGCCCTCGTTGCGCCCGATCTGCGCCCGCTCGAGCGCGGCCCAGCGCTCCCGCTGCGGATCACCCGGGTCCAGGAGCTCCTGCGCCCAGTACCTCAAGAACTCCCCGTCGGGACCGTCTCCGCCGGTGGCCTCAGCGTCATTGCCGCGCATGCGGGCGGTACGGTACACGGTCGAACCCGTGGCGACGACCGCAGCATGGGCCTCCCTGGCGCTTGGCCTCTACCTCCTCCCCCACGCGGTCTTCGTGCTCGCGCTTCAGCGCTGGCGGCCGGCGGACCCGTGGGCGCGCAGCCTCGACGTGGCCTCCGCGGTCGCCCTCGACGCCCTGCTGGTGGTGGCGCTCTCGTGGCTCGTGCCCTTCGACCGCGCGGTGCTCGGCGTGCGCCTGCTGGCGGCCCTCGCGCTGCCGCTGGTGCTGGTGCGAGCGCCCCGCCCGCAGCCCCGTCCGCACCCCGCCGCGGTGCTCGGGCTGGCCGCGCTGGCCGCGGGGCTCGTCGCCCTGCACCTCCCCCTCTCCTGGCGCCTCATCATCTGGGACCGCGACTGGCACATCGCGATCGCCTCGATGATCCGCACCTCGCGCCTGCCCTACGAGAACGTCTTCCTCCCTTCGGCGCAGCTCCGCTACCACTACCTCAGCGACGCGCAGGCGGCGATGCTCCAGGTGCTCTCCTTCAACCGCCTGCACCCGGCGACGACCTTCTCGCTAGCGCACGACCTCTTCCTCTTCGGCGCCTCGGCGCTGCTGGTGGTCGCGGCCTCGTGCGCCGGCCTCGCGCCCTACGGGCTCGGCGACCGGAGGCTCTCGCTCCGCAGCGTGCTCGCGTGGCCCGTCGCGCTCGCACTCCCGCTGCCGCTCGTCTTTGCGAGCCCCTTCACGCTCCGCAACGTGCCCGCCGCGGAGCGCTTCACCACGCTCGACTCCGCGCGCCTCTGCGGCCACTCCTTCCTGGGCTTCACCACGCTCGCCTACCGGCCCCACGTGGCGATGGCGACCTACCTCCTGGTCGCCGTCGCGTCCGCGGTGCTGCTGCGCGCACGCGCCGACGCCGACGACCGCGACGCGCCTCGCAGCTCCCTCGCGATGATCGCCTCCGCGGGGGCGCTCGCGCTCCTCGACGAGGCCTCGCTCGCTCTCGTCGCCGGCGCCCTCGGGCTCACCTGGCTCCTGGTGCCGCGCGCCGTCCACCCCAGCCGCTGGCGCGGCGCGCTGGTCGTGGCAGCCGTCGCCGCGGCGCTGCCGCTCGTGAGCCGCGGGCTCGCCGGATCGCTCTCCCCGGGTGGCCCCGCCTCGGTGGTGGAGATCATCCCCGCGCGGCACCTCGCGCTCTTCGAAGGCGTCGTGCCTTTCACCGACCGCGCGCGCTTCTGGGAGGTCGCGAAGCACGACTGGTTCCCGTTCTACGCGACGGTGCTCTGTCTCGCGGCCGCCGCGGCGTGGACCCGCCGTCGAGACGTCGTCGCAGCCTTCGTCTTGGTGACGGCGCTCAATGTCGCGAGCGTGCTCGCGTCGCTCAAGGTGGAGGTCAACCACGACGCCAGCGAGGGGCACCGCTTCCTCACGGCAGCGATGGTGCTCTCCGCCGCGGTCGGCGCCTTCATCGTGGGCGCGGCGCGCGGGGCGTTCGTCGTGCGCGCGGGCCTCGCCGCGGCCCTCTCGCTGAGCGCGCTCTCCGGCTGGGCGTGGTGCCAGAGCTTCCTGCGCCAGCGCTTCCAGCCAGGGATCGTCCCGAGGGAGCGCGCCTGGGCCGGGGCGGCCGACCCCTTCCTCATGAACTGCGACGTCAACCTCGGCTCGCCCCGCCGGTCGCGGCCGCCGGTGGAGTACGTCGAGGCCTCTATCGCGGTGCGCTACACGGGCTGCGAGCGCGTGCGGCTGCCGGGTCGTCCGTCGTCGTGGAGCCTCACTGTGGTGGGCCCGACCTTCGGCGGAGAGGCGCGCACGCAGCTCATGGCCGCCCCGGAGGCCGACCAGCCTACGGGGGTCGTGTGCGGCAGCGACCCTGCGGGCCGCGAGCCGGTGTGCGCCTGGGCGCTGCGCGCGCTGCGCTGCGAGGTGCTCGGTGACGGGGTGATGGTGCGGTGTGCCCTGCCGCGCGAGAAGCGGGCGGCGTTCTATCGGGAGCTGTAGGGGGCGATCAGCGCGGGCAGGCCATGCCGGTGGGGCTGTACCCGCGCGGCTGACAGAACTCGGGGGTGTCGCTCGAACACATGCGGCAGTCGACTGCGAAGTCCTGCCCGGGGGCGCAGGACGACGCGCTGAGGATGGGCATGCCGTTGTTGCAGTCGGGGCCGACGCCGGAGGTCATGGTCTCCGGCGCGTCGGCCTCGAGCGGGAACTGGACGAGGCAGCCACAGCAGACGGTGAGCGGGAAGTAGAAGGGCGTGGACTCCACCGAGTTCTGCCCGAGCGACTCGCCGAACGCGGTCATCTTCACGAGGATGCGGCGGTTGAGCGATGCCACCCGGGGCACCGGACAGTCGGCGGTCACGCCCGTGCGATCGACGCGGCAGACCGCGACCTTGAGGGCCTGGCCGATCTGCGGCGGGATCACCTGGATTCGCGCGGTCGCGTAGCCCGGCGTGCCCGCGGCGAGAGCGGCCGGCACAACGACGTTCTGGTAGATCGAAAACGCCGGGGCGACGAACGCCCCCTCGGGCGAGCCCTCGTGCAGTTCAATGACGAAGCCCTGGATGTTGAGCGTCGAGGTCTCCGCCCGCCGCTGCTCCATGCTTGCGCCGGTGATGAGCTGGTTGGCGATGAGGGGAGTCAGCGTGTAGCTGTCAGTCAGCGCCACGTCGAGGGTACCCTCGGTGATGATCTGCGACGACGGGTCGTTCGAGACCGTGCACATCGTCCCGGCGACGGTCGGCGACTGCACCTGACGGATGTAGACCGACACGGTGTTGTCGACGCAACCGGACGCGGACGTGAGCACGCCTCCGAGGGCGAGCGCGCCGAGCAGGGGACGCGATGCGTTGAGCCTGTTCCACATGGGGGCGATGATAGGCCACCCGGAGCGGTGTCACCGCATTTCAATCACCCCCCGGAGCGCCCGGGTCAGCCCCGAGGACGACACCTCGGCGACGGTCCCCTCGCCCTCCCCGGAGGGCAGGGCCACGTGAAACGCCCCGCTTTCACGCTTCTTGTCGAAGCGGAGCGCCGCCCGCGCGATCTCCTCGTCGGCGCCGATGGACCGCGCGAGGCCCAGCGCGTCCATGAGCTCGAGGACTCTCTTCCGGAGCTCTGCCGGGGTCACCCCGAGTGCCACGCCGAGCCCGAGCTCCGCGCGCATCCCGACCGCCACGCAGTCGCCGTGCAGCGCCCGAAACGCAGCGCCCGCCTCCAGCGCGTGCCCCACCGTGTGGCCAAAGTTCAGGAGGGCGCGCACGCCGGACTCCCGCTCGTCCTCCGCCACCACGTCGATCTTCGCCTGCACCGCGCGGCGGATCATCGACTCGACCACGCCTCCGGGCGCGAGCGCCCCAGCGGTCGGCCGCGACCCGAGCGCCGGCGCGTTGGACTCGAGCCACGAGAGCAGCTCGGCGTCGCGCACCGCGGCGATCTTCACGACCTCCGAGAGCGCGGCGCGGTACTGGCCCGGCGCGAGGGTCGCGAGCACCGCGGGGTCGATCCATACCAGCGAGGGCTGGTGAAAGGTCCCCACGAGGTTCTTGCCGGCCGGAAGGTCGACGCCGGTCTTCCCTCCAACCGAGGCGTCCACCATCGCGAGCAGGCTGGTCGGAACCGACATGTACGGCACGCCGCGCAGCCACGTCGACGCCGCGAAGCCCCCGACGTCCGTCACCACGCCGCCGCCCACGCACGCGATCACCGCGCGACGGTCGGCGCCATGCGCCCCCGCGGCCTCCCACACCCGCGCGACCGAGCGCAGCGTCTTGCTCCGCTCGCCGGGCCGCAGCACCACGCGCACGGGTCGGCCGCCGAGGGCGCTCGCGGCGACGTCTCCCCAGTGCCGCGCCACGGTCGCGTCGGTCACCAGCACCGCGGCCGTCCGCGACGCCATCTCTCGCGAGAGCCCTTGCAGCGGGCCGACGTGCACCCGGTAGCTCCGCGCCCCCAGCGGCACCACCATCGGCGCCGCCGACCTCGCGAGGGCAGCCACCGTCGACGCCACCGCCTCGACCGGGCCCGTCGCGTCCACCTCCGCGTGCGCCTCCGCGTACACGGCGCGACGCGCCTCCAGCAGCGCCTCGAGCGCCCCGGCGGAGCCCTTCAACAGGGGTCGCTCCGCGCTGCCCGCGAGCCGCTCCCGCAGCGTCGCGACGGGCGCCTTCAGCGTGACCACGCGGGCGCATCGCAGCGCCTCGCGCCGCACCGTCCGGTCGACCAGCGCGCCGCCGCCGACGGAGATCACCACCCGCTCGTACCGCAGCGCCTGCCGCAGCGCGGCGCGCTCGCGCTCTCGAAACGCGGCCTCGCCGTCGCGTTCGAAGAGGCGAGCGATGGTGACGCCGGCCTCCGCCTCGACGAGCTCGTCGAGGTCGATGGAGCGCCAGCCCAGCGCCGCCGCCGCGGCCCTCCCGACGGTGCTCTTGCCGACGCCCGGCGGACCGCCGAGCACGCACCGAAGCGCGGCGCGGTCAGCGCCTGGCGAGCTGAGCACGGTAGCCCTCCAGGTTGCGCAGCAGCTCTCGCATGGAGTCGCCGGAGAGCTTCTCCAACAACGCGTCGGCGAGGGTGAGGCACACCATGGCCTCGAGCACGACGCCCGCCGCGGGCACCGCGCACACGTCGCTGCGCTCGGTGTTGGCGGGCGCGGGCTCGTGGGTGATGACGTCGACGGAGCCCATCGCGCGGCGCAGCGTGGAGAGCGGCTTCATGGCGGCGCGGATCACCACGGGCTCGCCGTTGGTCACGCCTCCCTCCAGGCCCCCGGCGCGGTTGGTCGCGCGAGCGTACGCCCCGTCGCGCCGGCCGATGGCGTCGTGCACGGAGGATCCTCGGGACGCCGCCGCGGCCCATCCGTCGCCCAGTTCGACGGCCTTGATCGCCTGCACCGACATCGCGGCCTGAGCGAGGCGCCCGTCGAGGCGACGGTCCCACTGGACATAGCTGCCGAGCCCGGGGACGAGGCCCACCGCGGCGACCTCAAGCACTCCGCCGAGCGTGTCGCCCTCGTGGGCGGCCAGGAGGATCTCCGCGCGCATCGCAGCCTCGACGTCGGCGTCGAGCACCCGCAGCGACGATGCCTCCAGCCGCCCGGCGGACGCTCCGTCGGGGACCCACTCCCGCGGGTCGGCCGCGGCCCGGTCGTACGTCGACCCGATGGAGAGCACCCGCGAGCGCACCGCCATGCCGCAGGCCGCGAGGAGGCGTCGGGCCACGGCGCCGGCGGCCACCCTCGCCGCGGTCTCCCGAGCGCTCGCCCGCTCGAGCACGTCGCGCAGGTCGGAGCGGTCGTACTTCAGCGCGCCGGCCAGGTCGGCGTGCCCCGGACGCGGCGTTCGCACCGGCTCGGGCGAGGTCGCGAAGGGGTCAGCGCCCATGCGTCCCTGCCAGTTGGCGAAGTCTCGGTTCACGATGCGCAGGGCGATGGGCGAGCCGAGGGTCTCGCCGCCTCGCACGCCGGCCTCGATGAGCGCGGCGTCGCGCTCGATCTTCATGCGACCGCCGCGGCCGTAGCCGCGCTGGCGCCGCGCGAGGTCTCGATCGATGTCGTTCGCGAGGAGGGTAAGGCCGGCAGGGACGCCGTCGACGAGCGCGAGGAGCGAGGGACCGTGGGACTCCCCAGCGGTGGACCAGCGAAGGTGGGACATGATGGATGCGGGGGACTGTAGGGGGCGCCGCGGTGGCGGCGTCAACCCGCGGGGCGGATCAGCGGCCGAGGGACTCGGCGCGGTTCACGATGCGGGGCGTGATGAAGATCAGCAGCTCGCTGCGGCGGTCGCTCTGGCGGCGGCGCTGGAAGAGCGCGCCGAGGATCGGGATGTCGCCCAGCAGCGGCACGCCCTCCACGTTGCGGCCGGTGTTGCGGGTGTAGATCCCGCCGATGACCGCGGTGCGCCCGTCCTGGATGAGCAGGTCGGTCTCGGCCTCGCGGCGGAGGATCGTGGGGTCGCCGCGGGCGCCGGTGTTGTTGAAGTCCGGCTCGTCGCGGTTGACGCGAACGTGCAGGGAGATCGACCCGTCGGCGGTCACGTGCGGCCGCACGCGGAGCTGGAGCTTGGCCTCCTGGAAGGCCGTCTGGATGCCCGCGGCGCTCACCTGCGAGTAGGGGATGAGGGTGCCCTGCGCGATGGTCGCCTCGCGGTTGTCGAGGGTCAGGATGCGCGGCGAGCTCACGATGCGAAGCACGCCGGTGCTCTCCGCGGCCGAGAGGCGCACGTTGAGGTTGAGCGCTCGCCCGATGGAGCCCAGCGTGAAGCCGAGCGCGCCGCCGGCGCCGCCGCCGGTCGCCGCCGGGAGGTTGACGGCGAAGTTCGGGTTCGCGACGCGGGACTGCGTCGCCGAGAGGCCGCCCGTGGGGGCGTTCGGGTCGCTCGCGCCGCCGACGATGCCCACGTCGCTAGGGAAGACCAGGCCCGTGGGGTTGCCCGTCGCCGCCAGGAAGCCGAGGTCACCGCCCCACTGGATGCCGATGTCCCGGGAGAAGGTGCTCGTGGCCTCGACGATGCGCGCCTCGACGAGCACCTGCGGGGTCTGCGTGTCGAGCGAACGCACGAGCTGCTCGACCTGGTTGAGCGAGCCCGCCACGTCACGGACGATGAGCATGTTGGTGCGCTCGTCGACGGAGAGCGTACCGCGGGAGGTGAGCAGCTCGCGGGCCCGGGGGGCGACCTCGCCGCCGAGCGCGTAGCTCACGGGGATGAGCCGGGTCTCGAGGGGCTCCAGGGCGACGTTCTGCTTGGCGCGCTCGATTGCCAGCTCGCGCTCCTTGTCGAGCACCGACTGCGGGGCGATGCGGATGATGTTTCCGTCGCGCTGCATGCCCAGCGAGCGGGCGGCGAGGATCACCTCCAGCGCACGGTCCCAGGGGACGTTGTGCATCCGGATGGTGACGTTGCCCGCCACGTCGTCGGAGGTGACGATGTTGACGTTGCCGACCTCCGCGAGGAGCCGCAGCACGTTGTGGATGTCCGCGTCCCGCAGGTCGATGTCGATGCGGCGACCGGTGCCGACGGTCTGGCCTCGCGCGCCGCCGATCTGCATCGGGACGGTGGAAAGGAACCCCGCCTCGTCGGCGTGGGCGCCGGCGACGACCTCCGCGGATTCTCGCGCCACCACGCGGGATGGCGGTCTTGTCGGAGGGGGGTCGTCCGACGGCAGCATCTGCGCGGCGGACGTTCGCGGCGCGACAAGCGCTGCGACGAGTAGCAAAAGGGGTCCGGCGAAACGCCACGGAAGCGCGTGTGCGTGCCGGGGGCCATCAGACCGCATGGGACGGAGCCGGTTCATCCAGGACCTCACTCGGGTTTCGCCCTGACGGTATCGGAGGGCGGCGGGCGAGCCCGCATTTCGTACAAGAATCGTTGTTCAAACTGACCGATGCGCGGAGCTCTCCCCTCCCTGCGGCCCCCAGGCGAGAGCTCTCCGGAGCCCCCTTGATCTTTGGGAGCGGAGAGACCTTCGGGCCGATGACGGCGATGGGCGGAAGGGAGGAGCGAAGGGCTCAGCGCAGCGGAGACTCGCCGCCCGTCGTGACGATGGGCGGCGGCGTGCTCGGGAGCGGGACCAGCGTCGGCCCCGTCGGAGCGGCCGCGGGCGGCGGGGTCTGCACGATCACCGTGGTGGTCGTAGTCGGCGCGCCGCCCTGACCCCCACCGGTCGTCGTGGTGGTGCCTGGCCGCCCGCCCGCAGGGGGCGCAGCGCCGGAGGGCACGCTGGACGGCAGGAAGCTCGGGGCCGGCCCGCCGACGCCCGGGATGGGCATCCCGAGCGCGGAGCCGACCGAGGGTGGCGGCTGCGCCTGGGTGCTCGAGACGCCCTGCGACGCCATCGCCACCGAGCGCTCGACCACCTGGGCGTTCGGATTCAACGGGTCTTCCCGCTCGAAGACCACCTCCGCGGGAATCTCCGCGAGCGCCCCGTCGGGCGTCCTCCGGAGGCGAGCGGGAGAGATGCGCGCGACGCGCCAGTGCACCGCATAGTCGGTGCGCCCCTCGACGTTCGATCGGATGATCTCTTGCCGACCGACGTACATGCCGCGTCGGAGGATGGTGCCCGCGTTGGTAGGGTCCTTCACCATCGCGTACGGGCTGTCGGTGCCGAGCACCACCGCCACGAGGCGCAGCTCGTCGAGGGCGAAGCGCGGCAGCACCACGGCGCGGGAGTCCGTCGTCGTGATGATGTCGATCCGGTTGCTGAAGCGCCGGAACGGGTCGCGCACCGCCGGGCTCTCCACGAAGGACTGGTCCGTCACCGGGATCGGCGGCGGGCCGCCCGCGTCGGCCTGGCCCCCCTGCCCCAGCGGGGTGCGGGGGTTGCGCGCGGCGACGCCGGTGCGCGCCGTGCTGTTGGCCGCGGGCGGAGCGGGCGGCGGCGGGACGGGGTCGTCCTCACAGCCAGCCGCTCCGAGGGCGAGGGTGAGACCCCACGCCGCAGATCGTCGTTGCCAGCGCTTCATCGCGGGCCTCCGGTCGCGCCCGGCGCGGCCGCAGCGGGGGAAGTCGCCACGCCGCGGAAGGTCGTCGCCAACAGCGTCGCGTTGAGCAACATGTCGTGCGTGTTCGCGTCCTCCGTCGGATTCTGCAGCTTGATGTTCTCCATGTTGATGACGCGCGGAAGCTGCGAGACCGAGTGGAAGAAGCGAGCGAGGGACAGGTAGGTGCCGGTCACCTGCATCTGCACCGGGATGCGCGCGAAGTAGCGCTCGATGCGCTCGTCCACCGGCTGGATCAGCCGGATCGACAGCCCGCTCGCCTCCGCGAGGGCGTTGATGCTGCGCATGAACCCGGGGATGTCCGGGTCGTTGGGCAGCACGGACTCCAGCGACTGGGCATGCACCCGCGCGCGCGCCAGCTCCGCCACGTCGGTGTTGTACCGCCGGAGGTTCTGCTCCTCGCGCACCCGCGAGGCCGCGAGCTCGGTGCGCCGGGCCTCCTGCTGCGCGCGATCCTGCGACAGCGGCTCATACAGGAGGAAGTAATATCCAGCGAGGATGCCGATCACCGCGATCACCCAGACCACGACCAGGACCACCGTCTGATTGACCCCGCCGAGGTTGAGGCCAGCGCTCTTCTTGGCCGCCATGTCAGTACCTCACCCTCGCGCTGATGGTGAACTGCTGCACAGGCAGGCCGTTCGTCGCCACGCCCGCCTGGGCGCGGTCGAGCCGGACGTTCTGGAAGTACAGGCTGAGCTGCATCCTCCGCATCGCCTCGCCGACGTCGTCGGCGGTGCGGCCCTCGCCCTGGATCTTCACGGTACGGTTCTCCTCATCGAAGCTCGTGAGCCAGAGGCGCTTGGTGTCCCAGGTGGTGCTCCAGAGCTGGTCGCGCAGGCCGCGGGCGCGGAGGTTCTCCACCACCGTGGGGTCGGCCGTCGGCGCGCCGCCCGCGGAGAGGATGTGCGAGATCTCCAACAGCATGGAGGTGGGGCCCGTGCGGGCCGCCTGGAGCTGCTGGATCGCCTCCTCGCGACGGCGGATCTCCGCCAGCTCGTCGAGGATCTTCTGGTGGTCGGCGACGCGGCCCTTGATGGCGTCGATCTCGCTCTGCGTCCGGGTGTTGGCGCTGCGGATCGTGTCCACCTCGCCCGCCTCGGACGTGTGGAAGAGGAAGAGCCCGCTGAGCAGCAGCACCAGCGAGCCGATGACGCCGACGAGCAGCAGGTTGGGGACGCTGCCGCCGAAGCCCGGCTGCGGGCGGCGCCCCTTTTCGTCTGGCAATAGGTTGATCTTGAGCATCGTCTCGGTCCCTCTACGCCTTCTCGCGGTCCTTGCGCAGCGCCAGCCCGATGGACACGGCGACCTGCGCGCGGTGCAGGTTCAGGAGGTCACCGTTGACCTCCTTGAGGTCGACGGCGATGTCCCGAAACGGATCGAGCAGCTCCACCGGCGCCTTGGTCCGGCGCTCGATTGCGGCGCCCACCTCGGGGATGTTCGCCGTGCCGCCGGAAATGTAGATCCTCGAGATCTCGCGCTCGCCGCTCGTCGCCAGATAGAAGTCCAGCGACCGGAGGATCTCGCCGCTCAGCCCCTCGCACACCTGGCGGACGATCTGCGGCACCTCGTTGGGCACCACCGAGCGGCCCGTCGACGCGCCCTGCATCACCGCGCCGGTCTTGTACGTCTCGGCCTCGTCGTAGGAGATACCGAGGCGCTTCTGGATCTCCTCGGTGATCGCGTTGCCGCCGTTGATGATGTTGCGCGTGAACGCCGGAATGCCCGCCGACAGGATGTTGATGGTGGTGAGCGTCGCGCCGATGTTGATCAGCGCGATGGTCCCCTCCTTTGGCAGCCCGTAGTTCACCTCGAAGGTGTTCTGGACGGTGAACGCGTCGACGTCGATCACCACGGGCTTCAGCTTCGCCTCGCGGGCGACCTGCGCCGTGTCGTTGATCTCGTCCTTCTTGGCCGCGACGAGGAGCACGTCCATCTGCCCCTGCTCGCTGCGGCTGCGGAGCACCTCGTAGTCGATCTGTACGTCCTTGATGTCGTACGGGATCTGCTGCTCGGCCTCCCAGTCGATCTGCTCGTCGAGCTCCGCGGGGCTCATCAACGGCAGCGTGATGCGCTTGATGATCACCGCGTGCCCCGACACCGCGAGCGCCACCTCGCGGCGCTTGATCTTGAGCTGCGTGAAGAGGGCGTTGAGGCCCTCGAGCACCGCGGCCGTGTTCATGACGTGCCCATCGACGATCGTCTGCGGTGGCAGCGGGTGGTAGCCGAAGCGCACCAGGGTGCGCTTGCCGCGCACGTCCTTGAGCTGACAGACCTTGATGGAGCTCGAACCGATGTCGACGCCGACGAGATAGTTGCCTTCGGCCATCCGCGTTCCTTGAATCAGCGCCGTGGGGTTGACGCTGATCCCTGCCATTCAAGCACCCGCGCGTCTCGCGGGTCAAAACTTGATCGGACTACAGGCCGGTTGGACCGGGAGCTCTATCGCTTCGCGCCGCGGGCGGCCGGCTTCGCGGGCGCCTCGGCCTCGTCTTCGCCGATGTCGATGTCCTCGAGGCGGGCGACGCGCACCTTCGAGGGGCCCACATCGTCGCCCTTGCCGTCGTTGTCGAGCTCGATGAGCGACGCGTAGAGGGTCGCCATCAGCGGCGCCATCGCCAGCGGCTGCTGGAAGAGGAAGCGCGCCTGCTCTGCCGGGGGGAGCGCGGGGAAGAGCGAGGCCGGGAGGGGAATGGCCGACACGTGGAGGAAGGAGCTGGCGAGAGCGTAGAGGCCGCAGCCCACCGCGATGCCGAATACACCGCGGAGTAAGGCCTCGATCCACGCGCCGGGCTTCCACAGCGGCTTGCCCGCGACCACGCCGGTGAGGGCGCCCACGACGCCGTACAGCAGGTAGGCCCAGCCGCTCTCCAGGCTGCCCTGGCTCAGTCCGAAGTAGAGCGCGGCCCCGACGCCGCCGCCGACGACGATGCCCTTCAGGATTCCAATGAGCAGACGCTTCAGCATGGCTGAGTCGAGGGTGTCACGCGGCCTCCGCAGCGGCAACCACCGCGGCGACCGCTGAGCGATGGAGAGGTGATCAGAAGCTGGGCGCCGCGCCGGTCGGCACGAGCTGGGCCGCGACGGACCCCTGGCTGTCGACGCCGTCGATGCGGAGCGTGAAGAGCGACTCCATGTGGACGCCGTCGCCCGCGGGGCGGGCCTCGGAGACGCCGACGACGCGGCAGGTTCCGTCGCCGAGGCGAGCGGTCTCGATCACGAGCGGCCTGGAGGCGGCGAGGCGCGTGAGCGCCTGGGAGGCCGTGAGCCACGACCCGACGGTGCCCTCCCCCGCGACGCGCAGCAGGCCGGCGTAGGCCCCGGGCGCGTCGACCGCCGCGAGGATGCCCTCCGCGCCGGTCACGAGGTGGTGCAGCGCCGCGCGCGCGGTCGACGGCGTGGTCTCGCCGAACACCAGGCGGTGCGGGCGCATGCGCACGGCTGCGTCGACCGCCGCCGCGCTGTCGCCCTCGGCGTGCAGCACCGCGGCGTCGCGGCGCACCCGCGCGAGCTCGTCGCGCGTCTCGACGATGGCGATGCGGTCGGTGGCCGGGAGCGCCGAGAGGAAGGCCGAGAGCAGCGTGGTGCGGCCCGACCCGGCGCCGCCGACGACGAGCACGTTGCGCCGCGACTGCAGCGCGTGGTGGATGAGCGGCAGCGCGTTGGACGAGAGGGCGCCCCTCGCGGCGAGGTCGTTGAGCGTCGGGGCGCGAGCCGGGGCGCGCTCGACGGAGGCGACCGGGCCGTTGATCGCGACCGGCGGAAACACCGCCACGAGGCGGGCGCCGTCGCGCAGGGTGGCCTCGATGGCGGGTCGGCCGCCGCGGTCGATGCCGTTGGAGCGGAGCAGGCGATCGATGCCCTCGACGGCCGCCGAGGAGGAGGAGAAGCAGTAGCCGGACGGGCCGACGACGCCGCTGCGACCCACGGACACGACGCCCGAGGACTCGACGATGATGGTGGTGATCTCGCCGTCCTCGATGAGCGTGTCGAAGGGACCAGCGCCGGCGATCTCGGCGAGCGCGTCGCGGGTGAGGCGCTCGGGGGTCACGCCGTTGGGGAGGTTGGGCAGGCTGCGCGCTGCCTGCTCGACCGTCGGGCGGAGGCGTGCGCGCGCGACCTCATCGCCGATCGCGGACTCGGCGCCCCGGCTGCGAGCTCCGCGGACCACCTGGGCGAGGAGTTCCTGGTACTCGTCCCCGCCGTTGGCGGAGGGGCGAGAGGCGGCGCGAACGACCGACGGCGCCGCGGGAGCGTGAGAGGGCGGCGCTCCGCTCGGGATGGAGGCTGGCTCGAGCGGGCGCGACATCGCGACGGCGGCGGCCACGTCAGGCTGACGCGTCGGCTCGTCGAGGTTGGGCGCCATCGGGATCACCTCCCGCTGTGGCATCTGCGGCATCTCCGAGGTGCTCGGGATGCTCACCGGCGCGAGCGGCTGCGCAGGCGGCGTGCTCATCGGGGCCATCCCCTGCGAGGGGAACGAGGGCGCGGGACCACCGAAGGACGGCGGCGGGGCGCCGTAGCCAGGAGGAGGGCCGCCGAGCGAGGGCGCGTGGCCCATCGAGGGGGCAATGCCGCCGAGCGATGGAGGAGGACCGCCGAGCGACGGAGGAGGACCGCCGAGCGACGGAGGAGGACCACCGAGCGACGGAGGAGGA